>Ga0210400_10005911_pt1 | contig 10337 bp, 5 predicted proteins | sample IncBWH26MmetaG_FD_155456 | JGI IMG/M metagenome (GOLD analysis project Ga0210400, IMG submission 155456) | Forest soil microbial communities from Barre Woods Harvard Forest LTER site, Petersham, Massachusetts, United States - Inc-BW-H-26-M | ecosystem: Environmental > Terrestrial > Soil >... | reverse complement strand
AGAAAGACAAACAACATTAGCCTTCTAAATTTGAGGTGCGGCCTGGGAGCGGCCTTTCCATTGGGCGCCGCGGCCGAGGTAATAGCGGGTGGCGGAGAGGAGTGTTGCGTAGGAGTAGAAGGCGGCTACCGCGGGGAGTAGGGGCGCCCAGAGTGGCGATAGTGAATAAAAACGCAGAGTCGGAAGATATAGCAGGGACATCAACGTCCACGCGCAGGCGGCTAGAATTTGCGTCCTTATATTGTGGGCGAAGAGGAGTGCGACGGGCGCGATGTAGGTCAGGAGCATGCCTGCGATGGCGCCGAGGAGTAGCGCTGGGGAATAGCGGAGTTGGGTGAAGGCGGTGCGGGCGATCATGTCGCGGATTTCGGCGAAGGAGTTGTAGGCGCGGAGGCTTACGCTGCGGCGGGTGAGGCCCATCCAGATGCGGCCTGTGGAAGGCGTCTCGACTTCGTGAGATTGCGAGAGCAATGCACTGAAGTCCTTTTCATTGATGGAACGGCGCTGAGCCTCGGAATGACGCAGCACTGGTTGGTCCGACAATGACGGTTGCGTGTTGCGGGATGGAGGTCGTCGGAGCACAGCCATGAGTGGCTGTGCCACTTTTACGGCTTGGGCCAGGGCGCAGTCGTCGATTACTTCACTGCGGATCGCGGCCAGGCCGCCGATTCTTTGCAATGCTTTGCTGCGGAGGAGAATGCAGCCGCCGGCGGCTCCGGCGGTTTTTGCTTTTGGATTTGCTGTCCAGCGGGGCGGATAGAGCTTTAGGAAGAAGAAGAGGAAGGCTGGGATCAGGGCTCGCTCGGGGAGAGTTTTGGCTTGGAGGAGGACCATCAGGGAGGTCAGGTCTAGATGGTTGCTTTCGGCGCGGGCTACCAGGCGTTGGAGAGTGTCCGGGGCGTGGAGGATGTCGGCGTCAGTGAACCAGTAATAGGTGGGAGGGATAGCGGTGCTGTCATTGCCTGCTGGCATGCGGCTGATGTTGGTTGCTCCCAATGAGGTTGAGATCGTTGGAGGACAGCCAGAAATGGCTGTCCCACAGTTTAGGGCCCAGACCTTGCCGGTCCAACCTTCGGGCAATGGCGGTGCTTGACGGATTTCGATTCGCGATTCTGCGCTTAGGTCAATCGCGGCTTGGTGGGCTTGCTGGGCGGTGGCGTCTTCGCTGTGGTCGTCGACTACGATTATGGAGAATTGGCCGGGATAATTTTGATGGAGGAGGCTGGATACTGCTTGATGGATGTGGGCGGCTTCGTTGCGGGCTGGGACTATGGCGATGACGGTGGGGTAGATGGTCGGCGGCGGCTCGTGATTTGCGGTGTCGTCGTTGAAATTGCGGAGACGCCAGAACAGACCGCGGGTTAACGCGAGGTATAGCCAGATGATTAGGGAGATAGAGGCGATTCCGAGAAGAGCTGTGGGCACGGGTTATTTTGCATTGAGTTGGATGGGTTGCGCTAGAGTTGCACGTGATTGGTCGGAAGAGCCCGCTTCAGAAAGCGGGCGCTACAAAGTCGGCCAGCGTGAAAACGCGCAAGTCAAAAGCCGCAGGGCTCCGAAGACTCCGCCCTGCGCTACAGGAGCCCTGCGTTACAGGAGTTGCATACGCGGTAGAGGCTACGCCAAGTCTGCGGCCTGGATCGGCAGGCGGCGGAGGCGCTTGCCGGTGGCAGCGAAGACGGCGTTGCCTATGGCTGGAGCTACTACTGGGAGGCCGGGTTCGCCTATGCCTGTTGGGTCTTCTTTGCTCATTACTACGTGGACTTCGATCTTTGGCATTTCCTTCATGCGGGGCATGTCGTAATCGTTGAAGTTGGCTTGCTTGACGCGGCCGCGTTCGATGGTGATGGCGTCTTTCGTCATGGCGGAGAGAGCGTAGACGGCGGCGCTTTCTACTTGGGCTACGACGCCAGCGGGATTAACAGGGCGGCCGCAATCGACGGCATAGACGATGCGGTGGATATTGAGTTGGCCGTTGTCGACGCTAACTTCGGCTACGGCGGCGGTGTAGGACTCGAAGGAATAGTAGCCGGCGATGCCGCGGGCTACGCCTTTCGGCAGCGGCTTACCCCATCCGGCGTTTTCGGCGGCGAGCTGCAGAACACTTTTCAGGCGCGCGGTATCGAGCGGCTTGTTTTCTTTGGGATTGGTGAAATCGGGAATTTTGCGGGCTTCGCCGATCTGTTGCAGGCGGAATTGCAATGGGTCGGCGCCCGCGGCGGCGGCGAGTTCGTCGACAAATGTTTCGACTACGAAGCCGCTGCTGGAATGCTCGACGGAGCGCCACCAGGCGCGGGGAACGCCGGAATGCGCGAGGGCGTACTCGACGCGGAAGTTTGGCGTTTCGTAAGGAATGAAGGCGGCGGTGGCGAATTCGCTGGCTTCCGGCTTGTCTTTGCCGTCCTTGTCCCAAACGGCCGCGATGGATGTGGAACTCTGAAAATGTTTCCATGCGGCGACTTTGCCCTGCGCGTCCACTGCGCCTTGCATCTTGTGGTAGGAGGCGGGGCGATAAAAGTCGTGCTGCATATCGTCTTCGCGGGTCCACAGAATTTGTACCGGCTTGCCGGTGGCCTTGGCGACTTGCGCGGCTTCCATGACGAAGTCGGCTTGATAGCGCCGGCCGAAGCCGCCGCCCATTAAGGTGGTGTGCACGTTTACTTTTTCGAGGGGGAGGCCGGAAACTTTGGCGATCACTTCCTGCGCCCATTGCGGAGCTTGCGTGGGGACCCACGCTTCGGCGCTGTCCGGGCGAATGTGGACGGTGCAGTTCATCGGCTCCATGCAGGCGTGCGGGGCGAAGGGGAGCTCGTACACGACTTCGATTTTCTTTGACGCGGAGTTGAGAGCGGCGTTGGCGTCGCCCTCGTTACGCACGATTTTTCCGGGCTTCGCGACATTTTCGATGAAATGCTGTCGCAGGGATTCGCTGGACTCGTTGGCGTTGGGGCCTTCGTCCCAAGTGATCTCGAGCGCTTTGCGACCCTGGATGGCGGCCCAGGAATTATTCGCGAGGACGACGATGCCGCCAGAGGTAAACGCGCCCTCGCCTACGGCGTCGATGGAGATCACGTCGCGCACGCCGGGAACGGCTTTGGCCTTGGTGGCGTCAAATTTTGCGACTTTGCCGCCGAAGACGGGACAGCGGGCGATTACGGCGTACTCCATGCCGGGCATGCGCGAGTCGATCCCGAACTTTGCTGCGCCGGTGGATTTGGCGGCGGCCTCGAGACGCTTGCGGTCGTGGCCGACGATGGTGAAGTCGTCGGAATTTTTCAGCGGAACAGTATTGAAGTCCGGGAGTGGGAGTTTGGAGGCGGCTTCGACTAGGTCTCCGTAGGTTAAGAATTGTTTGCGGGCGCCGTGGAGGACGCCACCATCTTGCGCTTTGCACGTGTCGCGACTGACGTTCCAGTGTTGCGCGGCGGCGGTGATGAACATTTCTCGCGCTGCGGCACCTGCGCGGCGCAGCGGCAGCCAGGAACCGGCGACGCTGCCGCTTCCGCCCGTGCCGTGATCGTAAATTTTAGGATCAGTGGGCGCTTGCTCGACGCTGACTTGCTTCCAATCGAGATAAAGCTCTTCGGCGAGAATCATGGGCAGCGCGGTCATGGCGCCCTGGCCCATTTCGGATTTGCCGAGGATGAGTGTAACGCGATTGTCGGGCGTGATGCGCACCCAGGCGTTCAGCGGGTTCGCAGGTTTTTTCTCCTGGTCCTCGGCTGCAGCGTACGCCGAGCCGGGAAGATGAAACGCGACGACGAGCGCGGCGCCTCCGGCGGCTCCAGTCTTCAGAAACTCACGGCGATTCAAAACGGGGGCAGTAGTCATGACGCACCTCGATTTCCTGTAAGCAGGGAGACTGCGGGTTAAGCGGATTTGGCCTTGCTGGCCGGCGTACCCGCGGCGCGATGAATGGCTTTGCGAATGCGTTGATAAGTGCCGCAGCGGCAGATGTTGCCGCTCATGAAGTCGTCGATGTCGGCGTCGGTGGGATTGGGTTTCTTGGAAAGCAGGGCGACGGCGGACATGATTTGACCGGACTGGCAGTAGCCGCACTGCGGAACGTCTTCCGCGATCCAGGCTTGCTGGACGGGGTGGGTGCCGTCAGCGGAGAGGCCTTCGATGGTGGTGACTTTCTTACCGGCGACAGCGGAGATGGCGGTCTGGCAGGAGCGCGCGGCTTCGCCATTGATATGAACGGTGCAAGCGCCGCAGAGGCCGGCGCCGCAGCCAAATTTTGTACCGGTTTTGTCGAGCGTGTCGCGCAGGACCCAGAGGAGCGGCATGTCTGGGCTGACGTCGACCGTTTGGGATTTTCCGTTGAGGATAAACGTAGTGGCCATGAGTCCTCCTAGCAGCAGCGCGTTATCGTACAACACTCGCGGCGTGGATGAAAATGAGCGGATTTTCACATGGCCCGGCCTTCATCGAAAGCGAGTGAGGCTGAGAAGACACGGGTTCAGACGCGAAAAGGAGCCGAAAGTTAGCAGGGGAATTTATGCTGGGGCTACGGTGCGGGGAGCTTCGGGCTCGACACCGCGCCAGCCAACGGGGCGGCCGCTGACGGCTTCTTTTACGGAGCGGAAAAGGACTACGTACATTAATTGGCGATAGTAGAAGCGCTGTAATAGCACGGGGACGAGCAGGGTCCAGTCTTCCTTTTTTTCCAGGGCGAAGGCGAGGACGCAGGTCAGCATGTCGATCAAGAGGAAACCGAGGAAGAATAGAACGGAACGCTCGAGATCGGACGTTGCGGTCGCGGAGAGCAGCGGCAGCCTAATGATGTGATATTGCGCGAGCGCCCAGGCGATTACGGAGCCGAGGAAGAGCAAGTCAATGATCGGAGAGATCAACGGGAGCAGTAGCTGGAAGACGAAAATATTGGGCAGGGCGACCATGCCCAAGGTACCGTACTTCGGGCGGAAGAGCGTGCTTTTGTGCTTCCAGAAGGATTGCAGGGTGCCGAAGGTCCAGCGGAACCTTTGGCGGATGAGGACACCCGGAGTTTCCGGAGCTTCGGTCCAAGCGATGGCTTCTTCTTCGTAGTCAACGTGCCAGCCGAGGCGGCGGATGGCGATGGTGAGGTCGGCGTCTTCTGCGACGGTGTCTGCGGTGATACCTCCGGCGGCGTCGATGGCTTTTCTGCGCCACGCACCGAGTGCGCCGGGGACGACGGTGATGCAGTTGAGGAGGTCGAAGGCACGCTTCTCCATGTTTTGACTCGTTATGTATTCGAGCGCCTGCCAGCGCGTTAGCCAGCGCGAGCGGTTGCCGACTTTCACGTTGCCGGCGACGGCGCCCACTTTTTCGTCGGAGAAATGGCGCAGCAGCTTGGCGATGGCGTCCGGCTCGATTTCGGTGTCGGCGTCGATCGTGACGACGATTTCGGTTTGCGCTTCGCCGAGGGCACGGCTGAGCGCGGCAGCTTTGCCGCGATTGACCTGGTGAAGAATGCGGACGCGCGGATTCTGCCCGAAATTTCCATCGAGCAATTCGCCGGTGCGATCGATAGAGCCGTCGTTGACGACGATGACTTGCAAATCTTTCAGGTCGGAGGCCAGAACGGATTTTACCGTCTGCACGATCACGGTTTCTTCATTGTGAGCCGGAATAAGGACGGAAACGCCTGGAAGAGGATTGGGCGTGACGAAGTGATCGGGCCGCAGTTTTTCGATTAACGCGAGAATGCCGATAATCAGCGCGCGGCCGCTGACCATGACAATGCCAACGATAAAGATAGTGGCGATGCTGACGCGGAACCAGTGCCAGAGGCCGAAGATAAATGAGTCCGCGCGGGCTTCCAGCTTTTCCTGGGCGGAGAGCGGCATCATCACTTCGGCGCGTTTTTTCCCAATGAGGTCGGGCACGGAGACAAATTGATAGCCGTCCTCGCGCAGTTTGTCGATCAGCTGCGGCAAGGCAAGCAACGTGTTGGCACGCTCGCCGCCGCCGTCGTGCAGTAGGACGATGTTGCCCATTCCCGCCTGGCGAACGACATTATCGACAATTTCTTGCGCGGGAATCTGCTTGCCGTCGACCTGACGCCAGTCGTGGGCATCGATTTTTTGCCCGACGATCAGGTAGCCCATGTCTTGAGCGATAGGCAATTGCGCGACTTCTTCGGCGTATTCCGGCTGATGGTCGATGCCGTATGGAGGGCGAAAGAGGATGGATTTGACGCCGATGGTGCTCTCGATGAGGCGCTGGGTGAGATTCAGCTGCCAATGAATCTCGGTTTTCGAGATGTCGTCGAAACTGGGATGGGTATAGGTGTGGTTCCCGATTTCGTGGCCTTCCGCGTACTCGCGCTTGACGATCTGCGGCCACTGGCTAGCGTCCACACCGATTACAAAAAATGTGGCGGGGACATGCTTTTCTTTGAGGATGTCGAGAATCTTCGGAGTCCAGCGCGGGTCCGGGCCATCATCGAAGGTGAGCGCGATTTTATTGTCCGCGGCGCCGATCTGATCGATGTTGTAGGAGAGCGGATATTTTTCGTATTTCTCACTGGTGAAGAGATCGGTGGCTTTGTCGTAGACGAAGCTGCGCAGGCCGCTCTTGGGAGTGTCGGTGAAATGCCAGACGTCGCCATCGCCTTCGAGGATCAGGTCGGGACCGGGCGGAATATCTAAGATTTTTGCGCGTACGGCATCATCGGGGCGGGGGGAATCCCACACTGGCCAGATCGAAGTGTCTGAGGAACCGAAGCGCCAAAGAGCAGTGCCTTGCACGCCCATGCGCTCGCAAGCCCGCAACTGGTTGTAAGCGGTGACGGCGTCGAGCATCCAGACCTGATGGGTATGGTCATGCTCGTCGGAATAGGAGTAATGCGGATTTAGCGAAGCCGCGTCGAACTCAACGTCGGTCTCGGATTCGTAGGCGTGCAGGAGGGCTTCTTGCACGCTCATTTCTTTCGCGCCGCCCTCGTTGTGCTTTTTCGACGGTTCGGGCCAGTCGTAAGCGTAGTTGGCGATGCCCACGACGACTTTCTGGGCGGGGACATCTTCCAACACCTGGCGAAGGTTCTCGACGAACCAGTCTTGCGCGGCCACCGGGCCTGGCGGTGAAGTGAGCCAGTGCTGGTCGTAGTTCATGAGCACGACGGCATCGCACTCTTTGCCGAAAAATTTGTAGTCGTAGGCGTCGTCGCGCGCGGGGAGCGCGATCATCAATTTCAGGCCGACGGAATGCAGCGCGGGACCTAGCTCGGCGGCAAACTCGCGGAAGTGCGGCTGCGTGGCGTCGGGGACTTCCTCGAAATCGACTACTACGCCGGCCTGGTGGGAGCCGACGGTGTAATCGACGACGTCGCGGACCAGATTCTGGCGTGCGGTTTTGTTGCCGAGCATGGCGGCCATTTCCTTGATGCGCCAGGAACGGCCGTCGTAATTGTCGAGCAAGCCCATGATGGGGAGTTCGATGTTGGCGGATTTCATCCAGCGATGGAGCTTGTCGTCTCGCAGGAGAGCTATGGCCTGCGTTGGGCTCGCTTTCAGGGTCTGATAGCGCTCGTAGTCGACGATGGTCAGCGCGCCGTCTGGCGTAACGGCGTGGAGCTGGTCAGGGATGAGGACGTCGATATCTTTGTAGTGCTTCTTGAGGGAGGCGAAGCTGGCGGCGTCCCAGCTGACGAAAAATGCGGCGCGCAACGGATCGTAGCTGGCGGGCACGGTGCCGATATTCGAGATGCGGCGATGGCGCCCTTCGCGCGCGGGGACTTTCTTCTTAATTTTCAGAGCGCGATAGGCAGGCCTGGTCTCTGGCAGCAGGCCGGCTGGAAGCTCCACGCTAACCGCGATGGTTATAAAAAAATAGGCGAGTAGAACCGCCAGCAGCAGGCCAGAAATTTCCAGCACACGGCGCGTACGGCGCCAGCGGACGCGCTCCGCGTCATAAAATATAGGTCGGCGTTCTTTCATGAACGTTTTCAGCTCGGCGGCAAGGCGGGGGCCTGGAAGCGTGCCGGGCTGGATCCATCTCCCTCGACAGTGTTCGCTCTAATTGCCTGCTCTCTATTGTAAGATGCGATGGATAGATGAAGCGAATTTTCTCCAGTCCTGTTGCCGCACTGATTGCCGGAGTTTGCCTCCGGCTTTTTTTCGTCCTGAAATACCCGGCGAATTCCGGGGATACGGTGCTGTACGAGCAGATCGCGGCGAATTGGCTGCAACATCACGTTTACGCGATGAATGTCCGCGACGTGGTTACAGCCGTGGACATGCGCATGCCCGGTTACCCGGCGTTTCTGGCGCTAATCTACGCACTTACTGGACGCATCGGGGAAGCCGCGCGGCTATGGGTGATGCTCGCGCAGGCGGTGGTGGATTTGCTGACGTGCTTGCTGACTGCGGGGCTCGCGGGGTTGCTGGTGCTGATCGCGAATGATCGCGCGCGCCCGCGGCGGGTATTCCGTGCGGCGTTATGGCTGGCGGGGTTGTGCCCTTTCACGGCGAACTATGTGGCGGTGCCGCTGACGGAAGTATTCGCGACATTCTTCACAGCGGCCGCGCTATTGCCGCTCTGCCTGCTCGCTACGCGCGCGCAAACCGGTGGGTGGCGGCTCGCCGAGCGGCACTGGATTCTTGGCAACGATTACTGGTACCTGGCAATCTGGTCGGCGCTGCTCGTTGGCGTGTGCACATTGTTTCGGCCGGAAGCGCCGCTGCTGCTGATGGCGGCCTGGCTGGTGCTTGGCACAATTCTGATCCGGCAGCACGAAAGCCTGCGCTGGCTGAAGACCATGGTGTTTATGGCTGCCTTGGGCGCGGTTCCTCTGGTTCCCTGGACGATTCGCAATGCTGTCACGCTGCACGAATTTCAGCCTCTTGCGCCGAAGAATTCGAACTTGCCCGGCGAGCTGGTTCCCTACGGATTCATGAGTTGGGAGAGGACGTGGCTGTATCGTTTTCGCGATGTCTACGTGGTGCCCTGGAAGCTGAACGATGAAGTAATCGATGTGAACGAAATTCCGCCGCGCGCGTTCGACACGTCCGCTGAAAAAGAGCGCGTGGCCATGATTCTCGAGCAATACAACGAGGACTTGACGCTTACGCCTGAAGAAGATGCGGCGTTTGCGGAGCTTGCGCGCGAACGGGCGGCACGGCGTCCCTTGCGGACGTATTTGTGGCTCCCCGCCGCGCGCGCGCTGACGCTGTGGTTTACGCCGCGCATCGAGCTGTTGCCATTTTCGGGCACGGTCTTTCCGCTGGTGCGGTCCTGGGAGGACGATCCGATCGACCAATCCGTGACCGCGGGCTTCTCCCTGCTCAATATCGGCTATATCGGATTGGCGCTCTGGGGCGCGGTGCGTTTGTGGCGGCGAGCCCCGGCTGCGCGCGGCGCGATTGCGCTGCTGGCGGCATTCATCCTGCTACGGACCGCGTTTCTGACGACGCTGGAAACGCCCGAGCCGCGCTATGTGCTGCTGTGCTATCCCGCGCTGCTGGCGCTGGCCGCGCAGGTTTTTGACCGGAGCGAGGCAGCGGATCAGCCCTCCACGGGTTCGGGGTGAATGGTGACGCGATGAATCTGGGGAAAACGTTCTTTGACGCGGTCTTCGAGTGTCGCCAGCACGTCGTGAATTTGCGTAATGGGCAGCGCACCCTTCATGGTGCAGTGGCAGGACACTAAGATGTGGTGCGCGACCTGTCGCGTGCGCACGTCGTGGCAGTTCACCAACTCGTCGAACTCCGCTGGCAGCGAATTTAGAAATTGTTCGACGGAGCGGGACAGCTGCTTCATCTCGCCGGCGCCGGAATCCGGGGTGGCGATCTGGCGTCCGAGCGGCTCGATGTGAATGTTTACCTCAATGGGGCCGTCGCGCAGTTCGCGAATTCCCTCTTCGAGCGCGGTGGCTTGGCGGTGTGCATCGCGCAAACTGAGATTCTCGTCCACCTCCAGATGCAGTTCGACGAAAAGTTGACCTTGCTGTTGCAGCGCGCTCAGATCGTGAATTCCGAGGCCCATACGCTGGGCCACAGCGCGAATGGCTTCAAATAAGTGTTCGCCTTGCGGTGCGCGAGGCTCCGCATGGACCATGACATCGGAGGGAACGATTTCGCCGACGCGCTTTTCGATGGCGTCGCTTAGCTCGTGCACTTGTTCGAGGCTGGCCGTGCGCGGCACACTCACGGTGGCGTCAACAAAATGGCGATTGCCGGCGCGGCGCACGCGCACGCGATCGACGTCCAGGACGCCGTCCATTCGCGCGATGGCGCGGGCGATCTCCTGCTGCAAGCCCTCCGGAGCGGCATCGAGCAAGGCGTCCACCGTGCGGCGCCCGAGCTGCGAACCGACCCACAAGATCACCGCCGCTACGGCTAGACCGGCGAGCG
>Ga0210400_10005910_pt1 | contig 10337 bp, 9 predicted proteins | sample IncBWH26MmetaG_FD_155456 | JGI IMG/M metagenome (GOLD analysis project Ga0210400, IMG submission 155456) | Forest soil microbial communities from Barre Woods Harvard Forest LTER site, Petersham, Massachusetts, United States - Inc-BW-H-26-M | ecosystem: Environmental > Terrestrial > Soil >... | reverse complement strand
GGCAGCCAGGTGATCGCGTCGAGGGCATGATCCGGTGAATGCTGTGTCGCGTAGTCGGCAAGCTTAGTCAGCGCACCGGCGGCGACGGCTTCGCGCAGCGTCGGATAGTCCTTGCCGAAGCGGGCGGAGAGATCGACGATACCGCCGTCGACCACGGCGCCATATTTCATGGAGCCGTCGATGGAGAAGGTTGCGATGCGATGTTCGGCCATGAGATGTCCAATAACGGGCGCTCGTTGAGTTGTCACCGCGCTTGCGGCCACGAAGTCGGCGTCAGCCGGACTTCATGCCCGAGGCTTTGATGACGGAAGTGGCGGCGGGCGTGGTCAGAAAGTCGATGAATGCCTTGGCTGCATCAGCTTGCTTGGTGTCTACGGCGACGGCGGCCGTGAAAACCAGTTCCTGCTGCAATTCGGCCGGGAACGGGCCGGCCGGTTCAACACCGGGCGCGATCAACACGTTGACGAGGAAGACGCCGAGTTCCGCCTCACCCTTGGCAACGGCTTCGGCGATATGCGCCGGTGTGGTCTGCTGCCTGGTCTTGGCTTTCATCGCCTCGCCGATGCCGAGACGATCGAACACGCCGGAGACATAGGCGCCGGCCGCGCTGGCCGGCACCGAGGCGATCGACTTCGCATCGAGCAGCGCCTTTTTCAACGCGTCCGGCGTGCTGACGTCAGGTTTGGGAGTGCCGGCGCGCACGGCAACGCCGTAGCCGACGTGCGCTATATTGACGGTTGGCAGGACGAAGCGCGCCTTTGCGGCAGCATCCTTGAAAACATCGATGGGAACGACACCCAGATCGAACGGTTCGGAGGTAGCCTGTTTGATCAAATTGGGCGTGGAATCGAAGTGAATGACAAGCTTGTGGCCGGACGCGCGCTCGAACTGTGTGGCGAGTTCATTCAACACGGCGGTCATGGAGCCGCCCGCCAACACCTTGAGTTCGGCGGCCTGAAGGCCGCCGATTGATGACAATGCCGGCGCCAGGCCCAGCATCAAGGAAACCGCAACCAGTAAAGGTTTCTTCATGAGACCCTGTGCCTCTAGTCCGCGATCGTTGCGTCGGCGACAAAGCGCGGCTCGCGGACGGTCTGGCCGGGAAACGGCGATCCCTGCTCGAACCAGGAACGCGGCGCCGGCGCGCCCCACAGCGTTTGCCGTCGTGGGTCGCTCAGCGACCAGCGCATCGGCTCGTGGTCATGATCTCCGGTGAAGTAATCGCTGGTGTAGAGCTCAAGGCGATGGCCATCGGGATCCCTGACATAAAGAAAAAATGCATTGGAGATGCCGTGGCGGCCGGGACCGCGTTCGATATTCCTGACCATTCCGCTTGAGGCCATCACGTCACACAGATGCAGGATGTTCATCGGGGTCGGCACCCAATAGGCGAAGTGGTGCAGGCGAGGGCCCTTGCCGTTGGTGATGGCAAAATCGTGCACATTGCCCTTGCGATGCATCCACGCCGCGGCAATACGGCCGTCGGGTCCGTCTTCCTCGGCATATTCGGTCAGCCGGAAACCCAGCCGTGCATAGAAATCGATGGTGTCCTGCACTTCGGCGGCGAACACGTTGAAGTGGTCGAGCCGCTGCGGGTGGCAGCCCTTGTAGAGGTCGTAGCGGCGCAACAGATGCGGACGCCGGTCCATCGATGCATAGAGCTCGATCTGGAAGCCGAAGGGATCGGTGAATTGCAGCGTGCGGCCCTGGAACGGTTGCTCGGCGAAGGCGCAGGTAATGCCGTTCTCCGAAAAGAACGCCGCGGCCTTCTCGAGGTCGCCTTCATTGCCGACCTTGAATCCGAGGCGATTGCACGCCGCCGTGGCCGCCTTGCGCAGCACCAGCGAGTGATGCTGATGCTCCTCGCTGCCGCGCAGATAGACCACCCTGTCGTCGCGGTCCTCGACATGCAGGCCGACGGCATTTTCGTAAAATGCGCGGCTGGCATTCAGGTCCACCACATCAAGCACGGCGTGGCTGCACCGGACGATATTGAAGGGTGGATCGAAAATGTGTTGTGGCACGGGCATGCGCGTTGTCCTGGTTCCCAATTCTTTCTGCCCTCATGGTGAGGAGGCGCTTCAGCGCCGTCTCACCATGGGTCTCGCGGCCATCCTTCGAGACGCGGCCAAACGGCCGCTCCTCAGGATGAGGGAATTCCCAGCCGTTGAATTTTGTGCGTCCCCTTGGCGAGGGAGACGTGCTTGGTTTCCATGTAGAAGTCGAACGAATAATCGCCGCCGTCGCGGCCGATCCCTGACGATTTCATGCCGCCAAACGGCGTCGGCAGATGGCGAACGTTTTCGGAATTCAGCCAGATCATGCCGGCCTCCAGTGCGTCCGCCACGCGCAGCGCCCGGCCCATGTCCGAGGTCCAGACGTAGCCGGTGAGGCCATATTGCACGGCATTGGCGATCTCGATGGCGTCCTGCTCGTCGTGGAACGGAATCACCGTCAGGAAGGGACCGAACACTTCCTCCTGCGCGACACGCATTCCGGCATGTGCGCCCGTGACCAGCGTCGGCTGCACATAGTGCCCGCCGCCGGGTCCGTCATGGGTCTTGCCGCCGACAACGATCACGGCGCCATCCCTGCGCGCCACGTCGAAATAAGAGCAGACCTTTTCGAGGTGGCGTTTGTGGATCAGCGGTCCGATTTCGGTCGCGGGATCGAGCGGATGGCCTACCTTGAGCGCCTTCACCCGCGCCGTGAGCTTCTCGATGAAATTTTCCGCGATGCTCTCCTGAATCAAGAGCCGGCTCGACGAGGTGCAGCGCTCGCCATTGAGCGAGTAGATCATGAACACCACCGCGTCGAGCGCGCGGTCGAGGTCGGCGTCATCGAATACGATCACGGGGTTCTTGCCGCCGAGTTCGAAATGCACGCGCTTGAGCGTCGGCGCGCCCTGCGCCATGATGGCGGAACCAGTCGAACTTTCGCCGACAAAGCCGATCGCCTTGATCGCGGGATGCTGGGTCAGCGCCTTGCCGGCCTCCTCGCCGATGCCGTGCACGGTGTTGAGGACGCCGTCGGGCACGCCGGCTTGCTTGACTATTCGCGCCAGCAGGTCGGCGGTGACAGGCGACCATTCGGCCGGCTTGTGAACCACGGTGCAGCCGGCGGCAAGCGCCGGCGCGATCTTCCACGTCGACAGCATGAACGGCGTGTTCCACGGCGTGATCACGCCGACCGGGCCGATCGGCACCCGGGTCGACACGTTCCAGTGCTCGTCGCTGGGCAGATTCAGGCCGTCACGCGCGTCGGTGCATTTGTCGGCGAAGAAACGGAAATTCTCGGCGCCGCGGATTGCAGCCTTGGCCATGAAGCGATGGGCCTGCCCGGTGTCGATGCATTCGAGCACGGCAATATCGTCGGCACGCTCCTCGATGGCGTCGGCGACGCGATGCAGTAATTTCCGGCGCATTGCCGCGGGCATGTCGCGCCAGGACTTGAACGCCAGCGCCGCCGCCGTCGCAGCGCGGTCGATATCCGCAGCGCCGCCGCGGGCGACCGGCGCGAGTACCGCGCCGTCGATCGGCGATTTCGTCTCGAAGGTCTCGCCCGAGATTGACGGCACGATCTCGCCGCCGATGATGTGCCCGATGCCGTCGGCGCTCAGTTTGGCGAGCAACGGGGCCGCGCGGTCGCGATTGGCCTGAAACACCTCGGATGATTTTGCAACGATCTTATCCATGCGCCGCCTCCGCCTTGAGGGCGTCGTGGATATTGTTGCGCTTCCAGCTGGTTTCCTTGTCGTTGATCTGCATGTCGAACGATAATGCCAATTTGCTCTTCACAAACACCGGATCGAGATAGTCCGACAGCGCCTTGAAGATATGCTCTCCGGCCTTCTTGCGGGTCGCGAGATCGCGCCCTTCGCCAAGCCGCAGCACCATGTCGAGAAAGCCGAAATCCGCGCTCCCATCGGCGATGGCGTAGTGCTCGCAACTGATAGCGCGAACCCGAATGCCGCCAAGCGGAAAGATGCCGGTCTCGACCGCGGCCTTGCGCACCACTTCGACGACCTTTCCCATATCGACGCGGGCATCGAGGTTGGCGGAATATTCGAGGGTGAAATGCGGCATGTCGGGATCACTCCAACGATTCTGCGGGCGTATCAAACGACGTAACGGCCGACCGTGACATAGAGTTAGCTCAAATCGTGTCGACTTTGCGGGGCTTGATCGGTCACGAAAAGCGGCCTCGACGAAAGATGATGCGGGAATTTGATTAACATGTTAAATGCATAGGTTCAAACCGAATTGACACGTGTTGCATTGCAAACCTGTCGTGCCGCAGGCCTTCAACCCGGCCGTCACTGATCGTGGACAATCGATATGGCGCGGAAAAAATCCTCCGGCAGGGCTGGTTCAACGCCGGCAACCAAAGCAGGCGGCCGGCGCGTGCCGATGCGTGAATTCTCCCGTTCGCTGCCGATGTCGCTGCTGCGGGCGCGCGAGGCGGTGATGCGGCATTTCCGTCCCTCGCTGCGCGATCACGGGCTGACCGAACAGCAATGGCGGATTCTGCGCGCGTTGACGTCGATCGGCGCCATCGAAGTGACGGAACTCGCACGTGTCGCGTTTCTGCTGGGCCCGAGCCTTTCGCGCATTCTGCGCGACCTGGAAACGCGCCACCTGATCGAACGCAAGGTGGTGAAATCCGATCAGCGCCGAGTCGTCGTGTCGATTTCCGCACGGGGGTTGCGGCTAATCGAAGCGGTCGCGCCGTCATCGGAGGCGATCTACGCCGCCATGACCGCGCGTTATGGCGCCCGGAAACTCGCCAGGTTGCAGGAAATGCTGCGGTCGCTCGAGGGCTGCCTGTCGGAGTTGCGTACCGGTGACGAAGGAAATACCGAGCCGAGGGCGTCGTAGAGACCATCCATGCTTACGACTTAGGCACTCCCGCAGCCGCGAGATTGCGGATTTCGCAGTCGCCAGCTGCGCAAAAATACCCAAAAGAAAAAATATTCAAAAAAAGAAATAGTTCGAAAGCGACGCTTGTCGCGACACGCCATAGACAGACGGGCGGTTTTTCGCGCAAACTCATGAACTTAAAAAGGCCAACGCAAAAGTTGGCTTGTCGGGAGGAATGAATGAAGCTCACGCGACGCGACTTTACGGCTGGATTGGCTGCCGGTATTACCGCACCGTACGTTATCGGCAGCGCCCGGGCCCAGGGCGCCACCACCAGGATTGGCATGTGCGTGCCGGTCACGGGTCCGGCGGCCGAGCAGGGCCTTTGGGCGCAGAACGGCGCAAAGCTCGCGCTCGCGGCCGTCAACAAGGCCGGCGGCGTGCTCGGCAAGCCGGCCGAGCTCGTGATTGAGGACGATCAGACCACCAATCCCGGCATCGTGTTGGCGTTTTCCAAACTGGCCGCGCAACCGGATATCGTGGGGTTTCTGGGGTCGATCCGCTCGACCCAGGTGCACGCGATGGCGCCCGACGTTCTCAAGCTCGGCAAGCCGGTCATGATCGGCGGAACCGATCCCAACCTCACCCACATGGGCAATCAGTGGCTGTTTCGTTTTCGTCCCAACGACAGCTATTCCGGCCGCGTTATCGCCGACTACGGCGTCAACACGCTCGGCAAGAAAAAATGGGCGATCGTTCACTCGACCGACGCGTTCGGAACGGCAGGCGGCAAGGCGCTGGCCTCGGCGCTCGAAAAACTCGGCAACCCCGCGGTTCTCGATCAGGGCTATGCCAACCAGAGCCAGGATTTCACCCCGGTCGTGCTGGCGGTGAAGCAATCGGGCGCGGATATTCTCGGCACGTACTTCACGTTCGAAAACGACCTCGGCATTTTCGCGCGCCAGCTGCGCCAGCTCGGCGTCAATGTTCCGTGGGTCGGCTCGCCCTCGGTGGTGGCGGTGTCATCGACCAAGCTCGCAGGCCCGGCGCTGTACGGCACCTATGGCGTGGCAGACTATGCGGAGGAGTCGGGCGACGCGCCGAGGGCTTTCGGAAAATCCTATCGCGAGGCCTACAAGACGGCGCCCGACATCCAGAGCGCCTGGACCTTCGATGCCGTCACCATCCTTTCGGCGGCGATCAACAAGGCCGGTTCGACCGATCCCGTAAAAATTCGCGAGGCCATCCTGTCTCTGAAAAAATTCCCCGGCGCCGAAGGCGAATATAATTTTGACCAGAATGGCGATGGTCTGCACGGTTACAACGTCGTGCGGAACGAGAAGGGGGCGATCGTCTTCGACAAGCATATCGAGTTCAACGATTGATCGCGCGGCTGGCCTCTCCGGATGCGGAGGGGCCAGCAAAGCGGCTAATCCCTCCTGCCTGGCGCTTTCATGGATCTCGCACTGCAATTATTGTTCACCGGCATCGGCATCGGCGCCGTCTATGCGCTTGTTGCGCTCGGCTTCGTGCTGATCTTCCGTGCCACCAACGTGGTGAACTTCGCGCAAGGCGAATTCTCCATGGTCGCGGCCTATCTGATGGTGGTGTTCGCGGTCGATTTGGGATGGCCATACTGGCTGTCGTTCCTGCTAGCCTTGGCCGGGATGGCGCTATTGGGCGCGATCTTCAATCTCGGGGTCTATTATCCGCTGCGTCACCGCAGCTTCTTGCCGGTGATCATCGCGACCATCGGCGCTTCGATCCTGCTCACCAATTCGATGCTGGCGATCTACGGGCCGCAGCCGCAGGTGCTGGAAGGATGGTTCGAGACGCCGGGCATCCAGCTCGGCCCGGTGTATCTCGACAGCCAGTATCTGCTGATCATCGCCGTGACGCTGATCCTGGTGGTGTTCAATTACTGGTTCTTCGAACACACCATGCTCGGCAAGAAATTGCAGGCGACGTCGCAGGACAAGGAGATGGCGTCGCTGCTCGGCATTTCCGTCTCGACCATGATCATGATCACCTTCATCTATTCGGCGGTGCTTGGCGGCCTCGCGGGCATCCTGGTGGCGCCGGTGCTGTTCGTTTCGATCCAGATGGGATCGACGATCGCGCTGAAAGCCTTCGCCGCCACCATCATCGGCGGATTTGGTGACGTTGCAGGTGCCATCATCGGTGGTCTGGCGCTCGGCATCATCGAAACTTTTGGCGCGGCCTATATATCGGTGCCCTACAAGGATGGCTTCGCTTTCCTGGTGCTGGTGTTGTTTCTGGTGTTCCGGCCTCAAGGCATCTTTGGCGAACGCGTCGCGGAGAAAGCATGAGCGCCCGCAGCGATAACATGCCGGTCGCCGGATCCGCCGCGCGCGCAAAACCGCTGCTGCTGCGTCATCTGCCTTATTTCATCGGCGCCGCGGTTCTCGTGGCGCTCACCGCCACCATGCAATTCGACGGGTACATCCACAACATCCTGATGCAGGCGACGACGTTTGCGATCGCGGTGTTCGGCCTCTCGGTCGTGCTTGGCCTGTGCGGACAGATCAATCTGGCGCAGGCGGCATTTTTTGGCCTCGGCGCCTATGCCGTCGGTCTCGGCACGTCGGATTATCATCTCAGCTATTGGCTTTGTCTCGCCGGCGGATGCGTCATCGCGTTGTTGGCTGGTGCGTTGCTCGGCATGTCGACCTTGCGGCTCGGCGGGCACTATTTGGCGATGGTGACGATTTCGTTTCAGCAGATCGTCACGCTGGTCATGATCAACACCATCTGGCTCACCCATGGTCCCGACGGCGTATCGCGGATCGGCCGGCCCGATCTGTTCCAGTCCTCGCAATCCTATCTTGCCTTCTGCGTCGCGATGCTGGCGCTGGTGGGTTATTTCGTATGGCATTTGTCGGACACGCGGCTCGGCCGCGCGATGCGGGCGGTGCGCGATAACGAGTTGGCGGCCGGCGTCGTCGGCATCGACGTATTTCGCACCAAGGTGTCCGCTTTTGCGTTGAGCGCCGTGCTGGCCGGATTGGCGGGAGGGCTTTTTGCGGGCGGGTTCGCCTATGTCAGTCCGGATCAGTTCTCGTTTGCCGAATCGGTGGTGTTCCTGACGATGTCCCTGCTCGGCGGCGTCGCCTCGCCGATCGGGTCGGCGATCGGTACCGGTTTGCTGATCCTGATTCCGGAATGGCTGCGATTTCTCAAGAGCGTTCCCGGGCTTTATCTGGCGATCTACGGTTTGTCGGTCATCCTCATCATCCGCTACATGCCCGACGGAATCTGGGGATTCGTCAACATCGCAACCGAACGCTGGCGCGCCAAGGCGAAGGTGCGCGCCGCGGGTCCGCCGCTGCAACTGGTGCCCGCGACCATCGGCGGCGACATCGTTCTCGACGTCAAAGGTATGTCCAAATATTTCGGGGGCCTCAAGGCTGTCGATAATGTTGACATCGCGGTCCGGCGCGGCGGCGTTCACGCGCTGATCGGCCCGAACGGCTCCGGCAAGACCACCACGCTGAACGTGCTCTCCGGCCTCTACAAGGCCACCGCAGGAAAAGTGCTGCTCGACGGCACTGATGTCACCGACATGCCGCCGCATCTGCGCGCCGCCGCGGGTCTCGGCCGGACGTTCCAGAACATCCGGCTGTTCCGCTCGATGACCGCACTGGAGAACGTCGTGATCGGCGCCGAGCGGCCGGGCAATACGCTGATCGGTGAGGGGAGCGATAACGCCCTCAACGCCCGCGCGATGTCGGCCTTGACCTTTGTCGGGCTGGGCACGCGGGCCAATGAACTGATCTCCAGCTTTTCCTACGGACATCAGCGGCTGATCGAGATCGCGCGTGCGCTCGCCGCCAATCCGACCTTGCTGCTGCTCGATGAACCCGCGGCCGGATTGAACTCCAGCGAGAAGCTCGAACTCCATGAGTTGCTCAAGCGCATCGCCGCGCAAGGCCTGACCATCCTGATCATCGACCACGACATGACGCTGGTCTCCGAAGCCGCCCAGCACATCACCGTGCTCAATTTCGGACGCCGTATCGCGGACGGCGAATCCATGGCGGTGCTGCGCCATCCCGATGTCGTCTCCGCCTATCTCGGGACCGAATAATGCCGCTGCTCGAAATCCGCGACCTGATTGTGCGCTATGGCGAGATCGAAGCGCTGCGCGGTGTCTCTGTTGGCGTCGATGAGGGGCAGGTGGTGACTTTGCTCGGCGCCAACGGCGCCGGCAAATCGACCACGCTGCGGGCGATCTCGGGGCTGACCAAACCGGCGGCGGGTGAAATCCTGTTCGACGGCAAGTCGATCTCAGGCCTCGGGCCGGAGGCGATCGTCCGGCTCGGCATCTCTCATGTGCCGGAGGGACGGCGGGTTTTCCCCGGTCTCTCCGTCAAGGAAAATATCATGCTCGGCGGATCGAACCGGCGGGTCGCGAAATCAGCGCTGTCGCGTGAGGCCGACGCGATGTTCGATCTTTTTCCGGACATTCGGCCGTTTTCCAATGCACTCGGCTGGACCCTGTCGGGCGGCCAGTTGCAGATGGTCGCGGTAGCGCGGGGTCTCATGGCGAAGCCGCGCCTCTTGCTGCTGGACGAGCCGTCGCTTGGTCTCGCACCTGTGATCGTGCAGGCGGTATTCCGGATCATTTCGGAAATCCGGCGTAACACGACGGTCTTGCTTGTCGAACAAAACGCGCGCATGGGACTGTCCGTCGCCGACCACGGCTATGTCCTGGAAACCGGACGCATCGTGCTCGGCGGCAAGCCCGACGAATTGTGGGGCAATGAAGCCATCCGCGCCGCCTATCTTGGCGGTCACGCCAAAGTAAGCGTCTAACCGACTAATCAATAACAAGAGCGACGTCTCCATGGTCACTATCCAGGTCCAAAATCTGATCAACTTTGTTGCCGAGGTTTTCAGCCATTCGAAGTCTTCGCCGGAGGAAGCCCGGCGCATCGCGACATATCTCACGACCGCAAACCTGACCGGACATGACAGTCACGGCGTGATCCGGGTGCCCGTTTATATTCGGTGGAAGAAGATGGGTTCGGTGGTTCCCGACCAGACCGTCGAACTTGTGGTCGATACGCCGTCGCTGGCGGTCGTCGATGGCAAATTCGGGTACGGGCAGACTGTCGCGCCGCAGGCCGTCAGGATCGGCATCGAAAAATGCAAGGCTGCGGGCCTGGCCGCGGTGGCGCTGCGCAATGCCGGACACATCGGCCGCGTTGGCGACTGGGCCGAAATGGCGGCCGCCGAAGGGCTGGTATCGATCCATTTCGTCAATGCCGCCGGTTCGGTGCTGGTTGCGCCCTATGGCGGCGTCGAGCGGCGGCTGTCCACCGCGCCCTATTGCGTCGGCATCCCGCGCCAGGGGCAGGGACCGGTCGTGCTGGATTTCGCGACCTCGATCGTCGCGGAAGGCAAGGTGCTGGTCGCAAGCCGCGGCGGCAAGAAATTGCCAAAAGGCGCGCTGAT
>Ga0210400_10005909_pt1 | contig 10337 bp, 6 predicted proteins | sample IncBWH26MmetaG_FD_155456 | JGI IMG/M metagenome (GOLD analysis project Ga0210400, IMG submission 155456) | Forest soil microbial communities from Barre Woods Harvard Forest LTER site, Petersham, Massachusetts, United States - Inc-BW-H-26-M | ecosystem: Environmental > Terrestrial > Soil >... | reverse complement strand
GACTCACTAAACGCGCGGCCACTCTTTTGCAAAATACGGAAAACATCCTAGAACTGAGCGCAATTTCTCTTTCCGAAATCACTATCAAGGCGGCCCGCGGCAAGTTAAGACTTTCCGCCGCAGACACACACCGCGCGATTGAGGATCTGGACCTTCGTATACTGCCGTACACGGCGCATCATGCGCTCTATCTTTTCGATCTCCCGCCACACCACGCGGACCCGTTCGACCGCCAAATCATTGCCCAGGCGGTGTGCGAAAAGATCCCGGTGGTCACCTGCGACGAGAAATTCAGCTTGTACAAGGATCTCAAAGTCCTCTGGTAATTCTTTAGGTTGGTCTCGAGCGATGCCATCGGGACACTTCCGCTCTGGCCTGAGCCTCGCGAACCACTTTTCCTGTGTCATTCGTGTTTCGCCGTCCAACCGAAGAACACGACAGCCTGCGGCGATCTGGGAAAATGGCCTTAGCTTAGCTCCGGCAAATTCTGATTAGGTTACAATCTGAGAGTCTACTTTCGTACGAGGTAATCAGCCTTGGGACGAGAGCTGTCACATTTAGATTCAACGACAGTTGGCAGATACAGAAGCCTCTTGGTGAAAAACGATTTCCTCGAACAACGGTTGGCGCTGCTGCCGAGCCCTGTTCTGCGCAAAATACTCATTAGAAGCTGTTGCATAACCCAATTTCGGCCCAATGGAATCAATAACTTAGCTGGGTTGTGCAATACGCTCTAGTGGAATTCTAGGTCTATGCGTCTTGACCCGCGTAGGTGTCGATGAGCTGCCGAACGCGTCGCCCCAGGACGGCGCGAATAAGGATGTTCGCATCGAGAACGATTATCTCAGCGGAATTGCGCCCTTCCCGCGGCGACGCAGCTCCTTGAAATCGGCCACTAGTTCTTCCTCGTCCTCATCCGCGAGTGCACTGGCGAGACGGTCCGCTGCTTCCTTCAGTTCGGACATATGGGCTGTCTTGGGACGCTTTCGACGTGTCGGAACGTAGGCACCGAGAGTTTCGCCGCGCCGAGTGACAGCAACTGGAGTGTCCGATTCCAGGAAACTGGCGATCCGTTCGCGGAACTCGCGCACGCCGACTTTGATCGTGGCCATAGGGATGCCCCTCACTCTGAGTGTACGCATTCGCAAACGTGCCAGGATCCGCGTAGCAGATCCGTATCGCTGTCAGTGCGCGCGCATGTAGATGCTATGACATATATATTTTATAATATAGATGCTAAAACATATCGTATGCTATAGTAGCTGTACAAGGAGTCTCAGATGCTTAAGCAGATTGGAAAGAGCCTGCAGCAGACGCGAACCGCCCGGGGTTTGACGCAGGCGGAACTGGGGGCTCTGGTCGGCCTGCCGCAATCGCATATTTCGAAAATCGAGCGCGGGGAAACTGACTTTCAATGGACGACGCTAGAACAGATTGCCAACGCTGTTGGGCTCTCCCCTATTCTTGTCCCCACCGGGCTGATTCCCCTGGTGGAAAGCCTCATGCGCGGACGCGAGGGAAAAAGCGAAGATGAGCCGGTGCCGCTCGTCGGAAGCCTGACGGAAACGGAAGGATAGAAGAAAATTTGAGATGCCTACGCTCAGAATCAAACTTGGGAACCGTCTCGTCGGCACGATCACGAATGTCGTGACCGACAAGAATATCTTTGTGTTTGATCCGGGATATGTCGAAGACGAGCACCGCCCGGTACTCAGCCTGAGCTACTACGACATCGAGCGAAAGCTCATCACGAGGCCGAGAGAGGTTCAGCGGCGCCTGCCTCCTTTTTTCTCGAATCTCCTGCCCGAGAGCGATGGCGTGTTGCGCGACTATCTCGCGCAGCGCGGCGGAATCAGTCCGGAGAGAGAATTTCCGTTGTTGTGGCTCGTCGGGGCTGATTTGCCGGGCGCCGTCATCGCCGAGGACAGTGAAGGACAACCGCTGCCGCCGGAAGAGAAATCGGAAACGCGCGAAGCGAACAGGGAAGAAGTGCTGCGATTCTCTCTCGCCGGCGTTCAACTAAAATTTTCCGCGATAGGCCGGGGCGGAAGACAACTTCGCATTCCAGCCCAGGGGCGGGACGGCCAGTGGATCGTAAAACTGCCGTCGCCAAGATTCTCCAAGGTGCCGGAAAACGAATTCGCGATGATGACGCTGGCCAAGGAAGTGGGAATCGATGTGCCGGAATTCGGGCTCATACCGGTCGGCTCGATCGCGAACCTTCCGCCTGAATTCGCGGAAGACAAAACGAACGCGTATTTCATCCGGCGTTTCGATCGCGGACCGGACGGAGAGCGGATTCACGCGGAGGATTTCAATCAGATTTACGGACAGTATCCGGAAAAGAAATACGGGGAGCACGGATACACCGGAATGGCCAAAGACATCTGGGCGCTTCTCGGCGAGAAAGGGCTGGCGGAATTCATTCGGCGTATTGTTTTCAATGCGGCGATCGGGAACGCCGACATGCATCTAAAAAACTGGTCTCTGCTTTACCGCGACGGCCGAACGCCGACGCTTGCGCCCGGTTACGATTACGTTTCCACAATGCGGTATTTGCCGGACCGAGGCTTGGGCCTGCCGCTCGCCCGAACGAAGGACGTATCCCGCCTGGACGATGAACTCTTGGAAAAAGCATCTGTGCAAGCGGGTGTTCCTCGAGGCTTGGTGAAAGACGTAGCGCACGAAACTGCGCGCGCGTTCACTCATACGTGGTCGCAGCACAACCCAGGATTGCCAATCGACGATCTCGGGCGCCGCAAGATCGACGAGCAACTCCGGCTCGTGCCACTTTTCAAGGAGCATGTCGTGACATCCTCCTCTCCCTAAAAGGGAGAGGATTCCTACGGAGCCGGATGTTGGTCCGGTCTCTTCGGTGGGTTCCTCCCACAACCGCCTTACTTCAGCGGAGGACAACGAAGAGGCTTTACTTTCGGGCTATCCGCCCGTAGGTCTTTTGGACGCGAAGAGGATAGAACAAACCGAAGAAAAAAGAAGGGCAGCCTTATATCCCCGGCCTGAACGCCGAGGCTTTACGGCTAGGACCGGTAAGGCCTCTGAAATTAGCGAAAAGCCCGGCATTTTGAGACATGCTGCACGTGAAATGGGGGCAAGCCTTCGGTTTCGGAACCGAATGCTCGGTAGCCTTGCGCGGGATCGTTCACCGGAACGCCGACGGGAGGACAGTTCGATTTGAGCGGTCAGACTCTCTTTTTTGCGTCACTCCCTTAAGTCTGCGGGTCCCATTCCGCGGCAGGGACCGCAGGGCTTCCACCGTAGTGAGGACCAAGCTCTCCCGTGGCATAGCTGCCACAACGGAAACGAGAAAGATCGTCAGTGTTTCGATGCCTGTGTTGAATTCCATCTTTGCCATGCAGGCTGCATTCTTTGTGCAGAACGCCGTCCATTAGATTTGCATCAGAAAGCAGAAAGGCCAGGTTCAGTTTCGGCAGAAATAAGCGGCGGCAAGATCACTCGGGTGTCACACTGGGAACCACTTGACGGCTGTGGCGACGGTAAACTCGGAAATCTTGGTCGGTAGTGAGGATGATGGGATCGGCAAGCGTTTCGGTCATGCGAACGAGGCAAGCATCGGCGAAGCCCATGGGAACGTTGGAGTACTTCTCGATCAGCTTCAGGACTGGCTCCACGTTCTCGGTAAGTGCGAATGCGACCTGCAGAGCGCCGCGGCGAAGTAGTGCGCCGAGATTGGGCGTACCAAGCTCTCCGAGAAGGTGGAAAGCCTCGGACAGAACGGCTTCGCACGTGAACCAAGGCGGAGGCAGTTCAGAGGCTTGCGTCACGGCCCATTGGTGGTGAGCGTCGCGGCTGCTAAGCAACGCTACAACAAATCCAGCGTCAACGAGGACGTTTCTGGCCATAACCCGTGGCGTGCAAATATTTCTTCTTCCGCGCAGTTAGGTCGGTCGGTAGGCCATCCACCGATCCGATAAGGTCGGCGATGGCAGTGAGGGAGGCAGTGCGGCGCCGCTGGCGGGGTGCACGCTCGAGCCGTTCGCGAACTACATCCGACTTTGAGATCTTCCGTCCACGCGATTCCGCCTCAATGTCCGCCACCAGCGGCTCGGGCAATCGTACGGTGAGACTCTTCATGAAGTAATTGTATTACATCCCCGGCAGGTGTGCAAGACAAGCGAAGGTAAGGGCAGAGCCAGGCGATAGGTCAGAACGAATTGGCTTTGGTCGAGAAGCTGGCAGCCATACGCCTTCCGAGCCCGGCGACTAAATACGTTCGAGGCGCTACTGCCCGGTCCCCGAAAGGGTCACCCCCTGCGGGCTGGTCACCGCTGAGTCGGTAAACGTCAGCGTTCCGTTTACAGTTCCCGTGGCCGTCGGCGAGAAGGTCACGCCGATTGTGCAACTCGCTCCCGCAGCGATGCTCGTGCCGCAGGTGTTGCTCGCCACGTTGAATCCCGTGCTCGCGTTGACGGTTGTAATCGTAAGAGCGCCGCTCAGGTGATTCGTCATTGTTACGGTTCGAGCAGGGCTCGTGGTCCCCACCGTCACGGTAGAGAAATTGATGGAGCTGGCGGAAAAGGTCACCGGGGCGCTGCCGGCTCCCGACAGACTCACGGTTTGAGGACTGGTAACGGCGCTATCGGTGAACGTCAACGTTCCAGAAGCCGAGCCTACGGCCGTCGGCGAGAAGGTAACGCCCACCGTGCATCTCGCGCCTGCCGCGACGCTCGTGCCGCAAGTGTTGCTGGCCACGGCGAACGGGGCGCTCGCCGCGATGCTGGCGATGCTCATCGCCACTGCCTGATTATTCGTCAACGTCACCGTTTTGGCAGCGCTGGTATTGCCCGCGACTGTGGTGCTAAAGCTCAGGCTACTTGCCGAAAGCGTCGCCGGGGCGCTGCCGGTTCCCGACAGACTCACCGTTTGAGGACTGGTAACGGCGCTATCGGTAAACGTCAACGTTCCAGAAGCCGAGCCTACGGCCGTCGGTGAGAAGGTAACGCCCACCGTGCATCTCGCGCCTGCCGCGACGCTCGTGCCGCAAGTGTTGCTGGCCACGGCGAACGGGGCGCTCGCCGCGATGCTGGTGATGCTCAGCGCCACTGCCTGATTATTCGTCAATGTCACCGTTTTGGCAGCGCTGGTATTCCCCGCGACTGTGGTGCTAAAGCTCAGATTTGTCACCGAAAGCGTCGCCGGGGCGATGCCGGTTCCCGACAGACTCACGGTTTGAGGACTGGTAATGGCGCTATCGGTGAACGTCAACGTTCCAGAAGCCGAGCCTACGGCCGTCGGTGAGAAGGTAACGCCCACGGTGCAACTCGCGCCTGCCGCGACGCCCGCGCCGCAAGTGTTGCTGGCCACGGCGAACGGTCCGCTCACCCCGCTCACCGCGACACTACTCACGGTCAGCGTCGTGTTCAGGCGATTCGTTAGCGTAATCATGCGTGTGGAGTTCGTCGCCTCGACAACATTGCCGAAGCTCAAGCTGGTCGGCGAAAACGTGACCGGCGCACTGCCGCTCCCGGAAAGCGTGACCGTCTGCGTTCCAGCATTGTCCGTAATCGTGACGCTGCCGGAAGCGGCTCCAACCACGGTGGGCGCGAACGATACCTGGATGGTGCATGACGCGGCGGGTGCCATCGGAGCGCTGCAATTGTTGGTCTGGCTAAATGGCGCCGTGGCGACTACGTTCGAAACCTGCAGCGGTCCCGTCCCGTTACTGAGCACGGTGATGGTTCGCGCGCTGCTGGTTGTCCCCGTGACTTGCATCGAAAAGGAAAGCGACGTCGGCGTAATCGAAGCGCCCGGCGTAGTGCCGGTGCCGTTGAGGGTTACTACTTGCGAAGAACCTAAGTTATAGGAATCGTCGAATACGTTTAGCAATCCGGTCACCGAACCGGCGGCAGATGGCGCAAACCAAACAGTAACGGTGCAACTGGTCGCGGCGACAAGGACCGAAGGGCAATTATTGGTTTGAGAGAATACTCCGGATGTGGCGATACTCAAGCCGTTGATCGGGCTACCGCCGAAGTTCGTGACGGTGATCGTTTGGGGCGGGCTGGTAGTGTTGACATTCTGCGAAAAAGTGAGCGCCGGCGGGCTGAAACTGATCGCCGAAGGACGCGGCGCCGGCAGGGGAGCGAGCGTCGCGCCAAAGACGTAATAGGGGCCGTAACCCCCCGCGTAGTCCGTCAGCTGGCTTCCCGAACTTAAAGCCTGCATCATGTTGTCGACGATTTGCGCGCCTCCGCCTCCGACAAGCACCGTGTCTCCCGAATCGAGTGCGATGCTATGAGGAGTTGCGCCAGCGCCCAAAGAAACCGAGGTCCAGTTGGCGCCGGTCATGTCGTCGACGCGAATGACGGAGGCCGTAGGACTGCTGGCGTCGGCAACATAAATCCGGTGGGCCGGATCCACGGCAACGCCGACGGGACTCCTGAACGAATAGGTGGAACCGCCGATGACGGGCGACTGCGTCAACGTTGTCCAACCCGCGCCGGTCAGATCGTTCATGCGAACGATGCGGCTGTTCCCGCTATCGGCGACGTAAATCAGGCCGTCGGCGTCGAACGCCACCGCTGTCGAATATTGCGCGAACTGACCGACACCGGACCCCACGCCGGTCGTGGCCACCGTCCAGTTGGCGCCGTTCATATCGTCCATGCGGACCAGGCGTGAGTTGCCGGTATCCATCACGTAGATCCTGCCCAAGGCATCGACACTGATGGCGTAAGGATTTATGAATTGCCCCATGCCGCTTCCGTAGGTGCCGAACGTGGTCCAGTTCGTACCCTTGAAATCGTCGATGCGAACGACGCGGGCGTTGTAGGTATCAGCGACGTAAATACGGCCGGAAGAATCTACCGCCATGCCATAAGCGCCGTAAAACTGCCCCACGCCGCTGCCTTGCGTGCCGTACGTCGTCAGGTTCGTGCCGTTCAAATCGTCGGAGCGTACCAGTTGGCCGGTATTCGAAAAATACAGCGGCGTGTACGCCGAGTTAAATGCGGTGGACCCGTTGCCGATCTGGGTGGGTGTTGGAGAAACCTGGTGGGTTTTGCCATTAATGGCTTGCGGGACGCCATTCAGAGTCAAAGTGCCGCGAAACGAGCCCTGGAATGTGTACACACAGGTCACGTTGGTGCCGCTACCGGCGCAACTTTCCACCAGGGAACTGCTCGCGAAGGTGGCGTTGATTGACATGGTACCGTCTGTCGACTGAAAGGTGAGAGTGGAACCGTTAATGTTCAAGGTGCCCGGGGGATTGGTCACCGAACTCCCTGCGTTAGTAAATCCACCCTGATCCAGGTTCGGCGGGTATACAACCGGAGCGTAGACTACCAGGGTGGCGGCCACCGTGTGGGTGAACGCCCCACTAGTCCCGGTGATGGTCAGCGGATAGGCTCCCGTGGACGTACTGGTGCTAACGGAAACGTTCACCGTACTACTGCCCGAAGCACCGGTAATCGGATTCGTGTCGAACGTGGCGTCGACGCCTCCGGGCAAGCCGCTCACGCTCAAAGTGACACTGTCGCTGAAACCCGCCGACGGGGTGGACGTCACGGTGTAGCTCGTGGAATTGCCCTGCGTGACATTCTGTGAACTGGGTGTTACCGAGAGCGAGAAACCCGCCGGGCTCACCACCAGGGTTACCGTCGCGGAGTAGGTAAGGTTCGGGCTGGTGCTGGTTGCGGTGATCGTGATCGGATAATTGCCGACCGGCGAGTTCGAGCTCGTCGTGATGCTCAGCGTGCTACTCCCGGATCCGCTCGAAATCGAGGCCGGACTGAGCGTGGCGCTCGCCCCCGGGGGAAGTCCGCTGGCGCTCAAACTGACAGTAGCGGAAAAGCCTCCGGACGGGGTCACTGTCACAATGTAATTGGCCCCGCTGCCCTGCACCACGCTTTGCGAAGACGGCGATGCCGACAGCAAGAAGTCCCCGGAAGGGTTGACATAAGAGAGTGTGCACAAGCCGCCTTGCGCATTCAGCCAATTCTGCTGAATCAGATAATCTCGCGCACCGAGCTTTATGTTCGCCGAAGAGCCGTTGGTTGCGGTATACGTGGCCCCGAACGTCCAGGCGCATTTGTCGGCGTTTTCCATGCCGCTGGTGTCGTACCACGCGTTTAGATCTGGATCCGTGGCTGTCTCTTCCAACTCGTGCGCGATGACCGAAACCATGGCGTCTGCGCCCGGATCCCCGTTCGGGCTGCTGCCGGTCTGCTCGGCGCAATTTGCGAGAGATGAGCCGGAAGCATTTCCCACAAACGCGTATTTGATGTCCCAGTTTGTGGTTCCGTTGGTGAAGTTGCCGTTAGTATGCCATCCGCAATATCGGGTCAGAAATCCGGAAGTTTCGTTAATGCCCGGAGCGGTCAAGACAAAGTAGACACCATTGGTATCCGGGGTGCCGCCGAACTGGCCCACTGCAGTGGCCACGATATTGGAGACATCGTTGTCCGAAAGGGAAGTGCTGTTTCCGGCTACCGTGGTCTGTCCCGCAAACGTCACGGCGTTGGGAACACTGCCGGTCGTGTCGGCGTAGGTAGTGTTGATGTCAAAGTAGGGGGAACCGCCGTCGTTGCTGGCGAAGTCGGTTAAGATCGGAGGGCCAGTTGGGTCGAGTCCGTTCCAATTACCGTACCAGATGTAATAAACATTGATGGTGTGCAGCACCGGCCCGCCGTGATAATTGATGCCGTTGCCGGTGACCACGGCTCCCGCGGAGGCTTTCGGGGGAGTTCCTCGGATTCGATCGCCGCGGCCATCGGGCCGGACGTCCTGGCTCTGCCCGTAGGCCGTTGTGAACAAGACTCCAGAAGCTAATAGACCGGCGGCAAAAAGACAAAACCGATTGCGCATGACCGCTCCCTTGACACATCACTGTCTCCGTTCAAGCTTCGGTCGTCCATCCAAAGGGGCCTAGAGCTCGCTCACCCCTCATTGGTCTCTCCCTGTGGTCTACGTAGATAATTAAGCTCCGAGTTATAAATGCAACCCTGATCCGCGTACGAAGACGGAATCCAAGCAGCAAAGAAGACGAGCCACAGGCGTAGCCCTGCTCTTCCCCGAATTGCCTATTCGGGGCTCGTCAAACGATTAGGTTGTCGTGGTATCAAAAAAGCGCCACTAACTCAGGAGCCTACCCACTTGCTTTTCACGCCAATTGCCATAAGCGACCCCGATCGGCCAGCCTCTCGCACTCTCTGCTTGAACCATTTGACACATCACTGAGGTTGGCTACGTACGATTCGTCTCTGTTCAAAACTTCTGGCGGGGGCCCAACCAACTCCAGGTGGACTCATTTCATAATCCAAAAGTCTTTGACGAATGTCAAGTAGCGCACAAATTTTTTTGATTAATTGGGAACTTAACTGTGGAAAACATGTGGAAAACAGTCACAGGCGGGGTTCGCTACTTCTGGTGCCCCTCATAGAGTACCTTGCCAAACACTCTGGCTTTCGACTCGCAATCGAATGCTCGTACATGGGAAGTGCAGTGGCGCCACACAAGTTGTTAAACCACAAGCCTTCTTGGCGACCTATCCAAACCCACAAGAGCTGTTACAAGAACGTAATAATCCCTTCGGATTCTGGGGCGGAACCGTTGCCGGCGGCCTCTGCCGTGACGACGTATACGCCGTCCAATAGAAGCGCAAATTCCAAGTTCGCTCAATCGTTACAGTCAGGGGTATTATCGGGCAGGCGTGTGACATGCGATCTTTCCCGGCAGCCAGTCTGATGCGTTCCCTCTGCGCGGCTGCGTGCTGGGTCCTTCTTGCGCTCCAGTCCGAGGCATCAGATGCTAACAAGCCTCTTACCGAATACACGCATACGGTCTGGACCCACAAGGACGGCATCCCCTCCGCGTTCATCTACTCGATCGCACAGACGCAGGACGGCTATCTTTGGCTGGCCACGACAGACGGACTTGTCCGCTTTGACGGCGTCCGGTTTGTCCACTGGCGTCCCAAGACCGGCCATACGGCACTTTTGGGTGTGGTGCGGAGTTTGTTCGCAGCGCGGGATGGGAGTCTCTGGATCGGGACTGCGACTGGTCTGGTCGGCCACATTCGCGGGGAAGAGCTATCAACCTTTTCCGTTGGGGCGCAGGCAGAAGCAATGCTGGAGGACCGCGATGGTACGCTTTGGGTAACGACGCAGGATCGCGTTCTACGATTCCGCGCAGGAACGCAAGAACAGATTGGCGCTGCAATCACGCTACCTGGGAATTTTTTGTCCGGACCGATGCAGGATAGAAATGGATCCATCTGGTTCACCACAGGCGGCGGTGTTCTGCGTCTTGACTCCGGCAAGCCGCAGGGTCCGGCCTTGGAAATAACGAAGGGCAAGTTT
>Ga0210400_10005905_pt1 | contig 10344 bp, 6 predicted proteins | sample IncBWH26MmetaG_FD_155456 | JGI IMG/M metagenome (GOLD analysis project Ga0210400, IMG submission 155456) | Forest soil microbial communities from Barre Woods Harvard Forest LTER site, Petersham, Massachusetts, United States - Inc-BW-H-26-M | ecosystem: Environmental > Terrestrial > Soil >... | reverse complement strand
CGGTGCCCTTGGGCGTTTGTTCATTGTTCTTGGGTTCACGTGCTTCGGGCAGGCCGCTTGCTGCGGGGAGATAGATTCGAAATGTCGTACCTTTTCCTGGCTCGCTATGCAAATGGATGAATCCGCCATGCTGTTTCACGATGCCATACACGGTTGCCAGCCCGAGCCCCGTTCCTTTGCCGACATCCTTGGTAGTGAAAAAAGGCTCGAAGACGCGCTCCATCGTCGCTGCATCCATCCCTACGCCAGTGTCGGATACCGTCAGCAGTACGTAGCTCCCGGGCCGCGCGTAAGGGCAAGCTCGGCAGTATTCTTCGTCTACTTGGGCGTTTAGGGTCTCGATGATGAGCTGTCCGCCTTCCGGCATGGCATCCCGGGCATTCAAACAGAGATTCATGAGCACTTGCTCGATCTGCGTGGGATCGGCCAGCACAATGTGAAGATCCGACGCAGTCAGAACGCGGACGTCGATTTGTGCTCCGATCACTCTTCGAAGCAGGCTCATCCCCTCGATAGCGAGAGTGTTTAGATTGATCTTTCGCGGCTGCAGTACCTGGCGGCGTGCAAATGCGAGAAGCTGGGATGTCAGTCGGGCAGCCCAAATCGCCTGCTCCCGAATTTTCTGAAAATGGTGATACAAGCGACTCTCTGGTAGCGCTTCTTCGCAGCCAATTTCCGCCCATCCCAGTATTACACCGATCACATTGTTGAAATCATGGGCTATGCCACCGGCTAACTTTCCAATCGCCTCGAATTTCCGCAACTGTTGAAGCTGCTGTTCCATTAGTTTGCGTCGCCTGTGTTCTTCAGCCTCGCGCACAGCGCGCTGAACCGCAGGGACCAGCCGCTTCAAGTTGGTCTTCACCAGATAATCCTGGGCGCCGTTTTGCAAGGCAGCCACAGCGATTTCCTCACCCATCGTGCCCGAAACAAAAATGAAGGGTACCTCGGATCCCTGTGCTCTCAAGAGACGCAGGGCATCCGTGCCGGAAAATTGGGGCATGGAAAAATCGGAGACGACGAGGTCCCAGCTCTTTGTAGCCAAGGCTGATCTCAGCGAGTCTGCAAGGTCTACCCGTTCAAATTCAACGTCGTAGCCGCCGCGCCGCAATTCGCGCACGAGTAACGCGGCATCATCTTCTGAATCCTCAATCATCAACACGCGAAGCGGCATTCCCATCTGTTATCTCCTTGCTGGTGGCTGTTCGTTGAGAACCAGCCAGTACAATCCCAGCTGACGCGCAGCCTCCATGAACTCATTGAAGTCGACAGGTTTGCGTATATAGCTGTTTGCTCCTAACTCGTACCCGGCAAGCCGGTCTCGCTCTTCATTCGAGGAAGTCAGAATCACCACGGGAAGCAATTTGGTGACGTCATTGGCGCGCAAGAGTCGCAAGACTTCCAGACCCTCAATTTTGGGAAGTTTCAAATCCAATAAGACCACCTGCGGCATCAGGTTTACGTTCCTTCCGGAATATTGTCCCGTGCCAAATAGGTAGTCGAGCGCTTCCGCGCCATCGCGCGCGACGATCACTTGATTGCCTATGTTATTTTTCTTCAGCGCCCGTAGTGTGAGGGCTTCGTCGTCGGGATTATCTTCGACCAACAGTATGATTTTGTTGTTCAGGACCATTTTTACCCTCAATATTTTTGCAAGTGCCCAGCGCGACCCGCGCCTCGCAAAGCCTGGGTACGTGAAATTATTTCGTCACAAAGTGAAATAGAACGTTGCTCCTTTCTCGACCGCTCCTTCCGCCCAGATTTCTCCGCCGTGTCTGTGGATGATTCGTTGCACCGTAGCGAGGCCAATACCTGTGCCCGGAAACTCCGTCGTGCTGTGAAGGCGCTGGAAAGCTCCGAACAGGCGGTCCGCATAACGCGGGTCAAATCCAGCACCGTCGTCGCGCACGAAAAATGAGTGCTTACCGTTTTGCTGGCTCTTGCCGAATTCGATCCTGGCGCGGGCGTGGCGGGAAGTGTACTTCCAGGAATTACGGAAGAGATTTTCCATCGCAGCGCTTAGGAGTTGGAAATCCCCTGTGGCCGTCAAACCCTCTTCAATGGCAAATTCCACCTGACGGCTGGGGTCGGCTGCGCGAATCTCCTCGACAATCGTTTGTGCCATGGCGCTCAAGTCGAGACTTTCGCGGCGCATCATGCTCCGGGTCACGCGGGAGAGATTCAACATCTCGTCGATCAACACGGACATGCGCTGTGCCGCGCGTCGTACGCGCTGAAGATGATCCTGCGCAGTGGAATCGAGCTTATCGGAATAATCTTCCAGTAGCGCCTGGCTGAAGCCGTCAATACTTCGCAGGGGAGCGCGCAAATCGTGGGATGCGGAGTAAGAAAATGATTCGAGTTCCTTGTTGGCTGCAGTGAGTTCGGCGTTCGACTGCGCCAGCTCCGTGCGCTGAAGTTGCAGCGCCTGTTCGGCTTGTTCCAGTTTCGTGATGTCCTCAATGGCAGTGGACAATTCACGGTTGGCGATCTCTGCCCGCATTCGTCGCCAGCGCGCGAGCATCGTGAGGAGAACTGCGACCAGGAGCAATACGGCCAAGACAAACATCACAGCTATGCCCAGCGCGCCTGCCGAAAGGGTCAGATGCAGACTCCAAAGATTGATGACGTAAATCTTCGAGGGGGCGCCGGTGCTGGCCTGTGTTTGTCGAATTCCGGCAACGTATCCGAGGACAGCCGCGCAAAAAAGAGCCGCGAAACCTACGGTGAGCTTAAGTCCAGCCCCCCTTCGCTCTGCGCTCGTAGCTGCGTTAGAATTCAATTCGTAATCCTACTTGTCCTTCGCGCCCGGGAAGAACCTGCAGCACTTGGCCAAACTTCGGAGCGGTTGAACCCGCGGGAGGAATGCCATTGACAGCCGCGGGATTATCACGATTGAACAGATTGAAGAATTCGAGAAAGGCATGCAGCTTCACTCGTTCCCCGAAATCGAACTGCTTGGCGATGCGGACATCCGTATTCATGAAGGGCGGCGCGACAAAGTGATTACGGCCGTTTTTAAAATCGATTCCATTGAAGCTGTTGTCGCCATCAACGTCTGGCGGATTTGCTGCGAACGAAGCGCTGTAATGAAATCCACTCTGGACAATGAAAATACCGCTGAATCCGATCTTCCAAGGAAGCTGCGCGAATCCGTTGATCAATACGCTGTGGTTAAAAGCCAGGTCGGAAGGCCCCTTATCAAGATCCGGCCCGTTATAGAAAATGCCGGCCTTTGGCACGGGATTTCCGTTGCTGGCCGTGAAGGAGCCGTTGGCATTCGTCTGGCCAGTAATCGGATCCGTGACCAGGGTGGTCATTCCAACAAAGCTGTCGGTGGGACCCTTGGAAGCCGCAAAGGTTGCTCCGAGGCTTGTTTGCAGGTCGCTCACAAGATTGGAATTCAGCGCATTATCAATTTCATGAGTCCAAGTGTAGCTGGCATTGAAGGTGAAGCGCCGGCTCATACGTTTGGTGTACTCAAGCGCAATCGCATCGTAAGTTCCCTGATACCAGGGGCCGTAACCGAAAGTAATCGGTGAACCGGCAGGTACCGTCTCCTTGGCATGTCCCGGAATGCGCGCTTCAAACGCCAGGTTGGTATCCCGAACGCCCAGAATGTTGTCGATGCTCTTATGGAAATAGTTGACCTGGATCATCACGTTTGGAGAGAGTTCGTGCTGGATTCCGACATGAAATCCATTCGTGTAGGGCGTTTTGAAATTGGGGTCCAGGGTAATCGGGATGCCGTTAGTGGGAAAAGCTCCCTTTCCAATTGTGAGATTGCCAAAGGGGTCGTAAGAGAATAGGCTTGGCGCTGCTCCAACAGCTTGGCCGGCTGCATTGGCGAATTGCTGGGACGTAAAACCGGTAAGCGCCTGGACATTGCTGACGTTCACCACGGCATTTGCTGGGATGGGAGCATGCCCCGGCGCAACGACGCCGTTTAGATGATCGACCCCATAGAGCGGCTTGTTCGTACCATTCGGAAATTTTGCCGTGCAGATAGCGCCCATCGTGACAATCTGCGCATCGGTCAGGTCCGCAGAGGCACATGGCACAGGTAGTCCTATCTTCGCAAAGAGAATGGTGAGAGTGCTCGGATCGCCATAGAAAAGGCGCGGAAAAGACAAAAATGTCTGCGTAACTAGATTGGCCCCGCCAAAGCCGGGGATGTCCCGTGCCAAGCCGAGGCGAAAATGATCATAGTAGAGTCCCCAGCTTGCTCTCAGAACGGTCTTTGGCGTAACACTCCACGCAAAGCCCAGCCGAGGAGAAAAATTTGTCTTGTTGGGGAATCGCTCGTCGTAGTCCCATCGCAGGCCGAGATTCGCCGTTAGATTTCTTAAGACTTTCCAGTCGTCTTGAACGAAAGCGCCATTATAGGTGTTGCGCAAACGGATGACATCGTCTTGAAGTGCAGTGCCTCCTTGTTGATTCAGATCGTACACGCCGGCGTTGACTGGTCCAAACGTTCCAAGATCTGCGCTTGTTGCGAACAACTGGTTGAGCAAATTGTTCGCTTCCGTGCCGTCCACGGCGGTTCGTTGAAAGTCCCATCCGAACTTTAATCCGTGAGCGCGCAGTTGCTTCGCCAGATTTGTGCCCAACGACGCATATTTCTCCTTAAGAGTCAGCGGGGTGTGTCCCGGCCCAAATTTAACTTGCCCCTGATCCCCGGACAATCGGCCCGTTTCGAAGCTGCTGAACAAATTAGCCAAGGTCAAAGCGGTTCCCGACTCCGGATGCGAAGGCTTCTCATCCGAGGGGTCCCCGCGATATTGCACATAGATATTAAACAGGAAAGGGCTGGCCTGATTGCCAAGCGTTGCCAGGTCGCTTGCGCCCAGCATCATCCGGCGAGAATCGAAACTGTCGCGCGTGGAAGGTAAGTTGAGAGCCAGGAGCAGGGGCAAGAAATTGGTCACGTGGGTATTGGTCAGATTGAATTGCTGACTAAGGCGATGATGGCCTATTTGCTCGTCCAACTTTGTGCGCGCGCGAGTGTCATAAGTCCTTGAATGCACGTTTAGAGGCGTCTCGAGTTGAATTAGAGTTGGCGGTGTGAGCGGCTGAAACTCAAAATTTAATTGCCGGCTTTCCAGAATTCGTTCCGCCGAGCTAAAGAAGAAAACCTTATCTCGAAGGATCGGTCCGCCAATCTGCGCGCTTACGTTGTAGCGCAGCAAGAAGGGTGCTCTTCCTGACAAAACGAGAGGAGAGTCGGATGAATCAAGCTTGTAGTTGCGATGAAATAATGAAGCGCCGCCATGCCAATCGTTCGTGCCGCTCTTACTAACCACATTGACGACCCCACCCGACCCGTGCCCGAATTCGGCTTCATAGCTTCCCGTGATGACTTGGAACTCAAGAATTGAATCCTGATTGAATTGGGCAGCCGCACCGCCATTGACCTCATCTCGATTCGGCATCCCATCGATGAGGAAGACGGCGTTGCCCCCACGCTCTCCCAGGATTGGCGTCGCACTGTCCAGGGAAGGGTCCTGCTGCCGGTTGATCGCCACACCGGGCACAAGTTGAAGTAAGTCCAAATAATTGCGTCCGTTGATCGGCATATGGTTGATCTGTTCCGGTCGAATTGTGACATCGGTGGAGGACGTGGTACTTTCCAGCAAGGCAGCGTCCCCCGACACTTCGATCGTTTCGATCTTGGTTCCCACCTTGAGTACCATGTTCAGGGTAACCGCACTGTTGACGGTCAATTCAAGATTGCGAACTGTTTCCGAAACAAAATTAGTTTTTGAGGTAGTTACTAAGTAGGTCCCGGTGGGAAGTCCTCGGATTCTGTAGCTGCCGTCCATGGAGCTAATCGCCATGCGGTGGAAGCCGAGTGCGGAGTTATCAATTTGAACTTCAGCTCCGGCGAGCGCCAGCCCTTGCTGGTCGGTTACGTTTCCTTGGACAACCGACGTGATTTGCGCCCTCAGGCATGCCACCGCCACCAGTAGAAACGTGATTGCGCACACCAGGCACACTACGTGTCGACTTAAGGCCGTCTGCCAGTGCGAAAGTCCGCATGGAACAGTCCCCCACGGGCCGTCACGCCGTTGAGAAGAAGCGTCCTTCCTGGAGACCGTCATGGCGACCTTTCGTCGGCATCACGCAGCGAGCGACGCACCTGGAAAAGGACTTCCAGATGGACCAAATTTTCGCTCGCCAAGATAAGCCAGACATCAGAACGGGAAGGAATCGTCGCTCAAAAGCAACGAGTCTTTGGAAGGGAAGTACATTATGACTCAATTTAGAATGGGGTCAAGTATCTCGGTGGACTTGATACGTTAAATATACTCCGTCACGCATGATGATTGGCTAGGCGGGAGCGGCGAGTGTTGTGTCACCAAGCAGTGGCCAGACGGCCGGCGCGCTTGGCTCTGACACTAGTTTCCTGACGCCAAATCGTCTGACGGGTGGGGCTTGCAGCACACTGGTCAATCCCGGTAACCCCAACAACTACATCAAGGCCCAATGTTTCGCCATCCCGACCGCGCCCTCCGCTGCCTTTTACGCGGCGAACTGCGACCCGAGCAAGGGCAGAGACCCCGCTTCTCTTGAGTGCTACAACCTTTTTGGCAATGCCAGTCGCAACATCCTGATCGGGCCGGGCCTTGTCAACCTGGACTTTTCGGTGTTCAAGAACAACTACATCAGGAAAAGTTCTGAGAATTTCAACATTCAGTTCCGCTGGGAAATATTCAATATCCTCAACCGTGCGAACTTTGCGGTTCCTTCCAGTGCATCTATTTTTGACGCGGCAGGCAATGACGTTTCAGCAAGCGATATCATTACCTCGACCCAGACGCCATCGCGACAGATGCAGGTGGCACTGAAGGTGATTTTTTAGAAGCTCAAGGTAATTAAAGTTTTCCCTCCGAGAATTCTCGCAGGGATTCTCAGCCTGGTTATGAGATGACGGTTCCGTCCTAAGCCATTTAAGTCTGCTTCTTATCGCCACTCACGATAAGGACCTCTGCCGGAAAACTCATGCCTTCGTTGGCAGAATACGCACCGAGAGCTTCGAGAACGTCGCGTTTCAGTTCGGCCATTCGTTCCTTTGAAAGGGTGGCGAGTTTTGCCCGAAGGTTGTCGGACATCTCGGATCGTAACGTCCAGAAGTCCTCGACAGAAATCGGCGCTCGTATTGTGAACCGCAAGAGGCGTTCGGCTGTCGCAGTCGCCCCTGCGTTTGAAAGAATCGTCAACAACTTGCCGGGAGCGGCAAAACGGAAGGCATCCGGCGAATCCGGCGCAGGCGCCGTTGAATCGACATACCGGTCTACGATCTGCGACACGGAATAATGGAACGGATTTCTTTCGGCGAAATGCCAGACTGCCATGGCGACTCTGCATCCTGGCTTGAGCACCCTCAACATCTCACGCACAGAATCGACGGGAGACGCAAATAACATCACGCCGAATCGGCTGACAACAGCATCGAAAGTATTTTCTGGAAAGGGTAGATCGTCGGCCGACGCTACATCAAATTTGGCATTTTGGACTCCCTGCCGGTTCGCCTCGCGGCGAGCGGCCTCCACCATTTCAGGAGCTGCATCGACCCCAATCACCAGGCCTTCGGGTCCGACCAACTTGGCAACGCTCAATCCCGGTTCTCCCGGGCCGGTAGCTACGTCCAACACCGCCTGGCCGGTAATGATCTTTGCATCCTGAACGAGAGCTTGAGTGATCGGCGCAAACATCCCCCGGATGATCTCCCGGTGCTTTTCCCAATAGGGAGCCGATGCCCGCCATTGGCCAATTCCTTCCTTATCTTTGTGCATTAGAATTATCTCACCCCATCGCCATCGATATTTCTCAGCCGGCCAGCAGTGTACACCTGATGGCCGTCAGTTCAACATGCACCTGATCGTCGCATCCAAGCATCTCTCCCTTATGATCTACGCCGCACAGATGCGGAGCGGGTGATGTATGCCAAGGACAAGCGCGGTAATCCAAGGTTTCATGCAGGAGGCAGCTCCGGAGGACCGGAGCTTCTATTTTTCGCTGCCGCGGGTCGAAATCGTAGCCCGGATCAGTTACACCCGAAGGGGGCGGCGCGCGACGCGGGATCGATGTGACCGGGCAGGGACCTGAAGCGAGGCCGCAATCCACACCGCGAATCCGAGAATCTGTTCTACGCCTTGCGTGTGGATGGCGTTTTTGAGCGCATGCATACGCGCGCAGTGAAAGTTGTCACCGAAGGGACGCGGCTTCTCGCTGCGGGCCGCGACAAAGATATCGAGGACGCTGGGACTTCTTAAAAATAGAAAGGAGAAACAACATGACGGACATTCGCAAGGAAACCGATAGTTTGGGCGAAGTAGATGTTGCAGCCGACAAACTTTGGGGAGCGCAGACTCAGCGCTCGCTTGAGCACTTCAGCATCGGCAAGGATTTGATCCCCCGTGAAATGATCACTGCCTACGCCACCTTGAAAAAAGCCGCCGCCAATACCAACTATGCGGGTAAGCGGCTGGATGAGAAGCGCCACCATTTGATCGTTCAAGTGTGTGACGAAATCCTCGCGGGTCAGCATCACGACATGTTCCCGCTGCACGTGTGGATGACGGGCAGCGGCACGCAATTCAATATGAATGTGAACGAAGTAATTTCCAACCGTTGTTGCCAGATTGCGGGCACGCCGCTCGGCAGCAAGTCGCCGGTTCATCCCAACGACCACGTCAATATGTCCCAGTCATCGAACGATTCATTTCCATCGGCCATGTATATCGCGGCGGCCGTCAATGTGAAGCAGCGGCTCATCCCTGCGGTGAAGGCGCTCCATGATGCAATCGCTGCGAAGGTCAACGAATGGAAGGACGTGGTCAAGATCGGCCGCACGCACATGCAAGACGCCACGCCGCTTACACTCGGGCAAGAGTGGTCGGGCTATGCGGGCATGCTCGCCGACGATCTCGATCGGATCGAGGATGCGCTGAAGGGTGTGTACCGTCTGGCGCTGGGTGGCACCGCGGTGGGCACCGGTATCAACTCGGCGCCCGGTTTTGCCGAGGCAGTCGCCGCCGAAATTGCCAAACTGACAGGCCTGCCGTTCCTCACCGCGCCGAACAAGTTCACTGTGCAGGGCGCCCATGACGCTCTGGTACAGCTTTCAGGTACGCTGCGGACCCTGGCCGTATCACTCTATAAGATCGGCAACGACATTCGACTCATGTCCTGCGGCCCGCGAGCAGGATTCGCCGAACTGCGGATTCCGGAGAACGAGCCGGGCTCGTCGATCATGCCGGGCAAAGTGAACCCAACCCAAGCCGAAGCATTAACGATGATCGCGGTACAGGTGATGGCCAATGACGTGGCGGTGGGGTTCGGCGGAGCCGGCGGCTACCTGGAAATGAACGTCTACAAGCCCTTGATCATCTTCAACGTCACCCACTCCATCGCCATCATGGCCGATGGGTGCACGAACTTCCGCAAATTCCTGGTCGAGGGGACAAAGCCCAATCTGAAGAAGATCAACGAATACGTTGAGCGTTCGCTGATGCTGGTGACAGCGCTCTCGCCTGTGATTGGCTACGACAAGGCTTCGAAAATTGCGCACTACGCCATGGACAACGACCTGACGCTGAAGGCTGCCGCGCTGAAACTCGGCTTCGTGACAGAAGCCGAATTCGATCGCGTTGTCGATCCGAAAAAAATGGTCAAACCCTATGTGGCGACCGCTGCTGCCTAATAGTTTAGATGCAAAGTCAAAGCCCTGACCTCAAAAATACGGAAAGAGAGGTAAGTAACATGACTGGTACCACCAAAAGGGGAATCGAATTGCTTCACGATCCATCACTCAACAAGTCGACCGCCTTCACCGAGGCTGAAAAGCAGGCACTCGGTATTGTCGGGCTCGTTCCTGACGTGACGGAGACCGAGGACCTGCAGTTAAAACGCGTGATGATGCAGCTTGGGCACAAGACCGCAGACATCGATCGCTACATCTATTTAGTGAATCTGCTCGATCACAACGAAACGCTCTTCTACCGGACCGTCATGTCCGATCCTGCACGCTTTCTCCCAATTGTTTACGATCCGACAATTGGGGAAGCTTGTCTTAAGTTCGGTCATATTTACCGGCAGGCACGTGGCATGTATCTCTCGATCACGCGACGCGGCAAGGTGAAGGAGGTTCTGAAAAACTGGCCGCAGAAAGACATTCGTTTCATCTGCGTGACTGATGGCGGGCGAATCCTTGGTCTTGGTGACCTGGGAGCAAACGGCGCCGGCATTCCTATCGGGAAGCTGGAACTCTACACGGCGTGCGCGGGCGTTCCTCCGCAGTACCTGCTGCCCATGTACCTCGACGCCGGGACCAACAACGAG
>Ga0210400_10005904_pt1 | contig 10345 bp, 7 predicted proteins | sample IncBWH26MmetaG_FD_155456 | JGI IMG/M metagenome (GOLD analysis project Ga0210400, IMG submission 155456) | Forest soil microbial communities from Barre Woods Harvard Forest LTER site, Petersham, Massachusetts, United States - Inc-BW-H-26-M | ecosystem: Environmental > Terrestrial > Soil >... | reverse complement strand
CGCGCCACCCTGATCCCCATGTTGGCCGTGCCGGTTTCGTTGATCGGCACGTTCGTCGTGTTTCCGCTTTTCGGCTTCTCGATCAATACGCTTTCGATGTTCGGATTGGTGCTCGCTATTGGACTCGTGGTCGATGACGCCATCGTGGTTGTCGAGGGTGTGCAGCACCACATCGAGGAAGGGCTGAGTCCGAAGGATGCGGCCATCAAAGCCATGTCGGAACTTTCCGGGCCGGTCGTAGGTATTGCTCTCGTGTTGGCCTCGGTGTTTGTGCCAACGGCTTTCATTCCAGGCATCACGGGCCGGCTGTATCAGCAATTTGCCATCACCATCGCCATTTCCGTGATGCTGTCGGCGTTTAATGCTCTCACACTGAGCCCTGCACTTTCGGCATTGCTGCTCAAGCCCAAGAAGCAGACTCGCGGACCGCTGGGAAAATTCTTTGGCTGGTTCAACGCATATTTTGAGCGTTCTACCGACAGCTTTGTCCGTCTCTCCGGCGACCTGATTCGCAAGGCCGCCGTAGTGATGGTTTTGCTTGTAGTCGCCGGCGTGGGCGCGTGGTTCTTTAGCAAACATCTTCCCACCAGCTTCCTGCCCGATGAGGACCAAGGCTACATGTACATCAACATGCAACTCCCAAAATCGGCGTCCATGGAGCGGACAAGCGAAGCTGCGAAACAAGTGGAAGACGTTCTCGCCAAGACGCCGGGAGTTCAGTACACCACAAGCGTCATCGGTTTCAGTTTGCTCAGCTACGTCCGGACTTCGTATAACGCCTTCTTCTTTGTAACCCTGAAGCCCTGGGAGGATCGCAAAACCCAGGCCGAAGAATATCAAGCCATCAAGGCGAGTTTGAATCAGCAACTCAAGCAGTTTCCAGAAGGCACAGTCTTCGGTTTCTCACCACCCGCGATTCCCGGGGTCGGCACGGCCGGCGGTGTAACGTTTGCCCTGGAGGACCGCGCCGGCAAGGATGTCAAGTTTCTCTCGGATAACCTGAACACCTTCATGGCGGCCGCTCGCAAGCGCCCGGAGATTGGCCTGATCTCCACCACGTTTATCCCGAGCGTGCCGCAAGAGTTCATCAATGTAGACCGCGACAAGGTGCTGAAGCAGGGCGTGAATTTGGCGGATGTTTACAACACCATTCAAGCCTACATGGGTGGCTTATTCGTTAACTACTACAACGATTTCGGCCGTACCTGGCAGGTGTATGTAGAGGCCGAGGCGCCTTACCGCTCGACCACCGACGATCTCGGACAATTCTATGTCCGCAACGGCCAAGGGCAGACGGTGCCTCTTACCGCGCTGGCAAAGTTTGAAACCCGTTACGGCCCCGAGTTCACCATGCGTTACAACGAGTACCGGTCGGCGCAGATCAATGTCAGCGCGGCGCCGGGATACAGTTCCGATCAGGCATCAGCGGCCCTGGAAGATGTTTTCAAGCAAACCATGCCTCGCGAAATGGGCTTCGACTATATCGGCATGTCCTACCAGGAGCAAAAGGCGCGCGAAGGATTGCCGTCTTCCGTCATCTTCGGGTTTTCGCTGCTGTTCGTTTTCCTAATTCTGGCAGCTCTCTATGAAAGCTGGACCGTGCCCTTCAGCGTGCTGCTGAGCACTCCGGTCGCAGTCTTCGGCGCTCTCGCCGCGCTCTGGCTCCGTCGCGTCATAGTCGGCCTTTACCTCCCTCAGTACATGGTTCAAATCGAGAACGATGTGTACGCACAGATTGGACTGGTAATGCTCATCGGCCTGGCCGCGAAAAACTCGATTCTGATCGTCGCGTTTGCCAAGGAGGACTTCGAACGCGGCATGTCGATCACCGATGCGGCACTCTCCGCGGCAAGAGTTCGCTTCCGGCCGCTCATGATGACCGCACTCGCCTTCATTCTCGGCTGCGTGCCGCTCTGGACGGCGTCCGGAGCAGGCTCTGTGGCTCGCCAAATCATGGGCACGGCGGTAATCGGTGGCATGGTGGCGGAGACTTTCATCGGCAGATTCTTTGTTCCCGCGATTTTCTACGTAGTTGAAAAACTCTCCGGCGCTGATCGGCGAAAGGCTTTGCCACTCACGCCCGCCGAAGCGCCCGCTCAAGGGGATTGAATTATGGGGAGAATTATGAAGAAAGCTGAACTCTTAGCAGGAATCGTTACGACGCTGGGCTTGATGACCGGCTGCCTGATGGGGCCGAAATACCAACGGCCTGCGGTGAATGTCCCCCAGGAATACCGTGCGCCGGCTCCACAACAGGCCGCCCAAGCCTCGTCGATGGGCAACGAGCAATGGTGGCAGGTGTATCAGGATCCGGTGCTCACGCAGCTGATCCACACCGCCATTGCGCAAAATTATGATGTGCGCATCGCCGCCGCCCGCGTGCTCGAAGCCCAGGCGCAAGTCGGCATCACGCGCGCCAATCAGCTCCCCTCGGCGAGCGTCGGTGCGAACGTTTTCAGTGAGCAAAATGCCAAGGTTTCAAACCTGTTTCCTGCTTACCAGGTCAACGGCGGCGAACTGAATCTCTCCGTGATCTGGAATCTGGACTTCTGGGGAAAATATCGCCGGCAAACCGAGGCGGCTCGCGCCCAATTACTCGCCACCGAGTGGGGACAGCGAGCGGTGCTGTCTTCGCTGGTCGCCAATGTAGCGACGGCTTATTTCCAGCTCCGCGCGCTCGACAGTGAACTGGAGATCTCGAAGCGCACCCTGGCCTCGCGGCAAGAGTCCCTCAAGCTGACGCGGTTCCTTGAAAGCCACGGCTCGAACTCCGGACTTGACGTAAGTCAAGCGGAGCAACTCGTCTACACCGCTTCGGAGACGATCCCCGATCTCGAGCGGCAAATTCAGCAACAGGAAAACGTGCTCAGCGTTCTTCTCGGCGAAAATCCTGAATCCATTCCCCGCGGACGCGCGCTGACCGAACAGCCCGTCCCCCAGAACGTTCCGGCCGGCCTTCCCTCGGAATTACTAGAGCGCCGGCCGGACGTTCGTCAAGCAGAGCAGATCATGGTCGCAGCGAATGCGCAAGTCGGCGCCGCCAAAGCATCGTTCTTTCCTAACCTGTCGCTGACCGGACTGGGAGGACTCGAGAGCAACGCCTTGCACCAGTTCATCACAGCGCCCTCGGAAACTTGGTACGCGGCCTTCAATGTAAGTCAGCCCGTCTTCCAAGGCGGGGCGCTCCGGTCTCAGCTCAGGCTCGCCCGCGCCAACTGGCAGGATGCAGTCTTCTCTTATCAGCAGACCGCTCAGAACGCTCTTGAACAGGTTTCCAATTCGCTCGTCGCTTCTCAAAAAGACCGTGAGTTCCGCGAGCAACAGGAATTACTCACGCAGGCTGCGCAGCGGACCGACCAACTGTCCGAGGTGCTTTATAAGAACGGCGGCGCGAGTTATCTCCAGGTGCTGACCAGCGAGACTAATTCCTTCGCAGCGGAACTCAACCTGGTGCAAGCCCAGCTCAACGAGCGGCTGGCTCTCGTGCAGCTTTATCAATCGCTGGGAGGCGGGTGGCAGCAATAGGGAACGAATAGACTCCCTCAGGTCTCGTATGAAACGGATAGCGTTGCTTTCAATCCTCTTCGCTGCGCTGATCGAGTTCGCGATCGAGCGCGCATGGTTCGACTTGTGGATCGTGACTGTTGCTATGGTGGCCCTGTTGTGGAAGGTCGCGGGACAAACCCTACGCGCTGGTTTGGCATGGTCGGATATCCATTCTTCCTCATTTTCACTCGTTCATTTAATCAAAAGGAAGCTTTAGTATCGACACCGTTCAGCTGTTGAAAGCACCGAAAAGAACCGGCGTCACCATGGCTTCGATCCGGGCTGCCATCTCTTCGGCGGGGATACGGTTGGGGGTCTGAAACCAGTGGCGTGCCGCTCCGAAAACGGCCCAGGCAGCCGTGGTCGCCAGCAGTGCAGCATCGACGCCGGGCGCAATCCCATGAAGGGCAAGGCCTTCCTTAAACATGTCCTCGATGACCGGGATGATCGAGACTTGCAGAGGCATCCGAGCCAGCTGAGTGGGACAGCCAGTGTTCTCAACAAGATAGTCGCAAACGCCGAGTGCAATGGCGCGCAGCGCTCCATGGCAGTCGGTAAACGTGATACTGCGGCGCTTTATCAGATCGCGGAAGCGGACGCCAGTCATGGCCTGCAGCAGTGCATTCTTGTCCGGATAGTGCAGGTAAAAGGTGGCCCGGTTCAAGGTGGCCTCGTCGGCGATCTCCTGCACCGAGATATCTTCGAACTCCTTTTTTATCAATAAGCTAGCCAATGCGTCCATGAGCATGCGGCGGCTCCGCAGAATGCGCGGATCTGTCGTGCCGGTCTCGGGTTGGAGAAGCTGCGCCATACCTACTATAAAGATACTCCTCGGGCACTAAACGACACTTGTTTATTTTTGAATCGACAGATGCTTATTACTAATCATATGTCGTGTAGGAGGGATTCTTAATGTCAACGCTACTCCATATCGATTCCAGTCCACTCTACGGTCGGTCAGTCTCCCGCGAGCTGACTGCGGCATTCGTTAACCAATGGAAGGCGTCGCACCCGGATGGAAGGGTCATCGATCGCGACCTCAACGCAACCACCATCCCGCCGGTCAATGCGGAATGGGTCGGTGCCGCATACACGCCGGAACAGGCCCGCACGCCGCAGCAGAAAGAATTGCTTGCGCTCTCCGACTCCCTGCTCGCAGAATTGGAGCAAGCCGATGAGTACGTCATCGGAGTGCCCATGCATAACTTTGGTGTGCCCTCTGTGCTCAAGCTATGGATCGACCAGATTGCGCGAGTCGGCCGGACCTTTTCCTACGGGGAGAAAGGGCCAAGAGGCCTGATCGTCGGCAAGAAGGCGACCTTCATCATCGCAACCGGCGGGATCTACGACGCTCAGACACGGATGGCCTCGTTCAATTTCGTGGAGCCGTATCTGCGATCCGTATTTGGTTTTCTTGGCGTGACGGACGCGACCTTCCTTACTGCAGGGGGGACCGCTGTGCTGAACCAGGGGCATGACCGGAACGCATTTCTTGCACCGCATCTTCAGACCGTACAGACGCACGCGCAAACCTTCTAGAAAGGACACACACACGTATGAAAATTGCTTCAATCGTTGCTCGCTATCTACTGGGCCTTATGTTTACGGTCTTTGGGTTGAACGGATTTCTCAACTTCATCCACCAGCCACCACCCACGAATCCGCTCGCGCTTCAGTTTCTTGTCTCGGTCAGCGAGTCGCATTTTGCCGCATTCTTCTTCGCGATTCAATTGCTGGGAGGGCTGCTTTTGCTTTCCGGCTACTTCGTGCCACTTGCACTGACCGTGTTGGCGGCGGAGCTCTACAACATCCTTGCATTTCACCTGACCCTTGCGCCGGCAAGCATTCCTCCGGCTCTGGTGGCCTCTGTACTGTGGATACTGGTCTTCTCTCAGTACCGCGAAAGCTTCAAGGGCATCTTCGTCGCGAAGCCGGCGACGCAGGGATGAATGGCTTCGCAGCATGAGAGCACAGTGCCCCCTTGCTGCGAAGTACGTGATCGACGGCGGTACGGCAATGATCGAGTGGCACGAAGCGCCAGTTCAAAGCCGTTACCAAGTGGGCGCTCTCTTTCTTGCATCCTACTTGCATCCTAAACAGATTCCATGCTGGAAGGAAACCTGAGAAATGCGTCGTAGAGATCTCCTGAAAGCGGCGGTGTTGCTTCCGGCCCTGGCTCAAGGCGACGTTGCCGCCGGCCTTGCGCAGGACTGTAATTGTGGCTTCGCGCCGCCGGCTGCAGACCGCCTGGATCAGGGCCCGTTCGACATCGACCAGGACCAGGGCTGGCAGACCGTGCTCTTTACGACGCCTTCCGAAAAGCCCCTGCGAAATCCGGGACTTGGGCTCGTCGGCTACGCCTGGGAAGAGAGCGGACCGTCTCTGGCGGCGCGCGCTGGCCGTGAATCACTCGAACAGCACGTGGAGAAAATGTCGAGCCTGCCGTTCGTGGACGTTCTCTACATCCGGTGTGATTGGAGGAATGTGCAGTCGCGCGCCGGACGCCTCGATCTCGATCCGGTGTGGGCCTTGACCCTCGATGCGGCCAAACGGAATGGACTTCGCGTCGCGTTTCGCGTTCAACTTTCCAACGAATCGTTTCAGCCGGAAGAAGTCGCTCTGCCTCCGTTTCTGCGCGACCGCGTGCCGCTCGTAGCAATCGGGCGCATCCCCGGCAAGGGCAACGCGGAGTACCGTGAGCCTCGCTACGATCATCCGGAATTTCAGAAAGCATTCGCTGAGCTCAACGACTTGCTGGCCGCCGAGTTTGAAGGCAATCCCTTGATTGAATGGATGGACCTGATGCAGTACGGCTTCTGGGGCGAGGGACACACCAGCAACTATCCCAATCCATTTCCTGACTTCGTAACCGCCCAGCGCACCTTCGTCAGCATGACCGCGCGACAGTTGGAAACATGGAAAAGAACGCCCGTCGCCGTCAATACCCAGCCCGACATTAGCAGTGTGGGGAATCGGACTGTAATCGACATGGCTGTGCGGGCAGGCGCCTGGATGCGCTCCGACAGCATTATTGTCGAAGAGCCAATTCAGATCGACGAACTAGCCAACCGGCCGCCGTGGATCGCCGCCATCCTGGAAGACGGCTACCTTCGCCAATACGACACGCTGAAATTGAAACTGGATGCGGCCAGAATCAACGAACTGGAGAACTACATGCTCCACGTTCCGGACCTGCGCGCGAATTATTGGGGGCTGTGGACGGAGGCTGACAACCTGGCGCGCTACAACGAAATGTATCCTCGCGGATTCGAACGCCTGCGCACCAGCATGGGATACCGTCTCCGCCCGTCCTGGGTTTGGCAACGCAAGCGTTATGGCGCCTTCGAATTGATCGTCTGTGTAAACAACCGGGGAGCGGCCGGGGTTCCGGGAGTTCTTTGGCTGCACCTGGAGAGTCTCGACAAGAAATTGAGCCTGCGGGGAGCGCTGGATGCGGGGCATCCTCACGGCGGTGGACTTCGGCAAGCTTCGTTTCTGCTTCCCAAAGATTACAGTGGCAAACTTTTTCTGTCGGCTGAGCTGGAGATTCGTCCCGGCGTTAAAAAGCCGATTGCGTGGGCATGCGAACAGCCGGTCAACCCCAGCGGATCAATTACAGTTGAATTAAAGAGCGAGAACGATCGGGGTTGGCGAAAGGGCGTCTGATCGAGAGTCTCGCCCAGAACTCATATCCGTGCAATCCGCAATCGGAGATTGGAAAGCTCTCGCCTCTCCACTCGTAAAACTCCCTTCGCATTAGCGCGAATCCGTTCTGTCCCCGCTGTCACCCCGGGAAGCACGGCCGCAGGCGAGGACGAAATATTGAGGCCGCCAAAGTTGAGCTCGTAAATGCAATTCGGCTGCAGACTGGTAATGATTAACGATTCGCAAGCCAAGTCTGGTAGAGACACTTCTCCGGAACTGACCATCGAACCTGCTGTGCTGAACAATACGATTGGACCTCGCTCAAAGGCTGCACCCTGAAAATGGACGCCATCCAAAAGTTCCGTTCGCTTTTGTCCAGTCTTCCCGGTGCTGCCAATTTCGAATACATGAAGGAAGAAGTCTTCCTCTGCCGGTAAAGCGGGCGATACTTCGACTCGCCAACTGCCGGGTACAACGTTCTTGTGATTGGACGGGAGAATTCTGTTGAAGTCCTCCCCCCAAAACAGCTTCCACATGCGCCGAAGCTTGGGGTCTTCCGGCAAGGGAGCACCCTCTGCTGGCTCAAGCGGCCAGCTTTCTCCCGATCCCCACGCTCCTCCGTGGTCATCGCCAGGAGTGTAGAACTCATTTCCTTTACCGCCCCTCGTCGTCACTACCCGCTCCCTGGGAAGAAGCGCATGCACCAGCAACTCTCCCGAGCCCTCCACAAAGCGAAATGTTTTGGCGTTGCGAAAATCCTGGACTGACGCTGAGCCTGCGCCGCCGGCTTGGTCCACCACAGGCTGATTCACCCCATGAAGCAGCCAGGTCTTTCGAAACGACGGGTCCGTGCCGATCACATGATCGAAGACAAACAAACATCCGTGTTCCGGTGCGTAGAGAAGTTCGCGGGTGAAGCTTCGGACTTTGGTGCGGGCATACGCGTTACTCGCATCTCCCATCGCGTAGTGATAGTGGCCGGGAAGATGATCGACCACGAGCATGGAGCCGAGGTTCCAGATGTCGCGCGTGCGATCCCAGTCCTCCGGGCTCCGAATGGTGTTCCAGTAGCGCGAGGAATCCATGCGTTGCCCACCGTCGTTAGCCGCGGGCAATACATTGTCTGACCAGAAGAATTTTTCCGCGGGATCGTAAACCAGGATGGAATTATGCGCCACTGTGCGGCGGTAGTAATTCAGATAGTGCGGACTTTCCGTGTCGGTGTAATCCGCACCGCTGTCGATGGCAAGATATCCGCCACGGTAAATCGTGAATTGATTTTGATCGAGGTGCTGGTGCTTGGCGAAGTAGGGCCCGCAATCGAACTCGATCCAGGTCGATTCCGGCTTCCAACCATCCCGCATCACGAGATGCCCGACACCTGAGAAGTAGCGCTGGCGCGGCAACTCCTCTTCACTGCTCAGCGCAGGATCGCGTGGAGCGACCTCCGGATCATCCCAGAGAAACTCCAAAACCGGCAGCACCCAATCCTTGACGAAAAACCCGCTCTTGCGCAGAAGCCAGGCGCTGTACGGATCTTTGAAACGATTTACCGCATAACCCACAACAGCGGTGTCTCGCGAATCCAGAATGGGATATTCATTGTCTCCCTCGCGCGATGGCGTGCCATCGGGAAGAAGCTTGTAAAGATATGTAGTCCCCATGTTGCGAAACACCGGAAACTGATATGCAGGATCCACGCCGGTGGTGGTGCGCTGCAATTCCGCGATCATCGTCATCGACGCCCACGTGATGCGCATGTAGTCCATCGATTCGTGGTAGCTGCCCTCTGAGCTCACGACATTTGTAGTTTCGAGAATGTTCGCCAAACCCTTCTCAATCTTTTCGTGCCAAGTCCGATTCAATGTTCGATTCAATGTTCGATTCAATTCGGAATAACCTTCGACGGCCGCCGTGGTGAAGGCGGCGAGAGCGAGGTAGCGCAAAGCATAGTTGTGATATGACATTTCTCCGGGATCGGAAAAATCAGGAGTGGCGATCATGGCAGCTGCACCGTCTTTCAACTCGCCGGCCACTCGCTCTTTCAATGCGCGATCAAAACCTGGGAAGGTTAGCAGCCAGTCGAATGCCAGCGACCACCGGGCATAGTCGACCCACGACCGCGAAGGTTTTCCGCCGGCGGTCACGTGTTTGGTTCGCATCGCAGCCACCGCACGTTCGGCGAATGTCTTGTTCCCCGTGAGTTGCCACGAAAGTGCCCAACCTTCCATGTCTTCCGATGGGCGTCTCCCGGCCCGCGTAGCGTGCCTTCAACAGGGTCAGCCCCGTGAACGGGTCCGCTTCCGCAATCAAGAGTCGCGGATGGCGAACCGTTCCCTGGGCCCGGACTGGCCATCTCTCGGCCAGCACGGACAAGGCCAGCGCCGTGATGAAATCACGCCTCCGCATAAGTCAGTATTCGGTACTCGTAATCCACCTGCTGCCCGGCGTCAACTTGCTCCCAACGCTTCGCAATCCAGAGAAATAAAAGGAAGGCAAACGAAACCGCGCTTCGGTTTTGAATTCCCGGCCGCCTTTAGGAAAGCCTGCCAAAGCTCGGTGGATGCTACAATTTACGGGTTTCGCATATCCCTATCGTTTACCTGACATTTTCTTTCTTCTGTTCAGCCACCGCAAGTGTATAAATATGCGGGCTGCCATTTCGAGGCGTTGCACCGTCGGACGTACTAAACCCTTGAGGATCAAACTGAATGCGGAGTGTTAAGGATTCTCGTCTGTTAGCGGAACAACGGCGCCGGAGAATTGCAGATCTCATTGAACAAAAAGGCCAGATCACGGTTGGGGATCTGGTGGAGAAATTCTCAATTTCTGCAGTGACCGCGCGCGCAGATCTGGACGTGCTGTCGTCCCAGGGGTTAGTAGTGCGCTCGCACGGAGGCGCCGTCCGGCAGGTAGAAGCAACCCAGGAATATCCTCTGCGCCTGAAGAAGAGTCTGCACCACGCGGAAAAGGTTCGGATTGCGCGAGCGGCAGCAGATCTCATCCAGGATGGTGAAACCGTAATTTTGGATTCGGGAACAACCACGGCGGAAATCGCCCGGCATCTGAAAGCCCGGCGGGTGCGGTCCGTTACTGTCATCACCCACGCCCTGAATATTGCCAGCGAACTAATGGATGCCGCGGGCATTTCCGT
>Ga0210400_10005903_pt1 | contig 10346 bp, 10 predicted proteins | sample IncBWH26MmetaG_FD_155456 | JGI IMG/M metagenome (GOLD analysis project Ga0210400, IMG submission 155456) | Forest soil microbial communities from Barre Woods Harvard Forest LTER site, Petersham, Massachusetts, United States - Inc-BW-H-26-M | ecosystem: Environmental > Terrestrial > Soil >... | reverse complement strand
CACGCGCTGAGCCCCCGGGGGTTGACATCCTAGACGAGAACATATAGGGAACAAAGAATCGGGCTCGGAGCCTCGGACGGAGATCGTGATTTGCTGCAAATCCCGCTGCAAATGCAGCAAAATGCTTCCTGCGCGCAGCTCGCCCACAGAGCGCGCCCGCCTGTAAATCACCTGTAAATACAGGCGGAACGGGCGGGCGGGGTGGCAGGCGCGGCGGCAGCCGAGTAGGGTTGGCGCCGCAATTCGGCGGCGGGGAGGACATGATGAAATACGATCTGCTGGTGACCGATGGCGAGGTGCTCGATCCCGAGGCCGGGCTGAAGGGCCAGCTCGATGTCGCGATCAGCGGCGGCAAGATCGTCGAGGTCGCGGCATCATTGCCGAAAAACGAGGCACGCCGCACGATCAGCGCCCGCGGCCTCATCGTGACGCCGGGTCTCGTCGACATCCACGCGCACATCTTCGTCAACGCGCACGACATGGGCGGCCATACCGACCATTTCTGCTCGGCGAGCGGCGTCACGACCCTGTGCGACGCCGGCAGCACCGGCTCGGCGACCTTCGCCGGGCTGCGCCATGTCATCGATCACGAGGTGCGGACCCGCACCCGCGCCTTTGTCAATCTGTCGGCGATCGGCATCGTCGGCACCTCGCGCGGCGGCGAGCTGTCGCATTTCCCCTATGCCGACCCGGAGGGCTGCGCCCGCACGATCGCCGAGAACCCGGACCTAGCGATCGGCGTCAAACTGCGCTACGGGCCGGGGCTGGTCTGGGAATACACCACCGAGCCGGTCAAGCTGGCGCGCCGCACCGCCGCGACAGCCGGCGTGCCGCTGATGATCCACATCACCGATTCGCCGATCCCGTTGCCGGAGATCCTCGCCGAGATGGCGCCCGGCGACATCATCACCCACTGCTATCACGGCCGCGCCAACGGCATCATGGGCCAGGAAAAACAGTTCGTGCTGAAGGAGGTCGTCGAGGCGCAGCGCTATGGGATCATCTTCGACTGCGCCCACGGCCGAAACCATTTCAGCTTCCCGATGATCGAGAAGGCGCTCGACCAGGGCTTTCTGCCCGACACGATCTCGACCGATCTGACCTTCACCAGCGCCACTCGCGGCCCGGTATGGGATCTGACGACGACGATGTCGAAGCTGCTGCATTTTGGGATGCCGCTCGACAAGCTGGTGCGGCGCGCCACCGCCGCGCCGGCCAAAATCATGGGCTATCAAGGCACGATCGGCACGCTGCGCCCCGGCGCCAATGCCGACATCGCGCTGATCGAGCGCCGCCCCGGCAATTTCGAATTGAAGGACAGCGACGGCAACATCGTGACCGCGAAGGAACGGCTGATCGCCCGCATGACGATCAAGGACGGCCGCGTCTGGTACGAACGGTCGGCGGAATAGTGACTTGTCATTGCGAGGAGCCCAGCGACGAAGCAATCTCCATCGGCTGCGCACGATCCGGCAGGGGATTGCTTCGCCGCGCTCGCAATGACAGTGGTTTTGTTTCATGGACACTGACGGTTCTCCAACCCTCGACCGCATCCGCGCCGCCGGAGTCATGCGGGTCGGCACGACCGGCGATTACACGCCGTTCAGCCTGAAGCAGCCTGATGGGTCGTATGCGGGCGCCGACATCGACATGGCGCATGACCTCGCCGAACGGCTCGGGGTGCGGATCGAATTCGTGCCTACCGTATGGGTCGATCTGCTGGATCATTTCCTCGCCGGCCATTTCGACATCGCGATGGGCGGGGTGACGGTCACCGCGCCGCGCGCCGAGAAGGCGTTCTTCTCGGTCCCGACCTTTGTCGATCGCAAGCGGCCCCTGGCGCGCCGCGAGTTCCGCGACCGCTTCACCAATTTCGCCGCGATCGACCAGCCCGGGGTGCGGGTGATCGCCAATCCCGGCTCGGCCAACGAGGCCTTCGTCCGCGGCCACTTCCGGCAAGCGACCGTGATCATCCACCACGACAATGCCAGCGTGTTTGACGAGCTGGTCGCCAACCGCGCCGACGTGATGATCACCGACGGGCTCGAAGCCGATCATCAGGCGCGGCTGCATCCGGAGTTGTGCGCGGTGCCGGTCGCGGCGCCGTTCACCCGGCTCGAAAAAGCCTACATGTTCGCGCGCGACCCGGCGATGAAGGCGTACATCGACACGTGGCTGACCGCCGCTTTCGCGAGCGGCCAATGGCAGCGCGCCCTCGACCGCGCCATGGCGCATTGATCGGGCGTTCCGCCGCGACTTGGCCCGCTGCCGTCGCGGCGCTCAGCGGCAGCACGATGGTCGGGTTCATGCCGCTCTTGGCGCGGCGGCTCTACGCCGACGGACTCAGCGCGCCGTCGATGCTGTTCTGGCGCTACGATCTGGCGATTCTGGCGCTCGCGGCCGCGGCGCTCTTCATGCGGATCGATCTGCGCCGGGTATTGCGCGGCGGCGGCTGGCGCATCGTGTTGCTCGGCGCGAGTTTAGGCGCCGCACAGACCTTGTGCTTCTGGGAGAGCCTGAAGACGCTGGAGACCAGCATCGCGGTCTTGCTGTTCTATACCTACCCCGCCGTGACCCTGGCGCTCGACCGCCTGATCCTGAAACAGCCGATCCGGCCCTTGGCGGTGCTGTGCATCGCGATGATCCTCGCCGGCGCTGCGCTGATCACCTTGCCTGGAGTCCGAGGCGGCACGATCGATTTGCGCGGCCTCCTCTGGGCGATCCCGTCGCCGTTGGTCTATTCGCTCTATCTGGCGATCAATTCACGATTGTTGCGGCATTACCCGCCCCTGGTCGGCGCTGGCGGGCTGTTTCTCGGCATGGCGATCACGTTCAGCGCGATGGCCGCATTTCTCGGCCTCGACATGCCGACGCACGCGACAAGCTGGCTGCTGGTGCTGCTGATCGCGCTCGGGCCGGGCGCGCTGACGATGACCCTGTTCTCCTACAGCGTGCCAAAGCTCGGCGCGACCGGCTTTGCGATTCTCGCCAATGCCGAGCTCGTCACGGTCGTGCTGATCGGGACGCTGGTGCTCGGCGAGGCGATAACCCCGGGCCGGGCGATCGGCGGCATGATGATCGTTGCCGGCATCCTCACTCACGCGCTGTCGCCCCGTGCGGCCCGGCCGACAGCACTGAAAACTCCCTGTCTGTCCCTGGGGGCGGAGAGGGCTGGGTGAGGTGGGGGATTCCAGAGCGCCCGCCGATACCCGCCTCACCCTCCCCAGCGCTGCGCGCTGGGTCCCCTCCCTCTCCCCGCTGAAGGGCGGAGAGGGATTTTTCGCGGAGGCGGCCTACGCCGCCTTCAACAGGCTGCGCAGCACGTACTGCAGGATGCCGCCGTGACGGAAGTACTCGAGCTCGTCGAGCGTATCGATGCGGCAGATGACCGGCTCCTCGCGCGTCTTGCCGTCGGCGCCGCGGATCCGCAACATCAGCTCCTTGCGCGGCCGCAGTCCATCGGCAACACCGGTGATGTCGAGGACCTCATCGCCATTCAGCCCCAAGGTCTGCCGCGTCGTGCCGTCCTTGAACTGCAGCGGCAAGACGCCCATGCCAACCAGATTCGAACGGTGGATGCGCTCGAAGCTCTCGACGATGACCGCCTTGACCCCGAGCAGCAATGTCCCCTTCGCCGCCCAGTCGCGCGACGAGCCGGTGCCGTATTCCTTGCCGCCGAAGATCACCAATGGCACGCCGCGCTTTTTGTATTCCATCGCCGCGTCGTAGATCGGCATAACCGTGCCGTCCGGCATCAGCTTGGTCATGCCGCCTTCGACCCCCGGCACCATCTCGTTGCGGATGCGGATATTGGCGAAGGTGCCGCGCATCATGACGTTGTGGTTGCCGCGCCGCGCGCCATAGGAATTGAACTCGCTCGGCCGCACCTGATAGCTGATCAGGTACTCGCCGGCCGGGCTCTCGGTCTTGATGCTGCCGGCGGGGCTGATGTGGTCGGTGGTGATGCTGTCGCCGAAGATCGCCAGCTCGCGCGCCCCGATCACATCGCTGACCGCGCCGGGCTCTTTCGGCATGTTCTCGAAATAGGGCGGCATCGCGAGATAGGTCGACCGATCCTCGAAATCGTAGGTCAGGCCGCCCGGCCCGGTGACCTGGCGCCATTCCGGCGGCCCCTCGAAGACGTTGCCGTAGCGCTGCTTGAAGCTGTCGCGCGACACCGAATGCGCGACGGTGTCGGCGACCTCCTTGTTGCTCGGCCAGATGTCGCGCAGATAGACCGGCTTGCCCGCGTCGTCCTCGCCGAGCGGGTCGGTTCGCAGGTTGGTGCGGATCGTCCCGGCCAAGGCATAGGCGACAACCAGCGGCGGCGAGGCCAGGTAATTGGCCCGTACCTGGGCGTGGATGCGGCCCTCGAAATTGCGGTTGCCCGACAATACCGCGGCGACTGCGAGATCGCCCTCGTCGATCGCGTCGGCGACCGGCTCGGGCAACGGCCCGGAATTGCCGATGCAGGTCGTGCAGCCGTAGCCGACCAGGTTGAAGCCGACCTTGTCGAGATATTCCTGCAGGCCGGAAGCCGCATAATAGTCGCTGACCACCTGGCTGCCCGGCGCGAGGCTGGTCTTGACCCAGGGCTTGGCCTTCAGGCCGCGCTCGGCCGCCTTCTTGGCGAGCAGGCCGGCGCCGAGCATGACGCTCGGGTTCGAGGTGTTGGTGCAGCTGGTGATCGCGGCGATCACGATATCGCCGTCATGCAGCTCGTAATTGCTGCCTTCGACCTTCTGCGTGCGCGGCGCGCTGACTCCGGCGAGGCGTGGCAATTCCTCGTCGAAACCCTTGCCGGCGGCGGCCAGCGACACCCGGTCCTGCGGCCGGCGCGGCCCGGCCAGCGACGGCTCGACGCTGCCGAGATCGAGCTCCATCAGATCGGTGAAAACCGGGTCGGGGGTGTTGGCGTCGCGCCACAATCCCTGTGCCTTGGCGTAAGCCTCGACCAGCTTGACCCGCGCCGGGTCGCGGGCGGTCAGGGTGAGATAGCGGATCGTCTCGGCGTCGATCGGGAAGAAGCCGCAGGTCGCGCCATATTCCGGCGACATGTTGCCGATCGTCGCGCGGTCGGCGAGCGCCAGTTCGGCGACCCCCGGCCCGCAATATTCGACAAAACGGCCGACAACGCCGCGCCGGCGCAGCATCTGGGTGATCGTCAGCACGAGGTCGGTCGCGGTCGCCCCCTCGGCCATCCGGCCGGTCAGGCGGACTCCGACGACCTCCGGGATCAGCATCGAGATCGGCTGCCCGAGCATCGCCGCTTCGGCCTCGATGCCGCCGACGCCCCAGCCGAGCACCGAGAGGCCGTTGACCATCGTCGTGTGGCTGTCGGTGCCGACCAGCGTGTCTGGATAGGCGATCGTCTTGCCGTCCTCGTCGGTCGTCCACACCACCTGCGACAGGTATTCGAGGTTGACCTGGTGGCAGATGCCGGTGCCGGGCGGCACCAGCCGGAAATTCTCGAAGGCATCCGCACCCCAGCGCAAGAAGCGGTAGCGTTCGCCGTTGCGCTCGAACTCCTTCTTGACGTTGGCGGCAAAGGCCAGCGGGTTGCCGAAATTGTCGATCTGCACCGAATGGTCGATGACCAGGTCGACCGGCGACAGCGGATTGATCTTGTTCGGGTCGCCGCCGAGATCGACCATCGCCTGCCGCATCGCCGCGAGATCGACCACCGCCGGGACGCCGGTCAGATCCTGCATCAGCACGCGCGCCGGGCGGAACGCGATCTCGCGGTCCGAGCTCTTGGCGGCGAGCCAGGCGGCCATCGCCTTGATGTCGTCGATCGTGACGGTGCGGCCATTTTCCAGCCGCACCAGGTTTTCCAGGAGGATCTTCATCGAGAACGGCAGACGCGCGATATCGCCGAGGCCGGCCGCCTTGGCGGCGGCGTCGAGGCTGAAGTAGTCGTAGCGCTTGCCGTCGACATCGAGGGTGCGGCGGGCCTTCAGGGTGTCGTGGCCGGTGACGCTCACGGGCATGTCTCCTTCAGAGGGGTGCGCTGGCGGCAGCGCAACAGCAGGCGAAACTCGGGCCGGCACGATACTCCGGGCGCGAAGCCGATCAAGGCGCGATTCCCTAATCGATGTAGGGTGGATGAGCGTAGCGTAATCCGCCGCGGTTTTTCGGTTCGGCGGAAGGCGCCCCGCTTTTCCGCCCTACGGGCTCGGCGCCGCCTCAAGTCTAGCGTGGCCGCGCGCGGTCAGCGCCAGATGCCCGTCGGCGCCGCGTTCGACCAGATCGTCGGTGATCGCGTCTTCCCACGCGCAATTCAGCGGACAGGTGCTGCTCCACGCAGCCCTCACCTCGGCATAGTTGCGCGGCCGCTCTGCGATCCATTTGAGAAATTGCACGGTGAGAAGTTTGGCTTCGGTCGCCATAGCCACTCCGACCCGGGCTGGTGACGGTATTCCGGTGAAAAAGGTAGTCGCACTGATAGCCCCTGTCCAATATATGATCGAGGCCATATCCATATCATATGAGTATCGTGGTGGAGTTGCGGCACCTTCGTTATTTCGTCGCCGTCGCGGAGGAAGGTCATGTCACCCGGGCGGCGGCGCGGCTCGGCATTCAGCAGCCGCCGTTGAGCCAACAGATCCACGCCCTCGAAGCCGAGCTCGAGGTGCAACTGTTCCGGCGCAAGCCGCGCGGCGTCGAGCTGACTCAGGCCGGCGAGGCGCTGCTCGCCGAAGCACGGATAATCCTCGATCGCGTCCAGCACGCCATAGTCGCGGCCCGCCGCACCGCGCGCGGCGAGGCCGGCCATATCGGCCTGGGCTTCACCAGCTCGGCATCGTTTCACCCGTTTGTGCCGCGCCTGATCCGCGAATTCCGCGAGGCCAGCCCACTGGTCGCGCTGACCTTGGAGGAGGCCGGTACAGGCGAACTGGTCGACGGGCTGCGCGCCGAGCGGATCGACGCCGCTTTCGTCCGCTCGCCGATCGGCGCGGTCGCGGAACTCGCCATCCATTCCGTTCTGGAAGAGGAAATGGTGGCGGCGCTTCCGGCCGGGCACCGACTCGCTGGGCGCACAACCCGGTTGCCGCTAGCAGCGCTGGGCCAGGAGACCTTCATCCTCTATCGCCGGCCGCTCGGGCCCGGGCTCTACGACGCGATCATCGCCGCCTGCCAGCGCGCCGGTTACAGCCCGCATATCGGGCAGGAAGCGCCGCGCATGCTGGCGACACTGAGCCTCGTCGCCGCCGGGCTTGGCGTCACGTTGATCCCGGCATCGATGCGGCGGATCGGAATAGAAGGGGTCGCCTACCGGCCGCTCGACCGCAAGGCCGGGCTGATCGCGCCGCTGAACCTGGCATGCCGGCGCGGCGAGAGCGCTCCGGCCGTGCGCCGCTTCATTGCGCTCGTGCGACAGACCGCGCCGTGATCGGTTGCCGCCTCGCCGCGCTCCTCTCGGATTTGACAGGAGTGGCGCGGCATCCCAAATGATCCCAGCCAGACGGTCGGATGGCCGCTCTCCCGGAGACTCGCGTCTCAGGGAGGGAGGAAAGTCCGGGCTCCACGGAGGCACGGTGCCGGGCAACACCCGGCGAGGGCGACCTTAGGGAAAGTGCCACAGAAACATACCGCCGAGCCCGTTCCGTCCTTTCGGGGATGGCGGGCGGCAAGGGTGAAATGGTGCGGTAAGAGCGCACCGCGCCGCCGGCAACGGCGGCGGCAGGGTAAACCCCACCGGGAGCAAGACCAAGTAGGAGCGGCAGGCGGCGTCGGCTTTGGCTTGCGCCGCCGGGCGGGCCTTCCGCGCCGCCGCTCGGGTCGGTCGCGCGAGGCGTTCGGTAACGAACGTCCCAGATGAATGGCCATCTCCGCGTCACAGCGGGACAGAACCCGGCTTACAGACCGTCTGGCGATTTGCTATTTGAGAACATTTATAGAACAAAGACTAGCGCTCTAAATCCGAGTATCGACCGGCACGACTACATGATGTGCCTAGAAGGTACGACTGACGAAGATTTAGCATAAGCAGATTTTCTACAGAATTCTGCTTGACGACCCACGTTAGCCCATGATATCCCAAATCTACCCATGAGCGAACGCGCCGCTGCTTGGGGGGAAACTGCAGCGGCGCTACCGGGCCGACCCCTTGCCGGGCGTTTGTGGGGGAGCGTTGGGGGAAGCAAGTGGAACTGTTTCTGTCCACTTACGTGAACAAGGTCGACCGCAAGGGGCGAGTTTCAGTGCCGGCGACCTTTCGCTCCACTCTCGCGACTCATCGCGAGCCCAGCCTCGTCGTTCTCTTTCCATCCTTCAGAGTACCCGCACTGGACGGCAGCGGCAGCAGTTATGTCGAGGAGATGAACGAGCGTCTCGAAACCCTCGACCAATTCTCGGACGAGCACGAGAATTTGTCGCAATTGTTTGCCGAGGCGCATCCGCTGACGATGGACGGCGAAGGCCGAATCGTCCTGCCCGAGATCCTCAAAGAGCACGCCAATATTACCACCGACGTCACCTTCGTCGGCCTCGGCGCGATGTTCCAGATGTGGGAACCGGAGCGCTATGCCGAGCATCGCGCCGCAGTGCGCGAACGCTCGCGCCTGCAGGGCACGACATTGCCGGCGCGTGGCGGCGGGACGCGGCGGTCGTCATGACCAAAACGAGGCGCCGTCCCGCGACCTCGCGCCGCGCCGCGCCGCCGATTGGTTCCGAACCAGTGTCCGCTGGCTCCGAGCATGTCCCGGTCCTGCTCGAGGCGGTGTTGGCGACGCTCGCGCCGCGCGACGGCGAAACCTATGTCGACGGCACCTTCGGCGGCGGCGGCTACAGCGCGGGGCTACTCGCCGCGGCGCGTTGTCGGGTCCTCGGCATCGATCGCGATCCCGAGGCGGTGCGGTGCGGCGCAGCCCTCGCCGTCCAGCACCCCGATCGGCTGACGCTGATCGAGGGCCGGTTCGGCGATATGGAGCGGCTGGTTCGCTCGGCATCGCCCGACCCGATCGCCGGCGTCGCGCTCGATCTCGGTGTCTCGTCGCAGCAACTCGACAGCGCCGAGCGCGGTTTTTCCTTTCGTCTCGACGGCCCGCTCGACATGCGCATGGGACGTGATGGGTCGAGCGCCGTCGATCTGGTTACCGGTCTCGAGGAGGGCGACCTCGCCGAGTTGATCCGTGATTTCGGCGAGGAACGCTACGCACGGCGCGTCGCACGAGCAATCGTCGCGGCGCGCCGGCGCGGCCCTATTCGCCGCACCGGCGAGCTGGCCGAGATCGTGCGCGACGCGATCCCGCATCGCGAACCCGGGCTCGATCCGGCGACCCGCACCTTTCAAGCCCTGCGCATCGCGGTCAACGATGAACTCGGCGAGCTCGACCGCGGCCTGGTCGCCGCCGAGCGTTTGCTGAAGCCGGGCGGCCGGCTCGCCGTCGTCGCGTTTCATTCGCTCGAAGACACCCGGGTCAAGGCCTTCCTGCGGCGCCGCAGCGGCACGCTGGCGGGCGGGTCGCGTCACCTGCCGCCGGCGCCGGGGACATTGCCGCCGACCTTCAGCCTGTTGACGCGGCGCGCGATCCGGCCGGGACCGGACGAGATAGCACGTAATCCGCGGGCCCGCTCCGCTCGCCTGCGCGCCGCCGAGCGCACCGCGGCGCCACCCTGGCCGCTCATCGCCGGTCGTGGCGCATCGCCCCAGTCCGGCGCGGAACACGCACGATGATCCGGCTTGCCTCGCTGTTTTGGCTGGCGCTTGTGGCCGTGACCGGGTTCGCCACCTTCAAGGTCAAATATGCCGTTCAGGACATTGAGGACGAGCTCAACAAGGTCCGCCGGCATACGGTCGCCGAGCAGCAGGAAATCCATATCCTGCGGGCGGAATGGACCTCGCTCAACCAGCCCGAGCGACTGGCCGATTTGAATCGGCGTCTCCTGTCGCTTGCCGCGCTCGCGCAAAAACAGCTGCAGCACAAGATCGAGGATATCCCGCTGCGGCCGGTGCCGGAGCCTGCCGAGCCGCTGATCGCGGCCGCTCCCGAGCCACCGGTGCCGCAACCCGCGGCAGCCGATGTTCACGCCCCTGCTGATACGGTGATGCCGGTCGCCGCGGCGGCAGCACCCCGCCCTGCAGTGCCAAAGATCCAGCTTATCGCGACAGCGGAGGCGGCGCCGGCCGTTGTCGCGCCAGCGACCTCTAAGCAAACGCCGGCCAAGCCGGAGTCGAAGGCGCAATTGGCGAAAATCGGCCAGGCACGCCAGCCGCGCTCGCTCGACCGTCTGATCTCCGAGATTGCCGAGAGCCGCTGATGGCGACCGCCCAACGCATCGACAACAATCCCTGCCGGCCGCGCCATTTCAAGCCGCCGCCGCCCTGCGCGCCTGTCGTCGCC
>Ga0210400_10005902_pt1 | contig 10349 bp, 29 predicted proteins | sample IncBWH26MmetaG_FD_155456 | JGI IMG/M metagenome (GOLD analysis project Ga0210400, IMG submission 155456) | Forest soil microbial communities from Barre Woods Harvard Forest LTER site, Petersham, Massachusetts, United States - Inc-BW-H-26-M | ecosystem: Environmental > Terrestrial > Soil >... | reverse complement strand
AGTTGTTATATATTGATAAGTCATTTTGTATAGGTGTTAATCTATTTTCCATTTTTTTACGACAGATAATTGTAGCTGCCTCTAATGCCATTTCTGCTTGCAATGGCGCGCCACATCTGATAGATTCTTTAAGAAGATCAACCGCTATATCTCTAATTTTGTTGTCAATGTCTTCTAAAATTTGCATAAAATTAGTTCTCCTATTTTTCAACATTAAGAACAAGAAGCGGATAATAATTAGTTAACAAATATTCTGTCCCTTCAAAAAACGAATGCCATATTTTTATACCAGCATTTCTTTTAACATTAAAAGTTAATATAACCTCTTTGTCAAATCTCCACTCCATCGTTCTAACTTTGATGCGCCCTAATTTTTTACTGATTAAATAAGCCTCATGTCCTCTCATCATTTTTCCATCACAATAGGACCACAATTTACCTGAATCTGGAATTCTTTTAAATTTTAACTTTGCTTTTTTATTCCACGTTTGCATCATTATCCTTTATTTAATATACTTAAATTATTCAATCTCTTCGGAATAATGATTTCTCATCTACATCTTCTAAACTCATATTATATCCTCCTTTAATGCAAATCAAAATATCTATAAAAATAACTGTAAATCACTATTATATCATATATTTAAGTGCTTTAACGCTAAACATAGCGGAGGCAAGAATCGAACTTGCGATCTGATGATGATGAGCCATCCGGGATGCCGCTTCCCTACTCCGCAATAAATTATAAGTTTAAGAATCTTCCTATTATCTTTTTAAACAATAAATAACCAAAATTATAATTATACTAACAGATGTAAAAATAATTTGCAATATTTTCATAAATTCACCGAGATTCATATTATAAAATTCCTCAATTCATTCAAATTTTCATTGATAATCAATGCCTGCTCTTGTTCTTGCATTTCTAATGGCAATATTCTGTCTATACAGAAGAAACAGCAACAAAGACACGCTCCAAATCCGAGGAAAATAGAAATGCCAACAAGCGGCCCAGTATCTGGTTCTACTGCGCTTGGGGTAGTTTGTGCATTTACGCCGTATGATAGGTAAAAAAATGTACACAATTTAATAGCGCTTGGTTTTAAAAACTGACTGGTAGTTGATGATATTTTATTAATAACGTTGCTCATATTCATCAGCGTATTTGTAAAGATAGTACTTGATATTCTATCACTTCTCACACATTGTCTCCTATATCTTACAATTTGTCATACCAACTACAAAGCCACCCAATTTAATTAAATACGTATTCCATCCATTTCGGTTGTCCACCCCAAAATAAGGGATGCATTCTAGACTTTCTTCTGTCTCTATTATAGGATTATACACTGAAATCCTTGATAGTAAATCAGATTTGTCTTTGAACTCGATTACTGTTTTCATCGAATCTTGAAAAGATCCTCTATTGAATCTAAACAACTTCTTTTCAATATGGGACTCTTCTTGCGTCATCTATGATCTCCATTTATTACGGGATATATCCAGTTTGACCATCCGTCCTCATTTACAACATGCTGTATATATTTAGTCATATGCTGTTATTCCCTCCCATGCATGACTATAAATAATTTCCACATTTATTCTTCTGAGCATATTAAGGTGGAACTCTCTCTTTAATACTTTTTCAACACTGATTCCATAACAATGGTCTTCTATATAAAAAATTAGAAAAAGTTTCCATGGTTCTATCTCATATGCTTCATAAATGTGGGTCTGGAAAATGAATTCTTCTATAATTTTCATCTTCATTAGTAATCCTCTGTCATTATTTTTAGTAATCCTCTTATTCCCATATCTAATAAAAAATCATGAATTGAGTCAATTACATGTCTTCTTTTTTTAATAAGATGAATCATAGAGTATGACTTTTTTACTTTTCTAATAGGAATTTCTAAGTAATGATGATAATCAAGCATAATAAATATAGAGCATACCCATTCATCATCACTATGATCATAAATTTTATAGTTGTCAGTTAATTCTTTTATTATACTTTTCATCTTCATTAGTAATCCTCAATCATTATTTCTATTAAAGAACTGACTTCTCTTCTTATAGCGTAATGAATGTTCAACTTATAGGAATCATGAACTCCTTTAGCTTCAATTATGAGTACTCCATCATGATAGAGGTAGCATTCTGAATATTTGTATTCCTGAACTCTCCACGATCCAATAAAGCTCTTTATACTCTTCATTTTATCTCACTATTATAATACAATTTTAGAGCTATCGATGGAAATATATCCGCACTTCTCACAATATTTTGAATGCTTCATAACACCAAGTGGCATAGAAACATAATAATGCCTACAATTTTTTATATAGTGACTCCTGAAAAATTCAAAAATTTTAGATATTACTTTGCTGATCATTCTATAAACTCCTGGTTTTGGTGTATGCTTTCTAAAAATCAGGTTTCATTGCCTGCATAGAATCTTGATTTATCAATTTTAAAACTAATTGTAGACCGTTCAAAACGCCCCAATAATAACTCATTTTACCAAAGTCCAGCCGACTTTGAGTAGAATCATGTGCATTAACTGCTTGATCATGTAAACGACTAAAAACTTCCAAATTTTCATTGATCCTATTCTCTAAAGAGAGAATATCACTGTTGATCACTTTATTGTGTATAATGCCAATTTTTTTCATTATTTATTCTCCTAAAATTATTAGAATCAAGATTTACTAGCGCCTTCGCCAAATTTTCTACATCTAGTTGAATATTCCCAGTAGCTGGTATATATCCATGTCCGTAATCAAAACCGAAAAACCAGTATTGATCTGATTGGCGGTATTCATGGATAATAATTTGGCCCGAGTAAGTAATCTCTTCATAAAAGTCTATTGTCACCTCATAATAGTTCTTTCCGTAAAGAGTGTGTTCTTTAGTAATGCCCACATAACCTAGCATAATATTAAGTATAGGATTTATTGTAAATAAACACAAATAATTAGTATTCGAATCTATCCAATATGTGAATTTATTTCCAGTATTATCCATTCTTACTACTCTCTAAATTCATGTGTCCGATTATTTTGCAATCTCTCTATTTCTTCACGTAATATCTGAAAAGCTCTTCTCAAGCTCATTCGAACAGTTGTATTCTGCGTGAAGTCTAAGCAATGACAGCGGCTATTAGTATGCTGTCCACTTTTCTTTCCAGCTATATCGCAATAACCATCACCACATGGAAATACTATTCCAAGCTTCTGACGAAGTTCTTCGCTGATCATTTCCCATCCTCCAAAGCCTTAGAATATTTTTTTAACCAATTCATTGATTTCTGAATATCTCTCCTTAAATATTCATATTCTGGGCCGATTAGGCTTTCTTTAAGCATCCATAAATGGCTTGAAATCAATCCTAATTGACAAATGTCGTTTACTGTCTTGATTGCCTTTTTATCAGAATTATCCATTCTTACTATCCTCCAAAGAGAAGTGGCTGTAGAGAATTTCTATCGGTTATTTTAATCCAGTCAATTTTCATAATCAATCTGCATTAATACGCATCTGGAATATATATTTCCATCCCTGCAAGCAAAAAATTTCATAGTTTCTTTGGTTATAAATATCATCATGGACCTTTTGTGGCTTAAGAAAATAACAACATGATATCTTACTCCAAACTATTTTAGCAATTATATTAATTTTCGGAGATATTTGTTTTTGTAGCAAATTCCCACAATAAATCTCCTGACTATCGCAATCTTTTTTCCCGGTGTATTGGAAGATTGGCAAGATAGGAAGCTCCTCTAATCTTTTGTCTAGAACTCTATTATCTAGTCTTCCAATTAACTTATAAAAGCATAACGATGCCAGTTATGCGCAGCATATTTTAATTTTTCAGCTATTTCAGTCTGTCCAATCTGATTCTTCTGCTCTGGATGAAGCTTTCGGTATAGTTCGTTGTGATTCATAACGGCTCTTATTTTTGACTCATTCAAGCATGTTTTTTCCATACAAAGCTGATGCTTACAATATTGAGAAGGGGTTATATAATAGCATGTAGGACAGATAGCCCAAAAACTACCATTACAAGTGCCATCAATTATCATTGTATTCTTTTCGCAAAAAATACACGGCAAAAGTTCTTCTTCTTTCTCAACCGGCTCGAAGATTAATTTTTCAAGGTTTAATTGTTTTCGAGATTTAAAAACCTTCTCAGAAAGCCAAGAATCAGTCTGAATGATATGTGCTAATGCTTTTAATTTTAAGCTATTAATTTCTTTTCCATAAACAGTAGCTATACCTCCCTGCGAACAAGAAATAGTTAAGCAAAGAGCCTCTGCATCATTTTTACTCCAAGTTTCCTCGATGACCATTTTTCCATCTATAGACCTAGTCAAATCATCAAGTATTTTATCGATTTGTTTCATATTATTTCTCCAGTTCTTTAATGCGGGATGTTGCCCAGTTAACAGACTCTTGTAATTTTAAAATGTCGTCTGCTTTTGTATATCTCATTATGTTTAATGATTCTTGAGAAAATCTCATTAATCGAGATAAATGTATTATTTTGTCTTCAACTTCATTTTCAACAATTGAATAACTTGAATCGCAATTATCGAATTCAGTTGTTGTAATATATTCTCTAAAATCTTCTGTTGTTGAACATATGATTGTAAGTATTCCTGCTTCAGTAAACATTTTTTTATAATAGTATTGACCTTTTCGAAAGTATGTAGTTCTTTTAACTATTTTACCAGACATAATAGCCTGATAAGCTTCCAATAAATTAATTTCTTGCATTTATTTTTTTCTCCTATTAACATAATTTGTAAGTTCAGCACAAGAGTTTTTAAATTTTTCAGGATTGTAATAAGAAATAATTACTTTCTCTCCTGACTGGTTATAAGAAGTCTTAACCTCCTCTAAAGAGATTGCCATATACATATAATGATACAACATCCATGCATTTTTTTCCACTGCAAATTCTGCTACGGAGTAAACATAAAAAGATCTTTTAATGTCAATGTCCATCATATATCTCTTTAATAATTTTTTAGAAAAAATCTTTCCTATAAATATTCGTCATTTGAAATTATTTTAAGGATTTCATCTATTTGCTGTATTCTAATGATTTCATCTACTTGCTGTAGTATTTCACCAGAAAGGGAACAACACTGTCTATATAATTTAAAAAATAGTTCTTCTTTAATACATAGTGTAGCAACAAATACGCTATTAGTAATCTTCTGTCTTAAAGAGACTTTCATTTTGAAAAAGTTTTTTGATAAAATGACATTCTTCATATAATCACTTCTTTATTTTTTTCCCATTATATGGTGCTTTTTCAATAGCGCAGAACATCAAATTAAAACACATTACGAGTGAAAAAATATAAATAGGTATAAAAAATAACCAAATTATATGAGTTCTGGCAAACCATATCAGACCGGATACTATCAAATTAGCAGAAATAAAAATAATAACTCTCGCTAATATCTCAAATATGTCAAATTTTCTCAATTTTAATCTCCTTAGCTTTTAATTTACGCCTTTCTCGACGCTGAGCATTATACTGCTCTTTATTTTTTTCATACCAGTCTTTAAAGTATATGCTGATACGTTCTTTATTTTTCTGGTAATATTTCCTCTTTCTAGACAATATTCTATGCTTAAACTTTTTTGTAGCCCAGTAGCTTTTCTTTTGCGGCAAGAATTCCTTCTTCTGGGTATCTAGAGGATGAGTTAGGCACATTTTATCCAGTTCTTTTTTCGTTTTAGCATCAATCACATTCGCTTTTCGTAATCCCGCAATCATCTCCCGAGCTACAAATAAAAGTGTTTTTTTCCGAGGAATCATTGGTTTTGGCATATTAACAAAATGCCTCATCGAATTCTGAGATTATTTTAAGGATTTCATCGACTTGCTCTAGTATTTCATCAAATGGAAATATTCGATCATCTGATATATCATTAGGCTTATTTGACACGTCGAATAATTCTACTAATTCGAATGCTTGATTTGTCCTTAAATGACCATCTTTCTTTTGAGTAAGAAGAGGCACTTTGTTATCTAACCACTCCATGCATTCTTTTTGACCATTTCGTGTCTTAATTGTAAACTTTACGCATCCTTTGCTTTGAACCATGTCTAAATACACATTTAGAATCAAAAATTGATTTGTATACATACTATATTCCTTGTTTGATTTAACTTACTCAATTAAGTATAGAATTTAAATATTTATTTGTCAAGGGATTCTATAAATGATTTCCTTATCTGATCACTTAATCCTAAAGTTTGCCAATATGATATATTCTTTGACTTATTAGGACTCGCTGATGAAAAAATATAATAAACTGGATCTCTATCTCCTCTAAAATTTCCTTCAAATATATCGTATTTGAGTATGTTATAATCAAATAGATTTCTTCCTATTCTTTTCTTTCTTGCAAGAATACGGTTCATGGCTATAAAGATATAGTTCTCAATAGGAAAATTTTTTTTGATAAAATATGCTGGCAATCCACTTATATTCATGAGTACGATCTGAAATATTATCCATATTGCTGAAATTATGAAACATGATAATATTACTACTTTTAATAGTTCACTCATTAATAATATCCCCGATTATATCGTGGCGTGCTCTCATTCCAAGTAATGTCTCATAGAGTTTTTCAATATCGGATGATACGTGGAATCTTCCTCTCTCATTTCTATGTCCACTTTCCAGAATAGAATAATTCTTACATTGCTGTGTAATCTCCTCAGTCATGCGGTGTGGCATTGATCCTTCAACCACTGTTGATCTATTTATTTTCTCAGCTATATTCTCTTTACATAACATTGGAATGTTATGTAAAGATTTTAATTGTGATAAAGCGCAATCTAGATCGTAGAAAGGACTATTTCTATACATATCTCGCGATCCACCGTCGGATGCATTTAAACGTCCTCCATTTAAAAGATCTCCTAGACCAGATCTCTGATTCCTAGATATTAATTTTGATATACATCTATAACCATAACGAACTGCCTCTATAGAAGTGATAATCCCTGATATTACAAGGAATATTGAGATAAGATTATCCAATGATTCACTCACGGCTCACCTCCTTTGTTCTTGAATGAATATCTGTAATCATAAGAAAATCTAGTTCCCTATCATAGAACGCATCACTAATTTTAACCCTCGATCCCTTATTTGGATTACTATCTCTCATTATGCATTCAATATTGAAAGGAATTTCAGGAAGATAATCTTTTTGATTAAAATATATATCCCACAATGAGCGCCTAAGACCTTTTATAAATAATTTTTCTAAAAAATTAATCATCGCATATCTAATAGGCATTATTTTCTTAAAATAAGCGGCTGGAGTATATCTTTCCCATTTAATCTTCATATCTTTGAGCATAAAGTCCCTCTTTATCTAAAAAATCATAAATTGTTAGTTCTGCATCCAAGAACCATTCTCCTATGTTTCTGTCATATCTACATATCTCTCCATCCATTTTTCTAAACAATGTCTCTGTTTTCTTGCTTACCAGTATGTATCCTTTTTTATTTAACCATTCATTCGCACTTTCAATTAATCTGCTCCTATTTTCATTCTTATCTCTTTGTTTAGCATTGCGTAGATATGGTTTTGGATTCCTAAAAAAATCTGCTAATTCTTGTTCGAAAATGAACTGATCTATCTTCCTTATCTGGATAGTCAAACAATAGGAATATATGCCGTATAATTCTAGTATCATTTATTAATAACTCCTGAAAAATAATATATTCATACTCAACTCTTCCATTTCTTCCATTATAGAAAATTGACAATTAATCTTGATTTTACTGAAAATCTCTCTCCTAATTAACAATGCCCCATGATAATTATATTCTTGTCGTCTACCTACTAAATCATAAAGAAATTCATCTAGTGAATTTACAAGGCTTTTTATAATGATTTTCATTTCCTCTTCCCATGGTGCCTTCTTATATCCAGGATACACTCATATTCAACCAACGATTTATGAGGCATCCTAATTTTTAATGGCACCCTAATATTCATTTCAATCTCATTCAAAGGATAGATGCTCAATCTTTTGGGATTTTCTATATTTAGTCTTAACAGGTTATTCATTATTGATGATGCAAGATAAATAATGTCTCTCATAATAAATTTATTTCCGAGATTATTGGAATATGATAATCATAAAAATATATGTCCATTATTTCCATAACTTTTTCCTTAGTGAGAAAAGGATGATCACCTCGTATCCAATCAACCTTATCAGGTATTTCATGAAATAATTGAATTGGTAAATATAGACAAAATATAAGTTCCATACATTATTCCTTCAGAAATGGATTTGTACTACGTTCTTTCCACAATTGATAAATTGAAGAGTCAACTTTAGCCTGTTCTTCAGTCATTGATTGAAATGCTTCATATATTGATTTAAATTCTATCTTAAGGAGACATTTTATTTTGTTCAGCAAGTAATGATGTTCTATTGCAATATTTATTGATCCAGGGATATCCCAGGCGCTTCCCCACTGTGAGAGTTCACTCAAAAGGAAAGAGCTTCTATTGCGCGCTAAATTTTCATTCAATGAGAGCATTATATTTCCTATCTTTTTATAAATAATCCTACTTATATGGCCAACCACTGTTTTACTTAATCTACTAGTGAAATAATCCCCTATATGGCCAACCACTTTTTCATTTAATCCATTAGTGGAATAACCTCTTACCTCAAATAAATCGTGGTATTTAAACGGGATATCTCTTTGCCTAAGATGACCAAAAATGTAAGATTGTTTCCCATGGAGAATAGGCTTTCCAAGATAAAGATTCTTTCTCTCTCTTTCTTCTATTCTCTTATCTTCTAATATTTTTTCCGCCCTGCGCCTGCTTTCTTCTATGCTTAGAGTTCTATCAAAAGAAGTATCAGGAGGATAGTCGAAGTATGTTTTAATAGGAAAAAAATGCTCTTGTATTCTATTTTTTATAGCATTTTTATGACGAAAAATAGATCCAAATTTATGTTTATTCTTTTTTGAGAACATTATGCCGCCACGAGGGGCTCTCCAGGTAAGTGAATTTGGATAGATTGATATAGATTTCATGTATTATCCTTTTTACTTTTTGGCTAAAAAAACATTTAGCGGGTAAAATTCACAGAAAATAAGGTTATAAATAGCTATTCTTGTTAGATCTACAGATTCAAATTTTGAAGAATGCTTATTTACGAATCTTTTTCCGGAAGTATTATAAGGAGAAATATCAAATCCTCTTAATATGGTAAGATGTCTCATAAAATAAGCTTCCTTCTCTTAAAGGCATTAATATAATTTTTAGTAATAAGAATAGCTTCTTCTGATCCATGCGCTACTTCAGCCACATATCCAAATTTAAGCATCTTATTAAGCCATTCTTTTTGTTCTGGTGAAGTTACGCCATGTTTCTTTTTCTTCATTTCTATCCATAGACCAGGTATATATCCTCCTGAATCGCTATTAAACGGGCATGGTAAGAAATAATCACTTACCCCTTTACGTACCCCTTGCCTCTTCATCCTTGCCGCTTCTATTATATTTCTGCTTCCTCCATTTGGGATAGCGAAAAGATGCTCGCGCGTAAGTTCTTGTGTTTGAGCCCAGTCCCAAAAAGCGACACTTTCGTAATATTCTTCTTGTAATCTCCGGCCTTTCATCTTACTATTTTAGCGCATTTTTACACTTAATCAAACTAATCATCAATGATAGTAACTTCTTTTTTATAAAAATTATCCCCTCTAAAGAATAACGATTCCTCTTCCTTGTGATCGTGTATATATTTACTGCATTTTGAGCATTTATAACCCACCTTGTATTGATGAAAAAAACCAGTTGTGTTACCGCATTCATTCCAACTTGAATAATAGCGCACCCTCCTGATATTTTTATCATCCAAGATATGTCCAAAAAATAAACATTTTAAATATGGAATCATTTCAATTATCTCTCTTCCCCTTTAATGTTACGAACTATTTCATCTATAATATACATCTCTATCCAATGTAGGGAGAGGATCTTATGACGAATTGATTTTTCAACCAATTCTTTTATATCTTCGTCTATCAACCTACCAACTTTAGAAAAGTATCCCGCTGAAGTTTTGAATGATTGATAAAAATCAAAGATATTCTTAATCTTTTTCATGCCGCATTCCTCACTTCAATTATCTCCACTTCGCATTAATTCTATAATTTGATACTTTAAATAAATATTCCTGTAGTTCAAAAGATCTTTAATTTGTTTGAATATTTCATATGAAAATGCATTTAATTCATAATTGGGACTGATCACATTAAGATAACCACCGGTATCATGG
>Ga0210400_10005901_pt1 | contig 10349 bp, 8 predicted proteins | sample IncBWH26MmetaG_FD_155456 | JGI IMG/M metagenome (GOLD analysis project Ga0210400, IMG submission 155456) | Forest soil microbial communities from Barre Woods Harvard Forest LTER site, Petersham, Massachusetts, United States - Inc-BW-H-26-M | ecosystem: Environmental > Terrestrial > Soil >... | reverse complement strand
GTGACGTCCGGGCTCTGGAACTGGGAAAAGCTGTGGAAAGAGTGCGGGGCGCCTGGAGGCCCCGGAGACGAAGCTTAAGGCAGTGTGCATCGCGCATCGTGCATCATTCTAAGGCGCAGGCCGCCCCGGGCCTGCGGAGACTAATGACACATTTCGTCATTGATTCGCTCCTGTATTTTGAGTAAGATGAGCTGCGCCCCAGGGTGTGTCGTTTGAACCAGCTCCTTGAAAACTCAAAAGCTCCAATAGATTCGCGGCTCTTATGTGTCTTAGGCAGAAATTGGTAATTGAGTAATTTGGTAATTGAGCGAATGACGAAGCCGCTTGCGACCCTCTGCCGACATTGGGATTGGGACTGGGCCACCCAAGGGCCACGCAAGGGCCACCCAAGGGCCACGCAAGGGCCACCCAAGCGTCGATTTACGGTTCGGCCTTTGTTTTCAATAAAAGTGGGAAAAAGGCCGGGTGGGGTCAGGGTACAAGATCGGGACATCGGGTGATCGCGCGTCATCGCCGACATCGGAAAGATCGGAAAACCAGACACCGCCGAGGGCGGCGGTGCCACACGATTATCGTTGCAAACGGAAGCCGACAAACGCGCGAGAGTCCTTGATTGATCAGAGCTTCGGCAAAACAATCCCGGTCTGTTTCTGGTACTTCCCTTGTTTGTCTTTGTAACTGGTTTCGCAGGGCTCGTCGCCCTGGAAGAACAGGATCTGGCACAGGCCTTCATTGGAATAAATCTTGGCCGGCAAGGGTGTGCTGTTGGAAATTTCGAGCGTGACAAAGCCTTCCCACTCGGGCTCAAACGGCGTGACGTTTACGATAATGCCGCAGCGGGCGTAGGTTGACTTGCCTACGCAGATGGTCAGCACGTCGCGCGGAATCTTGAAATACTCCACCGAGCGGGCCAGGGCAAAAGAATTCGGCGGAACAAGCACGGACGACGCCTGTACGCTGACAAAAGACCGTTCGTCGAAATTCTTGGGATCGACAATGGCGGAATTAACGTTGGTAAAGATCTTGAATTCGTCGGCCACGCGCAGATCGTACCCATAAGACGAAACGCCATAAGAAATAACGCCTTCGCGCACCTGGCGATCGTTGAAAGGGTTGATCATTCCGTACTCTAGCGCCATGCGGCGGATCCAGCGGTCACTTTTAATTGCCATTTCGAGAAGGTTCCTTGGTTTTGCGGGGATTTTGGTGGAGCGCCAAAGAAGCCATCTTATAGGCGAAACTGTTCCATTGACAACATGCGTAGAAGTCCAATAGCATCTGCAAGTTACGCCCTTTCTGATAATTTGAGGAGAGCTGACCCGTGATAAAGCTCGATATCATTAACGAAGTGGTCAACAAAACCGGCATCACCAAAACCAAGGCTGAGCTGGCCGTGGAAACCGTCTTTGACAGCATGAAGAAGGCCCTGGCCGGGGGCGAACGCATTGAGTTACGCGGATTTGGTGTTTTTAACGTGCGTCCACGGAAGACCGGTATCGGCCGCAACCCGCGCACCGGCGCAGAGGTCAACATTCCTCCTGGAAAGGCCGTGCGTTTCAAGCCGGGAAAGGAGTTGCAGTCCATCGACTAAGCAGTTGACCCGCTTCGCCACGCGGCCAGCTTTTCAGCGCCCAGGGCTCTCGTTCCATGCCGGACATCCAGCCTCTTTCGCAGGAATATCACGTATTTGATCCTGAACGACGGGAGATTACGGTCGTAGTCGTCCACCCGACGAAACGGCGTTACTGGCTGCATGCGCTCCTGTTTCTTGCCACGATCTTTACTACGTTGTGCATCGGCGCGCACATGCAGGACACGTTCAACCGAAACCTGGGATTGTTTTCCAACGATCTGGATTATTGGCCGTGGCAATGGGCGTTGCAGGATTGGCATCACCTGATAATGGGACTTCCCTTCTCTCTGTCTCTCCTGGGAATCCTCACCGCACATGAACTGGGACACTACATTCTGTGCGTTCGACGCAAGGTTTTGGCCACGCTGCCATTTTTTATCCCTGCGCCCACACTGATCGGAACGCTGGGAGCTTTTATTCGCATCAAGTCGCCCATGCGTAACCGCGCTGACCTGTTTGACATCGGCATTGCCGGGCCGATTGCCGGCTTTGTGGTTGCCGTCCCGGTGATGTTTTATGGCCTGCTGGCTTCCAAGCTGCTCACCGGCGATGCCGCAGCAGCGGCCGCAGCGTCTGCGGCTTCCTCTAACACGACCAACGGCAGTATGCTGTTGGGCTTCCCTCTGATCTTTAAGCTCGCGCATTGGATCATGGCTGCTCTGGGAAGCCATGCCGCGATCGCGCAAGCTCCGGTCACAGCACTTTATCTTCATCCCATGGCAATGGCTGCCTGGGTGGGGATGCTGGCGACTTCACTGAATCTATTACCGGGCGGCCAACTCGACGGCGGCCACATTATTTTTGCCTTCAATCCCCGCCTGCATCGGCCCGTTTCTTTGCTGAGCATTTTGATCTTGCTGCCAATGAGCTGGTACTACTGGGCAGGATGGCTTCTGTGGGCTGTGGTGTTGCGCTTTACCGGCAGCCGCCATCCTGACGTACCGCTGCTGCCGCCTCTCGACACCAAGCGCCGCGTGCTGGCGGTCTTCGCGCTGCTCATGCTGGCTGTCACCCTTATCCCTGCACCATTCGGTGAGCAGGGTCTGGGCAAAGTACTGAAGGACTATCGCGCACAGCGTCAGCAATCGCAGCAGCCTTCCAAATAGGTCTGGAAAAGCGCTTGGGAGCTGGAGCTATCGCGCAGGGTAAAGCTCTTTGAACATTAAAGCAGCGACAGAGCATCCACATCCACGATCACGTTGGTGCGTGGGATTTTTTCGCCGTCGGCAAAGCTCAGCATTTTGCGAAGAGAAGTGTTCAGCTTTTCGCGACTGGCTGCCTTCAGGATGAAGTGATAGCGGTAATCGCGCTTCAATCGCATGATAGGCGCTGCTGATGGCCCCAGCACGCGCACGCCCTCGTTGCGCGTCGATTCAAACCATTTGCCCAACTGCCCGGTCCAGCGCAGCGCCTGGTCCAGCTTGTCACTCCGCACCAGCACGTTTGCCAGCGCAGAAAACGGTGGATAGTGCATCCATTTGCGGAAGCGTACTTCTTTTTCATAAAAGCCGGCATAGTCATGCTGCTGGGCAAACTGGATCGCGTAGTGGTCGGGATGATACGTCTGTAACACGACCTTGCCGGGCGTCTCGCCGCGCCCTGCGCGTCCGGCAACCTGCGTGAGCAATTGAAATGTGCGCTCAGCGGCGCGGAAGTCAGGAAATCCCAGCGCGTAATCTGCTCCCACTACGCCCACCAGCGTCACGCCGTGAACATCATGGCCTTTGGCAATCATCTGCGTGCCGACAAGAAGATTGATTTCTCCGGCATGAAACTGGTTGAGCACGCGCTCAAAGTCGTGGCGATTGCGCACGGTATCGCGATCAAGGCGGCCGATACGGGCCTGCGGAAACGCCGCGTGCAGCCGCTCTTCAACCTTCTCCGATCCTGTGCCTAGAAAGAAAATGTGCTCGCTGTTGCATGCAGTGCAGCGCTTGGGCACCGCCTGCCGGTACGCGCAATAGTGGCACTCCATGCGGTGCGCGGCCTTGTGAAAGGTCATGGCGATAGTGCAGTTCTTGCATTGCAGCGTTTCACCGCACGCGCGGCAGAGCACCACTGACGAATACCCTCGACGATTCAGCAGAACCATGGCCTGCTCGCCGCGAACGAGCCGGTCCGTTACTTCCTGAATCAGTTGCCGGGAGAAAATCTGGTCTTCTCCAGTCTGCTGAAACTCAGACCGCATGTCCACCAGCTCGACTTCAGGCAGCGGCCGCCGCTCTACGCGTTCTTTCAACTCAATAAGCCGATACTTCCCGGCTTCCGCGTTGTGGTATGACTCAATCGCCGGCGTAGCTGAAGCCAGCACCACCGCCGAGTTTGTAAGCTTGCCACGCACCACAGCAACGTCCCGTCCGTTATAGCGCGGCGTTTCTTCCTGCTTGTATGAGCTGTCGTGCTCTTCGTCGACCACAATCAAGGCGAGATTTTCTACCGGCGCAAAGACCGCGGAGCGCGTTCCCACAACGATCCTCGCCTCGCCCCGCCGGATTCGGTGCCACTGCTCCGCACGTTCGTCGGCCGAGAGAGCCGAATGTAGGATAGCGACTTCATCCCCGAACACTTGATGCAAATTCGCCGCGGCGGCTGGCGTAAGTCCGATCTCCGGGACCAGCAGAATTGCCGCGCGACCAGACTCCAGCACCGCCTGCATCGCCGCAAGGTAAACCGCCGTCTTGCCCGAACCCGTAACCCCATGCAGCAGTGAGACTGAAAATTTATTTTCTTCTACCGATCTTTGAATCGTGGTGAGCGCAGCTTTCTGTTCGGCGTTGAAGATGAAATCCAGATGCGATGGCCCGCGCTTCTTCATGCTGCTGACGCTGAAATCCGCCTGCTGCTCCACCAGTTCGACGATCCCGCGCTTGATTAGTGTTTGCAGCGTCGTGCGTGGCACGTCGAGCGTTCGAACCTGCTCCACAAATGCCCTTCCCCCCTGCTGCTGAAGAAACGCAACGATCCCTTGCTGGTTCTCATTCAGTTTGCCGTTCACTTCTTTGAGCACCGCCACTTGCACCGTACGTTGCGCATCGCGGACGGAAGAAACGTCTTCGCGGGCGATCCATTTCTTGCGCAGCAAAAGATCAAGCACCTGGCGGTTCGCGCCCGTAGCCGAACGGATAGTGCCCTCCAGCGCGGCTTCGGACTGGGACATGGAAAGATAGTCGAGCACAGCGTACTCGACCATCTGTGTGTCAATGTCCTGTTTGGAGCGGCGCGACGATCCTGCGGTGGCCGAAGCATGCAGTGCCTCGTAGCCAACTTCGGTGATCCTGTAGAGCCTCGCTTTCTTGATTTCCGCCGCCAGGGGCAGCATGCCGCGAAACACGTCGCCAATAGGCGCCAGGTAATACTGCGAGATCCATTGTCCCAGCTTCATCAGCCCATCATCCAGCACAGGCTCGATATCCAGGACCTGGAGTATGGTCTTGGCCTGCATGGAAGGCGCGTGGTCATGGAGGGCCGTAACCACGCCGGATATCCGCTGATTGCGAAACGGGACAAGCACGCGTCCACCCACCACCGGCTGTTGCTCGGCAATCTTGTAGGTGAATGCCATGTCCAAGGGGACCGGCAGTGCTACGTCACAAAAGGTGGGCATGAGCTAAGAGAAGATTGTACGGGAAGAGCGAAGCCAATACGCAGGCATAGCAGGCCGGCATTACTCCTCCGGAGTCTTCGCAGCCTGCGGTTTCAATCCCAGGTACTTCATCGCCATCTGCAGATCTTTCCACGCTTCTTTTTTCTGGCGCGGATCGCGCAGCAGATACGCCGGATGGTAGGTCACCAGCAGCTTGGTGTTCCTGAAGTCATACCAGCGGCCACGGAGGTTGGCCATGGAATCATTCACTGCCAGCAGGTTCTTGGCCGCAACCGCGCCCAGCGCGACAATGACTTTGGGCTTGATCACGTCAATCTGGCGCATCAGGAAGGGCGAGCAGGTATCGCACTCGTCTTTTTCCGGCGTGCGATTTTGCGGGGGGCGGCATTTCACCACATTAGCGATGTAAACGTCCTCGCGCTTGATTCCCATGGCGGAAATCATATTATTCAATAGTTGCCCCGCGCGTCCGACAAACGGTTCACCCTGCGCGTCTTCGTCCGCACCTGGGCCTTCGCCCACAAACATGAGCTCAGCATTCACGTTGCCCACGCCGAATACCAGGTTGGTGCGGCCTTTGTGCAGGCGGCAGCGCGTGCAGTCCCCAATGTCTTCCCGAATCAGCTTCAAAGCGGAAGGCTTGTCGCCGATGATAGGCGGTAGCGCAGCGGAAGGCTGGGAGTTCAGGGGCATGGTCTCAGCCACAGGTTGCAACGTAAGTTCTGCGCCCTCCTCGACAGGCCGCCGGTAGAAATCATAGATGCCCATCTCTTTGTAATATTTCACGCGGGCGGCAAGCTGCTTTTTGGTTTGGGGGTCGAGAGGCTTGGGCATGGAAGAACAGTTTACAGCAAGAGACGGCGGGCGCGATTAACGTCGTGGGGTAGAGGCGGCACGTTCAGCCTTCAGCTTCACCACAGCATCAAGCACGCGATGCGCGACTTCCCACTTGCTTGTCTCTGGAACCGTTTCAGTGCCGGAGTGAGTGAGTATGGTGACGGCGTTGCGCTCCGAATCGAAGCCTATACCGGACTGCGAGACGTCGTTGAGCACGATGGCATCCAGCGACTTGCTCTCCAGCTTCTTCCTCGCGTTAGCCAGGACGTCGTTGGTTTCGGCAGCGAAGCCAATCACGATCCGGTTGCCCTTTTTAGCGCCCAGTTCGGCCAGGATATCGACGGTCGGCTCGAGTTCGAGCGTCATGGGACCTTTGCGCTTGATCTTTTCATCGGCAGCCCGAACAGAAAAATCAGCGACCGCAGCGGCCTTGACCACAATGGTAGCGCGATCAAAATGGGCCATTACGGCATCGCGCATCTGCTGCGCCGTCTGCACCTGAATGACCTCAGCCGGCGATGGCGGTTTAAGCGCTGTGGGCCCGGAGATCAAAATCACTTTGGCGCCGCGCCTTAATGCGGCTTCGGCCAGCGCATAACCCATCTTGCCGCTTGACCGGTTGCCGATATAGCGCACTGGGTCAATCGGCTCGCGCGTAGGGCCGGCGGTAACCAATATAGTTTCTCCTGCAAGGTCTTGCTCCGCCTGCAAGGCTTTAAGCACGGCCGTGACGATTGTTTCATTCGCTGCCAGCCTGCCTGCTCCAATCATCCCGCATGCCAGATAGCCGCTGTCCGGCTGCACGACTATAACGCCGCGATCTTTCAGCGTTTGAACATTGGCCTGAGTGGCGGCGTTGTCCCACATGTTTACATTCATGGCCGGCGCGACGACTACCGGCGCCGTGGTGGCGAGAAACAATGTCGTTAGAAAGTCATTGGCTTCGCCGTGAGCAAATTTAGCGATCACGTCGGCCGTCGCGGGAGCAACAACCAGCGCGTCGATGGCCTGCGCCACGGCAATGTGCTCGACGGCAGAATCAATATTTGGCTCTTCTGCACCGGCCCCAAACAGATCAGTAATTACTTTTTCCCCGCTGAGCGCGGCAAAGGTCAGCGGCCGGACAAACTCCTGGGCCGCGCGCGTCATCACCACCTGCACGCGGACGCCGCGGTCCTGCAGGAGGCGTACCAGTTCAGCCGCTTTATAAGCGGCAATTCCTCCGGTAACTCCGAGCGCGACCTTCATAGGGATATTTTAGTCTGGTTGGCAAGCGGAGTCATAGTAACGGGGCTGAGGCCGCAGGACCGCAGCAGAGGGGCGGCTGTGCCACACAATTTCGGTCACAACTTCAGGCGAGACATCAAAAGGTGGCCAGAATATCCTTTATTTTGTCTTCCATGTTGGCCTTCAGGCATTTCTCGGCCGTAGCCAGATACTGTTTTTCCGCTGCGGTGGGCGTTTTGCCCGACCGCCGGATGCGCTCACCCAGCACGATGGCCTGCAACTGGTCCACGGACTGTTCCAGGCGATCATTGATCAGAATGTAGTCATAGTTGGGATAGTTCTCAATCTCGCGGCGGGCCTCGTCCAGCCGGCGACGGATGACCTCTTCCGCATGGACGTTTTCGCTCTGGCTGCGTTTGCGCAGACGGGATTCCAGCTCTGCCCGGCTGGGCGGCAGTACAAAAATGCTCACCGCGTCCGGCATCTTCTTCTTGACCTGGCGCTCGCCCTGCACGTCGATATCGAGCAGCAAGTCATGGCCAACCTCTTCGGCATGCTGCAAAACCGACCGGGCCGTCCCGTAGTATTTATCGAAAACCTGCGCGTACTCAAGGAATGCGTCGCGCGCAATCATGGCCTCAAATTCTTCGCGCGAGATGAAATGATATTCGCGGCCATCCTGCTCACTGCCGCGGGGCGGACGCGTGGTGTAAGAGATAGAAAACTCCAGGTTCGGCACATACTGGCGCAGCTCATTGACGAGCGTGGTTTTGCCCGACCCCGAAGGCGCCGAGATGATGTACCGTATGCTGCTCATTCCAGGTTTTGTACCTGCTCCCGGCATTTTTCAATTTCCGATTTCATCAGCAGCCCCAGTTCGGTAATGCGGAGACCTTCTCCCGCTACGCCGGAAGTCTTGGAGAGCAGCGTGTTGGCTTCGCGATTGAGTTCCTGTAAAAGGAAATCCAGCTTCTTGCCCACTTCCCCGCCCTGGTCCAGCAGTTTGCGGAAGTGATCGATATGGGTGGTCAGGCGGACCAGCTCTTCCTGAATATCACTGCGCTCGGCCAGGATGGCGGCTTCCTGAAGGATGCGGTCTTCATCGGCATTCTCGATTAGTTCCTGCATGCGCGACCGAACCTTTTCCATATAAGCCTTGGAAACGGCTGTGCGGAGCTTGTCCACCTCATTCGTTGCCTTCTCTAGCGAATCCAGCCGCCGGCGCAGCTCGGCTTCCATGCCGCGGCCTTCCTGTTCGCGCATGATATTCAGCTTCTGGATTGCCTGCTCCAGCGCCGCCAGAACGGAAGTTTCGAAGTTGCTATCGAGCGGCGTCATGGCGCCCAGAGCGCCGGGCATACGGAAAACGTTGTTCAGGTCAGGCTCGCCCGTGGTGCCAAATTCGCGCGCGGCCTTGCGGAAAGCTTCAACATAACCGCCCACGAGGTCGCGATTGAACTCGTAGCCCGCGCCGCCGCGGCGGTCCACGCCAAGCGTAACGTCCACGTGCCCGCGCGCCAGCCGTTCTTTTAACACGCGACGGATCTTCATTTCCAGTTCGTCCATCTCAACGGGCATGCGAAGCTGGGGATCGAGAAAGCGATGATTAACGGACTTCAACGATAGCGTGAACGAAGTCCCTTCACCTGCCTGGGACTTCACCTGCGCGAATCCGGTCATGGAGCGGATGGACATAGTTTGTGGTTGAGACTTTTAGTTTTTTGGACCTTAGGTTTTAATTTGGGGCTCACGGACAACAATGCTGGGTTCGTCAACCATTTTGGGGTCTAATTCCATAAACTGCAATTCATATAATTTGCGGTAAGTCCCCAGGCGGGTCAGCAGGTCCTCATGCGTGCCGGAATCGGCAACACACCCGCCTTCCAGAACCACAATGCGATCAGCGTGGCGGACCGTGGTCAGCCGGTGCGCAATCACAAACACGGTGCGGCCGGAGATGAGGTTCTGCAGTGCTCCCTGCACCAGCGCTTCTGACTCGGTATCGAGAGAGGAAGTGGCTTCATCGAGGATCAGGATTGGAGCGTTCTTGAGCAGGGCGCGGGCGATGGCAATGCGCTGGCGCTCACCGCCTGAAAGACGCAATCCGCGCTCGCCGATCATGGTGTCATAACCTTCGGGCAGGCGAAGAATAAAATCATGCGCCAGGGCAGCTTTGGCGGCTTCAATCACCGCTTCTTCGGTGACGTGCGGCTGGCCATAAGCGACATTGTTACGTACGGTGTCATTGAAGAGGATGGTTTCCTGCGTCACCACGCCAATCTGGGCTCGGAGCGAGGTTAGCGTGAGATCGCGTATATCGTGGCCATCGATCTTGATGGCTCCTCCGCTCACATCAAAGAAACGAGGGATCAGATTGACCAGCGTGGTTTTGCCCGCGCCACTGGAACCCACAATCGCCACAACTTCCCCTGCACGCGTCTCCAGGTTCACATTGTGTAGAATTTCGGCTTCAGGACCATTCGCTCCGGTATAGGAAAAGCTGACGTTCTCAAAGCGCACGCGATCGCAGAAGGCGGGCAGCTTGATGGCGCCGGGCTTTTCCTGGATTTCATCCTGCTCGTCGATGAAGCGAAAGATCTCCTGCGATGCGCCCAGGGCCTGCTGGAAGCTGTTGTTGAAGAAGGCCATCTTGCGGACGGGATCATAGAGGCGGAACACCGCGATAATAAACGCGATAAAGACGCCCGGTGTCATCTCGCCGCTGTTGATCTGGCTGCGTCCCACCCAGAGCAAGACCACCACGGCCAGCGCGCCCACGATGTCCATCAATGGCGAACTTACCGACTGCACTGCAACCGATTTCAGGTTCGCGCGGAAAAGCTTTCTGGCGGCAGCATGAAAACGGCTGCTCTCCCACTTTTCCATGCCGAACGCTTTCACAATCCGGTTGCCGGCAATGCTTTCATGCAAAATGTTCTGGATGTCGGCGAGCTTGTCCTGACCTTTGCGGGTAGTGGTGCGCACGCGCCGCCCGATCTTACCTGCGGAAACAATCACGAATGGAACAAAGATCAGAAGGACCCACGC
>Ga0210400_10005900_pt1 | contig 10350 bp, 8 predicted proteins | sample IncBWH26MmetaG_FD_155456 | JGI IMG/M metagenome (GOLD analysis project Ga0210400, IMG submission 155456) | Forest soil microbial communities from Barre Woods Harvard Forest LTER site, Petersham, Massachusetts, United States - Inc-BW-H-26-M | ecosystem: Environmental > Terrestrial > Soil >... | reverse complement strand
AAAATCACCGTCATGGGCGACGGGCAAATCCACGTTGGGCAACAGGCAGGGAAGTTGTTCCTGCTCGCAGAAGCGCTGCACCGGCGCCCAGGTTCGCCCGGAAATTCCCGACACCACCGCCATGACAGGCTCCGCAAGCAGTTTGGCCTGCAACTGAGCCACCCATGTGTCGGGCGCGCCGGTCAAGGTCCATACATGCAGCTGCCAACGGCGCAAGACACGGTAATGAATGCGCCGCGACGCGTGCAGCGGCGGCGCTTTGCCGCGATAGTACGCGTCCTTATTGTCGAAAAAATCGTTCAATACTTCGAGCATGGCGCGGGCGCGTTCCGGGTCGGCGTCGGGCGTGACGATCGTCGCGAAGTGCAGCGTATCGGTTTCGACTCCCGGAGCCGCGGTTGAGGACAGCGTGCGCAGGTAGCCGATGAGCAGCGACATGGTGGCGTCGTCCAGCGAGAAACGCGGCATCAATGGACTCAGTGGCTTACCGGTGGGACCCACTCCGCTCCGAATCGCGCGCGCGAGCGTCGCATCCGTGTAGCGTATCCGGCTATACGCAGCCGCTGCGAGCGGACTGGATTCCCCCTCCGGCACCGGACGTTCCCCAGGATCGAACAAGTAGTGACCCGTGATCGAAGGCGTCACGATGCGACCCTCCGACATGCCGAGACCACTCCGCCGGTGGCAGCTAGCGCAGGCGGCGTTTTTCCCCGCAACTCCCGCGCCGCCCTCGCGCGTGCCCTTTAGTGGGATCCCTGATGGCAAGATTCCGTTTCGAAACAACGATTGTGCGGCGGCGGTGCGATCTTCAGAGGCGGCCGCTGCGCACAACGGGCCAGCGCTCAAGCTGAGCGCGAGCATGAGCGCGTAAACGAACTGCAGCGGTCGACGCGGCACCTGCTTATTGAACCGCGCGTGCGAGTCCGGGCGCTTCCGGCCACCGCTTGCGTTCGGCCAATAGATCCCGGCCGGTTGCGAAGCCGTCCAATCGGACCCACGGCTTCCCAGGAGCGGCCCGCATCAAAGTGACCGGAGCGTGGCTCATCTTGTCGCCATAGTAGGCGCCAAAGGCTCGCTGGACCGCAATGCTGGCGGCCACGGTGCCGGTGTAATGGTCCCAGCCGCGCTCCGCACGAAATTGCTGCGCATAGGCACGCAGACGCGCGGGCGAATCCTGCTCGGGGTCGGTGGAAATCGACACCAGGTGCACTGACTCGTGTTTGGCACCTAATGCGCGTTGAAATTGCTCGAACACCTGGCTGCTCAGCGGGCAGATCGTGGAACAACTCGTGTAAATGAAATTGAGCACGACCGGCCGGCCGTCATCCATTTCGGCCGGAAGCGATACGGTTTTGCCGTCATCGCGCACCAAATCCACCGCCGGAATGACGTAGGCTGCTTCCAGACGCTGCAAGTCGCGCCCCGTGGAGGTGGAGTGGTGCGTCTGCGGATCGCCCGCGGCATGGGCATTCATGGGCGCCGGGCTATCCGCCATCGCCGAGGAGGCGATGACGCATGACACCCAGATACCGGTTCCGATCGTTCGAAGCAGTCTCATATGATTTCCCTTAGCTCGCGTGAGGATTTGCAGACTTCACGTGCATTGGCGCGCGAGGCTGTGAAAAAACCTTATCGCCCATCGGCCGGTTGAAAAATATTTGTTCAACCAACATCGCCTCCTTTCCCTTGCCGCTCTCCTGGCCGGTGATGATCGAGTGCGGAATCAGCAGGCCGTCGACGCTCTTGTAGTTGGCGAAGGTCACGGTCACTGTGCCCGATTGACCCGTCGACGTGTGCGACTCGCGCTCGTACTTCACGTCGAGGAACGTCGCGGCGTCGATCCACCATTGCCGGGTGGCTCCCGACGGCAGCTTGATCTTCAGCCGGTAGGTCTTCTTGCCCTCCACCTCATCGATACCGTCAAAATCGACGCCGATGCCCTTGGACTGATAGTCGATCAGCGGTCCATCAATCCCAGGCCCATCGCGTGCCGCCGCAATCTCTTCCGCCGTGTACGCGAGCACTTCGGGGTTCCCGCTGTGCGATTGATGGAGCTTCCAGCCTTCGACGCCGTTGAAAGTTCGCACCGACGTCTTCTCGCGCACGTGGACTTCGAAGCGCGTTTTGTTGGGGCGCGCTTGCTGCAGAACGAATGGCACACTTGGCATCGACGGATTGCCGGTCTGCAGTTGTCCGATCGAGACCATGGTGTCGATCTTGCGCCAGGCATCGAGACCCCCGCGCGCCTTGACGTTTTCCGCGACGATCTGCTCGGCCGTCAAATGAGTGGCCGCAGGGACAGGCGCGGTCGCCGCGGAAAATGAGACGGCGAGGCCGAGAATCAGACAGGCTGCCAGGGCGCGTCGGGACATGGTTGCATCTTTGGTGGGTTTGTAGCGCATTGCGGTGCCGGTCACTCGACGATCAGGCCCGACATGTGAACCGTGCCGACCACGACGTCGACCATATTGCCGTGCTTGACGGTCTTGTCGCGATTGCCAAATTCCACCCGATACTCCTGTCCTGCCTCTGGGGCCGCAGTCCGATTCGGTTTGCCGTCGGCCGCCGACACGGACAATTTCTTGCCCGTCTTCCGGTCGGTCATTACGGGGGCGGCGCGAGTATCCTTGAGCGCATTCGCCTTCTCGGCATCCATCACCAGGCAACGGAACTCCAGATTGGCACCAGTGGAGACCGAGTGCACACTGAGTTGGCCGATGCCGTAGCGCCGTTCGAAATACAGCTCCTCTTTTTGGTTGTGCGCAATATGTCTCTTTCCCGGCGCGGCGCTGCTGGTCGGCGCCGGCGCATGATCCGCCGCTGCACTGTGCAAGTGCGCGATGGGCAGTGCGCAGAGGACGCCGATCGCGCCCAACACCACCGGCAACCGCAGGCTGCGCCCCGGCAGACACCTGCGCGTCCGCGTCTGATTCCGTATCATGGTTTTCATTTCACTTCCCTCACGGCACGATCCAATCGCTGTCCGCCACCAGGCGCGTGCCGCTCGCGCTCTCGAAGCGGGCCAAGTACCCGCCCTTGGACGCAAAACGCTGGCCCGGTGCCAACCCAAGTCGCGGATAGTAACCATTGACCAAACGATGACCGAGCTCGATCTCGACAAGTTCTACCAGCCGGTCGGGCACCCAGTTGTTCACCATATGGCCCGCGGCTTCAGCCAGAATCTCGCACGCGAGATAGGTATCGGTCTGCACGCGTTCGGCGACCACCGGAATGCGGTAATAGCCAAACCAACCGTGCGCGAAGCCCATGCCGAGCGCGCGCAGGGCGGGCAACTCGAGTGGATAGCTCATGCGGGCAACACTCCGCCAGCCAGGCGGCAGCGGAGCCCGCTCCAGGTCGGCCATGAGTCCGGAGATGAATACCGCCGCGCCGGGTGGCGGTGTTTCAGGGAGCTCCTTGAGATCCTGGGCACGGAGCCAAAGCACGATCACGTCCTCGGGCTCCGCCTCGCTCAGCACTTGGACAAGCTCATTCGCCGGTGCATCGGACTTGAGGGGATGCTGCCGCCACTGCAGGCCGCTCGTGGTGCTCGCCTGCTGTAAAGTTGCGGCGCCCGCGCTGCCGATGTCGCCGGCTCGGAACACTTGGATGACATGGTGCGCCCGCGCACCCGATTGCGGCTGCAGACGACTTGCGAAAATTTGCGCTTCCAGCAACACCCCCTTCGAGAAATACAGGGGGTAGAAATCGTCCTCCGCGACCACCGGTAAATTTACATTGGGCAGCAGGCAGGGAACGGAGTGTTCTTGACAAAAATGATGCACCGGAGCCCAGTTTTCTCGCCCCAGTCCGGAAATTACCGCGAACACCGGCTGCGCCGCGAAGTGCCGGCGCAATTGCTGCTCCCAGCCCTCCGGTGCCCCGGTCAATTGCCAGACGTGCAGGCGCCAGAGATGCCCCGCCGGGATCCGCATCCCGGGTGCACGCTGCAGCGAGGTCTGATCGGGGCGGGACCCATCGATCGCGCCAAAACAATGGCCGAGCACATCGAGCATCCCTTGGCGCTCGGTTGCATCCGCGTCCGGGGTAATGACCGTGGCAAAGTCGAGAGTTTCACTGCCGACACCGGGCATCGGACCGCGCCCTAACTGACGCAGATAATCGATCGCCGCGCTCATGGAAGCTTCATCCAGCTCATAGCGCGGCATCAGATAATCGAACCTGCGGCCGTCCGGATCGATCCCTTCGCGAATGGCGCGGGCCAACGTGGCCGCGGTATAGCGGCTGCGCATCGCGCGGCGCGCATTGGTCGCCGGTCCCGCCATTGTCGTGGAGGAAGTGCTCACCGGCCGGAACAAATACTTGTCGGTAATCGGCGGTATCAAGATCCTACCCTCGACGGTGCCAAGGCCGCTGCGCAGGTGGCAGTTCACACACGCGGCTGCTTCGCCATGCATCGGCTCGGCGCCCTCCCGTTCCGCAATCAGCAGCTTGCCCGACGGCAGCACTCCCTGCCGATAGAGCCGTTCTGCGGCTTGAAGCTGCTCGGCGGCGGCAGTCGACTGTCGCGGCGCCGCGCTGCTCGCCCCAGCCATCAGCACGGCCACGCACACGGCGGCGCGCAGCCATGAGGCCGTGAATTTCACCGCGGCGGGGGCTGCTTCTTCTCGTCCCGCGCCGCCCCCTGCCCGGCGTGCGCCTTCTTGAGAACTTCCTTTTGCTGCTCCGGCGTCAGCAGCTTGACGATCTCGCCGCGCTCCATGCGCCCGAGCCCCGCAATCATCGCGTCCTTCTGATCCACGTTTAACTTTTCACTCTTGATCACGACGTCCTTGCGCATCGCCAGACGCCGATGAATCTCGTCAATTTTTGCCTTCTGCTCATCGGTGAACTTCAATCCGGCAAAATCGTCCATTCCGCGCGGGTCGCGCATCGGTCCGGGCGCGGCGCCGCCGATGCGGGGAGGCTGCGCCACTGCGGGTTGAGACTCTTGCGCGCGCGTCAACCCCTGTGCTGCCAATAGAATCAACGACCCGGCCACAGCCGTCATGCGTCCCGCCAATCGGTTCATCATCATGGGTACCTCTCCCTCGAGCGCAGCATCATGGTTTCTATGGCAATGCTTACCTGACGTTCGGCTTCGCGAACAGACCATCGTCCAGTTTCGCGTTCACCGCAACGCTTTCGATGAACATTTTATGGGTGTCCTTGTTGCCTTGAACGGCGGTTTCAATGACGTAGGGAACCTTGAGACCGCTCACCAACTTGTAATCGCGCAGGTAAATCGACACCGGCCGCATCCTGTTGTCCATGCGCCGCGGCGTGCCCTCGAGCTTGACCTCCAGGAACGTCTCGGCGTCGAGCCAGATGTGCTGCACCTGACCGGTCTTCATGGTGACTTTGAGCTTGTAGGCGTCGTGGTCCTCCACCTTTTCGACGCCTTCGAGCTCAACCTTGTTGCCTTTGGCAGCGTAATCCACCAGCGGACCGTCGAGTTCTGATTCGAAGCCCGACGCCTTGAGTTCCTCCGGCGAGTAGGGCTCCACCGTCTTACGCCCAAGGTAAGGGCGCAGCTTCCAACCGTTGGCGCCGTCGTAGACCTGCACCGCCGTATCATTCTTGAATATCAATTCCACCCGCGTCTTCCGTGGCCGCTTCTTCTCGAGCACAAACGGCAGTTGGGTCTTGGTCTTTCCTCCCGCGTCCATCTTGCCCGAGAAGGTCATGGTTTGGACCGCCCGCCAGGCCTGCAGGCCGCCCTTGGCCGTCACATTCCTGTCGATGATCTGCGAAACCGTGAGACTGCCCAGCGCCTGCGTACTCGCGACCCCGAGCATCGCTGAGGATATGCAAACCGGCAACACAACGTGCAACAAGAGCTTTCTTCTTAGCATGGACGAGACACTCCTGATTGAATCTTTGGAGCTGACATCAAACTACTCCACCACCAAGCCGTTAATCCGCAAATTGCCTACGATCAGCGTCACGTGATTGCCCGGCTTCAGGTATCTGCCTTTGTTCGAGAACGCCATCCAGTAATCGCGGCCGTCTTGCGGCGGCGCCACTTGGCGCAACTGCCCGACCTGCTCCATCACCGGGACTTGCAGCGCGAGGCCGTGCTGCTCGTCGACGAGATACGGCGTGGCGTCCTTGGAGTTCAGGATTTTGGCCTTGTCGGCGCTGACCACACGATAGCTGAATCGGACCAAGGCGCCCGAAGCGGTCGAGCGAACATGAACGTCGTCGATGCCCCAGAGCCGCCGCAACAACGTCACCTGGCGATCATTGGTCACGGAGTTAGGCCTCGACCGAACTGTCGCAGAAGGCGCTACCGCAGAGGCTGCCGTAACCACGGCAGACGGCGCAACCGTAGCAGTTAGAGCGGGGCTGGCGAGCGCGCACGTGAGCAGCATCCGCTTGGCATCTGACTTCATCGTAAATCCTTTGCTTTCAGAAATGCGTTGCAAGCCTCGATGACGTGTTCTTTCGGCATATCAGCGAGTAAAGCGCCATTCGATTCATATGCTTCTTTGTATTCAGGCGTATTGCGGGCTTCCGCCAATTCCCTCTCAGGCACGTTTTCGACATAACGTTTTGCCATTTCTTGGTACTTGGCGGCCGACTCCGGGTTGAGCTCGGAACAAAAACCGAGCGTGCGTTCCACCTTCGCGAATTCATCAATCGCGAAGGGGAGCTTCGCCGTGGCGAGCTGTGGAATCGTTATCGCCGCGGACAGTAACAAGATGCGATTGATTTCCATAAAGATCCCGTACCTTACTGTGCCGTACCATTCAGGGCTGACGTCTGGGTACCGACCGAGTCGGTGACAGATATTGTGGCGGCCTTGAGCCCGGCCGCCTGAGCTGTCAGCGGTTTGAACTGTACCGCCACAGCGCAAGTGGCTCCCGGAGCCAACGTCGTGTGAGTCGCGTTACCGCAAGTTGATATCAATCCCACAATCGCATAGTTGGCAACATTCGCGGCGGTGCCTCCCAATACTCCGGCTCCGACGCCGGTCAGCGGGACGTTTCCCGTGTTCGTCAGCGTGAAGACCTGCAGTGGATCCAGCAAGCACCCGATCATCTGAAGCATATTCGCTCCCGGGCAATTGCGTACATGGGAGACCGTCCACGTCGTCGGAGTAAGACTTGCAGTCCGCACAGCAACAACACCTGTACCAGTGAGCATAGCCGGCGATCCGGTCACCCCCACGCTACCCGTGATGGTAACGGTGCCACTCGCGGATCCCAACGCCGTCGGCGAAAACACCACGTTGATGGTACAGGTCGTGGCAGCCGCCAGCGTTGTTCCGCAAGTCCCACCCGCCGCCGGCCGCGCGAACGGAGCCGTAACCGCGACCGTAATGCCCGTCAGCGTCGAGCCGCCGGTATTGCTCAGGGTAAGCGTTTGCGCCACGCTGGTCGAACCGACCGCCTCATTGCCGAACGCCATCGGTCCGCCTGTGACGTTGGCGACCGCAGGCGCGGCGGGCGCCACGTATTCAACCGCGCCGATGTCGAAGTGGCCTGAATTGCCCGTGTCCGGCCTCGCGTTACCGAAGAAGTCCGTCGACGGGTGACTGACGGACGACGGGATGTGATCGATGGCCGCCGATCCCGCCGCCAGCGCGTAGTTACCGATCGGCGCACCATATCCGGCTGCGCCCGACAGAATGGTCGGATTCACGAGCGACAGCGGGCCGTAGAACATGTTGATCCAGTTACTGCCTTCATCCACGGTCGCCGCCGGGGTCAGGCTGAACTGCGCGAGCGGCGGCGGCGTGGAATCCGGAACGCCGGACGGCACCGTGATTCCGAGTCCAACCGTGCCCGGCTGTATGCAACCCTGGGCATTCGCTTGGCCATTGGGTCCGGCGCAAAGTTGCGACGCAATCTCCGGAGGCACACGCGAACCGTTGCAGTACTGGGCGACAACGCCTGCGGAGGCCGGCGCGATATTGGTGTTCGCGTAACCCGTCCCGGTGGTGCTGGTCAACATCGAGTAGGCCGGATTCAGCGTCAATCCCGAGGCATGGTTGGTCGGCGACGTGTCGTTATAGACGCCGATATCCCAGTAGAAAGCGCCCGTGGCGGGACAGGAGCCCGTGGTGGTTTGACTCAACGATGGAACCAGTTGTACCGGACCCACGGCCGGTGGCGTTGGCGCAGTGATGCGGAACGAACGGTTCTGGAAGAACAGGTTGTTGGACAGCACCGGATTGGAGAACTGCGCGCACTGCGAATGGCCTGCGGGGCAGACCACGGGGCCGGTGAACGCCGCCAGGAAGTTGGCGGTATGCGACTCGGTCGACAACCCGGCCGGCAGGAAATTTGACGTCGTCACTTGGAAGCCGACGCAGTTTGGATTGAGAACCGGGTCGCAGCCGTTGGGGGGCTGATTCGCGCCCGGGGCAACGGTGGTGTCGAACAGTACTCCCGCGGTGGCGGTACTGTCGTTCGACACCACGGTGTTGTTGATGAAGTCGACCTTCACCGCATCGTGCATCGAGACTCCGCCTCCATCCCAACCCGCGACGTTATTCGCGAAAATGTTGTTGGTAATTTCGATGCCGTACCATTTCGACGGCGTGCTGGGGTTGCGCGCCACGTCGCTGCCGTTGACATGCTGCAGCTCGAGGCCGCCGCCGCTGCCTTCCTCGGCCGTGTTGCCTTGGAATAGGTTGGCGTTGATCACGAGGCCCGGACCCGTGCCATCGCTCAAACCCGGCGGACAATCGGCGTCGTTCGTGGAGCCGCATTCGGTCGCGACGCCGTTGACATTGAAGGTGCCGTCCGGGCCCTGACCTTCGATGATCATCCCGCCGCCATAGGTGGTCAGAGTCGGATTGACGCTCTGGTTGAAGATGATCGTGTTGTGCTCGATGTCCCCATTCCAGTCGAACCCGAACTGAGCGAAGCCGCCGCCGTTGCCGCTGCTCAGGTTGCCGCACACCCAGTTGTAGTTGAACTTGTAGTAGTCGGCACCGGTGCAGAAGGTGATGCCTCCGGCAGACGCAGGAGTGTTCGAGCCGAGTTCGTCACCGTAGGACGCATTGAAAGTGACCGCGTTATTGTGCACGGACACATGCTGGTTATACAGGTACGGTTGCTCGTTGCCGTTCGCATCGATGAGAGAACTTCCGTCCACAGCTCCATCGGTCGCGTCCGGATTCTCCGGCTGCCCAACGGTGATTCCGCCCGAGAGTGTTCCACCGTTGTTGTACACCCGGTCGTTCGCGATTTGCATGTAATGGTTCCAGGCATGCAGCCAGATACCGCCGCCGCCTTGAGAGCTGTTGGTAAATGTCAGGCCATCGAGGCTCGACGGGTTGCAGAGGAAGTTGCCCTGATAGGCGGCGCAATCCGCGGCGCTAGACGTGAGCAACCGGGTACCTGCCGGGAATGCGCCTTCACCGGGTAGAACTCCGGCAGGAATGCTTACTCCCTGCCCGAGGACGGTGATGGCTGCGCCTTCATACGCTCCCATGAGCGAGGGCTCTTGCAAGAGTTCCGCCAAATTTCCGTTGAGGCTCGCATCCCAGCCGATAATGCCCTCGAGCGGAATTGGCTGCACCATGCCCTGCATGCTCGCGGGACACGTGTACTGGCCGGTGGGGTCATAGGGCACACCCGGTATCGTGGTCACCGTACCATTGTCATTCGTGGTTTGAGTGGCGGTGAGGGAAGCGCCGTTCAACGCCAAGCCAAACAGGCAGTTCACTTTCCTGCGCCACGGGTCGAGCAGTTTGCCGGCCGGGGCGATGTTGGCATTGACGACCGAGGAGGCTGCGCCGACGCCCTGCAGGCGCACCGGTTTCCACATCAACAGCATTTCACTATAGATGCCTGGCGGAACGATGATCATGTCACCGGGCGTAGCCGCGTCGATCGCTGATTGGATGGTCTGCGGCGGAGTAGTAGCCGTGTTCAGCACCGTCGGTACTTTGCCGCCAACGGTGACCGTGACCGTGTCAATCGACTGCTGACCGTTGGGGTAGCCGGCCGTGGGCGCGGTGGTGATGACGAGTTCACCACACTTGGTCCCCGTATGGCCCTGTTGCTGGACGGCGCAGGCCGGGATACCGGAAGGCACGGTGACCGTGAGAACCGTGTCACCCCAGGTTGTCGTCGCCGGCACGCCGCCGATGGTGACGGTACCCGGTGCGATTCCGAAATGGTAGTTCCGGGTAATGGTCTTCAAGTTGTACGGAGGCTTGCTCGCCGCCGGTCCCGAGTAAGCATTGTTAGGCACGGTGACCGGCCCTAGCGCCGTGACGGTCAGCGTGTGTCCCGCTGCGCTCACCCACGGTCCTGCGATGTCCTGGCTCACCACGCTCGCGATCGACGGAGTTGCATCCGGGTAGGCGCAATCCGGCGGATTGTAGCCGTC
>Ga0210400_10005898_pt1 | contig 10352 bp, 8 predicted proteins | sample IncBWH26MmetaG_FD_155456 | JGI IMG/M metagenome (GOLD analysis project Ga0210400, IMG submission 155456) | Forest soil microbial communities from Barre Woods Harvard Forest LTER site, Petersham, Massachusetts, United States - Inc-BW-H-26-M | ecosystem: Environmental > Terrestrial > Soil >... | reverse complement strand
GGAGTTGAAAGCGTGTTGCCGCAAATCAGCGACAGTGAAAGAACCAAGGCCACGGCGACAGCCAGGGCTGACGCACGCAGCCTGCTGTGTGCAGACCCGCCCATTCGAGGACCTCAGTGAGCTGTCATTGTGGCAGACTTCACCGTGAAACGGCATGAGTGATGTCATCGACACTGAAGGCTTCCGCGCAAACGTCGGCATCGTCCTGATGCGCGGCGATGGGTCGGTGTTCCTCGGCCGCAGGGCCCGCGGCGGGGGCTGGCAGTTTCCGCAGGGCGGCATGCAGACCGGCGAGGCGCCCGAACAATCGCTGTTTCGCGAACTGCATGAAGAGATCGGCCTGACCTCGGGGGATGTGGAGCTGGTGGGTGCGACCCAGGACTGGATCCGCTACCGGTTGCCGGCGCGCTACGTGCGGCGCGATCAGCTGCCGCTGTGCATCGGCCAGAAGCAGCGCTGGTTCCTGCTGCGGCTGCGGCAGGGCGCCGCGAAGTTCGCCTTCACCGCCACCAGCGAGCCTGAGTTTGATCAGTGGCGCTGGTCCGGCTGGTGGGAGCCGGTGCGTGAGGTGATTTTCTTCAAGCGTCCCGTGTATGTGCAGATGCTGCGGGAACTGGCGGCGCTGGCATTTCCGCAGGGTCCGCCGCCCCTGCCGGCCTGGTGGGATGAGGCCACCACGCGCGGCTAGCCGGCCATGACCGATCCCAACAGCAAGTTCGTCATCCGGCGCCACACGCCCGTGCGCACCGTGGTGCTGCGGACGGCGACCGGTCTGGTCGGTCTGTTCGCCTTGTATGTCGTGTTTGAATTCGGTCGCTACAGCGCCGGCTTCGATCGCGCCGGCGCGAGCCAGGAGCACGCGCGTCTGGAGCAGGTGATTGCGGCGCTGAAGGGCCAGATCCAGGAGCTGCATGCGCAGATCGCGCAGCTGCAGACGCTGCAGGCCGGAGCGGCGCGCGAGCACCAGGAGGTGAGCCAGGAGATCGCCACGCTGCAGACGCAAATCGATCGGGACCGGCAGGACCTCGCGGTGTATCGGGGTGTGATCGCGCCCGGTTCAAGCGGCTCCTCCTTGCAGGTGCAGCAGATGCACATCACCGCAGGGGATGGCGCCAATCACTTCGTGGCGCATCTGATCCTCATGCAAGGTGGCAAGCCGGATGCCACGGTGAGCGGCGATGTGAGCGTGCGGATCACGGGCGAGCAGAAGGGCGAGGCCGCGCTGGTGGATGCGCTGGGCAGCGGCGCGAAGGGCACGGTGAGCTTTCGCTACTACCAGGCCGTGGACTACCAGATCGCGTTGCCCGACGGATTTCAACCGGCGGTGGTGCAGGTCACACTGCGCGACAGCCGCAAGAACGCCACGGCCACCACCCAGAATTTCCCGTGGAGGGTCGATGTTCAACCGTGATTCGCGGTCGCAGCGCGTCGACATCCTCATCGGGCCCTCCGCCCGGGTTCATGGTGATGTGGATTTCGCCGGCGGCCTGCATATCGATGGTCATGTGTTCGGGGGCGTCTGCGCGTACGGCGAGGGTGAATCGACCGTCTCGGTGAGCGAGAGCGGCATCATCGAAGGGGGCGTCGTCGCCACCCATGTCGTGGTCAATGGCGTGGTCCGCGGCAACGTCCAGGCGACCGGCAAGGTGATGTTGGGACCGAATGCCCGCGTGGTCGGCAACGTCCAGTACGGGGTGATCGAATCCGCCGCCGGGGCGGAAATCACCGGCACGCTGGTTCAGGCGCGGGCCGCGGCGGAGAAGTAAGTGCACCGGGCTCAGGACAGCCCGCAGGAGGCCCGATCGGCGGGCGATTTTGTCCTAAGACAGCCCTTGGCATACACTATATGGATGAGTGCCGTACCCGAGACCGTGCCCGAGACCGCTGCCGAAACCGCGGCCGCGCTGATTTTCACGGACGCCGCGGCCCGCAAGGTCGGTGACCTGATCCGCGCCGAGGCGAATCCGAAGCTGATGCTGCGCGTGTATGTGCAAGGCGGCGGCTGTTCGGGCCTGAGCTATGGGTTCGAGTTCGACGAGACGCTGCAGGACGGGGACCTGTGCGTGGAGAACCAGGGCGTGCGGCTGCTGGTGGATCCGATGAGCGTGCAGTACCTGATGGGCGCCGAGATCGACTACCGCGAAGGCCTGGACGGTGCGCAGTTCGTGATCCGCAATCCCAACGCCACCACCACCTGCGGGTGTGGGTCTTCGTTCACGGCCTGATGGCTGCACGACCGCAACTGGCACAGTCTGCGGTCCCTACAACCTTCCCTTCTCTGCCGCGCCCGCGTATGGCCGCCACTCCGGTTCCAGACATCCTTGCGGCAGTCGATCTGGGCTCCAACAGCTTTCACATGGTCGTGGCGCGCTACATCCACGGCCAGATCGTCATCATGGACCGCCTGCGCGAAATGGTGCGCCTGGGCGCGGGCGTCGAGGAAAACGGCCGCATCGACAAGGATGTGGCGGCGCGCGCCTTCGCCTGCCTGGAACGCTTCGGCCAGCGGCTGCGCGACATGCACGCCGACAGTGTGCGGGTGGTCGGCACCAACGCCCTGCGCCGCGCACGGCGCAAGCAAGCCTTCCTTGAGCGCGCCCGCGAAGCGCTCGGGCATCCCATCGAAATCATTTCCGGCATGGAGGAGGCGCGCCTGATCTATTCGGGCGTCGCGCATACCGTGGCCACCGAACCGGGGCGGCGCCTGGTCTGTGACATCGGCGGCGGCAGCACCGAGCTCATCATTGGCGAGGGCAACGAGCCCCTCGACCTGGAAAGCCTGCACATGGGCTGCGTGTCCTTGAGCGAGCGCTTCTTCAGCGACGGCAAGCTCTCGGCGAAGCGCCTGAACAGCGCGCGGGTGGCCGCGCGGCTGGAACTCGAACCCATCCAGGCGGCCTACCGGCGCCGCGGCTGGCAGACCTCCTACGGAAGTTCCGGCACCGTGCGCGCCATCGGCGATGTGCTGCGGGAGCTGGATCCGGCGGCGACCGCCATCACGGTGGCGGGACTGGAGAAGGTCTTGCGCCACATCGGCGAGGCCGGCCATGTGCGGGAACTGAAGTTCTCGACCCTCACCGAGGATCGCCGCCCGGTGTTTCCGGGCGGCCTTGCCATCCTGATGGAAGTGTTGAGCGTCCTGGAGATCAGTGAGCTGCGCATTGCGGATGGCGCGATGCGTGAGGGCCTGCTGTATGACATGGTCGGTCGACTCACCGACGAGGACGCGCGTGAGCGCACCGTACGCGCGATGCAGCGCCGGTATCACGTGGATTTTGCGCAGGCCGAACGCGTGGAGGCCACGGCACTTGAATTCCTGGCGGGCACCCGCGATGCGTGGAAGCTCACCGATCCGCTCGCGGACCTCGGACTGAAGTGGGCCTCGCGGCTGCATGAAATGGGGCTGGACGTGTCCCACAACGGTTACCACCGCCATGGCGCGTATCTGACCGAGAATGCGGATATGCCGGGATTCTCACGCGAGGAGCAGCGGCTGCTGGCGCGGCTGATCGGCGGCCATCGTCGCAAGCTGACGCTGGAAGGGCTCGATGAGCTGGTGCCGCCCTGGGACCGCGCCGCGCTGTACCTGATCGTGCTGTTGCGACTGGCCGTGCTGCTGCACCGGGGTCGCAGTCCCGCCGCCTTGCCGGATATTCAGCTCACCGCCAAACCGCGCAGTCTGGAGATCAAGTTTCCGGCGCGCTGGCTGCGTGAACACCCGCTCACGACGGCGGATCTGCAGCAGGAAATCGACCATCTGAAGCCGCATGGCTTTCGCCTGCGGGTCTTCAGTACCTCGCGCACCTGAGCTCAGGCAATGCTGCCGGCGCCGGCGGCATAATTTTCCAGCAACTGCTTCTGTGCGCACACCGGTGGATCCGCACCCGGCTCGGTGCGCACGTAACTGCCATCGGAACGCAGCAGCCACGCCTGGGTGTTGTCTGCCAGGTACAGCTGCAGGTCGCGCAGGATCCGGTCACGCTGTGCGTCACGCACCACGGGGAAGCCCACCTCGACCCGCCGGAAGAAATTCCGCTCCATCCAATCGGCGCTGGCGCAGAACAGTTCCGGCGCCCCGCCATTCTCGAAGTGGAACACCCGCGAGTGTTCCAGGAAGCGGCCGATCACCGAACGCACGGTGATGTTCTCGGAAACCCCCGGCAGCCCGGGTCGCAGCGCGCAGATGCCGCGCACGATCAGGTCCACCTTCACCCCGGCGCCGGAGGCGCGATACAGCGCCTCGATGGTCTGCGGATCCACCAGCGCGTTCATCTTGCAGATCACGCGCGCGGGCCGGCCGGCACGCGCATGCTCCGCCTCGCGCTCCAGGCGCTCGATCATCCCGGTGTGCAGGGTAAAGGGCGACTGCAGCAGGCGGTGCAACTTCGGGGCCTGGGTGAGGCTCGTGAGCTGCAGGAATATCTCATGCACGTCCTGGCCGATCTCCCGGTCGCAGGTGAACAGGCCATAGTCGGTGTAGCTGCGGGCCGTGCGCGGATGGTAATTGCCGGTGCCCAGGTGGCAGTAGCGGCGGATGCCCTCGGGTTCACGGCGCACGATCAGGGTGAGCTTGGCGTGGGTCTTGAAGCCCACCACGCCGTACATGACGTGGGCGCCGGCTTCCTGCAGCCGGTTGGACAGCTCGATATTGGCTTCCTCGTCAAACCGGGCGCGCAGCTCGACGATGACGGTCACATCCTTGCCGGCCTGCGCCGCGGCCACCAGCGCATCCACGACCGGAGAATCGTGGCCGGTGCGGTACAGGGTCTGCTTGATGGCCAGCACCTGCGGGTCGTTCGCCGCCTGGCGCACGAAATCCATGACCGGGGCGAAGCTCTGGAACGGGTGATGCAGCAGCAGATCCTTGTGGCGGATCACCGCGTACAGATCCGTGGTGCCGGCCAGGCGCCGCGGCAGTCCGGGCGTGAACGGCGGGTACTTCAGGTCCGGCCTCTGAATCAGATCGTACAGGGCCGAGAGGCGATTCAGGTTGACCGGTCCGGGCATGCGATACAGGTCCACCTCCGCCAGCGCAAACTGCTGCAGCAGGAAACTGATCATGTCCTTCGGACAGTCGCGCGCGGTTTCCAGCCGTACGGCTGCGCCGTAGCGGCGATGGGCCAGCTCGCCCTCCAGGGCACGGCGCAGGTCGTCGATTTCTTCCTCGTCGACGAACAGGTCGCTGTTGCGGGTCACCCGGAACTGGTAGCAGCCCTTGACCTCAATGCCCGGAAACAGCCGGTGCACGAAGGCCTGGACGATGCTGGTCAGCAGCACGAAGCCGCGCGGCTGGCCGGGCGCCTCGTCCGGCAGGGACACGACCCGCGGCAGGGAACGCGGCGCCTGGACAATGGCCAGTTCGCTGTCGCGGCCGAAGGCGTCCTTGCCCGCCAGATGCACGATGAAGTTCAGGCTCTTGTTCTGGATGCGCGGGAACGGCCGGGCCGGGTCCAGGCCCAGCGGGCTCAAGACCGGCTCGACCTCGTTGGCGAAGTACTTCTCAAGCCAGCGCCGGGTCTTCGGTGTCCAGGCCGAGCGTGCCTGCAGGCTCACGCCGGCGTGGGTCAGCTTCGGCAACAGGATCTCATTGAGACAGCGGTACTGCTCGGCGCACAGGTGCTGCGCGCGATTGTGGATGCCGTCCAGCTGCTCGGGAATCGACATCGCATCCGGGGTCTGCTGGGTGATGCCCAGTTCCTGCAGGTGCTTGAGCCCCGCGACCCGGATCTCGAAGAACTCATCGAGGTTGCCCGAGGAAATGCACAGGAACTTCAGACGCTCGAGCAGCGGCAGGGTCTCATCGAACGCCAGCGCCAGCACCCGGTGATTGAACTCCAGAAAGGAGAGTTCACGGTTGATGTAGCAGGCCGGCGCCTTGAGGTCAGGAACGTCCACGTTATAACGATACACAAACGGGCGGGCCGATTGAAGCTTAGCGGGACACCAGGCTCGGCCCCGGCGGCGGGTTCAAGGAGGCCAGCAGCGGCGCTGATTTGGCCAGGAAATCGGCGCGTTGCGCACCGTCAATCGGCAGCGCCTCGGGCAATTTGATGGTCTGGGGGTTCTTGAACACGCCATTGACCCGGTATTCATAGTGCAGGTGCGGTCCGGTGGCCAGACCCGTCATGCCCACGAAGGCAATCACCTGTCCCTGCGCGACATGCTGCCCGGCACGCAGGCCCGCGGCGAAGCGCGACAGATGGCCGTACACCGTCGTGATGCCCCGGGAGTGGTCCAGCTCCACCAGATTCCCATAGCCGCCGCGGCGACCGGCGAACAGCACACGGCCATCGCCCGCGGCCCGCACCGGCGTACCGATCGGGGCGGCGTAGTCGACGCCCTTATGCGCGCGGATGGTGTTCAGGATGGGATGCAGCCGATGCAGGCTGAAGGGTGAACTCACGCGGGTGAACTCCAGGGGCGCGCGCAGGAAAGCCTTGTGCAGGCTGCGGCCCTGCGGGGAGTAATAGTCGGCATTGCCCGAGGCGCCGACATAGCGCACCGCCAGGTATTCCTTGCCCTGATTGACGAAGCGGGCCGCCAGGACCGGACCGTCCTGCAGATACTTGCCGTCTTGCAGCACTTCGGTGTACGTCACGGTGAAGGTGTCACCCGGGCGGATATCCAGCACGAAGTCGATGTCGTAACCGAAGATGTCGGCGAGGCTGAGCGCGGTCTGGTCATGGCCGCCGGCGCCGGCCATGGATTCGAACAGCGAGGAATCGATGCTGCCGTTGATGGTGCGGGTGCGGGTCGCCAGCGGATTCTGCAGCACATTGGCCGTGAACCCCTGCTGGGAGCGGTCGACCTTCAGGGTCTGGTCGATGTTCAGGCGCCGTTCCAGTCCCACCAGGTTCCCGGATTTGGCCGTCAGCGTCAGGGCTTCGCCCGGCCGCAGCCGATCCAGATGGGCGCGAATGCCGGGCAGGCTGCGCAGCGAGGCCAGATCGGCCAGGCTCAGGGCGAGCCGGCGGAAAATGTGATCCAGCGTGTCATTGCGGCTGACGATGACCCGGATGGTGGACAGTTCGCTGGGGGTCACGGCGCGCACGGCGGCCGCCGAGGCGGTGGCGGCGGCCAGCCGGGCGGGCGTCGGCGGGGCGGAGCCGGCGGGCGGCTGCGAGGCGGTCGGAGCGCTCACCGGCACGCCGCCCGGGCGCAACACCCAACGCGCGGCGAGGACTGCGCCGATCAGCACGGCGACCAGAATCAAAGTCCAGAGGCGGGTGCGGTGGGCGGGGGCGGGCGGCATGTCGTTCCTGCGACTCTGGCTTCGACTAGACTTGCACGTTTCCGGCGTAATGAGAACCATGGTGGAAGTGAACGAACAGCTGGCCGAATTCAAGCGCGGCGCCTACGAAATCCTGCCCGAGGCGGAGTTCATCGGGAAGCTGGGGCAGCAGCGTCCGCTGCGCATCAAAGCCGGATTTGATCCCACCGCGCCTGACCTGCATCTGGGCCATACGGTGCTGCTGAACAAGATGCGCCAGTTCCAGCAACTGGGCCATGAGGTCATCTTCCTGATCGGGGATTTCACCGGCATGATCGGCGATCCCACCGGCCGCAACGTGACGCGTCCGCCGCTGACCCCCGAGGAAGTGCAGGCCAACGCCAGGACCTACCAGACCCAGGTGTTCAAGATCCTGGACCCGAAAGTCACGCGCATCGAGTTCAATTCCCGCTGGCTGTCGAATATGCCGGCGCCGGAATTCGTGAAGATCGCGGCGCACTACACCGTGGCACGGATGCTGGAGCGCGATGAGTTCTCCAAGCGCTACAAGTCCGGGCAACCGATCGGCATCCACGAGTTCCTCTATCCCCTGGCGCAAGGTTATGACTCGGTGGCGCTGCGGGCCGACGTGGAGATGGGCGGGACGGACCAGCGCTGGAATCTGCTGGTCGGCCGGGCGCTGCAGGAGGCGTACGGGCAGGAGCCGCAGGTGGTGATGACCATGCCGCTGCTGGAGGGCACCGACGGGGTCAACAAGATGTCCAAGTCGCTGGGCAATTACATCGGCATCACCGAGGCGCCCGAGTCCATGTTCGGCAAGCTGATGTCGATTTCCGATGACCTGATGTGGCGTTATTACGAGCTGCTGAGCTTCCGCAGCCTCGCCGACATCGCCGGGCTGCGGACCGCGGCGAACCAGGGCCGCAACCCCCGCGACATCAAGCTCGAGCTCGCGGCGGAAATTACGGCCCGTTTCCACAATGCAGCTGCAGCGCAGGCTGCGCAGCAGGGCTTCATGTCCCGGGTGAGTGACAAGGCCGTGCCCACCGACCTGGCGCCGGTGCTGATCGCGGTGGATGCGGCCGGCCTGCGGGTGGCGAATGTGCTCAAGGCGGCGGGCCTGGCCGCCAGCACCTCGGAGGCGAACCGCAAGATCGATGAGGGCGCCGTGAAGCTGGATGGGGTCCGGGTCAGCGACCGCGGCCTGACCCTGCAGGCCGGCGCGGACCATGTCCTGCAGGTGGGGACCCGGCGCTACGCCCGCGTCCAATTGGTCCCGGTCTAGACCAGGATTAAGTTAACAGTACAGGCCAAGATCCAGGCATCACAGCCGCCAAAACGTACACTGAGAGCGGCCCCGCATCGCTCGCCCGCCAATGCCGGACCGGGCCCCCGGTCCGGCCCGAACCGGTACCGGAAATTGCGCTGCAGCAGACTGTTCTGGCCGGCAACGCTCCAGGATATTCCGGCGCCGATGGGGCTTTGATCGGCGGCGGCTGCCGGGGTCTTCGCGGCACGGTGAAGGGGCCCTAAGCAGCTGTTTTTGCGGTCGCTTTGCAGGCACCGGCTGCGGGCGGGGAATAATTTGAGATGCTGCGTTGACAGCCCGAAGGCCTTGGCTATACTGCGCGCCCCCGAGTTGATCAGCGCCTGCGGCAAATGCCGCAAACCTGAGCAAAACGCGGCCCAAAATAGGGGTTGACGGAAGGCGCTAAGCGCTTATACTTCGCCCCCCTTTCGAGGGAACACCTCCTGGCCCTTAGCGACCAGGACGCTTTTTAAAAATTCGGCAGGTAACTTGTGTGGGGACTCGCGTCAATGCCTCGACAGAGTGCAGATGACCGAGTGACCAAAGAAGTCCAGCAATGAGTCTTTTTTGAGCCATTCATTTCGATGTTCAAGCACTTCAAGTGAAGAGTTTGATCCTGGCTCAGATTGAACGCTGGCGGCGTGCCTAACACATGCAAGTCGAGCGGTAACAGGTGTAGCAATACATGCTGACGAGCGGCGAACGGGTGAGTAATGCTTCGGAATCTACCCAGTAGTGGGGAATAACTAATCGAAAGGTTAGCTAATACCGCATACGTCCTACGGGAGAAAGCGGGGGTCGCAAGACCTCGCGCTATTGGATGAGCCGAAGTCGGATTAGCTAGTTGGTGAGGTAACGGCTCACCAAGGCGACGATCCGTAGCTGGTCTGAGAGGACGACCAGCCACACTGGAACTGAGACACGGTCCAGACTCCTACGGGAGGCAGCAGTGGGGAATATTGGACAATGGGGGAAACCCTGATCCAGCGACGCCGCGTGTGTGAAGAAGGCCTGCGGGTTGTAAAGCACTTTTAGTGGGGATGAAAAGTTCAGGGCTAATACCTCTGGATCTTGACCTAACCCACAGAAAAAGCACCGGCTAACTCTGTGCCAGCAGCCGCGGTAATACAGAGGGTGCAAGCGTTAATCGGAATTACTGGGCGTAAAGCGTGCGTAGACGGTTACATAAGTCGGGTGTGAAAGCCCCGGGCTCAACCTGGGAATTGCATTCGAGACTGTGTAGCTAGGGTGCGGAAGAGGGAAGCGGAATTTCCGGTGTAGCGGTGAAATGCGTAGATATCGGAAGGAACACCAGTGGCGAAAGCGGCTTCCTGGTCCAGCACCGACGTTCAGGCACGAAAGCGTGGGGAGCAAACAGGATTAGATACCCTGGTAGTCCACGCCATAAACGATGAGAACTAGACGTTGAAGGGGTAAGCCCTCCAGTGTCGTAGCTAACGCGCTAAGTTCTCCGCCTGGGGAGTACGGCCGCAAGGTTGAAACTCAAAGGAATTGACGGGGACCCGCACAAGCGGTGGAGCATGTGGTTTAATTCGATGCAACGCGAAGAACCTTACCTGGTCTTGACATCCTGGGAACCCTGAAGAGATTTAGGGGTGCCGCAAGGAGCCCAGAGACAGGTGCTGCATGGCTGTCGTCAGCTCGTGTCGTGAGATGTTGGGTTAAGTCCCGCAACGAGCGCAACCCTTGTCCTTAGTTGCCATCATTCAGTTGGGCACTCTAAGGAGACCGCCGGTGACAAACCGGAGGAAGGTGGGGATGACGTCAAGTCATCATGGCCTTTATGGCCAG
>Ga0210400_10005897_pt1 | contig 10354 bp, 6 predicted proteins | sample IncBWH26MmetaG_FD_155456 | JGI IMG/M metagenome (GOLD analysis project Ga0210400, IMG submission 155456) | Forest soil microbial communities from Barre Woods Harvard Forest LTER site, Petersham, Massachusetts, United States - Inc-BW-H-26-M | ecosystem: Environmental > Terrestrial > Soil >... | reverse complement strand
GGATGATCTGGGCCACCGGCTTGACGCTGTCGATCCGCCCCGCCACCTGGCCCGACAGCGCGATCGAGGCCTCCATGTCGCCGCCGAAATAGAGGTCCAGCGCGCGGCCGAACTCGCTCATGATGTTCTCGGGCGGGGTCTTCTCGTATTCGGTGGTCTTCTCGGTGCGCAGCGCCCTGAGCGCCGGGCCGGGGCCGAAGCGGTTCAGGAAGACCGTGTCGGTCTCGCGGGCCGCCACGATCATGTCCTTCCAGTTCTGGTGCACCGGGCTCTCGGCGGCGGAGACCATGCGGGTGCCCATCTGCACGCCCTCGGCGCCCAGCGCGAAGGCCGCGGCCATGGTGCGCCCGTCGGTGATGCCGCCGGCGGCGATCACCGGCACGCCGACCTTCGAGCAGACCAGCGGCAGCAGCACCATGGTCGCCACGTCGCGGCTGTTCTTGAACCCGCCGCCCTCGCCGCCCTCGACCACCAGGCCGTCGACGCCGGCCTCAATGGCCTTCATGGCCGCGGCCAGCGACGGGACCACATGAAACACTGTCAGCCCGCGGCCCTTCAGCGCCTCGCAGTAGCGGTTGGGGTCGCCCGCCGAGGTGGTGACGAACTTGACGCCCTGGTCGGCGACGAAGCTGACGATGTCGGGGTCGCGGACGAAGGCCTGGGCGACGTTGATGCCCCAGGGCTTGTCGGTCAGCCCCTTCATCTTCCTGACCTCCTCGCGCACCTCGTCGAGGCGGCCGGAGGAGGTCTCGATGACGCCGAGGCCGCCGGCGTTGGAGACCGCCGAGGCGAGCTGCGCCCGGGCGATCCAGCCCATCGGCGCCTGGACGATCGGGTACTGCACGCCCAGCAGCTCGGTGATGCGGTTCCGGATCATGGCGCGGCGCCCTTCATTGCGGCTTGAAGCTGTTGTTCGACCGGTCGGCGTCGGGCAGGCGGTGGTCCGGGTCGATGGCGGCCTCGGCCACCGCGCCGCCGCCCTCGACGGTGAAGGTGTGGGTCCCGGTCTGCATCCAGGTCTCCACCGGCACGCGGATGTCGCGCTTCTGGCCGTTCCTGTAGGTCACCCGCAGCGTCGCCGGCAGGACGAGCTGGCCGAGGTTCTGCACCGTCACCTGCGCCCCCTTGGCCGGGTCGCCGTCGACGTACTTCACGTCGGTCACCGCCATGTCGTGCGACCAGTTGTGCAGGAAGTAGCCGCGCCAGAAGTAGCTGAGGTCCTCGCCCGAGGCGCTCTCCATCTCGCGGAAGAAGTCGCTGGGCTTGGGGTGCTTGAACGCCCAGTCGGCGATGTATTTGCGGAACGCCGGGTCGAACCGCTCGGGGCCCAGGATGTCCTCGCGCAGCAGGGTCAGGCCGAAGGCGGCTTTGAAGTAGGTCACCGGGTGGCGGTACTTCTCGCGGATGGTGTCGGCGCGGCTGAGGATCACCGGCGCTTCCGGGTCCTTGATCAGCTCGGCGATCTGGTCGGCCGGCGTGCCGGTCGCGGAGGGCGCGTATTCGGCGTCGCGCTTGGGCCCATAGACCCCGTTCGAGAAGTCGTCGGACTCATAGACGTCGATGAAGGTGTTGATCCCCTCGTCCATCCAGGCGTCGCGGCGCTCGTCGGAGCCGACGATCATCGGGAACCAGGAGTGGCCGATCTCGTGGGCCGAGATGAAGAACAGGGTCTTGGCCTTGTCGTCGATGCCGTCGAAGACGATGCCCGGATACTCCATGCCGGTGGCGGGCCCGGCGACGTTGATCGCGTTCGGCCAGGGGTAGGGATACCAGCGCTTGGAGAACCGCTCGACGGCGTCCTTCATATATTCCGTGGACCGGCTCCAGGCGTTCTCGCCGACGCTTTCCGGCGGATAGACCGACTGGGCGACCGCGGCCTTGCCGTCCGGCAGGTTGATCCGCGCGGCGTCCCAGACGAAGGACCGGCTGGCCGTGAAGGCCACGTCGCGGGTGTTCTCCATGTGGAAGCGCCAGGTCTTGGTGGCGCCCTTGGGCGGCGGCGTGGCGGCGACCTCCTCCGGCGTGCGGATCGTCACCGTCTTGTCGCTGGCCCGGGCGCGGTCGAAGCGGGCGCGCTGCTCAGGCGTCAGCACCTCGCCCGCGTTCACCAGCGCCCCGGAGCCGGCCACCAGCATGTCCGCCGGCACGGTCACCGCGTAGTCGAAATTGCCGTATTCCAGGTAGAACTCGTTGGCGAGGTAGGGGAGCGTGTCCCAGCCGCGCACGTCGTCGAACACCTGCAGCCGCGGATACCACTGGGCCAGGTCGTAGATGTCGCCGGACTTGTTGGCGTTCCAGGCCATCCGCCCGCCGAACAGGCCCGGGATGGTGAAGTGGTACCTGACCTTCACCTGCACCTTGCCGCCGCCGCCCTTCACCGCCGACGGCAGGTCGACCCGCATGCGGGTGTCGTTGACCACGGTGTTCAGCGCCTTGCCGCCCACGCTCACCGCGTCGATCACATAGCCCTCGGTCGACTGCTTGGGATCGACGCGCCGCCCGCCCGACATGGCGTAGCCGCGGCTGCCCTGACGGTAGAGGTTCTGGTCGAGCTGCAGCCAGAGGAAGCCCAGTTCCTCGGGACTGTTGTTCGTATAGGTGATCGTCTCCTCGCCGGAGAGCACGTGGGCGGTGGTGTCGATCCGGGCGTCGATGCTGAAGTCGGCGCGGTTCTGCCAATAGGCCGGCCCCGGCGTTCCGGACCCCGTGCGGATCGTGGTGGGCGGCGCCGGCAGCGTCAGCGGCGCGAAGGTCTTCAGCGGATCGTAGCGCGGCGGCGCCGTCTGGGCCTGGGCGGCGGTCACCGCAAAGAACGCCGCGCCAACGACAAATCCACGCCACGCCATGCCAAGCCTCTCCAGGAAATGAAGCGTCCATCTGAGCCGGAGCGGGGCTGTGCGCAAGGCGCCTTCCTTTCCCGGGAGGCGGGAAGGGAGGGGCTACACCCCCAGCCGGCCCGCCACTTCTTCACCCAGCGCCAGGGACGAGGTGAGGCCGGGGCTTTCGATGCCGAACAGGGCGACGAGGCCCGCCAGCCCGTGGGCGCTCTCGTCGTCGATACGGAAGTCCGGCTGCGGCTCGTCGGGGCCGTGCAGCTTCGGCCGGATGCCGGCGTAATCGGGGCTCAGGGCCTCCTCCGGCACGGCGGGCCAGAATTTGCGGATATAGGCGGCGAACTCCCCGCGCATCGCCGGATCGACGCTGTAGTCGAGGGTCTCCACATAGGTCAGGTTCGGCCCGAACACCGCCTGGCCGCCCAGGTCGCGGCGGTAGTGGGTGCCCAGCGCCCCATGGATGGGCGGCGGATAGATCAGCCGCGAGAACGGCGCCTTGCCCGCCAGCCGGAAGTACATGCCCTTGCCGTAGTGGGCCTTGGGGATCTCCGCGGCCGGGAAGCCCTCGATCGTCGCCGCCACGTCCTGGGCTGACAGCCCCGGCGCGGTGACCAGGTAGCGGCAGGTCAGCGTCGCCGGCTCCTCGCCGCCGGCCCGCACCGAGAACCCGCCACCCGCCAGCGGCGACGCGCCCTCGAAGGGCGTCGACGTCACCACCGTCCCGCCGCCGGCCCCGATCTCGCCCTCCAGGGCCAGCATGTAGCCGTGGCTGTCGAAGACCCCGCTCTGCGGCGAAATCAGCGCGCCCTCGCAGGCGAGCTCCGGCTCCAGGGCCATGGCCTGCGCCCTGGACACATGCGCCATGCCCTCGACGTCGTTGATTCGGGCCTGCTCCAGGATGGCGTCCAGCCTATCCAGCTCGTCGAGGCTGGTGGCCACCACCAGCTTGCCGCAGCGGTCGTAGTCCACGTGATGCGCGTCGCAGAAGGCGTAGAGCGCGCGCCGGCCCTGCACGCACAGCCGCGCCTTCAGCGAGCCGGTCGGATAGTAGAGCCCCCCGTGCACCACCTCGGAATTGCGCGAGGAGACCCCTTGGCCGATCGCGGCCTCCTTCTCGAGCACCGCCGCCGTCAGCCCGCGTTTCGTCAGGGCGTAGGCGCACGCCAGCCCCACCGCGCCCGCGCCCACCACCACCGCATCGAAATCGAACTCGGCCATACGCTCCGCCTAACGCGGAAGGGCGCGGAACGGAACAGCGTCCTTCGCCAACACCCCCCAATGTCGTCATCACCCGGCTTGTCCGGGTGATCCATGCGAGGCGGCCCATTCGCGAGTCAGCTTGGGTCCCCCGGATCGGCGTTCCGCCGACCGTGGGATGACGAGAAGAGGGCGGAGCGGTAGACAGCCCCAACCGGGGAGTGCGTGACATGCGGAAAATCATCGGGCTTGCGATGGGACTGGCGCTTGCCGCGACCGCCACCCACGCTCAGGTCTCCGTCGACCCCAACCGGCCCAAGGCGATCGCCTCGATCCTCGACTGGCGCGGCGAGAAGCAGGCCAAGGGCTTCCGCGACATCGAGCACATCTTCAAGACCACTACCGTCAGGCGCGGCGACAAGGTCCATCCCCTGCCGGTCGCCGCCCGCCAGATCGCGCCGACCTTCGCCTACGACGGCAAGACCTGGGCCGTCGACGACTACATGAAGGCCTACAGGGTCTCCGGCCTGCTGGTCCTGAAGGACGGCCAGATCGTGCTGGAGAAGTACGCGCTGGGCCGCAAGCCCGCCGACCGCTGGACCAGCTTCTCCGTGGCCAAGTCGGTGACCTCGACCCTGGTCGGCGCGGCGATCCAGGACGGCAAGATCAAGAGCCTGAACGATCCCGTCACCACCTACATCCCCGAGCTGAAGGGCAGCGCCTACGAGGGCGTCACCGTGCGCGAGATGCTGATGATGAGCTCCGGCGTGAAGTGGAACGAGGACTACACCGACCCCAACTCCGACGTGGCCCGGGCCGGCGGCTCGGTCACCGAGCCGGGGGTCAACCCGATGGTGAGCTACCTGCGCAGACTGCCCCGCGCCCACGCGCCGGGGACCACCTGGAACTACAATACCGGCGAGACCGACCTGGTCGGCGTGCTGGTCTCCAAGGCGACCGGCGAGGGCCTGGCGCAATACGCCTCGGAGAAGATCTGGAAGCCCTACGGCATGGAGCGCGACGCCGTCTGGATGACCGATCCGGGCGGCCAGGAGCGCGGCGGCACCGGCATCTCCATGACGCTGCGCGACTACGCCCGCGTGGGCCTGTTCATCGCGGGCGGCGGCGTGGCGGACGGCAAGCAGATCGTCCCCGCCGGCTGGGTCGCCGAGGCCACGAAGCGCGAGATCGACAACGGAACGCCCGCGCCCGCCGGCTACGGTTACTTCTGGTGGATCCGGGCGAACGGTTCCTACGAAGCGGTCGGGATCTTCGGCCAGTCGATCACGACGTTCCCGAAGGAGCACCTGATCATCGTCCAGAACGCCGCCTGGCCGGCGGCGACGGGCAAGGAGCTGAGCGCGGCGCGGAACGCGATGTTCGAGGGGGTGAGGGCGGCGGTGAGGTAGGCGCGGCGAGGGCTTCGCCCTCGTCCTTGAGCAAGCTCAGGGCCAGAGCTGCAATCTCGCCATGGGGTTTAAGGGCTTCCCCGCATCGAGAGGATGCGCGCTGCCGCGTCCTTCTCCCCTCGCGGGAGAAGGTGGCCGCGAAGCGGTCGGATGAGGGGGAGGTCGGCGCCCTACCCCTGAATCCCCCTCATCCGTCAGGCTTCCGCCTGACACCTTCTCCCGCGAGGGGAGAAGGACCCTTAGCCGCCGATCCCCGCTTCGGCCTTCGCCGCGGCCAGCGGGTCAGCCTCGGCCTGCACCTTGTCCGTGGCCTTCTTCGCCTCGGTGATCGGCGCCCACTTCTGCATCTTGCCGCTCTTGATGGCGACGGCGAAGTCCTGGGCGTCGCTCAGGACGGCCTTGAGCGTCTCCATGGCCTTGGCCATGTCCGGGTTGCCGCTGTTGTCCACGGGTGCGAGGCCCAGGTCGGCCATGGTGGTGTGGCTGAGGAAGTCCTGGACCTGGGCCGTCCAGGCATCGCTGCCCTGGTCCGCGCGGAACAGGGTCTCCAGCTTCTGCAGCGCCGGATTGTTCTTCTGCGCCACGGTTTGGAGCTGGGTCAGGTCGCTGACGCCATAGGCCTGGGTGACCTGGTTGTAGAGCGTCAGCATGGTCTCACGGGTGGTCAGGTTGTCCTTCAGGCTACCCAGCGAAGCGAAGAGCACCGTGCCGTCGGCGGCCTTGGTCTTGGCGCCGAAGTAGGTGGCCTGGTCCTCCGGCGAAAGCTTGTTGAGGTTGTCCAGCATCTGCGGATAGGGGGCCTTGCCGGGAACGAGGTACTTCTCCACCAGGGTCTGGGTCTGGGCCACGTGGGCGGCGAAGGGCGAGGCCGCCGCGTTCATCGCCGCCGCCTGGCCGGCCGGGCCGGCGCCGGCATAGCCGTTCAGCAGGCTGAGCGCCGCGGTCTGGTCCTTGGCCATCACCCCGCCGGACGTATCGTCCACCTTGGCCAGCGCATCGGTCAGCGCCTTCACGTCGGGCGGCGAATAGCCGGCCGGCGGCTGGGCGGCCGGAAGGTCCGCCGCGCCGAGGCTCTGGCTCAGGCTTTTGGCGGCGACATAGATCTTCTGATCGTCCGCCGAGAGCGCGTTGAAGGCGGCCGCCGCGCGGCCGGTGAAGGTGGTGGGATCGGTCCCGCTGTCCTTGGCGGCCGGGTCCCGCTGAGCGTCGACCTTGGCGACGACCTGGGCCACGCGTTGCGAGAAGGACGAGACCAGCGCCGCCTGGGCGGCGGCCTCGCTCATCGTCCCGCCGGCGGGCGGAACCGCCGGCGGCAGACGGTTGTCGAAGACCACCTGGCCCTTGGCCAGGATGTTGGTCAGCAGGGCATAGGCCTTGAGCTGGTCGTCCAGCGAGGTCTTGCCCGTGGTGTCGTTGAGCGCGGCGACGGCGGCGGTGACCTGGTCCTGCGTCGGCCCCGAGGCCGCAGGCGCGGGCGCCTGACCGTCCAGCACCTGCTGGGCCTCGGCGGAAAGCGTGACCTTGTCCACCGGATCGCTCGAGGCGACGGCCGGGAGCGACTCCTGGGGCGACGGCTGCGGCGGCGACGCGACCGGCAGGAGTTGAACCGTGACGGTCGATGTCGAGATGGCAACCATAAGCGCTCCTTCCGACACCCTTCGGTCAGGCTCGCTAAGTTTCGATGAACACGTTCTGCGAGGCGGTGGGCGCGCCGCCCCTACGCCTGCGTCCAGCCGCCCAGCACGCAGGCCACCCGGCCCTTGCGCACGCTGACCGCGGCGTGGCGGCCGTAGCCCGGCTCGAACAGGCTCGTCCGGCCCGCCAGGGTGACGGCGATCATCACCGGGCCGGTGAACTGGCAGACGTAGTAGGCGTCCCGCGTCGGGAACCGGCCGTCGGGGACCGAGGCGCAGTCGGCCCCGCCGAACGGATGGGCGAAGTCCGCGCCGCCGTATTTGAAGGTGTGCGGCGCCCGCTTCAGGACGATGGCGTCCCAACTGTCCTTCGGCGGCGGACAGGGCGGCCCCTTGATCTCCCAGTCCCGCCGCAGGCCGTGCTGGTGGGCCCAGAAGGCATAGACGCCCCAGCTTGGCAGGCCCACCGCCAGACCCACCACGGTGACGAGGGTGACCTGCGTCGTGGCCCCGCGACGGGCTTTTCGCACGATGGGCGCGACGAACGTCATGGCCTGCCGATCCGCAATATTACATCTGTACGTCACGATATTTACAGATGTACTTCGCCGGGTCAACGGCGCGAGCGCGGCTCGGCCCTAGGCTGAATCGACATTCACTCTGAGGATGGGCCGCGGCTTGGCGTTCCTCCTCCCCTTGTGGGAGGAGGTGTCAGCCGGAGGGCTGACGGAGGTGGGGTCGCGCTCCGCTCTCGGCGCGAGACTGAGCTTCGAGCTGCGCCGGGAGGCCGAGAAACCCCACCTCCGACCCGCTGCGCGGCCCACCTCCTCCCACAAGGGAGGAGGCAGCCTTCCGCGCCGGCCTGAATGTCGATTGGTCCTAGGGCGCCATTTCCTTGGGCGGCTGTTCGCCGAGCGGCAGGTCGCCGGCGAAGAGGGCGTCGAGGCGCGTGCGGGTCGCGCGCTCGAACTCCTGCTTGGAGGCCGAGCGGCTGCGGGACAGCGACAGCTCCTTGACGATCGCCTCCTTGATCCGGCCCACCGCCGCTTCTTCAAGGACGCCGGCCCGGACCAGTTCGGAGGTGAGCTTCAGCAACCCGACCGCCGTGGCGTGGGCCCGCAAACCCACGAGGTTCACGCTGTCGTGGAGTCTTTCTTCTTCCAGTTCGTCCATCGGCCGTTTCCCACTGGGACGGCCTCTGCCGCCTCTTATCGAGGCATGGTGGCGCGATCGGGCGCGCATGGGAAGCGGTTGGGCCGAGCCGCGCGCGCAACGCGATGTCGCAGTCAGATCTAGGCGCTCACCAGGTCCCGTTCGCCCAGCTTCTCCCAGCGGCCCCAGAGCGCCTTCTCCTCGGCCTTGGCGGGGCCGACCGAGGCGTCCTTGACGTGGCCGTAGCCGCGGATCTTCTGCGGGATCGCCGCGATCCGCGCCGCGGTCTCCAGCCGCTCCGGCGTGAGGCCGGCGGTGAGCTTGCGGAGCCCCGCCTCGTAGTCGGCGATCAGGCCGCGCTCCATCTTCCGCTCGGCGGTGTAGCCGAAGATGTCCAGCGCCGTGCCGCGCAGGCCCTTCATCCTGGCCATCGCCGGGAAGGCCGCGTCCAGCATCCAGCCGCCGAAGGCGATCTTCTTCGGCCGCCCGTCGGGTCCCTTGCGCGCGATCAGCGGCGGGGCCAGCCAGACCTTGGCCTTGCCGCCCTTGAAGGTGCCGTTCCGGTAGGCCTGGAAGCGGCCGTCCGAATAGAGCCGGGCCACCTCGTACTCGTCCTTGTAGGCCATCAGCTTGTAGAGGTTCACGGCGACGGCGCGGGTCAGCGCCTCTGAGCCCAGCGGGGCCTCCGCAGCGCGGACCGCCGCCACCTGGTCGGCGTAGCGCCGGGCGTAGGCGGCGCTCTGATAGGCGGTCAGCTCCTTCACGCGATGGGCGATCAGCTCGTCCAGCGCCATGGTCTCGGGCGTCGGCACGTCGTCCTCGCGCTTGCCGCGGGCCGCCGGATCGTGGGCGGCCTTGCGGCCCAGCTCGAAGGCCTGCAGGTTCGCCTCGGCGTCGACGCCGTTCAGCCGGATGGCGCGGTAGAGCGCGCGGCTGGAGATCGGGATCACGCCCTTCTGCCAGGCGAAGCCCAGCATGACCATGTTGGCGTAGATGGCGTCGCCCAGGTTCTCCACCGCCAGGTTCTGGGCCGGCATGGCGTCGTAGGACTTCACTGCCGCGGTGAGCCTGCGACCCTGCTCCTCGGCGTCGAAGCGGACGTCGCGGTCGGTGACGAAATCCGCCGTCGGCGCGAAGTCGGCGTTGCCGACAGCCACCGTCCGGTCCTTGGCGTAGAGCGCCAGCGCATCGGCCCCGGCCGCCGACAGCAGGTCGCAGGCGATCAGCACGTGGGCCGAGGCCGCGGGGACCCGGCCGCCGACCACGGTGTCCTCGACCTCGCCGATACGGACGTGGCTGAACACCGCGCCGCCCTTCTGCGCGAGGCCCGTCATGTCGACCACCGACGAGGCGCGGCCGTCCACGTGGGCGGCCATGGCCAGGATCGAGGCGACGGTGGTCACGCCCGTGCCGCCGACGCCCGTGAAGACGATGTTCTTCACGCCCTCGAGCGGCTCGAACGCGGGCAGCGGGGTGGAGTCGGCGGTCAGCGCCGGCATGGCCTCGCGGTGCGGGTTCTCCGCGCCTTCCAGGGTGATGAAGGACGGGCAGAAGCCTTCCAGGCAGGTGTAGTCCTGGTTGCAGGACGACTGGTTGATCTTCCGCTTGCGGCCGAACTCGGTGTTGAGCGGCTCGACCGAGACGCAGTTGGAGGTCTTGGAGCAGTCGCCGCAGCCTTCGCAGACCAGCGGGTTGATCATCACCCGCTGCGGGGCGGCCTGCATCTTGCCGCGCTTGCGACGGCGGCGCTTCTCGGTGGCGCAGACCTGGTCGTAGAGCAGGACGGTGACACCGGGCGTCTCCCGTAGCTGCTCCTGGATCTTCATCAGCTCGGAGCGCGGATGCACCTCGACGCCGGGCGCGAGGTCCGTGGCGTGCTGGTACTTCTCCGGCTCGGCGGCGACGATGACGATCTTCTGCACGCCCTCGGCGTGGAGCTGGCGGGTGATCTGGGCGGGCGTGAAGCCGCTCTCCGCCGCCTGGCCGCCGGTCATGGCGACGGCGTCGTTGAACAGGAGCTTGTAGGTCATCGACGACTTGGCCGCGACCGCGGCGCGCACCGCCAGCGAGCCCGAGTGGTTGTAGGTGCCGTCCCCCAGGTTGACGAAGACATGGCTCTCGGTGGTGA
>Ga0210400_10005896_pt1 | contig 10354 bp, 11 predicted proteins | sample IncBWH26MmetaG_FD_155456 | JGI IMG/M metagenome (GOLD analysis project Ga0210400, IMG submission 155456) | Forest soil microbial communities from Barre Woods Harvard Forest LTER site, Petersham, Massachusetts, United States - Inc-BW-H-26-M | ecosystem: Environmental > Terrestrial > Soil >... | reverse complement strand
CATCAGCCAAGTCAGCGCGGATTTCCTAACCAACAACAGCCCTTCTGTTTCTACGCTCCAGGTAGCAGCGGCAGCAAATACTCCTGCAATCTTTGGCTCTCTTCGAGCGTCAACCTGCCCAAGTGAATCCCCATCTGCTCATGTCCGAACAGCCGCACTACCGATCCCGCCCCTACCACCGGCTTCATCGCTTGATTCAACTGCAGGCTTACGTCCACGGACGACCCCACTGGTAGTATCCGCGACGTGCGAATCAGCATTCCTTCCAGGCTCACGTTCACCGTCTCGCCTTCGATTTCCTGGCCGCGAAACTTGATCTGTACCTTGGACTTCAGTGGCACTCGCCTGGTCCGCCGCAGCACGTTTTCGATGGCGCCCTGTGTCGCGCGCACCAGTCTGAGCAGCCGGTCCCTATCGATTGGTTTGTACACGAAGAAACTTGCGCCCGACTCAAATCCCTTCGCCATCGCCGCCGGCCTTTGGTCATCGCTGATCAGTACGATTGGCGTGCGCCGGTTCGATCCCGACGCCCGCATCTGCCGCGCCAGCATCGGCCCATCGGGAGATGCCATTTCATAATCCAGGAACGCCACGTCAAACTTGCCATGCCGCAAAATCTCCGGCGCCTCCTCGCTCTTCGTCAGCGTCGTCGATTCTATCCCTGCTGAGGTGAGCACCTTCTCGATCAACTCGCATGTGACTGCTTCATCGCCAACAATAATCGCTCGTTTTTCCATGATAGGACTCTGTCTTCCTTAGGCGGCGGCACGTCGGACATCATTCGCAATGACATTCCGGATCCCGTCGCCACGTCCACTGGCTTCGATCTCGATACCTCGTAACAGTCAAACTGCACTCCCACTCCCTGCTTCCCGCCGGCCGCGTGGATCTCCTCCACTCGTACCACGTGCCCCGTGCATCGCCATTCGCTGGCCGCCTCTCCGACAATTTCCTGCGGCATCTTGAAAAAGACTTCCACTGTCTCCCCCTGGCGTAGCAGCGAATCCGTCGCAAAATAAATTCCCCGTTGCGAAAGATTCACGGACTCCGCGGCCAGCTCTGGTGTCGCCGATTTCCAAAGCCGCACTCGTAGCGGCGTTTTCACGTTGTACCGTCCGGCCAATCTGCGGTCTGTTCGTAAACGCGAATTCATGGGCTGACTCCTCGCGGCGCCGGTCGGGATATGTTGTGGATGGCGCAAAGACGTGCTAAAGGGGGAAAATCAAATTCCCACAGTTCCGCCTCGCTGTACAGACTCGTTTTCGTCCTGCCCCAAAAGAGAACCAGCCCTGTGCCGCTCATGACTGCCGGTACCCGCGACGCCGCTTTTAGCTCGGCTCCGCTCGCACTGACAACTTAGAACTGTCAACGGTCGAGGCTTTATTCCGAGGGCCCAAGCGAGAGGAGCTGCTGGATCAACCTAATCTGGCCTTAATAGCCTCCTAGTTGTGATGGCTTGTTCGAATTCCCGGAGATAAGATTGGGGTTCCCCTCGCCCCACTAGCAATGAGTGCCCTCGATTTAATACCAGGAGAACACTGACATGGCTTCAGCCGCACACACGGGCGCAGCAAAATCCTACGAATCCAAACGGCCTCTATCCCAAGAAGAGCTCCGCAAAATGCACGCTTACTGGCGTGCCGCGAATTATCTCTCCGTTGGCCAAATCTATCTCTATGCCAATCCGCTGCTCCAGGAACCGCTGAAACTCGAACACATCAAGCCGCGCCTGCTCGGTCATTGGGGTACAACTCCCGGACTGAATTTCATCTACGTTCATTTCAACCGGCTCATCAAGAAATACGATCTCAACGTCATCTATGTAACCGGCCCGGGGCACGGCGGGCCGGGACTCGTAGCCAACACCTATCTCGAGGGTACCTACAGCGAGATCTATCCACACATTTCCCAAACCGTGGACGGTATGAGACGACTCTTCAAACAATTTTCTTTTCCCGGCGGAATCCCCAGTCACGTCGCTCCAGAGACACCCGGCTCCATCCACGAAGGCGGCGAACTCGGATACTCCATTGCACACGCTTACGGCGCCGCATTCGACAATCCTGATTTGCTCGTTTGTTGTGTGGTAGGCGATGGCGAAGCCGAGACTGGCCCGCTCGCCGCCAGTTGGCACTCGAACAAGTTTCTCAACCCCGCCCGCGACGGCGCCGTTCTTCCCATCCTGCACCTGAACGGCTACAAAATCGCCAACCCAACCGTTCTCGGCCGCCTGCCTGACGCCGACCTGACTCAGCTTTTCACTGGGTATGGCTACAAGCCTTATTTCGTAGAAGGCCACGACCCGCAAGCCATGCACCAACTTATGGCCGCTACGCTCGACACCATCGTCGAAGAAACCAAAGCCATTCAACAAAAGGCCCGCGCGGGGCAGCTCGATGGCCTACCGGTTTGGCCGATGATTATCCTTCGAACGCCGAAGGGCTGGACCGGTCCCAAAATCGTCGACGGCAAACCGGTCGAGGGTACTTGGCGCGCGCACCAGGTTCCGGTAACGGACTTCTCCAAGCCCGAGCACGTGAAAATCTTAAAAGACTGGATGGAGAGCTATCAGGCAAAGGAACTTTTCGATGAGCGTGGCAAACTCATTCCCGAATTAGCTGAGTTAGCTCCGCACGGGAATCGCAGGATGGGCGCCAATCCGCACGCGAACGGTGGCGCTTTGCTAAAAGACCTCGTCATGCCCGATTTTCGCGAATATGCCGTGAAAGTGACTAAGCCGGGCAGCGGAATTGCGGAAGCCACTCGCGTATTAGGAACTTTTCTCCGCGACGTCATGAAACGCAACGCCGACGCCAAGAATTTCCGCGTCTTCGGTCCAGATGAGACCGCTTCGAATCGCCTCGACGCATTGTTTGAAGTCACCAACAAGGTCACCATGCAACCGATCGAGCCCACCGACGAGCATCTTTCGAAAGACGGCCGCGTGATGGAAGTCCTGAGCGAGCACATGTGCCAGGGATGGCTCGAGGGTTATCTGCTCACCGGCCGCCACGGCTTCTTCTCCTGCTACGAAGCTTTCATCCACATCGTCGATTCCATGTTCAACCAGCACGCCAAGTGGTTGAAAGTGACGCGCAACATCCCTTGGCGCCGCCACATCGCCTCATTGAACTACCTGCTTACCTCACACGTCTGGCGCCAGGATCACAACGGCTTCACCCACCAGGATCCCGGCTTCATAGATCATGTCGTGAATAAAAAAGCTGACATCGTCCGCGTGTACTTGCCTCCCGACGCCAACACGCTCCTTTCCGTCGCCGATCATTGCCTGCGCAGCCGAGACTACGTCAACGTGATCGTTGCCGGAAAGCAACCCGCGCTGCAGTGGCTCGACATGCAATCCGCCATCGAGCATTGCACCAACGGAATCGGAATTTGGGAGTGGGCTTCGAACGATCAAGGGACGGAGCCCGACGTGGTGATGGCTTGCGCCGGTGATATTCCAACGCTCGAAACCCTTGCCGCAGTGGATTTGCTCCGTCAACATTTCGCCGACATAAAAATCCGCGTAGTCAATGTGGTTGATCTGATGACCATCCAGCCCTCAACCGAACATCCCCACGGACTCTCCGATCGCGAGTTCGACTCCATTTTCACGATCGACAAGCCCGTCATCTTCGCTTACCACGGTTATCCCTGGCTCATTCACCGCCTCACCTATCGGCGCACCAATCATGACAATTTCCACGTCCGCGGATACAAAGAGGAGGGAACAACCACCACTCCCTTCGATATGACCGTCCTGAATGACCTCGACCGATTCCACCTCGCAGGCGATGTGGTCGACCGTGTCCCCCGCTTGCAACGCGTCGGCGCGCATTTCAAGCAGTCTCTGCGCAACAAGCTCCTCGAACACAGACAATACATCTGCGAACATGGCGACGACTTGCCGGAAATCCGCGATTGGAAATGGCCCCGCTAGCCGATGAAGATCCTCGTGCTAAATTCGGGCTCCAGCAGCCAAAAAAGCGCCTTGTACGAAATTCCCGCTGCCCTTCCGCAGAATCCGCCTGCGCCTGTCTGGGAAGGCAAGATCGAATGGGACGGCAATCACGCCGAAATGCAGGTTCAGACCTCCGCAGGCGCAGACGTTAAGCATCGCCTGAAGGTCGAGTCGCGCCGCCACGCTATTGAGGAATTGCTGACCAGCTTGTGGAGCGGAGAGGCCCGCGTCGTTTCAGCGCCAGCAGAAATCGATGTGGTAGGTCATCGCATCGTGCATGGTGGCAAAGAATTCGAAGAAGCGACCGCCATCACGCCGCAAGTGAAATCTGCTATCGCGCGCATGTCCGCTTTTGCGCCCCTCCACAATCGTGCCGAACTCGACGGAATTGAGTTCATTCAGAAACGTATGGGCAAGGTTCTCCAGGTCGCGGTCTTCGACACCGGCTTTCACAGCCGTTTGCCGGATGCGGCAGCCGTTTATCCCGGCCCTTATGAATGGCTCGCGCAGGGGATTCGCCGTTACGGCTTTCATGGAATTAATCATCAGTATTGCGCGGAGCGCACCGCGCAGCTCCTCGGCAAAGATCTGCGCTCGCTGAAGCTCGTTACCTGCCATCTTGGCAACGGTTGCTCTCTCGCCGCGATTCGCGACGGGCGCAGCATCGATACCACTATGGGATTCACGCCGCTGGAAGGCCTGATGATGGGAACGCGATCGGGCTCCGTCGATCCGGGAATTCTCACGTACTTGCTGCGCGAAGGAAAATACAGCGGGCAGCAGCTCGACGATTTGCTGAACACGAAATCGGGGCTGCTGGGAATCTCCGGAATTTCCGGCGACATGCGCCAGATCGTTGCCGCCATGAAAGAGGGCCACCCGCGGGCTAAGCTCGCATTTGAGATCTTCGTGCATCGCCTGCAAGCCGGTATCGGCGCGATGATTGCCGTGTTGGGCGGAATCGACGCCTTGGTCTTCACCGCCGGCATCGGCGAAAATTCACCGGAAGTGCGCACGGCCGCCTGCGCCAACCTCGGGTTTCTCAACCTGAAACTCGACCCCGCAAAAAATGCCCACTCTCCCGTCGACCAGGAAATCTCCTTGTCCGATTCCGCCGTTCGCGTATTAATCGTGCGCGCCCAAGAAGATTGGGCCATAGCCCGCGCCTGCTGGCGCCTCGCTTCCGCAACAAAGCAAGGTCGCGCCGGCGCACACTAGCCAAACTCCTTGGCCGGGGCCGATGCCGACGAAAGGCAAGCTTTGGTCGCCGGCCATCGGCCCCGGAACGCGCAACGCAGTTGGCGTGGCGTCCCTGCGCTCTCAATTTGCGCTCAGCCATGAACCGTCAGGACTGGGCACTTTGCTTCGGAAACAACCTTGTGGACTACTCCCGCGTTCACATGCGCCGCCAGCCACCTTGCCGGATGCGCTCCCAGCACGATCAGGTCGGCGTTCCGCGCGTCGGCGATTTGCAGAATCTTCTCCGCCGGGATTCCCTGCTCGACGAGGTAGTGCGGCTCGCACCACAGGTCTGCGTCTTGCGGAACAAGTTGGCGCAGCTTGCCTACTTGGGTCTCCGCAAAATCCCCACGCTCCTCAGGCTCCTCCATGACGTGTAGAAGAACCAAGCGAGCCTGGTTTTCCTGCGCCAGCGAGATGGCGTACGGTGCAGCGACAGGAAAGTCCGCAGCCAGATCCGTGGCGAAGAGGATTTCCCGCAACTTCGCTGCTTCTTCGTGCTGCCCGTTCACGTATCGCCGAGGGGTTACGTGTGGCCCCACGGTCAGCACTGGACACAGCGCTTGCCGCAGAATCTGCTCAGCAACAGAACCGAGCAATGCCTTGCCCAGCCCCGTCCGCCCGCGCGTCCCCAGCACAATCAGGTCAATCTTCTTCTCTTTGACGACTCTGGTTACGACTTCACCAACGATGCCTTCCCCCATCACCACTTCGTGCTCGACGCCCTTGAGCTGCTCGTCCAGGCGCCGGGCATGCTCCTTGGTCTGCCTCTCCGCGGCCTCCGCCATCACCGCCCAAGCCTCCGGCGGCGCGGTTGTGTAGCCGTCGATTGGGTTTACGTGCAAGCCGTACACTTTCGCTCCAAAGCTCCCCGCGATCTGGATGGCGAACGGTGCGGCTGCGTCTGCCGCTTTAGAAAAGTCCGTGGCAAACAGAATATTTTTCAGTGCGATTCGCGTTCTCGCTTGAACTGCTTTCATGGCCCACCTCCCTACAAACAACGAATACGCCGGGCCATCCCCCCATAGCTGTGACACCCGTCACTTCGCAACGTGACGGGGCCAGGACACCGCCTCCATCATTCTTTGCCGCGGCGGTGGCCGTCTGGACGACGATGATTCCCGGCAACTTAGCCCGCAGTTATATTGGTCAGATTTCCGAAGCCGTGCTGCAACACCCGCGATGGTTCGCGAAGAATAAAGTCATCATAGCTGGTGATCTCAATAGCAATACGAAGTGGGACGGGAAGCGTGACCTGCACACCCACTCGGGATTAGTTCGGCAGCTCGAAGACCACCGGCTTATCAGCACTTACCATCAGTTCTTTTCGGAACGCCAAGCCTCTGAAACTCGGCAGACCTATTATCAATGGCACCGTCGAGAACCAGCGTTCCACATCGACTACATCTTCATCCCGAAATGCTGGGCCACTCAAATGAAATCCGTTGAGGTAGGCGAGTACGACGCTTGGTCAAAGCTCAGCGACCACGTTCCATTGACGGTCGACATGCACGACAATTCTCCTCATCAGTCGCTCACCGCTCATAGCAACTGAGCTGATGAAAAAGGACCCTTAACGCCATGAGAGTTTTACAAGGCATCGTATCAAGCGGATTCAAACTCGCATCCCCGCACCTGGCGCCGATCTTGCCCCTCGTCGAGAGTCGCACCGGATTGGTCCAACCCATCACGGGAACATTGAACGTTCGGATTTCAGAGGACTACATCGTGACGGCAGACGCGGTGATTCGACCTGAAGAGTATCCCCCAAACAAACTGCATGGCACAAAAGAAACCGTTAAGCTCCAACGCTGCCTGATCCAGGGCCGCAAGGCCATAATTGTGCGACCGGATACCCATGAGACACTCGGTTGGGGCAACGGGACAAAATGCCTCGAACTGATGGGTGCTATACGGTTTCGGGATGTACTCAATCTCCAGGATGGTTCCGTCGTTGATGTCGAGGTCGAAGGCGATGATGATTGGTGGGTTTCAGGAATCTAGGCGAGAAATAGAAGAAATCCCTCGCATTGCCTCAGCGCCTGGCGTTTCGCGACATGAAAAGTGAGGGATAACTTTCACTCAAAAAACTAATCACCGAGTCCTTAGGTATCAGTCTCTCAAGTAGAAATGAATCGGCGGCACCGATAACAACTCCAGCGACCGGGCCAACAGGTGCGGAGACTAAACCTAGACCAATACCAAGCCCATTCGAGACTACAAATCTCACAGTTTTTCCGACCTTACTATGCACGGCCTGACGAATTCTCCTACCAAATCCAGACACGCGCTCACGCAGTTCCTTGTCGGACAATCTTTCGGAGCCAGAAAGCCATTCCTTAAACGCCCTGCATTCGTCCGACTCTCTGATCTTGAGCAGTTTTTTAACATCCACGACACTTGAACCATACTCGGGCACCGGCAATCCCTTCAAGGCAGCCACTCTACTGAATTCTTGTTCACTAGAGGCGGGGATGATCAAACCCACAGTGGCTCCCAGCTTTGCATCCAGTAGCACCTTATCCTTCTCGCTCAAGCCGTTAAGGGCGGAATAGGCCTGCATCGAAGCGATTCGCTCATCCATTCGACCCAGAGCCATCATCGCGGATTCGATAATGCGGTGTGCCTCAACGTCGGCTATCAGATATCTGCGGCGTAAGTCGTTCTCCACCGCGAATTCGTCATCTTCCCTCTGCTCGACCTGCAGACGATGGGATACTGGAATGATTCCCATTCGTCGCAGCTCAATTTGTACAGCCGAATTCAAATAGCTCGCTCGTCAGATCTCGGTAGAACGTTTCAAAGACTGTGTTGGAGTAGTCCGATGGCACCAGAACGCGACCCTTGATCAATTCCGCACGGAGGCCAGAGTCAAAAGCAGCGAGTGTCCGGTCTACTCTTTCTTCCGCGTCTTGAACGCGAAGCTGCGAGAATTGGTAGTTGAAAAGCGGTAAGGACGGCCTTGGGTGCTCGGACACGAATGTGGAGCGCGCTTGCCCGGTCTGCCCAAATGTGAATCCGGGGCATTGAAATTTTAGCGCGCCAGACTCGAATAGTTGCGACAGCCCCACTGTGCCAAAGCTATGTTGCAGCAAAACCAAATCCTCAAGCCAAATGGACTGGAGAATGTACGTGTCAAACAGAAGAATACGCGTAACGAGGGCCGCCAAATCTACGGACACCACTCAGTTTTCACGATCCTGCACGGCAACTGGCGCGAACAATCTTCTTGGGATGTTCATGGTGAACGTCTTCCATTTCAAATATACGCGGCAAGGCTCGTCAGGTAGCGTGAAACTGTCGGCCAACGCCGCAAGCCATTCAATCCACAGCCTTTATTTTCTCACTTGACAAATAGTAACGGATGCGGTAATCTTTAATCCAAGGTTCTGCTGACAGTGTCCCCGTTCCGACCCTTCCTTCTTCCGCAACTCCGTGTGTTTCCGCGCGCCCCACATGCCTGCTCCCAGAACATGTCCACTCTGTGTTCTCTGTGCCTCCGTGGCAAATCCCACGTTCTCAGTACTTTGCAGCCTCTTTGGCGCCCCCAAAAAAGTCAACTCCTTTGCAATCAGCCAAATCCAGCCTCTTTTTCCAAAATACCGGGGTGTGGGGTGGGCATCCCGATCCCGTCTTTGGACTCTCGGCGGGAGTCGACGAAGACTCCCGGTGCCGGAGACGCAACTACGAGACACCCAGGGTGGGGTGTGCCGAACGAATCCGCAGGACGCCTGCGGCAGGCCACTTCCAAGATGCCAGCCTGCTCCCCGCAAGTCCCTTTAGAATCAACACTTGCAAAAGTGTATCAAAACAAACAACTTTATCTTCCTTTAGAATCAACACTTATGAAAAACCCAGGGAGGGGAGTACCTTCGGTGCCCAGATGTCAAAACCGGAACGTCAACTGCAAGGCGCCCGCGACGGTCCGCGGCCGCTACATTGGGGCAAAACCGAACCAAGAAGGCCCGCGACAGTCCGCGGCCGCTACATTTGGGGATGATGGAATGGGAGAGCGAACTAGCGCTTGTGTAGCGGCCCCGGACTTTCGGGGGCGATTTTGGGTTTGCGCCGCTGGAGGGAAAGACGCCCCGCGACGCGCCGTGGCCTCTACATATGTCGAAACCGGAACGTCAACTGCAAAGGCGCCCGCGACGGTCCGCGGCCTCTACATTTGGAGATGATGGAATGGGAGAGCGAACTAGCGCTTGTGTAGCGGCCCCGGACTTTCGGGGGCGATTTTGGGTTTGCGCCAAGGGGGGAGCCACTCGACGGGAGGTTGGGAGGTTTGCGGCCATTTTCCGGTCAGAGAGCCCAGAAAGGGATATTCCTCGGGATGCCGGCATAGGTTCGCGCGAACGGGGTTCATCCAGATGTACCAGGCGCCGGCGTCCGGCGAATCGCTGTTGCGCAGAATGTGGTCGTAGAATTTTTTCTGCCAGAGGGCTTTGCCGGTTTTCCTCTCGAATGGCGTTGAGGTCTTTAGTTTGATGGCGCGCATGAATTGAATGAGATCGCTTTGAGGCTGGAGGCCTTCGGCGAGCAGGTGGACGTGATCGGGCATCAGGCAGTAGGCATGAATGGCGAATTCGTGAGTGGCGGCGTTGGAGCGGAGGATATCCAGGAAGTCATCACAGAATTTTGATGATGCGAAGTGTTTGCGGCGATTTGCGCAACACAGGGTGAGGAAGAACCAACGTTGGCCGAGATAGTTCCAATGATCGAGGCGGATGTTTTTGTGGCGAAACGGCATGGGAGATGGCGGTTAGGGTACATCCGTACGACGGAAAGTGCGCGGGAAAATAGCAGGGCCAGAGCCAACGGAAAAGCGCCCGCGACAGTTCGAGGATTGTAGATACGGCAAAACCGGAACGTCAACGGCAAAGGCGCCCGCGACGGTCCGCGGCCGCTACATTCGGAGGCACGCGGCCTGACGGCCGAACGTGTGAATGTCACGTTTATTCTGAGGGGCCCAGTGGCAGGAAATATTGGGTTCCCTTCACCGGGTCTTGGAGGCGGCGTAAGAGTTGCTGGAGGTCGGCGCTGCGTTCTACGAAGTCGATTTCGGAGGTGTTGATTACGAGGAGGTCGGAGGCGGCGTAGCGGAAGAAGAAATGTTCGTAGGCGCGGGCGACTTCCTGGATGTACTCGTGG
>Ga0210400_10005895_pt1 | contig 10355 bp, 3 predicted proteins | sample IncBWH26MmetaG_FD_155456 | JGI IMG/M metagenome (GOLD analysis project Ga0210400, IMG submission 155456) | Forest soil microbial communities from Barre Woods Harvard Forest LTER site, Petersham, Massachusetts, United States - Inc-BW-H-26-M | ecosystem: Environmental > Terrestrial > Soil >... | reverse complement strand
AACGAACCCTGGCTACGGGGTTTGATCCCAAAGATCCCGGGCCTTCGCAGTTTGTACCACCCGTGCATGGCGTCAAAGTCTCAAATGATGGCCTCGTGTATGTGGCAGACCGCGGCGGCAAGCGCGTCCAGGTCTTCACGACAGAGGGCAAATACATTACCCAAGTGTGGATCGATCGCTGGTGCCTGGCAGTCGGTGGCGGGTGCAACAACGGCAACACAGCCGCCAGCGTGGCCTTCTCGCCGGACCCAGGCCAGCGCTTTATGTACGTCGCAAGCAGGAGCCCTGCCCGCATCTGGGTTTTCGACCGCAAGACGCTGCGCCCTCTGGACTCGTTCGGGCGGCCCGGCATAGCGTCCGGCGAGTTCGACGTGCTTCATCACATGACCACGGATAATAAGGGCAACCTCTACAGCTCAGAAGTCGAGGATGGCCGGCGAGTCCAAAAGTTCGTGTTCAAGGGACTCGTTTCGATGCCAGTACAGATGACCGGAACAGACTAGTTACGCGGCTGAATTGTGAGGAAGACTAAATGACGGAGCTGGTGCGTAAACTAGAAAACTGTAAGTTCGAGCGTGTTGGAAGGAGCAGGATAGAGCCGGTCTTCGGTCTTCGTTTTTGTCCTTGATGACTACCAGATTAATTTCAACCCTAACTGAATCGAGCGGCTGCCGCCCGTCCCAAGGACAGGCTTCGGGGCGGCCTGGTCGGGCGTGTTACAGCCGCAGGCGAAATTGCCGGTCTGGCCTGTCGAAGGATCGTTGAAGCCTCAGTTTGCCGGCCCGTTGGGGTCGATGCCGGGCAGTCACTTGAAGAGGCATTACCTTACCGCCTCATTGCGGAAATCGGTGAATTCTAGGACCCATTCGCTTAGTCCCTCCAGAATATTTCCCGTACCGCTCTCCGTACCGTTGAAAATAAAACGGGCAAATCGGACTGCGACCTCTAGTCGAGCGGTTCGACCTTGACAATCGACGCGCCGTGGTTGCTGCCGATCCAAAGCGTGCCGGGGTTCTTCGAATCGTCGACATAGACACGGCGGATGTTGGTCGGGCGTGGCAGCATGTATTCCACATACTGGCCGCTCTTTATATCAAGGCGCGCCACACGGTCGGTCAGCATGGACCCGGTCCACGCGTCACCGTTGCGGTCGGCCACGGTGTCATACGGAGCACTCCACGCCGTCGGCACCTTCCACTCCGTTATGCGTTCGGTCTCGGGATCGAACATGCCGATCGCGTTGCCCTGATATTCGGCAAACCACAACCGGCCTTCGCGATCGACGCGGCCGCGCCGCGGGCGGGAGTCCGGTGTCGGGGTCTGGTAAACGGTCGCATTTTTCGTCTTGGCATCGATCTTGACGATATTGCCAGCCGAAAAATCGAGCAGATAGGCGTTATTCTGCGCATCTGAGTGGATGCCGTAGGTCCCGATGCGCTTGCCGGTCTGCGGATCCTTAAAGTTGCCAAGGTTCTCCATCTTGTTGGAGATCAGATCGAGCCGGTAGATGTTGCTGCCATCGGAGTTCTTGATCCACACCTTATTGTCGACAGGAGTGCCTTCGATTGCGAGATGGCCGAGCTGGCCGCCGTCGGTGTCCCATTCCTTGGGGGTGGTCCACATCTGGAACTTCTCGGTCTTCGTATCGAACTTCGCGATGGCACTCTGGTACATCACGCCGATCCACGGATTGTCGTCGGTGTCGAATTCCAGATCGAGCGTGCCTTCCGGCCATCCCGGCTTAACTACCGGAATCGGATATTGCGTCACCTTGCCGGTCTTCGGGTCCATCTTGCCGAGGAACATCTGGCCGAAGTCGGAGTACCAGACGTTGCCCGCGCGGTCGAGCACGACGTCGTGCGGCTGAATCAGGCGATTTGGCAAATCGTATTCGGTAATGATCACACGCGTGGACTTGCCCGTGAGCCGCGGCTGGGTTTTAAGAGGGAATGCCCAGGTGGGCTCCTGGCTCAGGTTGACGCTGGCGAGCCATTCCGCGGTCTTCCTGCCGTTACCGCCGCGTTCCACATCGCGACTTGCAGTGCCAGCGAGCCGCTGCGGCTTCAGGGGAGTGCTGCCGGGATAATAAAGGCTCATCCGGTGGAAAACTTGCATGAATTCGTCGGCGTCATGCGTCGACCTCATGATGCGCTCGAGCGTGTGGCAGGTCGTACAATTGAGCAGGAAGCGCTTCTGCTCGTCCGTGCCCGGCATGCTAATCAACCATTCGGCATTGGTGAGATGTGCGGACAAGTTCTTAACTCTCTTGAGCTTGATCTCAGACTTGGCTTCCTGGCCTGAGGCGACATCTGCGTCCCTGGCTCCGTCCAGCTCATAGCCGGCTGCGCGCGCGCTCAATGCGTAGTGTCCGGGTTCGAGTCTCGCGACCGGGAAAGCAAAGCGGCCCGCGGCGTTGGTAACCACGCTGATGCTGAATGTGGAGCCGTCCTTCTTCGCGCTGACTACCACACCTTCCATTGGACCTTCCTCAGCGGAGGTGACCTGCCCGCTCAAGGCTGCTACCCTCTGAGGCTCAGCGTGAATTCGAGGGCACACGGTTTGAAGAAGGATGGCAGCAAGAGCTCCACCTGCGATAAGCAAGACTCGCTTGGTTTCCATCATCATCTCCTCGCCCTCGAATCGGTAAATTGGAATGATTATCCTCCCGTTGTGGATCCAACGGAAGGCAATCATTTAAATAGGCAGCACCGGTGGCGGCAGTGTGCCATCTCCGTAATCAAAGCCAGGCAGAACAAGATAATCAAATTTCAAACTACCCGAGGCCAAAAAGCCACATTCCCATAAGGGGCGCGAGTTGAATCGGTCGATGCAACACCATCTGATACGAATTTTTTCTAAAGGCGGTGTTCATGACGATGTCGATTTATCTTGACATCGATATAGGCATGAAGTAACTACTCGGCCACGAGTGTGTCTTTCCTTAGCTAAAAGTCTCAAGAATTGTTTTACATGACGGCCCGCGTAACGACCCACGAGTTGAGGTCGGTTGACGAGTGCTTGTAAGGCGGCGAGCGGTCAGGCCTAAACAGTGCGTGTCCGGGGAGAGGTCATTGGCGTCGGTGTCTCCGGCTAATATCTTAGGACTCGAATCCCACTGGTCACACCGGACTTCGCCAATCGAATGGGGAGGAAAATAATGAACCGGGACCATGGGGTGTTTTATATGCGAGATTCGAAGAAATTTTCCGTTGTTCTATCTTCATTCGTAGTTCTGGCGTTCACGATGTGGATGTCCATTTGCGTTCACGCCCAGGTGGCCGGGGCAACTCTGACCGGCACTATAAGCGATTCATCGGGGTCTGCCATACCGAACGCGGAAGTCTCGATCAAAAACGTCGCTACCGGCGAAACCCGCGCCCTCACCACGGATGCGGCCGGGTTTTATACAGCGCCAAACCTGTTGCCCGGCAAATATGAAGTCACCGCCACCGCTCCAGGATTCTCCACTGCGGTGCGATCGGGCATTACACTCACGGTCGGTGCTCAGCAATTGCTGAATATCCCGATGAAGGTTGGGGATGTCAGTGAAAAAGTTGAAGTGACCGGTGAGGCTCCGGACTTGCAGCTAGCCTCGTCCGCTATCAGTGGCGTCGTCAGCCAGACGGCCGTTGCGGAGTTGCCTTTGAACGGGCGGGATTGGACTCAACTCGCGACTCTGCAACCCGGGGTGGAATCCGTTGGGTCGATACAAGCGAATACTGGCGGAAAAGACAGATCCCGACGCGGTTATGGAGTGCAATTGGCCATCTCCGGGGCTCGACCCCAACAGAACAACTACCGCATCGACGGCATTAGCGTGAACGATTACTCAAACGGCGCGCCAGGCAGCGTAGAGGGTTCGACCCTGGGAGTGGATGCGGTTCAGGAGTTCTCCGTTTTGACCAGCAACTATTCAGCAGAGTACGGGCGAACCTCGGGTGGCGTCATCAACGCGGTCACAAAGTCTGGTACGAATCAGTTTCATGGTGATGCATATGAGTTCCTGCGGAATAGTGCGTTGGACGCGCGAAATTACTTTGATCCCGTTACGAAGCCGCAATTCAGGAGAAATCAATTTGGGGGATCGGTAGGCGGACCCATTTGGAAGGACCATACGTTTATCTTTGTAGATTACGAAGGACTCCGGGAGAATCAGGGCATTAGTACACAAGTCTTTGTCCCTTCGCAGGCGCTCCGAAACGGAGTGCTTTGTTTCATCCCGCAACCAGGTCCCGGTGGTTGTTCCCCACATCCGGTTACAGGATCACACACTCCGGACCCGGCGACTGGAATAGATACGGCAGTCTTACCCTATCTGGGATTGTGGGCTCTACCTAATGGTGGAGTCGTGGGCAATGGAGACACTGGAATATATTCATTTAATGGTGGTCACATTACGTCTGAGAATTTCGGGACTGCGCGAGTTGATCACAAGTTCTCGACTGCCGATAGTGTCTTCGCCAGCTATCAAATAGATTCGGCTACCGCTACTCAGCCCGATCCCAATAATGATGTGCTTGTTGGAAATTCGACAGGCAGAGCCTTTGTATCCATCGAAGAGACGCATATTTTCAATTCACAAGTGATTAATTCCGCTCGAATTGGCCTCAACCGATCCGTTCATACGGGAGGGGGCATAAGCGCAATTAATCCGCTGTCGTCGAATCTCGCTCTAGGGGAAAGCGCCGGGGCTGACAACCCACAAATCGACGTTCCTGGATTGGTTTCGATCCAACCAGGCGTAAATCAAGTAGAACAAGTTAACTTTGCCCTTAATTCGTTTCAGGGCTACGACGATGTCTTTCTCACCAAAGGCATCCACGCGCTGAAATTTGGCTTTGTCGTAGAGCGGATTCAATTCAATGCGTATAACCCTGCTCCCGCTGGCGAATTCCCTTTCAATACGCTACTCGATTTCCTGACCAACCAGCCTAGTGTTATTTTTGCACCACTTCCAAGTGCGCCATTTGTAAGATTCAGGTTCCGCGGGCAGATTTTCGGCGGTTACGTTCAAGATGACGTACGCTTGCGGCATAACCTGAATGTTAACGTGGGATTGCGCTATGAAATGTCGACGGTGCCTTCAGAGGCCCAGGGTAGGTTGTCGTCACTGAGCAGTCCGATTGCCCAGACTCTCCAGACAGCTCATATTGGTAACGGACTTTTTCGGAACCCAACTCTCCGTAACTTTGAACCGCGCTTAGGCTTTGCCTGGGACCCATTCGGGAACGGCAAGACATCGGTCCGGGGAGGCTTCGGTATGTTTGATGTTCTTCCCTTGCCCTACTTGCTAGGGCAGTTCGCAACCAACGATGCTCCGTTCACGGAAAACGGATCGATAAGCAATTTGGCACCAGGATCGTTCCCGACCCAGGCATTTAACAGCCTGGCCGTGGAAATTCTTGCCGGCAATGGCCTTAGGTTGCCTTACATTGAACCCAACCCCAAACGCAATTACGTCATGCAGTGGAATCTGAATGTCCAGCGTGAAATTGCAACGAATACTACTGCGATGATTGCTTATGTGGGCTCACGCGGTGTACATATGCTATTCCGCGCTGACGATATAAATACTGCACTGCCGACGTTGACTTCCGCAGGTTACCTCTGGCCTACGCCTGACCCGAGCGGCTTGGTACTGAGTCCCGGCGTTGGTCAGATGGATACCGTGCAATGGAATAACGACTCATTCTTTGATGGAATGGAGCTCCAAGTTAAACAGAGGATGAGCCATGGGTTTGAAGTTCAAGGCAGCTATACGTGGAGCAAAGCGATCGATGAAGGAGGCGGGGGTATCGCCAGCGACTCGTTTCTAAATTCCGTATCCAACTTGTTTTACTTTCTCCCAAAATATCGACGCGCTGTGTCCGACTTCAATGTTGCCCAGAATCTAACCATCAATTACGTTTGGAATATCGCTGCTCCCCACTCCTTCTCGGGTCCCGCGGCGTGGGCGGCTCGTGGGTGGCAATTGGGCGGCATTTTACAGATAAGGAGCGGATTGCCCTTTACTCCTGTCATCGGTGGCGATCCGTTGGGCCTGGGCAACACGCATCCGGTTGGTTATCCGGATCTTGTTAGGGGACCGGGATGCGATTCGCTGGTCAATCCCGGAAACGTGACCAATTACATCAAAGTGCAGTGCTTCGCCCGTCCGATGGCCACCCCTGCCATTGCGGCGCAGTGTCAACCGTTCGGGTTCGTCCCCGCTGGTCAATCGACACCCGCAAGCCCGGGAATACCAGGCACTTGCGCGAATCTACTCGGGAACGCTGGTCGCAATGAGATCTACGGGCCGGGCTTAGTGAATTTTGATTTTTCCATCTTCAAGGACAATAAAATCAAAGAGAATGTAAACCTCCAATTTCGAGCTGAGTTTTTCAACGTATTCAATCATCCCAATTTCAACTCTCCCCTCGCCAACAACACACTCTTTAATCAAGACGGATCTTCGGTTGGCGGCGCGGGCGCTCTTGATTCCACGTCCACCTTCAGCAGAGAGATCCAGTTCGCGCTGAAACTGATCTTCTAACCAAGCCGATTGCATCTCGACAAGAAGAGGGAGGACGGTGCCAAAGTTCCGGAGTACGAGGTCAAGTGAGGAAGTTAGAGAACCTGTTTTTTCGGGGCGAGGGTAACCTCGCGACTAGGGAGACTAGAATGTCCAAAAAGCTTTTTTTAAAGAAGAATTGGTACGCCTTGGCATGCATGCTGGTTTTGAGCGCTTTGTTCTCACTGCAGGCAAGAGCGCAGGTTGCCGGAGGGACCCTCTCGGGTTCTGTCATGGACGCATCTGGAGCCACAATTCCCGCAGCGCAAATATCCATTAAGAACGTAGCGACCGGAGTCACGCGCAGCGTAACGACCGACGGCGCCGGATTTTATATCGCCCCAAATCTCCTGCCCGGAAACTACGATTTGGAGGTTTCGGCTTCTGGGTTTTCAACACTGCAATCGAAAGGGATCACGCTGACCGTAGGAGCACAACAAGTTCTGAACTTGACGATGCAAGTTGGGCAAATGAGCCAAGTCGTGTCGGTATCGACTGCGGCTCCTACAGTTGAGTTGGCGTCAGCGTCCCTAAGCGCTGTCTTAAACTCTACTACAGTGCGCGAGCTACCGATAAATGGACGCTCATGGACGGACCTGGCAGCGCTCCAGCCAGGTGTCGCAACCATCGAGACCCAGTCATCATTTAATACGGGTGCAGCGAGGGGAAATCGCGGGTTTGGATCACAGGTGACAATTTCGGGTGCCCGCCCGCAACAAAATAATTATCGTCTCGATGGCATCAGCATTAATGATTACGCGAACGGAGCTCCAGGCAGCGTGCTGGGCGGGAATCTCGGTGTGGACTCCATTCAGGAGTTCTCAGTCATCACTACCAATGCTTCGGCCGACTACGGAAAGACATCAGGTGGTGTGGTCAATGCGGCAACGCGCGCAGGAACGGATGAGTTTCACGGTAATGCCTATGAGTTCTTGCGAAATAGTGCGTTGGACGCTCGTAACTTTTTTGACGGGAGCAAGATTCCCCCGTTTAGGAGGAATCAGTTCGGCGGATCGATCGGGGGGCCAATACATAAGGATCGCACATTCTTCTTCGCGGATTACGAAGGGATAAGGGAGTCGCTTGGCCTTACCTCGGTCGTTACGGTGCCATCTGTAAAAGCGCGCGCTGGGATGCTGTGCTCAAATCCGGGTCCTCCCCCGACCTGTACTCCCCAAACTGTAGTCGTCGATCCCGTTGTGCAGAAGTACCTAGGCCTATTCGGTTTGCCCAATGGCCGTATCCTTGGTAACGGCGACACCGGAAAATTTAACTTCGTCGAACAGCAGTCAGTATCCGAGAATTTCGTGACTGGGCGGCTTGACCATAAGTTCTCAGAGAAAGACAGCGTGTTCGGTAGTTACACCTTTGACAAAACTCCCTTCTCAACCCCGGATAATTTTAACGACGTCCTGACCAGGTCTCTCACGAAGCGCCAGCTCTTTATTGTTGAGGAGAACCACGTTTTCAGCCCGGCCCTGGTCAATTCTGTCAGGTTTGGCTTTAATCGCAATTTTACAGACAATGCTGCTGGAACCAGTGCTATCAATCCACTCGCTGCCGACACAAGCCTTGGAGGGGTGCCTGGACACAACGCGTCGGAACTTTCCGTGCAGGGACTGTCAACGTTCACGGGAGGTTTGGGCGGGAGCGCCTTTTTTTACCGATGGAATTCATTCCAAGGTTATGACGACGCATTTTTAGTTCATGGACTTCACTCTCTGAAGTTCGGCTTTGCTGTTGAACGCGAGCAACTGAATCAACTCTACGACAGCGAGCCGTTGGGCAAATTTTCCTTCGCTTCGCTTTCTGATTTCCTCACAAATAAACCTTCGCGGTTCGTTGCGGCCTTCCCAAACCTTCTTACAGGCCGCGGTATTCGACAAACCGTATTGGGCCTCTACGTACAGGACGACTGGCGGTGGCGTCCTAACGTAACGCTGAACTTCGGTTTGCGCTACGAGATGGCAACGGTTCCGACAGAAGTTAACGGAAAGCTGTCTAACCTTTACAATTTGTCGGATAACAATGGTACAGTTCCCACTCCGCACCTGGGCAGCCCGCTATTTTCAAACCCGACGCTGAGGAATTTTGAACCTAGACTGGGTTTCGCTTGGGATCCTTTTGGCAAGGGAACAACGGCGATACATGCAGGCTTCGGTATGTTTGATTCTCTGCCGCTTCCGTATGAATTCACTGGTTTGGTGAGTCGGGCTGCCCCATTTTTCGCGATTGGAAGCGTATCTGCCCCGACGTTGGCTGCGAGTTCATTTCCGGGGGGCGCATTTTCGCAATTGGGTCCACAAAATTTTGAGTACAGTTCAATCGAACAAAAGCCCCGCCGTAACTACGTAATGCAATGGAACCTCAACGTCCAGCAAGAAATTATCCCGAACCTAACGGCTCTCATAGGCTACGTGGGATCGCGAGGCGTGCACCAGCCATTCCGCGCCGACGACGCAAACATGGTTCTTCCCACCTTGACCTCCGCTGGATATCTTTGGCCGTTCCCGGTGGGCAGTCAACCCAACGTCAACCCCGTCGCAGGCGATATCCGATATCTCAATTGGGGAGGAGACTCCTTCTATGACTCCCTCGAAGTCGGGATGACCAAGAAGATGACCCACGGGTTACAGGTTCAGGGGTCCTTCACGTGGAGTAAGAGCATCGACGATAATTCAGGGGTCGTCGCTGGCGACACGTTTGGAAACTCAATCCCTAGCTTGCATTGGTTCGACATGAGACTGGACCGCGCAGTGTCTGACTTCAATGTTGGCCGAACACTTGTGCTCAGCGGAACATGGCTGGTTCCGGGACGTAAATCGTTGTCAGGCCCGGCGAGCCTTTTGGTGAACGGTTGGGAACTTGGTGCGATTTTCAAGGCTAACGACGGAGTTCCATTCACCGCGACCTTCGGAACTGACGGAGACCCTCAAGGTTTGAATAGTAGCGATCCGTGGGCTTTCCCTAACCGTCTGACGACCCCGAATTGTGCGACGCTAACTAATTCCAGAAACCCCGACCATTACATCAAGACCGAATGTTTTGCGGTCCCAACTGCACCGCCCTCATTCTTTACTGGTTCAACGCCGGTGTGCAGTTCGGACCCTCGCTTTGTCTCCGCCGCAATTGGTGACCCAACGCTTTTTCAGTGTTTTAATCTACGTGGCAACGCTGGGCGCAACATATTGAGGGGACCCGGATTGTCCAATCTCGATTTCTCCATTTACAAGAACGTTCCGGTAAAGCGAATTTCGGAAGCCTTTAACGTGCAATTCCGAACCGAGGTCTTCAATATTTTGAATCGGGCCAATTTCTCTATTCCAATCATCCCGGACAATACGGATATCTTTGATTCTACCGGTGCAAGGAACAATGCCGCTGGACTGCTTACCTCCACCACAACGACCGCGCGCCAGATCCAATTTGCGCTCAAGATGGTGTGGTGATGTCATCACCTAATTTAACGCGGCCGCACGTGAGTGCGCAGCGTTACTCGTAATCGCCACTGATATAGCCTTCTGCGCGTTTAACTTTGAGACGTCAATGGATTGGGAATCCAAATCAAGAGTTGTAGTCACTTTCGCGTGGCGAAGCAGGCCCTGAATCGTCTTTACGTCTGTCCCTGATTAACCAGGAAGGTAGCAAGCGAATGACGGAAGTTATGGACGCTGAATCGTTGACCCTTCAGCAAGCCGGATTCCGACCTTGATGGCTGCGGGGCGATTTCCCTTGCGTGTACAACACTCGGCCATAGGGTTTGGTCGCCCCGCTTCAGTCGGATCAGTCCGTTAGGGTAGCAAGG
>Ga0210400_10005894_pt1 | contig 10355 bp, 11 predicted proteins | sample IncBWH26MmetaG_FD_155456 | JGI IMG/M metagenome (GOLD analysis project Ga0210400, IMG submission 155456) | Forest soil microbial communities from Barre Woods Harvard Forest LTER site, Petersham, Massachusetts, United States - Inc-BW-H-26-M | ecosystem: Environmental > Terrestrial > Soil >... | reverse complement strand
CACCGTTTTCAAGCGCTGTTCGGGATCGGCGCCGGTGACTTTCTGGATGGCAATGCCGGATTCTTCTCCCGACAGGCCGCGGATCACTTGATTGAGGAACTCCAAGCTGTCAGCGAGGCGTTGCGCGCTCGGGCCGGCATCGCTGACGCCGGCACTCAGGCCGTTCAAATCCTGCTGAATGCGCTGCACGGTGAGCTCGAAGCGCTCGAGGTAGCGGCTCATGCCCTCGAGCTTCTGTACACCCACTGAACTGCCCAGATCGCCGAGCTCGGACAGCAGCTTCGGCGCCAACTCGCGCACTTCTTGAGTGGATGCCTGGATCGTTTCGACCGCTGATCGAGCCTCCGTGACCGCAGTCACGCCATCGTTCAACTTGCCCCAGGGGGCCGCGTCGCCGGTGCCCGGTATGCTGCCGCGCAATGCCTTGAGCCGGGCTGCGCTCTTGGCAAGCGCATCGAAGGCGCTCGCTTCCCCGCGCAACGCGTTTTGCGCCTCGAACGGTATGCGCTGGATCACGAGCGCGAGCTGCTCGGCGGGCGCTGCGACCGGCGCGGAATTGCGCGTCAGCGCCGTGAGGACCGCGGCGATGATCAGGCACAGCACCACGAGCCCCGCCAGCACCGGCAGCAGACTCGAGTTGGGTGATTTTTCGATTCGCCTGGTCATCATCTTTTATTCCGCAACCTAACTCGCCGCCTGCAGAAAACTCTGGCTCTCCACCAGGGTTTTCAAGCTCAAGACCGGCCAAACTTCGCCCCCGCGGCGAAACGCGCCGGCAAGATAGCTATCGCAGCGGATCACCGTCGGCGGTGCTTCCGCGCTGAATTCCGATTCCGCAAAACGCCGGAAGCCCAATACCTCATCGACCATCAAGCCCGCCGGAATGTCGCGGTGATTGACCACGACGATCCGGGTATTACGTCCCGAGGCGGTGGCGCCGCTGCCCAAGAATTGCCGCAAGTCCAACATCGGCATCAGCGCTCCGCGCACATTGGCCAACCCCCGGACCCAGCTCTTCGCGCCGGGAATGCGGGTGACCACCGCTGGATAACCCAAAACCTCGCGTGTCTCCTCGCGGGCAACCAAAAAAGTTTCGCCGCCCATGCGAAACGCAACGCCGACCCATTCCGGCCCGGCATCCGCTTCGGCGACGCTGTTCGCCGCCACCGTGCGGCTGCGCTTCTCCAATTCCTTGAGCAATTCGAATGGCCGGTCGCGCAAGCCGCGCAGGCTCGTGTCTGACCCGCTAGTCGTAGTCGTCATGTGGCCAGTGCGGCCTGCGCCTTTTCGACCAGCGCCTGAGCGGACACAGGCTTCACCAAATAATCCACGGCGCCTTGCCGCAGGCCCCAGACGCGATCGGTCTCCTGACCTTTGGTGGTCACCATGATGATCGGGATCAAGCTGGTCTCGGGGTCGTTGACGAGCATTCGGGTGGCTTGATAGCCGTTTACGCCCGGCATGACGATATCCATGAAAATGAGATCCGGTTTCATTTCCTTGGCCTTGCGCACGCCCTCTTGGCCGTTTTCGGCGGCGGCGGTTTTGAAACCGTGTTTCTCCAGCGCCTTTTGCATGACGAATACCTCGGTGGGTGAGTCGTCAACGATTAGAATCAGTGCCATCTCGTATTCTCCGTCATTTCCCGACGTGAGCTTCGATCGCTCCCAACAATTCGTCTTTCGTAAACGGTTTGGTCAAATAATGTTCCGATCCGACGATGCGGCCGCGGGCTCGATCGAACAACCCATCCTTGCTCGACAGCATGATCACCGGAATTTGCCTGAAGACCTTGTTGTGTTTGATCAGCGAACAGGTCTGGTATCCATCGAGTCGAGGCATCATGATGTCCACGAACACGATGTCCGGTTGATGGTCGGCGATCTTGGACAGGGCGTCGAAACCATCGACCGCCGTGAACACTTCACACCCTTCCTTGGTGAGGAGTGTTTCAGCGGTGCGGCGAATGGTCTTGCTGTCATCGATCACGAGGACCTTGAGGCCCGTGAGTTTAGGCTTGCCGCTGGTGATCATGCTCTCCATGACTTGCGTAGGTGCTGGAATCTTGTGGCTTTTTAACATATCCAGCCCGCGCAAGCCACGGTACGGGGTCGACATTTCGAGGCATGCGCGCATAAACAACGGTGGCCTGGTTCACAGTTTTCCCAAGAGAGCGGGCGACTTCCCCGCTTGCTAGACTTACGGAATGAGCATGTCGTCTCGAGTGCGTCTCGTCGTGGTCATGGACCCCATCGGGGCGATCAAGCCGGCAAAGGACACCACCTTGGGGCTGCTCCTCGCCGCGCAGGCGCGGGGCTGGGAGCTGCATTACGCCGAGCAGAAAGACCTTTGGCTGCTCGATGGGATCGCATGGGGCCGCCTGGCGGCGCTCAAGGTCTGGGATGATGCGGCAAACTGGTTCTCGCTGGGTGAACCGGCCGCCGCCAAACTCGGCGAATTCGACGTGATCCTGATGCGCAAGGATCCGCCGTTTGACACCGAATACATCTACAGCACCTACATCCTCGATCGCGCGCAGCAGCAAGGCGCGCGTGTTTTCAATCGCCCGCAGGGACTGCGGGACATCAACGAGAAAGTCTACACCGCGTGGTTTCCGCAGTGCTGCGCACCCACGCTCATCACACGCGACATGCACGACATGGGCGAATTCCTGCGCGAGCATGGCAAGGCGGTGTGCAAACCGCTGGATGGCATGGGCGGCAAATCCATTTTCGTTCTCGAGCATGGCGACAAGAACCGCAACGTCGTGTTCGAGACCCTGACCGGCTACGGCACCCGTTATGCCATCGTGCAGCGCTATCTGCCCGAAATCGTCGCCACGGGCGACAACCGCATCATTTTGGTCGACGGTGAACCGGTGCCCTTCGCTTTGAGCCGCATCCCGCTGCCCGAAGACAACCGCGGCAATCTGGCGGCCGGGGCCCGGGCCGAAAGCCGTCCGCTCAGGGATCGCGACCGATGGCTCTGCGCGCAAATCGGACCTAAGCTGCGCGATGCGGGAATGACATTTGTCGGGCTGGACGTCATCGGCGACTACGTCACCGAAATCAACGTCACGAGTCCGACGGGTATTCGCGAACTCAACAAAAAGCACGGTATCGACATCGGTTCCTTGCTGATGGACGCAATCGAGAGGAATTTGGGCGCGCCGTGACTTCAGAAACCCTTCAAACGGCTGACGCGATGCAGGCCGGCGATGCGCTGCGCACCGGGCTGCCGCCCGCCAACGATCGCATGTTGACCACTGGCTTTCTCGCCGCGCTGCTGCATGGGATCGTCATTCTGGGCGTGACCTTCAGCGCAACGAGCGGCAGCTCCGGCGATAAGGGCGCGCCAGGGCTCGAGGTCGTCCTCGTGAATGAGCGCGTCCCCGCCGCTGCCAAGAATCCGAACGCCCGCTATCTGTCGCAGCGCACTCAATTGGGCTCCGGCAACACCAGGAAGCGCGAGCGAAGTCTGATTCCCAAATCGTCGCTGATGCCCGTCGATCGCTTGGGCGTTCCGAGCGGGGCGGGACTGGACGCGCAGCGCGCAGGCGCCGACACGGGCGCGGAAGATCTGGTCGCGACGCATAGTCCTTCGCAGAAGATTTTCTATTTCGCCGCGTCGAGCGCCGCCAAGGACGCCACCGAGCTGCCGCTATTGCTGGAGAAGCGGCCGGACCTTGCGATGACGCCGAACGACGATGGGATCGAACTGCGCTTGCGCGGTGAGGCCAAACACGAGCTGTGGATCGCCGCCGACACGCGCGAATCCGACGTCGCGGTGTACTTGGATAGCTGGCGCCGAAAAATCGAGCGTGTCGGCACGATGAACTTTCCGGACGTCGCACGGCGCGAGAAACATTCGGGAACGCCGGTCATCGAGGTCACCATCGGCGCCGACGGCAAGCTGCTGCAAACCAACGTCAGGCGCAGCAGCGGTGCCGCGGAGATCGACGAGGCGGCCATGCGGATTTTAAAGCTGGCGGCGCCTTATGATCCGTTCCCCAGCGAATTGTCGGCGAAGCACGACCAGATTCGCATTGCTTACGAATGGCAATTCCTGGATGGCTCCGCGCAAGGAGGCGCGGTGTATTATTCACAGCCGAACAACCCTTGAGCCATCGGCCGTTACATGAGCGATTCGGGCTATCTGACCAACCAGCTGCTGATCGCCATGCCTTACATGGGTGACCCCAATTTCGCGCAGACCGTCGCGCTGGTGTGCGACCACAATTCGCACGGCGCGCTCGGGCTGATCCTCAACAAGCCCCTGCCGATGCGCATGGGGGAAATATTCGAACAGCTGGAGATCGAGCTCGGCAAGGGCCCGTTAAGGGAGCGGCAAGTGTTGCGCGGCGGACCGATGCAAACCGATCGCGGCTTTGTCGTGCATCGTGCATTCGGCGAATGGGATTCGACGCTCAAGGTCTCCGATGCGCTGCACGTGACGACGTCGCGGGACATCTTGGCGGCCATGGCCCGCGGCCAGGGGCCCCAGGAGGCCGTTGTCGCGTTGGGATACGCCGGCTGGGACGGCGGCCAGCTGGAGGAAGAGATTCGGGCGAACGCCTGGCTGAGCGCGCCGGTGGACTTGGGTTTGATTTTCGAACTGCCGTTCGAATCCCGCTGGCATGCCGCCGGACGTCTTCTGGGCGTGGAATTGTCGCGAGTCAGCCCCATCGGCGGAAATGCCTGAGTCTTCCCGGCCGAAGATCGTTCTGGCTTTCGATTTCGGCCTGCGCAGAATCGGCGTTGCCTGCGGCGACAGCGTCAGCCGCAGCGCCTCAGCCTTGGAAACGGTGCCCGCCAACCTAAACGGACCGCGCTGGGAACTCATCGCTTCGATGCTCAAGGTTTGGCAACCCGACATGGCGGTGGTCGGGCTGCCGTATAATGTGGATGGTTCCGATAGCGATATGACGGGTGCCGCGCGCACCTTCGCGGCCGAACTGGCTCGCCGCTTTGGCGTAGAGGTCGTCATGGTCGACGAACGCTACTCGTCGCTCGAAGCCGCGGCGCGGCTGCAAGCGGCGCGAGAGTCGGGGTTGCGGCGGCGGCGGGTGGCAAAGTCCGATGTCGACGCAGCGGCGGCCTGCGTGATATTGGAACGCTGGTTCAGCGAACATACTTGAGGCGCAAATGCGATCACAACAAGACAGCGCGGGGGGCTTGCGCCACCTCATCACGCTCGAGGGGCTGGCGCGCGACGCGTTGACGGCCATCCTCGATCGCGCGGAACGCTACCGTCGCCTGCCCGGTCAACCGGCCTACGAAGGCCGCGAACTGGCCGGCGTGACGCTGGCAAATTTGTTCTTCGAACCGAGCACCCGCACCCGCGCCTCGTTCGACCTCGCCAGCCGGCGCTTGGGAGCGCATGTGCTCAACCTGGACCTGCATTCCAGCTCGCGCGCCAAGGGCGAGAGCATGTTGGACACGATCTACACGCTCGAGGCGATGAACACCGATGTGTTCGTGATTCGCGATTCCGAAGCGGGCATGCCGGAATTCTTGATCGATCATGTGGCTCCGCACGTGTCGGTCATCAGCGCCGGCGAGGCGCACGTGTCTCACCCCACACAGGGGCTGCTCGACGTGCTGACGATTCGCACGCACAAGCGCCGCTTCACGGGACTCAAAGTGGCCATCGTCGGCGACATCAAGCATTCGCGGGTCGCTCGCTCGGCGGCGACGGCCTTGAGCACGCTCGGAACCACGGATCTGCGCTTGGTCGCACCGCAGGCGCTGCTGCCCGAGGAAGCCGAATTCCGCGGCGCACAGCGCTTCACTCGCATCGAAGACGGCATCGCGGGCGCCGATGTGGTGATGATGCTGCGAATCCAAAAGGAGCGCATGGCCCAAGCCGCATCGCTCGATGACGCTGCGTATTTCAGGGAATTCGGCCTGACGGCGCAGCGCCTGAAATTGGCCGCGCCCAGCGTGCTCGTCATGCATCCCGGGCCCATGAACCGCGGCGTTGAAATCTCCTCCGAGGTGGCCGACGGCCCGCGCTCGGTGATTCGCGAGCAGGTGAACAACGGCGTTGCGGTGCGAATGGCCGTGCTGGCATCGATCGCCGCGACCCTGACCCGCCATCGCCGGCCGCTATAGCGCTCGCCACGGAGGGTGACCAGACTCAAGGCACGAAGGCGGCAGTGCCTTGAGTCTGGTCACCCTGCCTGGCGAGAAGTCGGGCCGATCAATATTCGAAGCTCGCCCTCCAGCACCTTAGGGGGATGGGAAGCTTCGAGGCACTGCTGTCTTCCGTGCCTCGAAGCTTCCCATATCCCCCTAGGGTGGTGGCCGTATTGCGGCGATGCCCGCCTGCTCGAGGGTTCGGGCCGCGGCAAGGCACAAGCCCTCGCGCCAAGGAGCGCCGATGATCTGCACACCCACCGGCAACGCGCGCTCCGCGGGCGATTCGCCCTCGCCAGGCCAGACGGGGACCGTGCATACAGGCAGGCCGATGCATGAAATGGGCTGGGTGAGCACGCCGAGTCCCGCCTTGGTGGGAATGCTGCGGCCGTTGATCAGCAGCGTCTCCTGGCCGATGCGCGGCGCCACCGCCGGCGCGGCCGCCGCAATCAACAGGTCGAAGCGGTCGAACAGATCCATCGCTTCTCTGTAGGCCTGCCGGCGCACGCGCTGCGCCTGGATCACCCACGTTGCGGGAATCAGGCTGCCCGCGGCCAAGCGAGCCCGGGATGAGGGCCCGAAATCCTCGTACTGTTCGATCAAACGCGGCCGATGCAGCGCGCCGCCCTCGGCGCCGGTAATGATGTAGGCCGCGGCGCGCGCGACCTCGGCGCTTTTGAGCTCCGTCCACTCCGTTGCCCCGAGCGCCGCCGCCGCCAGTTGTACCGCGCGCCGTGCCGCAGGATCCGCCCAGGCGTGAAACCAACCGCCCAGGATGCCGATCCGAACGCCGCGGGGCAGCGAGAGCGCTGCACCGACCGGTTCGACGGCGCGCTGCGCGCAGGCCGGATCCTTGCGATCCGGTCCCTGCATCGCGTCGTAGGAGAGCGCCAATCCCGAGACGCTGTTGGCGAACGGCCCCACATGATCGAGGCTGTTCACGAAAGGATAGGTGCCGCCGCGCGACAATCGCCCGTAGGTCGGCTTCAGGCCAAAGACACCGCACAGCGATGCCGGCACACGAATCGAACCGCTGGTATCAGACCCTAGACTAATCGGCAGCATTCCGGCACCGACGGCCGCGGCCGAGCCGCCGGACGAACCGCCCGCGCCGCGCGTGCGATCGCGCGGATTGCGCGTCGTACCGTAGTGATGATTCTCAGTCAGGAACCCGTACGCCAGTTCTTCCATGTTGAGCGCGCCCACCAGGATTGCGCCGGCGCGGCGCATTCGCGCCACGATGGTGGCATCGGCAGCGGCCGGCGCATTGCCGGCATTTATCTTTGCCCCGGCGAGGGTCACCATCCCTTCGACGTCGAACAAGTTCTTCACGGCATAGGGCACGCCAGCCAGCGGCGGCAGCGGCTTCCCGAGGGCGTGCAAGCCGTCGATCGCGGCGGCTTCGCGCTCGGCACGCTCGAAAGTCTTCGCGGTGAAGCAATTCAAATCGGGATCCTTCGCCAGAATCAGTGCTTTGCAATCCGCCAGCACGTCCGCGGCGCTGCGCGTGCCCTTGGCGATCTCAACCACGATGTCGGTAGCCGAGCCGATCACGGCCGAAACACCGGTGCCGGGTCCGAGCCAAAGGGCAGCGGCCATTGCATGACCGTCTGCGCTATCGCCTCGAGGCGCGAGAACTGCTCGATGATTTCCGCAATTTGGGCATCGTTAAAGGTGTAGCCCTGCAGCGCCAAGGCCGCACGCACGTACGATTCGAGCGGGTTGCCATGAGCTTCGGTCATCATTCGATCATCGCATAGTCGCCGCTCGCCTTGCTTTAAGTCCCGCTGATCCCAGGCGCGTTGCGGCATTCAGGCTCCCGCGCACAAGCTTGCAGGCGTAAACATCTGGGAGGCTTCAATGACCGCACGGAATTTGTTCAAAGAAGATTTGGGACAACGCCGCTACGACCTCGACTGGGTCAGGATCGGCGCCTTCATTCTGCTGATCCTGTACCACGTCGGCATGTACTACGTCACTTGGGATTGGCACGTGAAGAGCCCGCAGGCCTCGGCCGCCATCGAGCCTCTGATGATGCTGACCTCGCCGTGGCGGCTGTCGCTGCTGTTCTTGGTGTCCGGCGTCGCCACGGGTTTCCTGCTGGCGCGCCAAGGCGCAGGGCATTTCATGGGCCAGCGTTCGACGCGACTGCTCATCCCGTTGATCTTCGGCATGTTCGTGATCGTTCCGCCGCAATCCTATCTCGAGGTCGTCGAAAAGTTGCGCTACGCGGGAGGCTTCGCCGAGTTCTACCAGCTGTACGTCACGGGCTTTCATGGGTTCTGCCGCGGCGCCGATTGCCTGATCATGCCGACGTGGAACCACTTGTGGTTCGTCGCGTATCTTTGGGTGTACACGGCGGTGCTCTATGTTGCCGTTCGCTTGAGTCCACCCTTGATTCCCTGGCTGCGCCGATTCGCCGAGCGGCGCTTGTCGGGCATCGGGATCCTGCTTTGGCCCATCGCCTACCTGTGCGCGATCCGCGTCGGTCTCTCGGGTCGATTTCCTGCCAATCATGCGCTGCTCGGCGACTGGTACAACCATGCCTTATACTTTGGCGTGTTCCTGTTGGGGTTCTCGCTGGCCGGCACGCGCGCCGCGTGGGCCACGCTGGAGCGTGCCCGTTGGGTGACGCTCGGTCTCGCCGTGCTCGGCTGGGGATTCCTGGCCGCGTACTTGAGCGCATACAGCGACGATGCCGCGATTCCGCCGGCGGGACTGCGGCTGTTCGCGCGGTGCATTTACGGCAGCGAGCAGTGGCTGGCGATTGCGGCCATCGTGGGATTCGCGCATCGCCATCTGACTCACGACAGCACCGCGCGGCGTTACCTGACCGGCGCGATATTCCCGGTGTATATTCTTCACCAGACTGTCATCGTCGTGGTGGCGCATGCACTCAAGCCATCGCATTTGTATCCACTCGTGGAGGGAGTACTGCTTGTGCTGGTCACGGCCGCGATCTGCTTCTTGAGCTACGAAGCGATTCGCCGCGTGCGGTTACTGCGGCCCTTGTTCGGTCTGGAGCTCGGGATGCCGCGCAAGCCCGGGATCAAGGCCACGCGTGTGCCCGTGGCGCAACGGCTTGCACCGCAACTTGGCGTTCCGCAGGACATCAACTAACCATGGCAGCGAACTAGTCATGGCAGCGATTACCATCGCAAGCCGGCCGCGCGCTGCCCGTTCCAGTTGGGTGCTTTACGCCATCCTGGCGGTGCTCTTCGGCCTGTACGAGGGCATCAATGCGCTGGTGGGCTTGCGCGGTGCGGGCATCGCCGCCTGGAAGCCGCTGGTCTGGGAAATCAGCAGCGTCGTCGTCATCTTCGCGCTCATCCCGTTCATCGTGCGCTTCGAGCGGCACTTTCGATTGGATGACCGTCCGCGCTGGCGGATCGCCGTCGCACACACCTGCGCGGCGCTGGTGTTTTCAGCGGTGCATGTCGCCGGCATGCTGGCGCTGCGCAAGCTGGCCTATGCCGCGGTCGGTCAGCACTATGCCTTCGACAGTTTGGCCATTCAGGCTTTCTACGAGCTGCAAAAGGATCTCATCACCTACGTGTTGATATTGGTGGTCATTTTCGCGAACCGCGAATTTCAAGTCAGGCGCAGGAGCGATCTGCGCGCGGCGGAGCTCGCGGCTGAACTCGGTCAGGCGCGCCTGAAGCATCTGACCGCGCAAATCGAGCCGCACTTTCTGTTCAATGCGCTGAACGCCATTTCCAATCGCATGCACGAGGATGTCGAGGCCGCGGATCGCATGATCAGCAGCTTAGGATCGCTGATGCGCGCCGCCTACGATTCGGACCAGCAGGTGCTGGTGCCCTTGGAGCGCGAGTTGGACTGGCTGCGGGGCTATGCCGACATGATGACGGAACGCTTTCGCGGGCAGTTGTCCTTCGATCTGACGGTGGCCCCGGGACTTGAAGCCGTGGAAGTCCCGCGTCTGCTATTGCAGCCCCTGGTCGAAAACGCCCTGCGGCATGGTCTTGCTTCAGGACGGGGAAGTCTGACGGTCGATGTCTCGCGGCAGGGAACAACGCTGCGCTATATCGTCAGCGACGATGGGGTTGGCATCGACGACACCACCGTGAAGCCGGGTACAGGCCTCTCCAATGTCGCGCGGCGATTGGAATTGCTGTTTCCAGGCGCGCACACCTTCACGCTGGCGACCCGCCGGCCTGCGGGAACCGTGGTCACTCTGAGCTTTCCGGTCGCGAATTG
>Ga0210400_10005889_pt1 | contig 10360 bp, 9 predicted proteins | sample IncBWH26MmetaG_FD_155456 | JGI IMG/M metagenome (GOLD analysis project Ga0210400, IMG submission 155456) | Forest soil microbial communities from Barre Woods Harvard Forest LTER site, Petersham, Massachusetts, United States - Inc-BW-H-26-M | ecosystem: Environmental > Terrestrial > Soil >... | reverse complement strand
ATGCGGGAGCGGCTCCATTTGGTGAACGGCGAGATTTTCATCCAGTCGGAGCCCGGCCACGGCGTCACGATAAACGCTTGTGTGCCTCTTAGGGCGGAAGCGCATCGGGCCCACGCGTAGATGTGCTTCCTTGGGCTACTAACTCCTGGACAGGCCGCTTACGATAACTTGTGTGCCTTAGGGTACCCCACGACCTTAACACTTGACCGGGACGCTCTTCCTCCGAAGGGTGTCCCACCCCCTCCCGAAATCGCTGTACACGTACACTTCAAAAGAACAGACTCCAGTTGACCCAGTGACTCGCCACCACCGACCAGACTCGTGGGGCATTCTCATCCCGTCTAGTGTCCAAACATAATCTTTGTCTTGCCCCGCTTGTCTCTCCCGGCAACGAGGCTTGATGTGCACGAAAAATTGTAATGGGCGGCAAGGTGCAAGAGTTGCCGTGGAATGGTCGGGTATCGAGACGTGAGATACACGCCGGATGCACGAGGCGTGAACGCCGAAGAAAAGCTCCCCGAAGGAACAACCAGTCGGCGCTGCGATCACTGCGGGACGATGTGCGATTTTGACTTGCGTCAGCTTAGGCCCACTCCTGTAAAGTTTCTTATTCCGCGAATGTTCTAGAAACAGTCGCACGTCTCCGGACCCATCCGGGTTCGCCTTAGCTTCTCTCTAGGCAGTACCCCACAATTTACGTATAATCCGAGCCACTATGGCCAAGCATCTGTTCTTGGCCGTCATCTGTCGTACCCTCAGCTGTACAACAGAATGCCAGGTCAAGTACGTCGGGCCTTATTCGGGGGAGTCCAGGTTTCAGCATTTGGCGCCTGAATCATTTGTGTATTGCTGCGCTGAGTGTAAACGGACCCATCGCTACCACCGTGAGGAGGTATATCCCGTGCTGCTGGATGCGGCTCCTTCGGGTGGATTTGAAAACGCGTTCTGACATGTGGTCCTCATGTTCAGCCTCTCAATCGCTAAGGTCGTGGCGTCGGGTGAGGTACCTGCCGGCCGGGGCTGTGTACCCCTGCCCATCCCACCGGGAGTCCCATCGCATCTCATGTAGCAGCCGCCGCAACACATTCGGCCAAGTAAAAGTGGAAGAACGTCGAGCAAGTCGTCGTTACAAGTTAGCCCTTCACGTCGAAATCAGGATCGAGTCGGACCTCCAGGAGTTCGAGCCAATCTCGGGAAGGACCTGCGATATTTCGCCTCAAGGCTTTTACTTCAGGATCGTCCAGAGTCTGAGCGTGGGAATGAAAATCGGATTTTCGATCATGCCTCCCGGGGAAGCCACCAATGCGTTCATCAGCGGAAAGGCGCGAGTGGTGCGCGTGGAAGAGATCTCAGATGACAGTATCGATCACGTGGGCGTCGGTGCCGTGATCGGAAAATACAAGTTCGGTCGAGCTGAATTGTTAGGTTGATGCCCGTTGGTGCAGAAACTGGGGGCGATCCACGACAGGATTCTACACCAGCATTTCTAAGCGGCGTAGGCGTGGGTTCGGCCAATTTCCATTTCCATTTGGTGCTTCTCCCAGCAGCTTGCTTTCTCTCCGGCGAAGAGTTCAGCGTGGTAGCGGTGGTTGCTTGGATCGCGGCCATTGAGCCTAGGGTCATAAATCTTCTCCCTTACCCATCTTTCCCCGGACTCAATCGGCGAGTCGCAGTAGGCGCATTGGGTCACGCAGCTGACGATCATGTTTGTCCTCCTCAAAACGAGTACACATAATGAGACGCGATTTTCGCTATGCGGTGTATGGGTCGAATGTAAAGAGCGTGTCTTGTCTTCGTCATTTCTGCCGATACGGCCAATGCGAACGCGGACGATTAACGTATCCAACGCCAACGTAACAAAACCTGGCTCTGTATTTACGAACATAATCACCTGAGTATTCGCCAGGGTCGCACTCTGCAAAAGTGCGCTGACGCCAGCTTGGAAATTAACGGCTGCAATGCCAGCAAGACTGATTCTCTTTATGGGTGATTCTGCCGTCGAACGACTAACATTCAGCGTGGGGCGATTGTTCAACGACACCGATGGTCCATTATTTCCGAGCGAGACCGCGTTCGCGATTGCTGCATTCTGGTTTTGTAATCCCATAAGCACTGCTCCTTTGCGTCTGAGACGCAAACCACAGAAATGAAAAAGGCGGCATCTGTGGGAGAACACCGGCCTGTGCTGCGCCATTTGGATTCACGCTTCCGGTCTGGAAGTCGTGTCAGGGCGAGGACGCAGCGGTGCCCCGATCTCTTTCAGTAACCGTCGTGGTTTCTGCCAGATGTTTTCTTGTGGTTTTTGCTAGGCGTGGCTTGTGATGACCGTGGGGATCTGCCTTGCGTGCCTGCTGGACTCGACCAGGGGATGCCACGTTCACCGCTTCCTGCGCACGATTTGAAGCTACTTTCTTTGTTACGTTTGCCATAAATTGTTTCTCTCAATGAATCGCCACAGTTGTGACCATCGTCGATTCTTTTAATGTGGCTGCTTGGCTGCACGCCGCAAACTCGTTAAATGGGAAACCGGACGAGGTTCGAATCCCCGCCCGGTCCCTGGGCCATGTTTTGAAGAATGCTTACACTCGCGAAGTGCTGGTCCGGCATTCTCTCCGGCACTAGATTCACCAACAGAATTATCGGGATTGCCGATGCTGCCGCTGGCCGGATGTTTGTTCCAGTGGTCTCACCGTGGTCTCTGGATTAGGTCGTCCGTCTCAATCACTTTGGGAAGGGAAAACGGACGGGCCAGAAAACACGGCGGATTTCAGTGCAACCAAACTCTTTTCCACTGCTTAAAGCGTTGCGAAATGGCCTTATTTCAGGCTGACACTCCCAACATGCGCCCCGCCGCGTTTCTGGAGTGCCTGGACTGCTGAGTTGAGTCCAGCGTGTAACACTTCTTGTACGCCGTGGTCGGATATCTTCCTGATCGCCGCATTAACCGCTGCGAGAACCGTCGCGTCGTGGAGAAATGCGGGGTAATTTACAGGTCCAGGACCTGGTATATGAAACGGGATTGCAAGCTCGATTACTGGAATGTCGTAGCAGTGTTCAAGATTACCGAACTTGAAGCAAATTCTCATGTTGAATCTCCTCTGTTGACCTTTTGGGTGAAAATGCGCCGGGGTGGGTTCACTGTCCGTCACGGGGTTGACGGTGGTCGTAAGCCTAGCGAGAAGTGTCGCCGTCGTCAACCATCGCCACACCGGGCGCGTGCTCAGCAATACGCTGAACGGCATGATCATCTGCCCCTTTTCCACGTGAGGATTTAGCAGCGGAGTTGCCCGATCTTCTCTTCGCCGATGGCTGACGAAATCTTCAAAGTCTATTGATTGCGGCGTAACAGAGGGCCACTAAGCTCGGGCCTTGTTCTCACGATGTCTGCGGCTGGTCTTCTGGACTGCGGATCGAGTGTAAAGGAATGCTCCGCCGCCGGTCGCAAACAAAAGTCATCGTTGGGTACAGCTGCGCATCGTCGAAATCTGGATCGATCCTACTCCGTTGAGGTGCATAGGAGATTCACCCTCATTATTTTGAGCTCGATGCCCAACTCGCCGATCTGATGATTTGGATTCGGGAAATCTGCGCTCAATCACACAAAGACTAAGTCGTTTGAGGGAAACCATGGAGGGTCCTTTGAAACATTTGCTGAAGATCACAATGTTTGGTGTAACTATGCTGTTTTTGCTCGTCATGACGCCGATATCCACGAATGCCCAATTGAGCAAGGTAAAGACCGTTTGGGTCATTCTAATGGAAAATCACAACTGGACCGGCAACAACGCCGGCGCCGCGTTTGGTGCCCCGGATATCAAAGCGAACCCGCTTGCCCCGTACATCAACGGGACACTGCTGGAAACATCCGCGCACGCCGAACAATATTTCAATCCTCCCAAGAACCATCCCAGCCAGCCAAATTATTTGTGGCTGGAAGCAGGCACCAATTTCGGCGTCCTCGCAGATACCCAGCCTGGCCAGCCTCAACTGACCACAGACCAGCATCTGGCAAAACTTCTTGAAAATGCCGGCGTTTCCTGGAGGGCCTACGCGGAGCCAGACTTTGGCAGTCCCGTCTTCGACAACTGCCCGTTGGATTTTACGTTCTTCGATGTGGAACATCTCGCCTTTGTCTACTTTAACGACGTCAACGATGGGTTGAACCCGCAGTCGGCTGAATGTATCTCGCACGTTAAACCCTATTATCAGTTGGCGACCGATCTGGCCGACCACACCTCGGCCCGGTACAACTTCATTACGCCAAACCTCTGCCACGACGGGCATGAAGGAATTTCTCCTTGTGCTGCCTCGGAATCTACCGATAATACGTTGCGCTCCGATACTTGGCTCAAACAAAATGTGCCCCTGATTACCGAGTCTGACGAGTACAAGGAAGGTGGCGCGTTGTTCATCATCTGGGATGAGGCCGAAGACAGCGGCAAATTCAGCGATGGCCCGATTGGCATGTTCATCCTCTCGCCGTTTGCCAAGGGCGGGGGTAAGAAGGCCTTTACCAATTCCATCCACTACGACCACAGCTCCACCCTGAAAACGTTGCAGGAAATCTTTCACGTCGAACCACTGCTGGGCGCGGCCGCGGACCCCGAAACAAAGGATCTCAGTGATTTTTTCAAGGGGAATTGCGGAGACGGAGCGGGTGACACCAACGGTTGCGGCGATTGAGGAACGGCAGTTCTTTTTGCCCTCGTAAATACTAGATCTCGCCTAAAACAGCACATCTGGCCCTTGGGCATTTCATCTGCATCAGAAGCAAAGTAACTACAAGGCGTGGCCCACAAGGGCGCTGTTTAGCCAATCGGTTCGTACGCGGACAAGCTCGAGAGGGCCGCCAATACCGTGGCAAACTAAGATTACGCACTTGCCTCAAGAAGGTAGTTTGAGTCTTTGAGAACATGCAGATCTAGGTTAAAGCTCAATGCGGACTGGTTGTCATTGCGTCTTGCACTTTGGGAAATCGCGACACTTGGAGACGGTACCCGTTACGGGTTCGCACATGATAATTTTTCATGCGCTCAGAAGTCAGTTTTACGGTGATGGTGCGCCAGCCCCTGTTGGAGTTCTGACGCGGGTAATAGCTAAGAGAATAGAGATGAGCCAAATCATCCCTGATTGACGCAAAGGCTTGTTGTTCGTTTATCCAGGTCTTGGCGAAGTAGGCCTTCCCTCCCGTTGCCGCTGTCATGCGCTCGAAGACGGCTGTCGAGATTGGCTCTAACTGGGCCTGTCGAGTGCATACCATGTAGATTGCTATTCCGGCCGATTGTGCCAGCTCCGCTACGTCCTCCGGCGGAACAACGCTCGCATTGTCGGGTCCGTTGGAGAAAACCACGATGACTTTGCGGCCCGAATATTGCGCCGCATCTTTCACAGTTAGCAAAAGGCAATTGTAAAGTGCTGCATCATCACCTGCTACAGTCGTCCGCACTCCACGAAGAACTTGCGACCGTTCCGAAGTGAGATGGGTAGCCCTCGACAAATCCCGGCTGTAGGAATAGAAAGCTATACGGTCAGCGCTCTCCAAAGAGCGAATGAAATCGGATATGGCGTCCTGCGCAAAAACAAATCCTCGATACATGTAATTGCTCGTATCAAAGAGAATAAATACGTTCGCCCCGGTCACGGCCACGCGCAGGTCGCCCTCCGATAGCCGCTCACGTGAGCCATACTGTTCTTTGCCAGTTGCCTCGCCGTCTCCAGCAACACGTCTCACTTCGATGTCGGACGATGCAGCCTCCGCCAACCGGTTAGCAGGCTCATTCCCCTCCGCGAAGGTCGCTATCTTTTGTTGAATTCCGTCCTCTTGCACGAAAAAATCGCCGGGATGGAGCCCCGTGACATAGTTCCCATGCCTGTCCGTCACTGCTACATTCAATTGCACCAAGTCGACCGCCACTTGTATGTGAGAATCTACATGCACGGGTTCTTGCGCAACCACACACTCTCTCGTGTACAGAAACATCACAAGAATTGCAGTCAGAAACGAACGAAATGTTTTCCTTGCCATGGACGCACCTATTTCCTCACAAGCTCAAACACAATTAATTTGGGGTTTCCACGTTTCCTGCCAGCGATGAGATTTTCCCTTCGCGGAACTCTTTCCCCGTCTCACGTAAGGCGCGCAGCGTCGCTGGCCAGTCTTCCAGGTCACTGGCCGAAATCCTCTCGACCATTCGACGTGTCAGCACCGGAACCATACGGTTCAGCAAAACCGGTGATTCTCCCATTTCATCCGCCAACCGCGCCCAATAGAGATTTCCCGAATCCCAGCATTCCCCCATCAACCGGCTATAATTTCCTCCCAAAGCCGGAAACGGTCTCACATCGATTAGCTCGCGCGCGTAGGTCTGGGTAAAGACCGCGTGGATCACCCCAAAATCGCGCGACAACCGTTCCCAATTCACCTCTTCCGGGTGTTCCCGAATCAATCCTTCAAGCTCTCGTCCCGCAGTGCTATCTCTCTCGAGTTCCCCGGAATATCTCTCCCGAAACTTCGCCGTCAGATAGAAGCCATCCGCTGGCGCTATGCCCCCAAAAAGTTCGCTCGTTTTTCCTGCTCGGATAGTTTGGTCCAGCCATGCGCGTCGCTCGGGAACCATTCGATCTGAGAGTACGGCTATCACCTTGCGCTTTAGCTGTTCGTCCTTGGACGATGCCATCAGCAGTTCCTCGCCCGCTCGTTGATAGAGGGCCACTGCATGCAGTTCATTGCGGCTGACGTTCCACCACCGTGGCACAATCGCATTGCTCAAAAGCCCTGGAACAAATTGTTGCCAAATCAACGCTTGCACGTGATCTGGAGCAATGAAATTTTGCTCCGTCTCCGCCAATACATAGGGGAGATCAGCAAGCGATCCAATCATATGTGCGCCACCCCCCGCCGGTGACCCTGATCCAACCAAGCGTGGCGCCTGCCACAAGTGTTCAACTCCCTGAATCGTGTCACCGGAAAAATCATGCGAACGAACAAACAGCGGATTATTGTGCAAGACCTGCGAACCCGGCGGTTCATAATACGCGTAGTTCAATCCCGCGAGTGTGTCTCTTAGAAATGTGGCAAGCTGCCCTCGAGCCGCTTCTACTTGTTTCGGAGATTCGGGTGACCGAATGACCTTCCCAAGGTCGGTCCGCATCTCTAGCTCAGTGTGGCGATTGTTATAGGTTCCTGCGGCCCATTCAGTCCTTTCGCTGTTGGTAAAGATCGGCCGCGGCATCTCGAATTCACGAAGTTCACCCGCCAGCGCGGCCAGCTCATCCTTGTGTTTAGCTGATTGCTCCGGATTCCTTAGACCATCGTCTAGAGCAAATAGGGTGTCCATTGAAACCAGGCGCTGGTCCTCCATTACCGACCGCATTCGATTGGCCATTTCCATGCGTACTTGCTGTCCTTCCGCCGTCGTTTGATGAACTCCAGCCAGCAGATTGATTATCTCGTTTTGCGATCCACTTGCTTTCCCCGTCACTGCCCGAAACACTTGCTCAATCGAACTGCGCCCTGCTGTAACGAGTTGCGCACTCGTAGAAACTTCAAAGAAAGGCTTGATCGTTTCCATCCAGGACGAATTCAGTTGACCGGCGTCGATTTCGCCTTGCCTCGCCAGGATCTGCCAGAGTCCCAGGTTTGCCTGAAAAATTCCCATCGCGTTTCCGCGTAATGCGTGTTCGGGGATTTTACTAATCGCCTCGGCTGTAATCATGTAGCGAGTGATCGAGTGATCGCTGAGATCGGGAAATTCGGAAAACATCAGATACTGATCACTAAAGTCTGCATACCTCTCAGCGAGCAGGAGCACCGTCTGGGAGCTTAGTCGTCGCCCGGGCGCGCGCCTGTGGTCCAATTCGCTCAAACAGAGATAAGCCTGCAGCGGCCCGGCACCCGTATCCAGCCGTGAAAAAGTGAACATTGCTGCGGCCAACTGATCCGGCGTTCGCCAACTCAACGAGCCTTTGCTTGCGTGACGAAGTAGTTTGTAGTTTTCCGACTTCCGGAGAATTTCATCCCATGCCTGCAGGTTCCCCGGCACATACGGTTCGCCGCCGCCATCCCATTTCAGTCGTGTTACCAGCACCAGAAGCGCAGGTGCTGGTCTGAACGGCAGCCTTGCTCCCGCTTCTTCCGAAACTCCCGCTGCTCGGAATGCCCCGTAGTAACGGCTCATTCTGTGGCCGGCGGCGAAGTGTTCTTGTTGATTCTGGCTTGTTCGCGCCATTGCATCAAAATAGGTCGCTACCCACCCGTGGTCCTTCTTTAGAAGTTGCAGGATAAATTCTCTCGGCGCATGAGGATTAGCTCCCACCATTTCCTGCCATTCCTTCTCCGCTTCTCGCCCACCTGGAACAATCACCGCCCCACCGCGAACACATAACTGGCTCCCGTAGTGATCAAGCGCTGCGGCAAGCGGGAGTAGTTTCGCCAGTCCTATGTCCTTCTGCATTTCAACCCTGGTTTCAGGCTCGATTTGCGACATGGCCCAGTAAAGCCGCGCCAAGCTACGTTCGTTCAGGAGGCTCTCCAAAAAGTCCCTGGTCTCGTGGCCATTCTGACTAGCCAGTACGATCCAGTCGCCGGCTGCAAATAGCACTGGAACGGTGCTCCCTGTGTAGCCATAGTCAAATGGTCCATCGTGCTGCAGTCTCTCTTCAAGGTCGAGCAAAGGGAACCCGGAATCAACACTCAGAAATGCTCTCCCGGGATCAGCTGTGCTTAAGGTCATCCCTCCACGCCCGCATTGTCCTCGAATTCTGTAACCGAGGATGCGAAGCAGAGGCTCCGCATCTTTGCAGCCGTTAACGTGGATGCCCCCACCCTGACCTGCCAGAGCACTCAGCTCTTTCGATTGATGAAGGTAGCGCCGCAGTAAAATCAGGTACTCCGTCGGTTTCCCCAACTGATAGCCATGGAGCACCACGGAACGCGCAAGTTGCGGCACTACCTCCGAGGGCGTAACGTTCAGGTTGATCCCGCTCATGCGTAAGAATGACCGCAGAGGTCCAGGAATGGTTACACTACTTTCGGGTAGGGAGGAAATCGCGCTCTGATCAACATTCTCCAAGGCCCAAGAAGAGCGCGGCTTCGTGGTCGCGTTTGCAACGCGGTCATTAGTGGTCAGGAAAAGCCCGGCGACATTAAACAGCAGGAAAAGAAGAGAAGGTTTCACCGCTCACCCCTTCGACCCAGGGCTAGGCGGGATGCCCGCGGGGGTTAGTCTGGTCCTGAAGTTTACTCCTCCCACCCGACTTATCCAATCGACATTTTGTGAACGGTTGGCAAACTGAGCTGGCCGAAATCAGCATTACATTTTCTCTAAGTTACATCCCGAAGAGGGTAAGCTTTCAACCGGCGTAATTTTCCGGAGGTGAGGCCGTGCTTCCGAACACATAAGGAAAGTATGGCCCGTTGGCCTGGCTAACTTTGGTTGTAACGATCAGTGCCCACTCGCAATTCTTGTCAGGCCGATGCAGATCAATTCGTCATTACTTTTGCAAGACTAAAAGACTTTCAGGGAGTGGTTCTAGCGGCCAGGAGCGGAGCATCGGCGTGAGCGGTTTCGTCCCCCAGGACCGAACCGGGTGTGGTCGATGGACTTTATGGCGGATCAGTTGGCGGGCGGGAGCAGGTTTCGATCGCTCACCGTCGTGGATATCGACACACGGGTATGCTTGGCAATCAAGTCGGGTCAGAAATTGAAAGGCGAAGATGCTGTGAGGACACTGAACCGAATCAAGATCAGCCGTGGCGCGATGCCATCGTGCAAAACCCTCGCTCTAACTATTCTGATGACCGTCAACACGTCGGCGACGACGCAAGAGGAACCACGCGTCGGCGAGCAAAATCGCCAGCGCGAAGTAAGGCAGGCGCGACAGCGTCCACAGCGAGGCCTGCACCCGCGCCCGGAAGCGGATCACCTGGCGGTTTTGATCTGCTGAAATGATAACCGACTGGTTCCAGTCGAGCGCTATCAGCTGCGCAAGCAGTCCGCGGCGAACGCAACCTTCGAGATTGTAGATCCCTACCACCGGCGAAAAATGACTAGCGACGAGCACGTCGCGCGACAGCTCCTCCCAGCTCAACGAACCCATACGCACGCCCGGCTGCGGGTCACCGGCCGTTATGCCTACGACAATGCGCTGAGCGGACGGACCATACTGCCAGATGAGCGCGGAATCGGCGGCACGGTTGAAGCTCGAGTAGAGCATGAGAACCTCGCGGTCGCTGCGCACATCGACAATGCCGAACAGGCGCTCTAGTAGCGTGGAGTGGACTTCGCGCTCATCGGCGATGAAGGGAAACTGATAGGTTTCGACGCGGTAGCCGGCGGCTTCGATTCGGGCGATGAAGGCC
>Ga0210400_10005886_pt1 | contig 10362 bp, 6 predicted proteins | sample IncBWH26MmetaG_FD_155456 | JGI IMG/M metagenome (GOLD analysis project Ga0210400, IMG submission 155456) | Forest soil microbial communities from Barre Woods Harvard Forest LTER site, Petersham, Massachusetts, United States - Inc-BW-H-26-M | ecosystem: Environmental > Terrestrial > Soil >... | reverse complement strand
CGGAAGCGGAAGAAGAAATCCGAACATGGCCAGCGAGGGAATGGTCTGCAGCACGTTGGCTATGCCGATCATTGGTTTGGCCCAACGCGGTGAACGTGTGAGCCAGATGCCGGCGGGCACGGCCAGAGCGGTCGCAAACAACATGGCGGCCCCGGTGAGCCAGAGATGCTCGATTGTGAGCGTGGCGATTTCGCTGCCGTATTGCGAGAGGAATGAGGTGTTCATGCGACACCGTCCTTTGCGATCGGATCCGGTGTCACAGTGGACTGGCCGCGGCGGAACGCGCGGGCATAGGCGACGATCTCGGGCTGATCGGACTGGAGGAATCGGTCGCGGGGAAGATTTGCAAGGACTCTGCCCTCGCCGAGCAGGACGATGCGATCGGCGAGATAGAGCGCTTCGTCGAGATCATGCGTTACCAGCAGCACAGTAGTATGCAGACGTTGGAGCAGGTCGCGAAGCATGTCCTGCATTTCCGCCCGGGTGAGCGGGTCAAGAGCGCCGAAGGGCTCGTCCATGAGCAGAATCTTTGGCTCCGCAGCAAGCGCACGAGCCAAGCCGACACGCTGCCGCTGACCGCCGGAGAGCTGATGGGGAAAGCGAGCGGAGAATGTCGAGGGGTCGAGGCCGACGAGTTGCAGCAATTCGTTGCTGCGGGTTACGCGCTGTTCCCGTGACTGCCCTTCCGCTTCAAGAACGATGCCGATGTTGCGCTCCGTATTGAAATGAGGAAAGAGGCCAGTCTCCTGAATGACGTAGCCCAGCTTTCTGCGCAATTGGACGAGGCTGAGTTCGTTGGCATTTGCGCCTGCCACAAGAACCCGGCCACGGCTAGGCTCAATCATGCGGTTTGCGGTGCGAAGCAGGGTGGTTTTTCCTGAGCCGCTGCGGCCGAGAATCGCCGTCACGGTGCCGTCCTCAAGCACGAGTGAGACGTCATCAAGCAGACGGCGGCCACTTGGAATCGTCGCGGAAATGTTTTGGAATTCTAGGGCTGCGTTCATCGCGTGAGCATCCATTCGCGGGTTCCATGATATCGGCATGCCTCTGATGCGACTTTGGCAGATTCGCGCAGTGCATCGACAAAGCTGAAACCGGAAGCAGTGTAGAAGCAGAAAGCTCCGTGAAAGATGTCACCTGCGCCGGAGGTGTCTACCGCGTCAACTTGCGGAACTTCGACGGAACCCGGCAGAAGTGCCGTGATGAATCGAATGGATTCTGCTCCGTTCGTGATTGCAATTTGGCGCACGCCCGTTTCACGCAGATACTGTATGGCTTCGTCTTCACTCATGCAGCCCGGCGGTCGAAAGTCGGCGGAGCAGATTGCGGTATCGACGAATTGCAGCAATTTATCAGTTCCTGGTTTCCAGCTTCCTCCATCGAAAACGACGGAGACTTGGGCCGACACCGCCGCTTCGGCCCATGCGTAGCATGCTTCCATGGAGTGGCCATCGACCAGCAGTACGCTTGCACTTTCAAGTATTGATCGATCAACGTGCGATGGCGGGATATTGAAGCCCGTCGTATTCACCGACACAATGCTTCGTTGGCCGCGTTGATTCACCCATACCGAAGAGACAGGCGGTGGATTGTCCGAATCGGGGGTGAGATCGATGAGTCCGACCGCATAGTGTTGAAGCTCTTCCCTGATTAAAGTTGCGAGAGCATGGTGGCCGACTGCTGCCGCGAGTGTGGCGTTGCCCCCAAAATGGCTGAAGGTAATGGCAGCATTGGTTGCGGGTCCGCCTACGAGTAGTTTCTGACTGTGTGCGACTGCTTTCGTGTCAGCCGACGGAAAGTTATCGACCGCGTGGATCAGATCGATTGTCGACAACCCCACGAAGATGCCACGAGTCATGATCAAGCCTCGCCGGTTCTGATCCTCACATTCTAAGCGGAAGGCCCTTATGCCACGGGTAGCGTCGAGTCCGATTCGGCAAGCGGTGCAGGCAACTTTACTGCTTGGTCACGTCTGTTTCGTTATCGTCGGCGTCACGATCAATGAGTTTGTTCAGCGGGTCGATGCCGGCGCGGGCGGGCATCTTGTCCACGACGATTTCGAAGGTCTGCTTGCCGTCGTGAACCCATTGCTTCTGAAGGTACAACGGCTTTTCGGTTTCGCGCGGGCCGGTGAAGACGCCAATATCCACCAGGTCGTTCATCTTTTCGGGGGTCTCATTGCCGCTCCCGTCAGACTTCATCTTGTGCGCCTCGACCACCAGCGTGACCTTGAATTTGTGATCGGCTGTCTGCGTCACCGTGGCTGACTCGGCCCGGTTGTTGTAGAGGACGATGTTCTCGAAGGAATCATCGATGAAGTACTGCAGGTTGGCGGGAGTCTGTTGGCGAAGGGTTGCGACAAGTTCGCGCGTGTCGGGATACGGGACTGATTGCGCTGTGCCTGCGTTGGCGTATCGGTACTGCATCAGAAAGTTGTGCAGGGCCAGGTTAACCTTATCTTCGCCGATGTAATCGGAGAGCGCATACATGATCTGGCCGCCCTTCTGATACCAGACGTACGCTTCCTGTTGGACCTGAGCAAGCGGTTCTTCCCTGCGAATTTCGGTGCCGCGACCGCGGAGATAGCGATCAAGCTCGTACTTGAGGAACTTGTGCATATTGTCATCGCCGTAGCGGTGGCGCATCGTCATCAATGCGGAGTATTCCGCAAGGGTTTCCGACATCATGTTCGATCCGGCGACGCGGCCGCCGATCAATTGATGCGCCCACCACTGATGTCCGAGTTCGTGGGCGGTAACGAAGTATGTGAAGTCGATATCGGTGGGTTTCTCCATCCGTTCGATGAATCCGATGCCCTCGGAGTAGGGAACCGTATTGGGGAAGGACTGCGCAAATGTGCGGTAACGTGGAAACTCGAGAATCCGATACTGCTTGAACTGATAAGGGCTGTAGTCCTTCTCGTAGAAGGCGAGGCCGGCTTTCGAAGCTGCGATCATATCCTGTACGTCGAAGCTGTGCGCGGGCAGGTGATAGACCTCAATCGCAATGGGCCCATTGGCGCCCTGAAATGTGTCGTGGGTGACTTCGTAATTGCCTGAGATGAAGGAAAAGAAGTCAAGGGTCTGCACATCACCCATGTCGTAGGTGAAGTAGTGTCGGCCGTTCGCAACCCAGTCCTTTTGCAGATACCCCGGAGAAATAGCGATCTGGTCAGCCGAGGTACTAACTGTGGTGCGGTAGTGAATCCAATCTGAGGTCGGCGTAAATAAGTTGGTGACGCTGCCGACCGGATCACCTCGATTCGGGAGTAACTCCTGCGCTCCGAGATGTTCTTCGCGACGGCGTCGGGGATCATTCAGTTCGTTATCTGCGCTGTAGCCAATGCTCGGAAAATATCCGGAATCGAAAAAAGTTCCGTTGTAGGCCAGCTCGGCACGCTCGTGGCCATCGAGAAAGCCACGGGTTTGCTGATTCAGGTTGAAGTTCATGTTCATCGTCTCGCCCGGACCAAGCGGTTTGTCGAGGGCATAGATAACGTAGAGATTTCGCGGGCTTGCAGAGACGATGTGAAACGGCCGATCGAAGGTGACGCCGGCGACCGACTGCTGAGCGTTGGTGATATGGATTTGCGCGATAGGCTCGGTCGTTTTGTTCTGGAGCACGAAGTGGCCGGTTCCGCTGAAAGAGCGGCGCTCAGGAAAGATGTCGATTTGCGCATCGGCTGAAATTACCTTGGGCTGCGCCAAGTGTTCGTATTTTTTGAAGTCCCGTTCGTAGTTTGCCTGGATGACGCGCCGGTCTTTGTTGGTCAGGTATTCATTCAAAACGTGCGTGTTGTAGTAGAACCATGCGCCGCTGCCCACGGCCATCAACAGGAAAACCACGGCTGCCGGAGCGAGCCCCTGCGCGTTCTGACGGAGAAGATGCAACCGTGAACGCAGTGAGTCTTCCGCGCCACGGCGCGCAAGTCCAATCGAGAGGACTCCGAGAAAAGCAACGACCGAAAGCCAGTACGTAATGGACCAGAATAGTGGCTGGACGAAATGTCCATAGCCGTTCATGTCGGAGTAGGTATACGGCGGAGTGGCGCCAAACAGATAGAGTGTGTTCTCCCAGCCGAAGTTGAAAAGGACCGGCTGCATTACAAAAACACCGATGACGACGCCATGCCCGATGAACTTGTTGGATACGATGGTCTGCACGAACATTGCGAAGAGCGCAAAGGTGAGCACCTGAGGGAAGGTGACGACGTAGAGTTCCTTGGCGTACTGCAGCAATTCGTAGTGATAGTAACCGGCAATGGTCTGCATGATGATTCCACAGATCCCGGCGATGGTGAGCAAGGCGAGTTCCACAACGCAGAGTGCGCTGAACTTTGAGAGCCAGTCAGTTGACTCGCTCATGGGAAGCGCATCGTGAATACCCTCGAAACGAGTGTCGCGTTCACGCCAGATGAGCTCGGCTGCATAGAACGTTGCGACGATATAAAAGATGAGCATTGCGAAGCCCTCAACGGACTGCAGCATGAGGTAGGTAACGGGCCAGACATTTACTCCTTCTACCCGGCCGGCGTAGTGCCCGTTGTTGAGTGACACTCCAGCCATGAGCACAAGAAGTACCCAGAAGGGAACATCGCGCACAACATTGCGGACGCGCATGCGCGTGAGCGAGTTGTACTGCGCGATCGAAGTACCAAGGCCGAAGAACTGATGCACGAGCGGGATTCTTGCGACTGCCCGGGTGCGCACCGGTTGCAATTCTTCATCCTGCTCGAGCGCAATGCGGGCACGGCGGCTGCTGGTTCGCGCGGTAAGTGCCTCGATCGACATCGGGAAAAACTTCCACAGCAACCCCAGGCTGAGAACGCCGATGCCGACCCAGAGGGCCCGGTTGTAGAAGAACACGCCGCCAGCCGCTTGAAGCGACCAGGAATACAGCAGGGTATTCTTTTCGACCACCGTCCAATAGCGGGTGATGGCGTCGTTGAGGATGATGCCGACGGGGTCGAAGACTCCAGGCCAGAACAGCGCGGTGCTGCGGGTTGTCTCAAAAGCACCGAGAGTAATCAAGTACAGAATCAGGAAACCAGCGCCTTGGACATAAACGATAAAGATGCGGCGGGTGAGGGCGGCCACCATAAAGAAGATGGATCCGATGAAGAATATCTGCACGAGGACGATGAAGAGGAACGGTTGCACGTACCACCACAGGTGCGTGGGCGCGATGCGGGTGTGGTCGGCCCACGGCGCTAAGGTTCCCAGCAACTCGCCGAAGATCAACCCGGAGAACGCAAATGCCGTTGCCACGAATGATCCAGCCCATCGTCCGCCGAGGTAGGCAAACTTGGAGATTGGTTTGGTAAACAAGATCTGCGTGGTGTCGCGCTGGAAATCGCGGAGGATCGATGTGCCAAAGATGGCACCGATGATGATCAATCCGAAGAAGGTAGAGAAGACATCGTTGTAGATGTTGGCATACGGACCATTCAGCAACACCTTGCCATTGCCGAATGCGATGGGGCCAAAGTTCTCCGAAGCGATGCACAGGAAGCTGAAGGCGAACCAAATGGCGAAGTAGACGTAGGTCGAGATAGTTTTGAAACGAAACTTCAGCTCGAATGTGAAGAATTCCAGAAACAGGCGCATGGCGCTCTCCAAACCCTAGTTTTTCGCGTGGCGAGACAGGCTGAGGAAGTAGACGTCTTCCAGTTCCGACTCAGATGATTTGAATCCCTCTCCAGGATCGGAGTCGGCGTACACGCGCACTTCATGCTGGCCAGCGATCAGATGCGTGGAGATCACTTGTAGATTGGCTTCGAGCGCCTTCAGTTCATCATCGCTACCGACGACCTTCGACCATATCTTTCCATGCAATGCATTGAGCGTCTCCGTCGGCGAGCCCTCTAGCAGCACCGTGCCGTTGGCGATGATGGCCATGCGCGGGCATAGCTCACGGACGTCGTCGACGATGTGGGTGGACAGAATCACGATAACGTCGCGGCCGATGGAACTGAGCAGATTGAGGAAGCGATTGCGCTCCGCGGGGTCGAGTCCGGCGGTGGGCTCATCGACAATGATCAGCTTTGGCTTGCCGAGCAGCGCTTGTGCGATTCCGAAGCGCTGCTTCATGCCGCCGGAGTAGGTGCCGAGCGACTTCTTCCGAACTTCCCAGAGATTCGTCTGATGCAGGAGGGCATCGACGATTTCGTTTCTTTCCTTCTTGTTGGTAATGCCCTTCATCACGGCAAGATGGTGCAGCATATCGGTCGCAGAGACCTTGGGATAGACTCCAAATTCCTGGGGAAGGTATCCGAGTATTTTTCGGACTTCCGTCTTGTTCGCCAGAACATCGAGTCCATCGAGGTTCACGCTGCCGGCATCGGGAGTTTGCAATGTGGCCACGGTTCGCATCAGCGTGCTTTTTCCGGCTCCATTCGGGCCGAGCAACCCGAACATGTTATTCCCGATGGTCAGCGAAACATTCTGGAGCGCTCTTACGCCATTGGGATAAGTTTTTGATAGACCGGAGATGGTGAGAGCCAAGGCTGTGGTCCTCCTGGTTATTTCTAGATTGTCGGGCGGGTTGCGGACGTTCCGGCCATGCTATCACACTGATTGGTCAAAAGATATCGGGCCCATCCTTACTCTTCGAAGTAACTGGGAGTATCTCGACTTTCGGCTGGAGTCGCTGTCAATTTCTTGTCATTACACCAAGCGCGCGGCGATTCCAGTCGGGACGCCCCGTTTATTTCTCTTCACGAAAATCGAGGGAGGATTCGCTTCGACCGCATGCGCCGGCGGGCAATTTCCCTTCGTGTACTCGCAACCGATTTAGTGCTGAGGCGTGGTTTCTGCCGCCTGCATTCTTTGCCAAAGAAATGAATAGGCGGCGATGACGCAGTAGCAGCCCAGCGGCACCGTGTAAGCCAGCGAGATGCGATGGGTTGTCTGGGAGATCCAACCCATCAACGGTGTGAGGACCGCGCCGCCGACAATGGACATGACAATGAGCGAGCCGCCAATCTTGGTGTTCTTGCCGAGGCCCTCGATGCCGAGCGCGAAGATGGTGGGAAACATCACCGACATGAAGAAACTGGTGAAGAAAATTGCCCATAAGCCAACCCATCCAGGAAAAAGAACGCCGATTCCGACAAGAGCGATGTTGATCACGCTGTAGTGAGCCATCAGGTGATTGGGGCGAACGTATCGCATGATCGCCGACGACCCGAAGCGACCAACGCCGAATGCCGCCAGTGTTCCCGTGAGCAGGTAGCCGGCGATTTTCTCATGCTGATGCGTGGAGTCCTGGACATACTGAATGAAGTAACTCCAAGTGCCCACCTGTGCACCCACGTACATGAATTGGGCCAAGATAGCAGAGAGAAATGTGGGATAGCCGAGAAGGTCCCGAAACCTTCCGTGGCTTTCTCCTTCAGCCTGGTGTTCGCCGGCGACTACGGGAAAGCGCGTGAGGGCGATGAGCACAGCCCACACAATGGTGACGGCCCCCAGAACCATGTAGGGCGCAACAACACGCATCGTCTCTGCGCGGAGATAGGTCGTGTAGGTATGTGCAGCCTGCATTGCGGCCACTTGCGAACCGTTGAGTTCGATTCCGGAGAAGATAAAAACGGTACCCATCAGTGCGCCGGTGATCGAGCCGAGCGGATTGAAGGCCTGGGCGAAGTTGAGGCGTCGCGCGGCGGATTGGGGGTCTCCCATCTGTGCCACGAATGGATTTGACGCGGTCTCGAGAAAAGCAAGACCACTGGCGATGACAAACAGGGCTGCGAGGAAATATGGATAGCGCCCAATGATGGCGGCTGGCCAGAAGAGAAAAGCGCCGATGCCAAACAGCAACAGCCCCACGATGAATCCGGACTTGTATCCGAAGCGCCGCATCAGAAGTGCCGCCGGAGTAGCGAGCAGAAAGTAGCCCATGTAGAAGGCGGACTGGACCAGTCCGGCCTGAAAGCGGGACAGGGCGAACGACTTCATGAACTGGCGGATCAGCACGTCGTTCAGGTTATTGGGAATGCCCCAGAGAAAGAAGAGCGCCGTTACCAGCGCGAACGGCAGCAGCACTCCGTGGGGAACCAGCCGAGGCGGAGACTGTGCCGCTGGGGCTGTGTTGCTTTCAGTGGAACCGATCAACATCGGACTTCCCTTCTCGGATAGCTTTCGTCGAAGACTGCCGACCAAGGAAGCTTAAACTTCCCGGCGCGAGAAATGAACACGAAACATCAACTCTGCCATTTTGACGACACGAACGGCAAGAGCGTTTGCGTGGGCCCCGCGAGATCTATCGGCAGGCCTGGGGATATTCGGCCGCCGGATCCCAATCAGTTGAGATTGCCGACTACCTGCTCTGCGACTCGCTCGAGGATCGATGCGCTGTATGGGTCGGTGGGAGGGCCATCGGCTTTGGGCGTTGCGACTGCGTCGGGAACATTGCTCGTGGTTACGACGAAGAAAACGTCTCTCATCCGGCCGGCGATTACATCCCAGGGATGCCCCTGCTCGTCGGTGCGCCGGCATTGTATGGCTTCATTTCCGAGCGCCTTGAGTTGCCTGCTTTCCGGTGGACAGGGATGCCTGTCGATCTTGCCAACGACGATACGCAGCATTTTTGTACGTTCGCCGGATTGCACCGTGAACTCGCAAAGGCCTTGCCCGTTTTCTTCTGCCTGAAAGTGAAGCGACACAGGGCCACCGAGGACCGCTTGGGCGCTCCCGGAGGAAAACCATGGGCAGGTTGCCGGTTGCTGTGCCGTGGAGATTGTCGCGGGGAGGATGAGAAGGTACGCGGCAGAGCAAAAGGCAAGACGCATGGTCATACTTTCGACTTCGCTGGAACGAGTTGTTCTGACTTCAGGATTTTGCCGCCTTCTTCGAGAACGTAGAGCCGGTTGGAATCAAGATTGTGGAACTGATCAACTTGTCCACTCAACCAGCGCACTTCAACGGTGTCTACCTGTTTCGCCTGATCGAGCCCAAAATGCAGGCGCAGGTCATTCTGCGAGAAGTAGCTGCCACCGCTTCGCAACTCCTCAATTTGAACGAGAGGATGCTCGGCGGTGGGCGAGGTCCTGGCGGTGACAACCACGCGGCTGCCGATGCCCGAGCGATTGGACTTGGTGCCGACAAGCTTGATCTTGATCCAGTTTCGATTCAGCGTTGAATCGCACCGCAAAAGCTGCGGCGGCGCATTGATGCAGTTCACCACGATATCGATGTCGCCGTCGTTGTCGTAGTCGCCGAAGGCACAGCCACGGGCCGGCGCGTTTTCAAGAATTCCCGGTCCGCCGACGCCGGTCACCTCTTCAAAGCGCCCGTTGCGGAGGTTGCGATAGAGATATTTGTGTTCGGCGTATTTCAGATCGGCCTTGGAATTATCGACTTCAGGATAGACATGGCCGTTTGACATGAGAATGTCGAGCCATCCGTCGTTGTCCATGTCGAAGAAGCCGACGCCCCATCCAAGCAATCGCGTGTTGACGCCCAGGCCGCCGGGATAGGTGCGGTCTTCGAAGTTGCCATCGCCGAGATTCGTGTATAGAGAGTCGGTGTCTCCGGCGAAGTTTGTCTTCACGACGTCGAACTTGCCATCGCGGTTATAGTCGCCGATGGAAACGCCCATGCCGGCCTGGGGTTTTGCTTCGGCTGACAGGGCCGCGCCGGCTTCAATGGCAATGTCGCGAAATGTTCCGTCTTTCTGATTGAGATAGAGCGTGGCCGGCGCCGAATCGTTGGCAACGTAGATGTCGGGCCAACCATCGTTGTCGAGATCTGAGGCGGCAACACTCAATCCATAGGTGCCAACCGCGGTCCACATGCCGCTCCTCTCGCTGACGTCTTCGAATGTGCCGTCGCCCTTGTTGTGATACAGGATGTTTTTCCCGCCGGGCAGACCCGGAGGTCCACAGGCCACCAGGATCCCCTTGTAGGTGCATGGGCCATCCTGCGGCAGTGGGGCGGTCTTCAGATCGAAGTCGACATAGTTGGCAACGAAGAGATCGAGATGTCCATCCTTGTCATAATCAACAAACGTGCACCCGCTGTTCCATCGGATCTTCGGTCCGGGCTGGATGAGTCCGGCCTCGCGTGTGACATCAGTAAATGTGCCGTTGCCGTTGTTCCGATAGAGCGCATTCTGCCCGTAGTAAGTGACAAACAGATCGTCAAGGCCATCATTATTGTAGTCGCCAACGCAGCAGGCCTGGCCCCAGCCGGTTTTGTGCTCGAGGCCTGAACCAATTGAGACGTCGGTGAAGGTGCCGTCGCGATTGTTCTTGAAGAGGCGGCAATGCGGCTCCTGGCCGGCGGGAAATCCCTCCAGACGCCAACCGTTCACCAGGAAGAGATCGGGCCAGCCGTCGTGGTCATAGTCATAGAACGCGAG
>Ga0210400_10005885_pt1 | contig 10364 bp, 6 predicted proteins | sample IncBWH26MmetaG_FD_155456 | JGI IMG/M metagenome (GOLD analysis project Ga0210400, IMG submission 155456) | Forest soil microbial communities from Barre Woods Harvard Forest LTER site, Petersham, Massachusetts, United States - Inc-BW-H-26-M | ecosystem: Environmental > Terrestrial > Soil >... | reverse complement strand
TGACGACATGGAACTTGTGGGCCGCGTCTTCCGCGCTCTGCACACCATCAAGGGATCTGGAGCCATGTTCGGCTTCGACGGGCTCGCCGCCTTTACCCACAATCTCGAGAGTGCCTTTGACGAGGTGCGCAGCGGAAGGCTTGCAGTGACCGCCGAGCTGGTTGACTTGAGTTTGGCAGGGCTCGATCATATCCGGGCCTTCCTTGATGAATCTTCGCAAGTCGACTCCGACGCGTGCGAGCGATTACTCACGCGGCTGCGAAAAATGACCGTCGCGAACGAGAGCTTGCATAGTGTCGACGCACAACTTTCCGAGCCGCTTCCCAGGCTGTCAACAACGTCAGGCCCGGTCCGCCCGTGGAAGATTCACTTCGCTCCCGGACCCTCGCTGATGCGCAGTGGCAGTGATCCACTCCTGCTGATTCAGGAACTCGGCAGTCTGGGTGAACTCGAATCAACGGCAAGCATGGCATCCGTTCCGCCGCTTCCGGAGCTTGACCCTGAGCGCTGCTACATCGCATGGGATCTTGTATTACGGACCGCAGCGAGTCTTGACGCGATCCGCGATGTATTCATTTTTGTAGAAGATTGTTGCGAACTGCGTATTGAACCGCTACAGAACCCAGTTGCTGCTGAAGCGGATCTGATCGCAAAGGCTCTTGAGGAAAAGCGCGGCCAACGTGGCGGTCGTCGTCATTACGACTCGCCCGATAACGCCAGCAGCATTCGCGTAGCCACCACGAAACTCGATCAGTTTGTAAATCTCGTCGGGGAACTGGTCACTGTGCAGGCGCGGCTCAGCGAACTGGCCACCCGTCGCGATGATCCCGACGTGACCGCGGTGGCAGAAGAAGTTGATCGCCTGGCGTCGGCCCTCCGTGAGACCTCGATGAATGTGCGCATGATGCCGATACGAGGGACTTTTGAGAAGTTTCGCCGGCTGGTGCACGACCTGGCACGCGATCTTGGCAAGGACGTCGAGCTCATCATTGAAGGCGCCGACACGGAGCTCGACAAGTCCGTCATCGACCAGCTCAGCGACCCCCTGATGCACCTGATCCGCAACAGCATGGATCACGGCATCGGCATGCCGGAGGATCGCACCGCCCAGGGTAAGTCCACGCGTGCCACCATTCATCTTTCGGCCTGCTATTCGGGGGCCAGCGTCCTTATCAGCGTCTCCGACGATGGCCAGGGAATCGATGCCGAAGCAGTACGGGTTCGTGCTGTCGAGCGAGGGCTGATCAATGCGGTTGCCCACCTGAGCGTCTCCGAGATTTATGGGCTGCTCTTTCAGGCTGGATTCTCCACCGCCAAACAAGTTACCGACATCTCCGGCCGCGGCGTAGGTTTGGACGTGGTTCGCCGCAACGTTGACAAGCTCCGGGGAAGCATCGATATTGCCAGCCAGCCGGGCAAGGGCACAGCGGTCACGCTGCGCCTGCCCCTGACTCTGGCCATCATTGACGGACTCCTGGTAATGGTCGGCGACGCGTATTTCGTCCTGCCGCTTGCGGATACGCTGGAGTGCATCGAGCTGTCGCGCGAGCAGATTGACACGGCCAATGGCAAGCATCTCATCAACGTGCGCGGCGACGTTGTGCCCTACATCCGCTTAAGAGAGTACTTCGGCGTAACCACAGCACTGCCTGAGTTCGAGCAAGTGATGCTGGTCGACACTGAAGACGGTCGCTGCGGGCTGGTGTTCGATCGTGTGCTGGGCAACTGTCAGACCATGATCAAGTCGCTGGGCCGCGTTTACCGCCATGTGCATACGGTTTCAGGAGCCACCATCCTCGGCAACGGCACCGTGGCGCTCATCCTCGATCCACACCGAATGGTGCAGGAGTGCATCCGCGCCATCGGGCTCCGGGTGCGCGGACATCCGCTTGCACGCTCGTAGGACAGTGACACCTTTTGCGAAAGCCGCATAACGGCAGCCGATGTGATGTTCCTTCTCAATCACGCGGAATATCACGATCGATAACGGTGATTCGAACACACTGCGCGGGTACCTGACCCCAGGTAGGTCCGAAGCAGAGAGAAGAGGAAGAAAGAGATGTCAACAACACTGGTGAGCGAGGGCCGCAAGTTGCACAGCGCAGAAAACGGCCAGGTGAAGAATGGCAAGCACATTGCCCCGCAAAACGACCGCGAAGCGCTGCTAAACGAAGTCATGCGCCTCGTGGATGCCTCCAAGGAAGGTCGCCTGACCGAGAGAGGTCGTGCGACCATCTTCAACGGCCCAGATCGCGAACTGATCCAGGGCGTCAACGAAATGCTCGATGCCATCCTTCTGCCCATCGACGAAGGCAATCGTATCCTGGCGCAAATCTCCGAGGGCAAGATCGACGAAGTGATCGCCCAGACTTACAAGGGCGATCACGAAAAGATGAAGCTCGCCGTCAACAACGTGGCCATCGTGCTCCAAACTCTGCAAAAGGAAATGATGCGACTCACCGTTGCATCGCACGAAGGCCAGCTCAGCGAGCGCGCCAGGCCGGAGCAGTTCGCCGGCGCCTATGCCGGCATTGTGCGCGGCGTCAACGAGATGCTCGATGCCATCCTTCTCCCCATCGGCGAAGGCAATCGTATCCTGGCGCAAATCTCTGAGGGCAAGATCGACGAAGTGATCGCCCAGACTTATAAGGGCGATCACGAAAAGATGAAGCTCGCCGTCAACAACGTGGCCATCGTGCTTCAAACTCTGCAAAAGGAAATGATGCGACTCACCGTTGCATCGCATGAAGGCCAGCTCAGCGAGCGCGGCAAGCCGGAGCAGTTCGCTGGCGCCTATGCCGGCATAGTGCGCGGCGTCAACGAGATGCTCGATGCGATCCTTCTCCCCATCGCCGAGGGCAACCGCATCCTGGCGCGGATCTCCGAAGGCAGGATTGACGAGCTGATCTCCCAGACCTACAAGGGCGACCACGAAAAGATGAAGCTCGCCGTTAACAAGGTGGCCGAAGTTCTGCAGATGCTCGCGAACATGCTAATGCATCTGACAGAAGCAGCAAGAGACGGAAAGCTTGCCGAGCGGGCTAACCCGGATTCGGTGCAGGGCGCATATGCTGACATCGTCCGCGGCGTGAACGCCCTACTCGATGCAGTGATCGGGCCCTTGAATGTCTCTGCCCGTTACGTCGACCTGATCGCCAAGGGCGATATACCCCCGGCGATCACGGATAACTACAACGGCGACTTCAACACCATCAAGAACAACCTCAACTTGCTTATTGGGGCGATGAACGACATAACGGGCGCTGCTGAACACATCGCTGGCGGCAACCTCACCGTCACCTTGAAGGAACGCTGCGCGCAGGACAAGTTGATGCAGGCGCTCGTTGCGATGGTGGCCGGATTGACGCGCACTGTCTCCGAAATCCGCTCCATCGCCGGCGAAGTTGCGTCGGCCAGCCAATCCATTTCAACAGCATCGGTGCAGGTATCAAAGGGCGCGAGCTCCCAGGCTGCAGCCGCGGAAGAAGCTTCCTCTTCGATGGAAGAGATGGTCTCGAACATCAAGCAGAATGCCGACAACGCTCAGCAGACTGACAAGATCGCCAACAAGAGCGCCAAGGATGCCCAGGAGAGCGGCAAGAGCGTGCTCGAAGCAGTTGCGGCGATGAAGGAGATCGCCAACAGGATTTCCATCATCGAGGAGATCGCGCGCCAGACCAACCTGCTGGCGCTCAACGCGGCGATCGAGGCAGCCCGCGCCGGCGAACACGGCAAGGGGTTTGCCGTAGTGGCCGCTGAAGTCCGCAAGCTGGCCGAACGCAGCCAAAAAGCGGCCGGTGAGATTAACCAGCTCTCCAGCACCACCCTGCGCGTGAGTGAGAAATCCGGAGAGATGCTCGAAAAACTCGTTCCCGATATTCAACGCACCGCCGAGCTGGTACAGGAAATCTCCGCCGCCAGCAAGGAGCAGGACACCGGCGCCGAGCAGATCAACAAGGCTCTGCAACAGCTCGAACAGGTGATCCAGCAGAACGCATCGGCGGCCGAAGAGATGGCTTCGACCACAGAAGAGCTGACCGGGCAGTCGGAGCAGTTGGTGAGCGCGCTTTCGTTCTTCCGCACCGACGATGAGGAGGACGCTGCGGCTCGCAGACCGTTGCAGAAGACTGCAAGGCCGCATGCGCCGGCTGTAAAGCCGAGTCCGAAACCAAGCAGCCATGAGCTTTCAGCCGGCGCCAGGCACGGTGTGTCTCTGCGCATGAAGGATAAGCAGGACGAGCTTGACGGAGAATTTGAGCGGTACTGACGGTGCGGGACGTCTCGGCTGTTGGCGCGGCGTCCCCAGGCTTCACACGCCACACAAGAAAGGAACAGCATTCATGAGCGTGAACGAAATCACGGAGACGCACCAGTACCTGACCTTCAAACTCGGCAACGAGATCTTCGCGACCGACGTCGCCAAGGTGAGAGAGGTCCTGGACCTGACAGCAATTACACAGATCCCGCGCACACCCGAGTTTATGGCGGGCGTCATCAACCTGCGCGGCAGCGTAGTCCCGGTCGTTGATCTCAGGCTTTGCTTTGAGATGTCGAAGACCGTGAGCACGCGCAACACTTGCATCGTCGTAGTCGAAGTGATGCTTGACGATGAACCCACGATAATCGGTGCGCTCGCGGATTCGGTGGAAGAGGTTGTCGACCTCGAACCCGATCAGATTCAGCCGCCGCCCCGCATCGGGACGCAAATTCGCGTGGACTTTATCAAGGGCATGGGTAAACGTGATAACAACTTCATCATGATCCTGGACATGGATCGCGTATTCTCGGCCGAGGAACTCACCGCGTTCCACGGCCAGGAAAAACCAATAGCCGATGCGGTGGCCGCGTGATGCAGAATGCCGCGGCCGATGCCCATGCTGTCGCGGAAGATGGGCTATCGAGTCGCGATTACGCGCGACTGCGCGAGCTCATCTACACCCAGACCGGCATTTGCCTGGGCCAGGAAAAGAAAACCATGGTCGAGGTCCGCCTCAAGCGCCGATTGCGGACCTTGAACATGGCCACCTATTCCGCGTATTGCGATTTCGTCTTCGGGCGAAAAGGCATGAGGGAGGAACTGGTCTTCCTCATCAACGTCATCACCACCAACAAGACGGATTTCTTTCGCGAACCGGCGCACTTCGAGTTTCTCATCCAGAAAGCAGTTCCTGAACTGGCCCTGCCTGGCCGCCCCATTGTCGTTTGGAGTGCAGGCTGTTCCAGCGGCGAGGAGCCGTACACCATGGCCATGGTATTGAGCGAATACGCGCAGACCCATCCCGGCTTTCGCTTCCGCATCCTGGCTTCCGACATCTCCACGTCTGTGCTTGAAAAAGCCGGGATGGGCGTCTACTCGCTTGAGTCCGCAGCGCCGATTCCGCTCGCCCTCAAGCGCAGATATCTTCTGCGCAGTCGCGATTCCAGCTCAGCGCGCGTGCGCGTCGTTCCCGAACTGCGCAAGCTCATCGAGTTTCGACGCCTCAACTTCATGGACGCGGACTACATGCTTGCGGAAGAAGTCGATGCCATCTTTTGCCGCAATGTCCTCATTTATTTCGATCGCACCACCCAGGAAAACATCCTGCGCAAGCTGGTGCACAACCTCATCCCTTCGGGCTATCTGTTCGTCGGGCACTCGGAGACGCTGCACGATATGGACCTGCCCGTCGTGCCTATCGCTCCAGCACTTTACCGGAAAGCTAATGCCCGCATCCGAAATTGATGTGCCCGAGTTCTATCTTCAGCCGGGTGAATGGTGCATCGTGCGCCGTCCATCCATCCTGAAAACTGTGCTCGGCTCCTGCGTCAGTGTCACGTTTCATGCCCCGCGCCTCGCGGTCTCCGCCATGTGCCATCCCATGCTCCCCACGTACACTGCGCGGCCTGTGGTTCACTCCGATCTAACGGTCCGATCCGATCCTGTCGCGGCCCGGCGCTACGTCGATTACGTGATCCGCGAAATGGCGCAGGCGTTCGATCGCCTGGGAGCCACACGCGCAGAAGTGGAAGTTAAACTCTTTGGCGGCGCCGACGTGCTAGCCTCCTCGCGACAACGCGCAACCGTCGGCAGAATGAATGCCGAGACTGCTCTCCGCGTTCTTCGCGACGAGGGATTCCGGCTGCTCGCATCACGCCTGGGCGGAGGCCGCGGCGTCTTTATCGAATTTCATACGGATACAGGAGAAGTCTTCCTGCGAGAGTTGGCGGGAATGGATCCGCGTGCTCTAACCCGGACGTAGTCCCAAGACGAGGGAATCATGGTTGCCCCAAAGATCCGCGTGTTAATCGTCGACGATTCGGCGGTAGTGCGTCAGGCGCTCAGCAATCTGCTGTCCGGCGATCCCGGCATCGAAGTCATGGGCACTGCGTCCGATCCCTTCGTGGCCGCCGATCGCATCGCCGAAGAAATTCCCGATGTGATCACCCTCGACATCGAGATGCCGCGCATGGATGGCCTCACCTTCCTCAAGATGATCATGACTCAGCATCCCGTTCCAGTCGTGATCTGTTCGAGCCTTGCCGATGCAGGCGCGCAGAGTACGTTGCGCGCGCTCGAATACGGCGCAGTCGACATCATCACCAAGCCGCGTCTTGGTACACGTCAATATCTTGAAGACTCACGCACCTCAATCTGCGATATTGTGAAAGCGGCTGCAGGCGCACGGCTCAGCAAACCTCGCATCGAGCGCACCGTTGAACCCAAGCTCACCGCCGACGTGATCCTTCCCCAGGCTACCCGCGCCATGGCCGAAACCACTGAGAAGGTGATCGTAGTCGGCGCTTCCACAGGCGGTACTGAAGCTTTGAAGTCTCTGCTCGAAACCCTGCCGCCTGATGCACCCGGCATCGTCATCGTTCAGCACATGCCCGAGCTCTTTACACGCGCATTTGCTAACCGCCTCGATGGCCTGTGCGCCATCACGGTCAAGGAAGCCGAGACCAACGACACCGTATTACGTGGCCGCGCGCTCATCGCTCCCGGCAATCATCACATGCTTCTTCGCCGCAGTGGCGCCCGCTATTTTGTTGACATCAAAGATGGTCCGCTTGTCTGCCGCCATCGCCCCTCGGTTGATGTGCTCTTTCGTTCCGCAGCGCGCTACGCCGGCCCCAACGCGGTCGGCGTAATTCTTACCGGCATGGGTGACGACGGCGCGCGCGGCATGCTCGAGATGAAGCAGGCCGGCGCCTTCAACATCGCGCAAGACGAAGCCAGTTCCGTTGTCTTCGGCATGCCTAAGGAAGCTATCAAGCTCGACAGCGTGCACAAGGTCCTGCCTCTCGCGCAGATTCCGGCAGCCATTCTCAAACACGGCGCATGACCTGCATCCGCGCATTCCATCACTACTTGAGTTGGCTTAATGCATCCATCTGTATCATCCCGCGCGAAAACAAAAATGGCCGCCGCACTTCGAGGAGATGCGGCGGCCGTTAGCCTTGCTTACAACACCGTCTTCAAATCAACCCGCTTATTCGCCGTTCTGATTGCCCTGTGCCGGATGCACCACACGGTAGCTCGCGCCGCCATGCGACCACACCAGCAGCAGGATGTCCTTGCCGGCCGGTACCGCGTGCACGTCGTTTGCAAATTCCTGTGCACTCTCCACCGGCTTCCGGTCAACTTCCTGGATCACGTCTCCCGGCGCAAGGCCCGCATCATCTGCAGGGCTCGCAGGCCTGACACTCTGCACTGCCGCACCCTTCACCTGCGACGGGATATTCATCTGCTGGCGCATGTCTGGTGTCACATCGCCGATGCCCAGACCCAGCCTTCCGCGTTGCTGCGACCCGTCGCCTTCGTTATCCGCAACCTGTTTCTCGCCTTTGAACTCGCCAACTTTCAACGTCAGCGTCTCCGGCTTGCCGTCGCGAAGAATACCCAGCTTGATATCGCTTCCAGGAGCAGTCTGGCTTACCGCAACTTGCAGCTGGCTGCCGTTGCGAATCTTGCTTCCGTTCAGTTCGCGCAGCACATCGCCGCTCTTCAGTCCCGCGCGGCTTGCAGGGGAATCCAGCGTCACGCTGCTTACAATCGCGCCCGTCGCATCGGGAAGGTTAAAGAAGCTCGAGTTATCCGGCGTAACATCGTTCATGCTGATGCCCAGATACCCGTGATGCACCGTTCCATCCTTGATGATCGACTCGGCCGAAGCCCGCACAATCTCCGAAGGAATCGCAAATCCTGCGCCCGCAAACGAGCCGTTGTTTGTGATGATGAACGTGTTGATGCCGACCAGTTCTCCGTGTGCATCCACCAGCGGTCCACCCGAGTTGCCCGGATTGATCGCTGCATCTGTCTGGATGTAATCTCCCGGCTTCCGCGCATCATCCGAATACGGATTGGGCCGATCAAGCGCGCTCACAATTCCGCGCGTCACAGAAAACTGGAAATATCCAAACGGGCTGCCGAACGCCAGCACCGACTGTCCCGGATGCAACTTCGTCGAGTCACCCCACGCAACGGTCGTCAGGTTGTTCGCGTTGATCTTGATTACGGCTAGGTCGTTCAGCTTGTCTACTCCCACCACCTTCGCTGGGAAAACGCGCCGATCGTTTAAAGTCACGCGGACCTGCGTCGCTCCATCCACCACGTGATTGTTCGTAACGATATAGCCGTCAGGCGAAATAATGATGCCGCTGCCGATTCCGTGCTCGATCTGCGGCTGCGGATTCTGCCCATGCCCCATCGGTCCGAAGAACCGGCGGAATTCCGGGGGAATCGCGCCCTGCGGAATCTGACCGCCCGAATCCTGACCATCATCGTCGCCGTCAGCGTCCTGCCCAGTCACCTTCGACGTCACCGCCACGTTCACCACCGCCGGCGTCACACGTGCCGCCACGGCTTCAACCGCGTTGTCCAGTGCAACCAACGACGACACGCTGTTGTCATCCATCGGCGCCCCGCCGTTCAACGCAGCAGCACCACCATTACTGGCCGCATGCGCGGTGTGTCCGATCACGAATGCACCGCCCAACAGGATCGCCGCTGCAGCCACGGCCGTTGCTCCCACCTTCGTCGCCTTTGTTACTAATGAATTAGTTGTTACCGTCATACCTACCTCGTGATTGAGTTGTTGAAGTTGAAATTACATTTGAATTACGAGCCAGCCGCCGCGAGTCGATGCCGGCTGAGTAGAATTGGAATTCGAATTTGCGGGCTCCACCCGCAGAATCAGTTGCGTAATCGTGTAACTGCCCGTGTGATTCTGCAACCTGCTAGTTGCATTTCCCGTCGTCTTGTTAACGCTCTGTTGCGTCTGCGTTGCCCCTTCCCCATTACGAGCATTCACAGCAGCGCTCGCCTCCCCCGCGCTCGTGTCATAGTCCGAAACGGTGTCTGAACTGCGGCTTACCGTCCGCACCTCTTCCCAGGCAGCTAATACGACCCACTGCTGCTCTGCTCCCGCATTCACGCGATCTCCAGCAGCATCGGCCTGCGCAATCTCTTTCTTCGTCGCCGCTGCCGTTGAGTTCTTCCGCGCCTCATACCGTGCCGGATTCACCACGCTCGCGCGGCCACTTTCCGGCATCACCGCCTTCGCTTGCATCGTATGAAATCCCGCCGGCAAACTTATCTTCGCCTCGGCATTTTCTCGCGCCAGCATCGCCGCCATCTCCTGCTGCCGCGCCGGCGTCATCGCCAGGCTCTTCTGCTCCGGCACAAACGCCACCAGCTGTGGCGCTCGCGCCATCTCTACCGATCCCGCTACCAGGGCACATCCCACCGCGCCAAGCAGAACGCCCGCCGCAGCCTTGTTCAGCCCGCGCTTCCGCAGCAGAATCCCATGCACCCGGTGCACCAGCTCCGACCGCCGATGCCACGCACCCAATGACAAAGCCTCAGCCTGCCGCTCCAGTCCCCGCTCCGCCAGGCTCGCCAGGCATGCAGCGTAGGCACGTGGAGCATTCGTAATCCGCACCACACCCTCGTCGCAGGCCATTTCGCGCTCGCGGCACAGACGGTGCTCCATCCACGCCAGCGCCGGATTCAGCGGAAACACCACCAGGGCCAGCTTCTGCGCCAGGTTCGTCCAATCATCGCCTCGCCGCAGATGTTCCGCCTCATGCAGCACAATCTGTTCGAGCTCTCCCGGAGTGAGTCGCGCCATCAACCACGCAGGAATCAGAATCCGCGGCGCCAGAAATCCGATCACGCTCGGCCGGTCCACCATCTCCGTCGTGCAAATCGTCACCCGGCCGCCACGCACATTCTTCAGAGCCGATGCTAGCGTCTCACTCACTTCCACCGGCAGGGCGGCCTTCCACAGCCGCCGCAACCGCATTGAGTGCACCGCCAAACTCGCTCCGCGAATCGTCGAAGCTACCACCCAGAATCCCGCGAGCGCCAAACCCCACCGCGCATC
>Ga0210400_10005884_pt1 | contig 10364 bp, 9 predicted proteins | sample IncBWH26MmetaG_FD_155456 | JGI IMG/M metagenome (GOLD analysis project Ga0210400, IMG submission 155456) | Forest soil microbial communities from Barre Woods Harvard Forest LTER site, Petersham, Massachusetts, United States - Inc-BW-H-26-M | ecosystem: Environmental > Terrestrial > Soil >... | reverse complement strand
GTGGCTCACATGTCGCCGGAGCAAGTCCGCGCCAGGGAACTCGATGCCCGCAGCGACCTGTTCTCCTTTGGGGCGGTTCTGTACGAGATGGCGACCGGGTCCTTTCCTTTTCTGGGGAAAAGCACCGGAGAGATCTTCGATTCGATCCTGAACCGGGTACCTGTCGCTCCCGTGCGGCTGAATCCCTACCTGCCAGCCGAACTGGAACGGACTATCAATAAGGCTCTGGAGAAGAATCGGAGCCTGCGCTATCAGAGTGCGGCGGAAATGCGGGCCGATCTGCAACGATTGAGACGAGACATGGAGTCGGGTTCCAGCGGGCGGCGGCATGAGCTCGAGGAGATTTCAGGCGATCAAGTACCCAAGGGGAATGCCTCATCTGCGGCAACGGCTAAAACTACCATTTTTTCCGGTCCATCTGCATCGGCCGGAACTGCGGTCTGCGGGTCGAATGAAGCCGTGCCCTTGGCGGGTTCTTCAGCGTCTTCGCAAGCCGTATCACCTGCACCCCTTGGTTCGTGGTGGAAGACTTCGCTCGCTACCATAGCTGTGATCGCAGCTCTGACAATTGGCGCATTGTACTGGCGCTACCAGCGAGCACCCAAGCTAAGCGAAAAAGACAACGTCGTGCTGGCTGATTTCAGCAACGCCACCGGGGAGCCGGTTTTTGACGAAACCTTGAAACAGGCGCTCCGCGTGCAATTGGAGCAGTCGCCCTTCCTTAATGTGTTCGCAGACCAGAAAGTGAGCCAGGAATTGAAGTTCATGGGGCGGCGTAGAGACGAGCATCTCACAACTGAAAGCGCGCGGGAAGTCTGCCAACGCGTTCAGGGCAACGCGGTACTCAGCGGGTCGATTGCGAGCCTCGGCCAGCACTACGCGATCGGGCTGAATACTATGAACTGCCAAACCGGCGACTCGTTGGGCAGCGAACAGGCGGAGGCAGCCACCAGGGAAGACGTGCTAAAAGCGCTGGGCGCGGCGACCACGAGGCTGCGCAAGAAACTGGGTGAGTCGTTGGTTTCAGTGCAGAAATACAGCACACCGATCGAGCAAGCCACGACCTCGTCACTCGAAGCCCTACGGTCTTACAGCCTGGGGATCAAAGCGCAGCACGAAAGGGGAGACGAGGCTGCTGTCCCGTTTTACGGGCGGGCCATCGAACTGGATCCCAACTTCGCCATGGCCTATGCGCGATTGGGTGTTGTCTACTGGAACGAAAGCCAGACGCAATTAGCCAGCGTGAATACCACGCGAGCATACCAATTGCACGACCGCGTGTCAGAGCGCGAGAGGTTCTACATCGACGCACATTATTTCGATCTCGTCACCGGACAAGCTGAAAAAGCAATCCAGGTGTACGAGTTGTGGGGACAGACATATCCCAACGACTTCTCGCCTCATGCCAATCTCAACGTCGTTTACAAGGACCTGGGGCAGCAAGAAAAAGCGCTTGCCGAAGCCCGCGAGGCTTTGCGGTTGGAGCCGAATTCGGCAAGCAGCTACGGCAATCTGGCGTCAGCGCTAAAGAGTCTGAATCAGTTGGACGAGGCGAGAAAGGTCCTCGATGATGCCGCAGCGCGACACATTTGGACCGATCAGTTGTCATTGAACCGTTACTTCCTGGCATTTCTAGAGGATGACGCCGGTGAGATGCAGCGTCTGGTTTCGGCCTCTCTAGGTAAGCCCGGCGAGGAAGATGAGATGTCGGCCACGCAAGCAGCCACCGAGGTCTATTACGGCCGCCTGACAAAATCCCGGGAATGGCTGCGGCGAGCCGTCGAGGCGTCGCGGCGCAATGGCGATATGGAAACAGCTGCAACCTACGAAGTAGAAGCAGGGCTAGAGGAAGTGGAGGTGGGTAACGTCGAACAGGCGCGTCGCAATGTGGAGGCCGGCTTCAAGCTCGCCACCAATCGTGACACGCAGATAGAATCCGCGATTGTCTGGGCCAGAATCAGGGACTCTACCCGTGCACAGGCAATCGCAGATGACCTGCTCAAACGCTTTCCAACCGACACTTTGGTGAATAACCTCTGGCTCCCTACCATCGAAGCGAGCATAGAACTCAACCGAGGAAACCAGACACGCGCCTTGGACCTATTGCAGACATCCGCTCCGTACGAACTCTCGAGCGGTGTCTGGGGTGGTGTCCTGTATCCGGCGTATCTGCGCGGACAAGCTTACTTGATGGCGCACGATGGCTCTGCGGCGGCGAACGAATTCCAGAAGATTGTCGACCATCGCGGTGCCGTGGTAAATCGCGTATTCGGTGTCCTCGCGCACGTCGCTCTGGCTCGAGCGCATATGCTTTCCGGCAATAAAGAAAAAGCCATGGCAGAATACCAACAGTTCTTCGCCCTTTGGAAGGACGCTGACCCCGACGTACCTATACTGAAGCAATCCAAGGCAGAGTACGCGAAGCTGCAGTAGTGAACCGGGGCATACGTCCTGCCTAGTCATTAGTTATAAAGCATACTGAATTGGCCATCCGCGATACGTGCGACAGCTACGGCCAAGGCAAGCACTGCGAATCGCAAGCATCGCTATGGGGAATTTGTAAGCCACGGCGCCTGTTCTCGACTCTACTCGCCATTACAGTCATTGAGCAGCAGTCAAAATGTGTTATCGCTGTTCTCGTCGCTTGACCCGTCCAAATTTGTGGGTGAATGGCGAAAATAGCGATAGCGCCGCCATCGTTCTGCTGCCCATTAGCCGCATTCTATAGCGACCCCGGGGCTTGCACTTCGATCCATTGACCTTTCCTCTTCCGTAGCTTTTGGCCAGCCCAGATCGCGAGATTTTATCGCGCGACGGATGCGCGACCTCGGTAAGTTGCTCGACCTAGCGGCGACTGTCAGGATCAGCCCATGGGCAAAAAAGCTCTCATTCTCTTCGTGCTTCTAACAGCGGCCTTCGCGACTCAGCCGACGGGCTCCACCTTCTTGAATGTCGATGACTCGAGGAATGGTTGGAAGCCTGTCTGTATCCTTCCGGGTTGCAACCCAGGCGGTAGTGGAATTCCGACAGCGACATCTCAGACGTTTGGCAATACCTCGCCTTCGACAGATACCAGTTCAATGAAGGTCAGTGTCTCCGGTCCTTCCTACACGAATGCCTTGTGGACGCAGATTGCCGAGCGCAACGACGCCCGAATGCACTTCAGCCTTAGCGCCTGGGTGCAGCCTTCACAGAATGCCAACCTCGCAGGCTCCTTTGAGTTTGACCTCTTCCAGTTTGCATCCTCAACGGGCATCGAGTACATGTGGGGTTCGCAATGCAATCAAGTGAATCACTCATGGCAGGTGTTTGACCAATTGAATGGACGTTGGATCAACATTCCCGTGCCTTGCCAGCTCAACGCGAATCAATGGAATTATGTTCGCTGGACCGTGCATCGTGGCCCAACTGGTGACGTCAGTTGCAGCGGAATGCCTTGCATGTATTACGATTCCCTGGCAATTAATGGCGTGGTGTATGCGGTCAGGGTCAAGTATCCGGCAGGCCATCTTCCAAAGGGTTGGTCGAGTGCGAACGGCTTTCAAGTGCAGATCGACATTGGTTCAACCAACCAGGATGTAACCGTGGATGAGTATATTGACGAAGCGAACTTCTTGACACTGTAGAAGTCTAGTTGCTCGTGCTCAGCTTCTGCTCATCTACGGTTCGGTATCGAACAAAGTTGAATCTGATCGTCGCATTGAGGAAGAGAGTGAGAGTTCCGGATTTAGCGAAACGCTCAGGCAAGCAGTACGCGTACGTCGGTAGATCTCGTCACAGTTCGGTGATGGGTGTCAGGCGCCAGATGCGCCCTTCGCACTGCGTGGAATTCTCTTGGTCTTTCTCATCCACTCTGCGGCTCTTTGTTCGGCTTCCAGCAGTTGGTCCATGGTCATGGCCTTGTTGACATAATTCTTGGCTTGCGTGATCTGTTCACTGGTGATCAAGAACCACATGTACGCGTAGACCAAGTCTTTCGGAGCTGCTCGCCGCCGCGTACAACTGTGCCCGCGCAACTTGTGCGGTCGGCAAGCCTTGCTCAGCAGCTTTGTGACAGATGGCCAACGTCGCTTCATCGTGCCCATTACCGTAGCCGCACCTCATTGGATCAGTGGTTCGGTCATTCGGCGACTTTTGTCTCGTTAGTCGAGGCCGCGATAGCGTTGCCTCGATTGTCTCTCACGCCAACTTCTGCGGTCCTTGCACTCTCGCCCTCGCCATACAGCCCCGTTCCCCATCGCCTGCCCACCGTTTTCGCCCGGGCCGCCGCCCGTAATACGGCGAACATTCCGGCGTTGGGGAATTCATCGCCGAACTGGTTCATGAAAACGATTTCGAATGGCAAAGGAAACTCGCCGTATTCAATCGGAACCCGCTGCAAGCCCGTGGCCAGGATGTAGCCTTCGACCATTTGGCCACGGGAAAGGCGCAGCCCTCTTTCAATTCGCAGGTTCAATACTTCGCTCGGCGAATACTCCGCGGTACCAAGCCGGCAGATCGGCTCATCGTGAAACGATCCAAGCACGATCTGATCATCAAAAACAGTGGAGATATCGCTATCCGTCAAAGTCACTGCGGAGCGCGCCAGCAAACGCACAAAAGGGGCGTACCCAATCACGCCTGTGCGAAATTCGCAGACGGTACTCATCGGGGGCGGAGCTACGAGGATGTCGAGAGGATGAGTCCGCTCTCGCCACCGCTCTGAAATTTCAATTTCCACTCCGCTGGCACCTAGCTGTTCTGCGCGAACCAAGTATTCGTTTTGTTCTGCCTGCGTCAATGTACGTCGTCTGATTGGCATGTTTCCTCCGCTGCGCATCGCCTGCACACCCTACATACCCTACACGCCCTGAAGAGATTTCTTGGAAGCGCTCCATAACTCCTTGCAATGTCGGCATCTCGAGACCCTTTTGCCCACGCCCAGATTCCCGGCCAATTGGTGAAGTCGGCGCGAGGTTTGTCGGTCGAGCATAACGAACATCCCGGAATTCCGGCGGCTCCTCAACACACCCTCGTTCCCCAGTTTTATTCCGAGTTCCTCCGGACTGTACTCCCGGTTTTCCCCACGCGACCGCAGCAGGGTGTTAGTTAGCCCCGTAAGCTCTTTCATGCTGATCGACTGGTCCGAGGAATGCACGCGTGGCCAGAGCACTTCGATCATCGCTGGGAGCGGGTCCCAATACCGATCAGCAAGAGCGTCTTGCTCCTGCATCCGCAGCAAGGGTGACCATCGCAACTTGAGTTGACTATTGTTTTGAGTGCAGGACTGTAAAACCCCACCAAGTTGCCACGTGCTACCGCCGGAGTTCTGGGTTTGACGGACCTCCGGCAGATGGTTCAGTCTGTGCCACAGATACCATGGTTGGAAGCGCTCCTTGATCTGAAGTTGCGTAGCTAGGTCCAATGACGGCAGGCCTCGTGGTCCCGCCGGCAAATAAATATGGATGCCACCATCATCGCGTGTCCGCGCCGTGTTTCCGACAAAAATTGCCTTGGCGCTCACAACGTTGACCAGGCGACCGCGAGCATCCGGAAGAACTAGACCCCTGTAATTCGAAGTGCAGCACATGGCGCGAAATTGAAGCGACATTTGGGGTTGGTTCAACAATAGCGTGGGTCCTACCGCCATCACTGAATGGAATGCGGTGCGCGTCATCTCCCCCAGGAGCAAAGGGTGGCGGGTGACGCAATCCAGTAGGGTTAGCAGCTGCATTGCGCGATTCATGTCTCCGCCGTGAATGAACAGAGTGGGCGGATTCGGCAGAACGTCCACGAACCACGTAGTCACATTCCAAGCCGTGAGCAAAGCCGCCTCATCCGCAGAGGTGCCAACATAGGTTGTGACCAGTTGACAGGTTTCGCTGAACAGATCCGCAGATGGACCGCGGTTCTCGACCCCGGTTGGCAGAGTGGTTGCTGCCCAGATTGTGGGATCCACGTTGCTCGGAATGTAGATCTTTCCTTTCCGCATTAAGTGCGCTGCGAAAGTGGGACGGTTATCTGCCCAGAGAAGCAACCCGGGCTGGTTGCCGGTTGGAGAGGAAACTGGTTCAATCGCCGAGCCGTCCGCAAACGACTCGCCGGAAGTCTCAACGACTGCCGTAGGTATTTCGGTTTTGTTTTCCACACTCTCAGAAGTAGCTTTCATCATTCACGACCTCAGGGTCAGAAGTTCGAGCGGGAAGCAATCGAAGCATAGCCGCGCAGAAAACTCGCGGGTAACTACGAGCATTAATCGCTCAAGACTCTGGATTTGGAATTGACTAAAGCTCTAAAAACCGATCTGGGGATTGATTGAGGCTCTACAAACCGATCTGGGTGAACTGCCGTAAGACGATTATAAATCGAACTATTCCTGATTGCTACTTATTTTTGCGCAGATGCTTCCGCGCTTTGAGACCCGCTATTGTCTTCCCCGCTACCAAGTTACCTGTGCATCGACCGCCCGCGTTAGCGCAGGACCTCGCGGCCGTTGGTGGGTGGAGGGCCGATCGCAATTCCGGAAAACACGGACTCTTTGCCGTGTAAACAAAACTCAGGAGGGACTGTTTTGAGGAAAATTCTTGATTCTGCAGCACGGTGCGCAATCTTAACGCTAATGGTCGGTTCCGCCATGGCGCAATCTCCATTCACCATTCACTCGCTCGGAGCGACCATCGCTAGCCACCCGCAAAAGTCATCGAAAGCCCCTGGTTATTGCAATCCCTGCCTTTTTTATGGCGGCGACTGGAACAACACTTCAGCCGACTGGCTTGCTTTTGACGATTACGACGGAGGACAAGACCGACGCTGATTCAAATGTTTTCGGCATTCAGGGTACCGAAAGGCCAGACCTGGACGGTGACAGCTTTGTTTGCCAACATCGCGTATCTGGGAATCGACCATTTCACGCCCAAGACTCCGGAATGGTCTATCAACCAAGGGATGTCGGCTGGCAACGCCGGGAAAATCATCGCCAGCGGCAAGACCAGTGGGACGCAAAAGCCTACGGGCCGCACTGCGCAGTCGGCAATCGGTGACATCGTCGAATATACCGTCAAAGTGAAACTGCCTAAGGCGGTAAAGCTCAAGGCTGGCGTTTACTATGAATCGGTTGTCGTTCCGTGCGACAGCACCAAGGATTCCTTGTGCAACCAGGGCTCTATGGCAGCTTGGGAGTGGCGCTCGCATTCAGCATTTGGCTCTATTGGACCGGTTTCGTGATATTGATCGGCGCCCAATTCAACTCAGAGCTTCTGCAGGACGCTAGAGGGAAATTAGTGCCCGAGGAGAAACAACGCGCACAGGCTGACTTGGCTGCGGAATGAGAGGAAATATGGCAGACAAAGAATGGACCGTGAAAGAACTGAGGGAAGCCCTGAAACAGTTTCCGTCCGACGCAAAGGTTTACTATGAAATGGGGCCAAACGGTCCGGGAACCATCGGAAAAGCGCAATGCGTCAAGCCCCGGGGCGAGGACGACAAGATAGCAGTGCTACCTAGCTCCATCCCGGACTGAGCGTCCAGGCCAGCTTGCATGAGGCGTAACCGCAAGCGCGACCCCGCACTCTGCAAGCATGCCAGAAATCACGAATCAGTCGTCGCCCGTTTCACTCTAATGTTCGTGCGGCCTGGGAGACACCAGAGCAAGTCTGCATGTAGATTTTATTTTAGCTTTTTTCCGAGCAGGCCGCTGATTGCATTCGCTGGGTTTGCTTTTGTTACGTCCTTAACGTCTCCCAATGCGCCTTGCGCGATGCCGCCCGCCACTCCTTTCATGTCCGGGATAAAGTGTGGATTCGACGTCGTTCCCTCGATCGCGAAGGGGATGCCACCCTTGCCGCTGCCGAGCGAGGCAACCTGCATCAGTCCGCCCGCGACGCCGCCTTTAAGGTCGGCCAGCATCCTGAAGTTCAGTGCTCCCGCCGGGCTCACCGTCCCCGCTCCGGTGATGACACCGACCGATGTAACTGTAAGGTTAATGTTGTCTGCTTTGGTCCCCTCGGGTGCGACGCGCGCGTTGAGGCTCGCATTCTGGATCGAAGTGTCCGGGTTAGAGGCGGCCTTCCCTGCAAATGCCGAGAGCGCCCCCAGTTTTGATCCCAGGTCGAACCCGGCCAGCTTAGAGTTGGTTAGCCGCACCGGCCCGGTGATCACCAGTTTGTCCACGGGGCCCACGATGCCCAGTTCCGCCGACAGTGTCCCGCCCTTCAACTGCGACCCCGAGGGAAGCACTACGCCCAGCGACGGCAGCATCGGTTCCAGTTCATCCCCTGGCATGTCGCGCGCATCCAGTTTCATGTTCAACGCCTGGGTGTCGCCCCGCGTTTGGAACGTTCCTGTCAGGCGCGCTACGGCCTTCCCGATCGAAATGTCCCCTTCTGTCAGCGTTGCCGATTGCTTATCGAGATCGACATCCACCGTGTGCTTGACGACCACCGTGGTCGGAGCGGGCGTGGCCTTCGGCGAAAACTTCAGTTTCGTGCCCGTAAGTACGCCAACGGCTTTTGCGTGGCTGCCATTCGAGTTCAGTGTTCCGTCAAGATTCACCAGCCCTCCAAGGCCGCTCGCGGGATCGATAAACCCTGAAGCACCAATATCCATGTTGTTGACCTTCACCGCGGTCTCAAACGGAGTCTTGGCGGCGTTCCCGGCGTTGATCGGGCCAGCTTTCCCCGAGATTTTCGCGTCCCCGCCCCCCGGCAATTGAGCCGTCAGTTTGAATGGAAACTGTGAGGTAAACGAAAAATTCTTCACCTCGATGTTTACCTTGTCATAGACCTGAGGCTTGGCTGAAGAATTCGCTTTTCCGACAATCAGCTTTGCATTCTTCACATTCAGATCCGCCGCCGAGAAATTGGTCGGGGAGGTCCCTCCCGACTTAGGCTCTGCCGGCGCCGTCTTGGTGGCCACCGCGCCGATGCTCGAGAAATTCCATTTCCCGTTGGCTGCTTTCAGCAGCGTGATCTCGGGCTGCTCCAGTTTGAGTTCCGTTACATTCAGTTGTTTCGAGAAGATGAGAGGCATCAGCTGCACGCCAACCTTCAGCGATTTCGCTGTAATGAAAGCATGCTTGCCGAAGGCGGGATCGTCCGCTACGGCTATGTTATCGGCCACGACGCTGCTGGAAAGAATTGACAGGCTCAGATTGCCCACCGTCACCTGTCGCCCCAGCGCGCTCGTCAGCTCCGACTCGATCTTTGGACGGAAACTGTTCACATTGATCAGCAACGGTAGTGCGATCAGAATCACGAGGAGAATACCAACTGCGATTGCGCCGATTTTGAGTTTGCGCGTCATGGCTAGTCCTGCCTTTCCTGCAATTGGGAACGGATGGGTTTGAAAGAGAAGTCCTGCTCCGAGGAAGATTGGTGAAGCAAACCTGAGTGGGTTTACTAACCGGTCAGCTTTTCATCTGAAGCAACGAGATGCCCAAACTGTGACACCGTTCCCATATTCGGATAGTACGACTTGCACCCAGTGGCAAGACTGCTCAAAATTGCTCATTCTTGCGAATAATCTGGGGAAACAAGAGTGCTGCTGATCGGGGCGGTGCTCTAGCGCCCGCAACCGCCGAGTTCTCTTTTGGTTTTCGATACCGAGTCGCTTGTGCGGTGATCTGAGGCTGGCTCGCAATCAGACTGTTCAGCGGGAGCGGCTTATCTAGAGCACAAAGTTATGGAGCTACAATTTTATCTGCTAGGTTCGACCGAGTTCCTCCGACTATTTTTCTTTCATCGTCAGGCCGGACTCACAGAGTTCGCCTCTTCTTGACCTAGCCTATTTATTTCACACACTGTGCAATTGTGAACAATGCCCAGACACATCATCGTTGTACATTGGATGGCAAGGAGCAAAATATGGAGGAACTACGCGACCCACGGTCGTTTGTTCCTAGGATGGCGCAGCACCGCTGCGCCACATCTTTTTGGGGAAGGTGTTCACAGATGACGGTCAACGCACCATTTGTCCCTTGCACGCCTGACCTAGATGAGTCACCCCGGCCACCGGCGCACTACCAACCCAAAGTAGATATACCCGACATGCCGATACTCGTTCCCAGCAAGCCCAAGGCGGCGTTCCAGTGGCCGCCGAATTGTCTGTAGCCCCTCACCGAAATCGGGCACCACAAATGGGAGGGCGATGCTTAGCTACCGTCAAGTGCAATCACGATACTTCCGACCTCTGAGCGCCATTCTCCTCGCCCTGCTGGTTTTGCAAGGCTGCAACGCACTCAATCCATTGTGCGGAAGTGCGCGGCCGGCGCCAATCATTGGGTCTCTTTCAGCCACCACGATTACGTTCGCTGAAGTGCAGAAAGGCTTTCTTCTCAGTGTGAATGGCAGTCATTTCGTTTCGTCTTCCGTGGTAGTCATCAACGGCAC
>Ga0210400_10005882_pt1 | contig 10368 bp, 7 predicted proteins | sample IncBWH26MmetaG_FD_155456 | JGI IMG/M metagenome (GOLD analysis project Ga0210400, IMG submission 155456) | Forest soil microbial communities from Barre Woods Harvard Forest LTER site, Petersham, Massachusetts, United States - Inc-BW-H-26-M | ecosystem: Environmental > Terrestrial > Soil >... | reverse complement strand
GTTTTCTATCTCAATTTCACGCCGAAGGACGCGCTGCTGACGCCCGTGCACATCCCGACCAGCACCACGCCTTGCGAGTCTTGCCACACCGCGACCGTCTTTACCGCCTTCAGCGGCACGACGATGAGCGCGGCCAAGCACACCGCCATGCTCGCGGTCACCGGCGGGACCTGCGATCAGTGCCACGACCTAAAGACTTTGAGTTTCTACGGCGTGACCAACCTGACCACGCGGCCGGGTAACCACCATGTGGGCGTGGATTGCAAAGGCTGCCACAGCCCCAACAACTGGGGCGGCGGCAATGCGACGAAGAAAGTCGCGGCCGTGACCGCGACCGGCAGTAGGGTTAGCGCCGTCGTCGCCGCCCCGGCGACGACCGCACGGATAGGCAACGCTGCGCTTGCAGGCAACGCTGCGCTTGCAGGCAACGCGACCCTGGCAGCCAACGTGGCCAATGCGGTTGCGGCGGGCGTAGCGCGCAGCACGGCGGCCGCGGGCATGTCGCACGCCGGCGTGACCAGCAACTGCTTCAGCTGCCACAACGGCGTTCTCGCGACCGGCAAGCCGGCAAACCACATCGCCAGCAACAACACCTGCCAGAACTGCCATACGACGCTGGCCTGGTTGCCGGCGCGCTTTGAGCACCAGGGCGTCACGGCAATGTGCTCCACCTGCCATAACGGCGTGCTGGCATCGGGCAAACCCACGCAACACGTGCAAACCACGCAGGACTGCGCCGCCTGCCATGGCACGATTACATGGACGGTGGCGACCTTCAGCCACGTTGGAGTCAGCGGGACTTGCCGCACCTGCCACAACGGCGTCCTGGCTGCGAGTAAGCCCGTGACGCACGTGGTCACGACTCTCGATTGTGGAAGCTGCCACAGTACGATGAATTGGACCGTCACGGCTCCGCCAGCACCGCTGCGGCCGCTGATACCAAAACCCGTCTCTCGCGGCCCGACAATCGAACGGGGAAAATGAGGATGCAGGTCGTTGCGAGCGCTGCACGCGAGACCTGAAGCCGTGCCCATTTTTGGCCGCCATTGCAACTGGTACTCATCAATCGATTGGCAGTTCTGTCTGCGGGGCATGAACTTAAATTCCCACGTTGGAAAATTCCACATGCGCTAAGATTTCAGTTGGCGCGACGAGACCTACCAGCAAGGGTCTATTCAAAATCAAGGCGTAGAAAACCGGCGTCGCGCTAGACGGACACCATAACAGTAGCCGGAGAACACCGCATGAAGGTCCCGCGAGTGACCAATCTCGTCTTAGTGTTGTTGTGCTTGATGTACTTCATCACGTACCTGGATCGCGTCAATGTCAGCACTGCTGCTGCCGGATTCTCGAAGGAATTTGGCCTCAATAAAACCGAAATCGGTCTAGTATTTTCAGCTTTCGCGTATCCCTATCTCGTATTTCAAATCGTCGGTGGTTGGATCAGCGATCGATTGGGTGCGCGCCGAACTCTCATCGCGTGTGGCGTCATTTGGGCCGGCGCCACCGTCCTGACGGGTATGGCTGGCGGATTCGCGTCTATGCTGGTTGCACGGCTGCTCCTCGGCCTCGGCGAGGGCGCAACCTTTCCAGCCGCTACGTCGGCAATGTCTCGATGGGTGCCAAAGTCTCGACGAGGCTATGCTCAGGGTGTTACCCACGCTGCCGCTCGGATCGGAAACGCAGTGGCCCCGGCGGCGATCATACTCATCATGGCGAAATACGGCTGGCGGGAGTCGTTTTATGTTTGCGCGGGCATCAGCTTTGCGTGGGTGGCAATATGGGCACTGACCTTTTCGGAATTTCCCAAGGACCATCCGCGCGTGACCGCGCAAGAACTTGCCTCGTTGCCGTCGCCAACCATCAACGCTAGGAAGGTCCCCTGGCGTCGCCTACTCGTGCGCATGACACCAGTAAGCATCGTTTATTTTTGCTACGGGTGGACTTTGTGGCTGTTCCTAAGTTGGATTCCGCAGTACTTCATTCACAGTCAAAGCCTTGATCTTAAGCGATCCACGTTGTTTGCTTCCTGTGTTTTCCTTGCGGGAGTAGTCGGTGACACGCTCGGCGGCGTCGTGACTGACAAGATACTCAAACGGTCGGGGAACCTGCGGCGAGCGCGAAGTTCCATGGTGTCTGTCTGCATGTTTTTATCAATGCTGTCACTAATTCCGTTGATGTTCACGCACAGTTTGAATATTTCCATGTTATTCCTCTCTGCGGGCTTTTTCTTTTCGGAAATGACAATCGGCCCGATGTGGGCCACTCCCATGGACATCGCGCCCGACCACTGCGGTACGGCGACAGGCATCATGAACTCCGGCTCTGCGTTGGCTGCCATCATAAGTCCGGTGGTCTCCGGCTTTATTATCGATCGAACAGGAAACTGGCAGCTGCCGTTTGTCGGCAGCATGGTGCTGCTGGGAGTTGGTGTCTTGCTCGCCTATCGTATGCGACCTGACTGCCAATTTAAGGAGTCGAATGAGTCCATTGGTCGCGCCAACGATGTCCAGGCTCTATCGTGAAGAGCGCGATTCACGATGAAGATGAGCGGGACTCGTGAGAGAATCTTCTGCCGCCACTTGCGTCTGCGAGCGTGATCGGCCGACTCATCAAACACTCATGTAGGCGGTGGCCTGGATGTTTTTGCCCGCTCGAACCCTCGCGCGCAATATTTTGCGTGGGCATCGTGCGAGGAGCGATGCCCGAGTGCTGGCGCTCGCGCTCAATACCTTCGAGTCGGGACAAAGGTACCTCGCGTACGAACTGCTACGCGCGGCGCCCCGAGCATTAGCGGCTGCGAGGCGCTCAGACATCAGGCGATTCGCCGCCGGCATGACCACCTGGAGCGACGTGGATTGCTTTGGCTGCTTCGTCGCCGGTGTCGCGTGGCGGATAGGCCGAATTTCCGACAAAGAAATCGCGCGCTTCGCCTCTTCTGCAGACCGGTGGTGGCGGCGTGCCGCGCTCGTCGCGACCGTACCGCTGAACGCAAAGTCTCGTGGAGCAACCTCCGGGACTGGCGATGCGACACGCACGCTTGCTGTGTGCGCCCGGCTACTCGACGATCGAGACGAAATGGTAGTCAAGGCAATGTCGTGGGCGCTCCGCGAGCTCGCAAAGTGCAATCCGCACGCGGTTCGCAGGTTCCTGTCCGCGCACGGCGACCGTCTCGCCGCACGCATTCGTCGTGAGGTCGTTAACAAACTGACGACGGGTCGCAAGTCTCCTCGCTCTCGCTCGTGACCGACGCTTTGCTGCCCGCCCCGGGCAAGCCGATCGACAGCCACTAACGCATTTTCAAGATGATGACCTGATCGCTGGTTGGATTGGTCGTCTTACGTAGTTTTGCAACTTGCGTGGCGGTGACTGCTGGCGCTTGATTGCCCCAGCGATTGCGCATGAAGGTGATAACGTCGGCGGCATCCTGGTCTGACAATTGCTGCCGGAATTGCGGCATGCGGTAGGCGTCAGGCATACCCTCGGCGACGAGTGGTACCGAACCGTTCAGCAACACATTGATGAGCGAAGACGGATTCTCGTCAAGCACGACGGGATTGCCGGCGAGAGCCGGCATATACGAGGTGAAGCCCTTGGCGTCGAAACCATGGCAGCTCGCGCAATCGCTCGCGTAGATGGCAGCACCTGGTTGCGTGGTGGGACTGTTGCGTAACGCGTCCGTTGTCGCATTGTCATAGGCGACTGCCTGCTGCGCGGATCTCGCCGGCAACGATTTCAAATAGACTGCGATGGCGTCGATATCGCTGTCCGAAAAGTAAGACGTGGAGTTGTTGATAACATCGGTCATCGATCCGAACGCGGAACCGACTCGGCTGTGGCCACGCTTGAGAAACTCGCCGATGTCCTTCGTCGACCAGGTACCGAGGCCGGTCCGCATGTCGCCGCAAAGACTCGGCGCATACCAAGCATCGAGCTCCGCTCCGGCGAGAAAGTTTGCGCCGCTGTCATCGAGAGCCTTTTCCTGCATGCCGAGGCCGCGCGGGGTGTGGCAGGCGCCGCAATGGCCAGGGCCTTGGACCAGATAGGCGCCGCGATTCCAGACCGCGTCATGGTCTGACTTTGCGACATAGCTAGCGCTCGGCGCGAAGAAGAAATTCCAGAACGCGACCGGCCAGCGGAAGCTGAGGAGTACCGGAATCTCACTCTTCAGATTCGCCTGATGGACGGGAGGAACTTGCTTCATGAAAAAGCGGTAGAGCGCCACTACGTCCGCATCGGCAAGTTTCACGTAGGACGGATAAGGCATCGCCGGATAGAGGCGATGGCCGTCCTTGGCAATACCATACCGCACCGCGAGATCAAAATCGGCAAGACTGTATCTACCGATGCCGGTCTCGGGATCCGGCGTGATGTTGGTCGAGTAAATAATGCCGAGGGGCGTTCCCATTTTGAGGCCGCCGGCGAACCCCTTGCCGCCAGGAATCGAGTGGCAAGCGACGCAATCGGCGACCCGCGCCAAATACTCGTCGCCATTACCGGCGGGACTGACGCTTCCGGCGTCCCGCAGGGTGGACTTGTGCCCTGACGCCAGAACGAGGCAGGCGAATATTCCGCCTGCGCACAGCAAAGTCACCCCGCCTAAAAGGACCGCCCTTGAAACTACCGGGCGCATCGCGCTATGCCGATCCGCTGAGGTCGGTATCCACAATCGGCAGCGTACGAATGCGCTTGCCCGTTGCGGCGAAGATGGCATTCGTCACTGCGGGAGCGAGGGGCGGGACGGCCGGCTCACCCGCGCCGCCCCAGACATCTCCGCCGCTCGGTACCAGATGCACGTCGATCCTTGGCGCTTCCGCAAGACGCACCATGCGATAAGTGTCGAAATTGCCCTGTACCGCGGCGCCATCCCTGATCGTGATCTTGCCGTACAACGCGGCACTCAAGCCAAAAATCACGGAGCCTTCAGCCTGCTCGGCGATGGTCTGCGGATTGACCATGTGACGGGTATCGAGCGCGACGGTGACCCGATTGACCTTCACCTCGCCGTTCGGCATCACCGTAACTTCGGCGACCTGCGCGCAGAGGCTGTCCGTAAAATTGCAAATCGCGATGCCGCGTCCGCTGCCTTTTGGCAGCGGCCTGCCCCAGTCGCCCTTCTCAGCGGCGGTATCCAGCACCTTGAGCCAGTCCGGCTTGCCCTCGAGAAGCTTGCGCCGCATGTGATAGGGATCGAGACGGTTCGCCGATGCGAGCTCGTCGAGGAAGCTTTCGATGGCGAAAGTATGCTGATTGGCGCCGGGCGCGCGATAGAACCATACCGGCAAGTGGGTATTCCGGGTGAGCAATTCTATGCGCGTGTTCGGCACGTTGTAGCCATTACTTTCCAGGCCGTCGATGGCCGGCGGCTCAGCTTTGTTGGGCGGAAACGGAATGCCAACCGACTTGAAGATCGACGAGGTTACGATACGCATCGACCACGCGGTCGGCATTCCGTCGGAGCCGGTCACGGCCTTGAAAGCGACCACCGCGTGCGGACGAAACCTGTCCTGGCGGGTGTCTTCCTCCCGCGTCCAGATCAGCTTGACTGGACGTTTGACGACCTTCGCGATGGCGAGGGCTTGCAGGATTTCATCGTTTGCATCGCGACGGCCGAAGCCTCCCCCGAGGAAGGCGTTGTGGATGTGGACTTGCTCCGGCCTCAGGCCGGACGCGCTTGCAGCCGCGCCGAGCGCCGCCTCTGCGTCCTGCGTTCCCACCCAGACATCGAGCCGGTCGGGCTGCAGATTAACGGTCGCATTCATCGGCTCCATTGGCGAGTGCGACAGATAAGGTGTCTCATAGATGGCCTCGAACGTGTTGGCTGCGCCCGACATCGCCTTATCGACGTCACCGTCATTGCGCGCTACCACCATGCGATCCATCAACGCCGCACGGAATTCCTTCGAAAGCTGCTCGCTATCCACATGCCCTGCGGCGCCAACATCCCACTCCGGCTGCAGGCGGGACAACGCCCGTTTAGCGCGCCAGAAGCTGTCGGTCGCGACAACCGCCACTGCATCCTCAAGCTTGACCACGCCGACTATGCCCGGCACGCCCGAAAGCACCGACTCATCGACACTCTTGAGCTTGCCCCCACGCACGGGACACGCGTTGATGGAGGCAAAAACCATACCCGGAACCTGCGCGTCGATCCCGAACTTGGCTGATCCGTCAGTCTTGTGCACCAAGTCGAGGCGGGGGATGGGGCGGGGAAGAAAAGTGAACTGAGCGGGTGTCTTGATTGCAGGCTCTTTGGCGAGCTTGACCTTCGCGGCCTCGGCGGCGAGCTCCCCGTAGCGCAGCGTGCGGCCTGATGGCCGATGAGTCACCACGCTCTGCGCCGCCGTGCATTCTGACGCCAGAACGTGCCAGCGTGCGGCCGCCGCGGCAATGATGCGCTCACGGGCGCTGGCGCCCACCTGCTGCACCATCTTTTGCGACTCCCGGACAGACATGCTGCCGTGCGAGTACATGTTACCGTAGACTCTGTGCTCTCGGACGCTGCGGTTCGACGAGGCATACTCGATCCGCACCTTCGACCAGTCGCATTGCAGCTCTTCGGTAATCATCATTGGCAGCGCCGTCATGCTGCCCTGCCCCATCTCCGAACGTTGATAGCGGATTAAAATCGAATCATCCGGATCGATGGCGATCCAGGCATCGATTTCGTGCGGCGCATGTTCGTTCTCGTTCCAGGGTTGCATCGAGATGGCCGCGGCGTCAACGCTGCCCGGAGCAGCGCCGATGCCGATCATCAAGCCGCCGGCGACGGAGACCGCCGTGAGAATGAAATCGCGACGTTTCACGGCTGAAGTTACACCGATTCCGCGCATCGCGACCTCCTCAGGTCTTCATCATGTCCGCGGCGCGATGAATGGCGCGACGCAGACGTTCATACGTGCCGCAACGGCAAATATTGGTAATATTCGCGTCGATGTCGGCATCCGTAGGGCTGGAATACTTCTTTAAGAACGTAACTACGGCCATGATCTGCCCAGACTGGCAGTAGCCGCATTGCGGAACACCTTCTTCAATCCACGCGCGCTGCACTGGATGATTGTTGTTCGGTGAAAGGCCCTCAATAGTGACGATCTTTGCGCCATCAAGAGTGCCGATTGGCGCCGAGCAGGAGCGCATGGCGGTTCCGTTGACATGCACCGTGCAAGCACCGCACTGCGCGATACCGCAGCCGAATTTTGTGCCGGTCAAACCGAGCACGTCGCGCAGCACCCAGAGAAGCGGCGTATCGGGCTCGATGTTGATTTGCCGGGATGCTCCGTTGACGTCGATCGTGATCACTGTGGCCTTCTCCCCGCCTTGATGAACAGCCTTATGCCGGCGCGATTTTTTTGATCGCTTTTGCGGGCAGCTTTCTTCGATCACACAGCACTGGCAAGCCCTTCAATTTTCATGCAGACGGCTTGAAAGCCAGCCTACGTCAAATGCTAGTCTTCGGGCCAGCAATGTTGCTTGCGTTCTCCTGACGCGAGTTGTGCGAATGATGCGTGGACTGAGCCTGAGCAGCACCGCCATTCCGGCCGCGCGCCATGATTAGTATCAATCAAATCAATATGCTAAGTGGCATTATTTATCTTACTTCGAGTCGGTTACCGACAATCTGCTTTGACTACTGCGATCCACTGCGGTCTCTGACGACGGCAGCTTTCGGGCAGGCTGAATCAGGTTGCGTCCTCAGTCCGTGGCCATCGTCTAATCGGCAAATATTAGGTGGTTAATATTGTCGAAATCTCGGTGGTAACTTCGGTCATTAATTTATGGATTGGACACTGCCGCGCCACGCGAAGAATTTCTTCCCGCTGAGCGGCGCTCAGGTCTCCGGTCACCGTCAACGCCGTACTGAGACGATAGACGCCCTCCCGTTCATCATGGGCGTCTCGATCCACGGAGACTTCGATACCCTCCACCGGGAAATGCCTGTGCTTCGAGTACCAGAGTACTGTCAGCGCCATGCACGCGCCCAGCGCTGCATCGTAGAGGTCGTGGGGATTGGGGCCCGAGGACTCGCCGCCTTCCTCGGCACTCATGTCGGTGGTAAGCGTATTCTCACCGATATGGATTTCATGCCGCATCGGCCGCCGTTGATCTCGAACGACTCGAATAGTCATGGCCTCACCGATGGGGGTTAAATCCGCGGTGCCTCGTCAACCAAACGCGAGCTGCGCTGGCCGGTGAAATAGCTCCAGAACCATTGGTTCTGCACGCGACGCCGATTCTGCAGCTGCGGCAGAAACATGATGTGAATAAATGCCCAGATGAACCAGGGGATAATTCCTGCGAGCTTGATTCGGCCGGACTCCAGGATCGCAAAGTTCTTGCCGATCACCGCCATGTTGCCTTTGTCGAAGTATCGGAAAGGACGCGGCGGTTTGCCGCCGCCGATCTCTTTGGCGATCCACTCTCCGACGTACCGGCCTTGCTGGATGGCGACCTGCGCCACCCCCGGCAACGGATGACCCTCCTGTATCAAGGTCGCGGCATCGCCGACGACGAATATCCCGCGAGATTCGGCGACATTCAAAGATGGACCGACGCACGCCCGGCCGGCGCGGTCGGTCGCTACGCCGAGCATCTTGACGATCGGCGAGGGCGCAACGCCTGCTGTCCACAAGACCGTGCCGCTGTCGATCCTCTTTCCCCCAACCGTCACGCCTTGATCATCGATGTGTTCGACCATTGCGCTGGTGATCACCTTTACCCCAAGATTAGCGAGGCGTTGAGCCGCCTTGAGTGAGGAGGATTCGGCGAAGCTCGGGAGTACGCGCTTAGCGCCATCGAGCAAAACAATGGACGTCGTGGCAGGATCGATCCGCCGAAAGTTAGCGCGCAAGGTTGTTTTGGCCATTTGCGCAATCGAAGCCGCCAATTCCACGCCGGTCGGTCCCGCGCCGACTAAGACGAATGTCATCAGTCGCCGCCGTTCATTCTCGTCTTCGGTAGATTCCGCCAATTCATACGCGCTCAGGATTTTTGAGCGTATCACCTGTGCATCCGTGATGGTCTTCAAGCAAGGAGCGTACTTCGCGAATTCGTTATGACCGAAGTAGCTCGATTGCACCCCGGCGGCGACCACCAAATAGTCAAAAGCAATCTTCTTGTCCTCCGTACCCGGATACTTGACATCGACGGTTCGCGATCCCAAGTCGACACCGATGACTTCAGCCATCAGCACCGATACGTTTTTTTGCTGCGCCGACAGCTGCCGAATCGGTGCGGCGACATCGGCCGGTGCGAGGACTGCCGTTGCCACCTGGTACAACAGGGGTTGGAAGATATGATGGTTGCGACGATCGATGACCGTGACATCGGCTTCGCAGTGTCTTAATGCTTTGACGGCCGCAATGCCGGCGAAGCCGCCGCCGATGATCACGACATGCCGCCTTCTGCATTTGTCTGGCGGTTGTGAAACGACCAATGACTCGCTCATGTTTGCTCTCACTCAGCCTACTTTTGCGTCCCTTCCATCCCTTTGAAACGCCTTCTCTGTTCTGGTCCGAAGCTCCAAGAGCCCGAGCAGCATTTCGTCACGTTCTGCCGCCAGCGAGTCGATGGAGCGTGAGCCGACTTCCGTATGAACGCTGTCGATGAGCTTCTTTTGCACTTCGGGCGTCAACACTGGGTTACCGAGAGTCTTCCACCAAGCTGTCATCGGTCGGGTGAATTGTTCGAAAAAATGCTCGATGCCGCCCTCACCGCCGCCCAAGTGATTGAGCAGCATGCTGCCCATGAGGCCCCAACGCAGACCCGGTCCCCAGCACAATGCGGTATCCGCATCGGCGGCGCTGACCACGCCTTCGGCTACAAGATAGTAGACCTCCCGGCTGAGGGCGGCCTGCAGACGATTGGCGACATGCCCTGGCATCTCCTTGCGTACCCGAACCGTCCGTCTTCCAATGCTGTCGTAGAATTCCGCGACACGCTGAATGGTCTCCTCGGAGGTCTTGGCGCCACCCACGATTTCGACCAGGGGGACGAGATGGGGAGGATTGAAGGGATGGCCGATGACGCAGCGCTCGGGATGGGAGCGGCAGCCTAATTGGATTTCGCTCATCGTGAGCCCGGATGAGCTCGAGGCGATGATCACTTCCGGCGGCAACAGATCATCCAGCTGCCCATAGAGTTTTTGCTTGAAGTCGAGGCGCTCGGGGCCATTTTCCTGAACAAGATCCGCACCGACTACCGCGGCCTCGATCTTGGGCGTGAACGACAATTTGGATTGCGATGCGCCAGGCGCAAGGCCCAATCTTTTCAGCGCCGGCCACGCCGCATCCACGAATCGTTTCAGGGCGGCCTCTGCATTCGGCGCGATATCGGTCGCCACGACTTCCAATCCTTTGGCGAGATACAGCG
>Ga0210400_10005881_pt1 | contig 10368 bp, 8 predicted proteins | sample IncBWH26MmetaG_FD_155456 | JGI IMG/M metagenome (GOLD analysis project Ga0210400, IMG submission 155456) | Forest soil microbial communities from Barre Woods Harvard Forest LTER site, Petersham, Massachusetts, United States - Inc-BW-H-26-M | ecosystem: Environmental > Terrestrial > Soil >... | reverse complement strand
ACAGAAGGATCCCGAGCACTTTCCAGACCTCTCGCTTACGGTGATCAAACTGATGGGTCCGGGCGAATACGTTCTTGTAAAGCCCAATGAACCCTCACCCGGCCACTTCGGCCTCGCGGTGCGGGATTACCTGCACTCGACGGCGCCGAACCGCCGTTTTCCCGATATCATCACGCAGCGAATCATGAAGGCACATCTGGCCAAGGCCGACCAGCCTTACTCGGAAGGCGATCTGAGCGCGATGGCACAGCACTGCACGCAGATGGAAGACGCCGCGCGCAAGGTGGAGCGCATCATGCAGAAGCGGATTGCCGCCGTTGTCCTGCATCCGCGCATTGGTCAGTCGTTTCCGGCAATCGTTACCGGCGTAAGTCAGAGCGGCACATTCGTGCGCGTGCTCAATCCCCACGTTGAGGGAATGCTCTTGAATGCCGGCAAACCCGGGTCGAAACTCGATGTAGGCGACAAGCTGACGGTCAAGCTGGTCAACACCGATCCGCAGCGTGGCTTCATCGACTTTGCCATGTGATCTGACTGGTTCGACTCGAATCGTATTTTAGGCGTCGCCGGTTTCGTTTGCCGACAGCGCCTCCGTGCTTTTAGGTTCTTCGACAACCATCGCCCTCGCAGACCCCGGCTCATCGATCCACAGGCACACTATCCACCAGATCAGCACAATCACGTATACAGCGCTATTGGTATTCAGCAACTTTCCCTGCAGCGCCATCACGTGTTCGTACTCTTCCCGCGAGTGTAGAGTGGTGTGGCGCGCGATGATCTCCCAGATCCCCTGCGCGCCAATCTGCGCAATGGACGCGGTCGAGAGCCCGATCATGATTCGTTGAACGTGACTATGCCAGCCGGCCCCGTAGCGCTGACCGCAAGCCACCACGAGCAACCCCAGCGCTATCGAAAGAACATCGACCAGCAGCCCCGTTTTTACGGCGAACAACTGCATGAACTGGAGCCTGGCAATCGTGGTGTCGAAAGCGATCGCCTTCATCGGTGGCCACGGCCCCCACTTCCACACCACGACGCCGCCGAGCGCAAGCAGCACCAGCGTCCACCCAGCCCAGGCCGCGGTGCCTGCTTTCCTGAAGGCTCGCCGTGCCATCTCCACCAGCACAATCAGCCCCACAACAACAGAAATATCCGCCAGCGAAATCGCGATGGCGCCCATCGTCAACTGCGGCAACTTGTCATGCAGGAGCCGGTTTGACAACAGCCGCAGTGCGACCAGAACGATCGAGGCGGTGAACCACGGGAATCGCCGCAACCGGTCGCGCCCCATCAGGACTACAAGCAGGACCAGCAGGGCCGCAAACGTTAACGTCCACAGAATGGAAACAGCTGTGAAATGAAAATTGAAATGCATACAATCCTTGAAATCCGGCCTCAAATCCGGATTGTGTGTTCAAAGTGATTTCAGGAAATGTGCGGAGGGAAATGGTGCGCCCGGAGAGATTCGAACTCCCGACCTAACGCTCCGGAGGCGTTCGCTCTATCCAGCTGAGCTACGGGCGCGCTCTACCAGCATACCGTATTTTGCTCTTCTTACGTGACTCTCGAGGCGTCGCGCACCTCCGAGTGGGTCGTTAGTCCCCAGTCCCTAGTCCCTTTTCCCTGCTTTGCCTTAGTTCTTCCATCACCGACTGGATCAGCGCCTTCGCACCTTCCATCCCGCTCAGAACTGCCTGCAAATCCAGCGCCGGCTTCGCCGGATTGCGGCTTGACGCGCAGTAGACGCCATGCTGCCCAACCATGATCAGCGAGTCGGTCAGAAGGTCCAGCGCCACCGCCAGCCTGCCTCGCTCCGGCCCCATCATGAACTCGTGCTTTTCCAGCTCCGCGCGCTTCTCGTCGAAAATGCTCATGTATCCAGCCTATCCGAAGCCCTCGAGGCTCACACCTGCACCGCGCGGCGTGCTTGCAGTGTTCTAAAACTCCAGCTTCTTCATAAAGTCAGCGTCTTCGCGCAACTCCGTCATCGGGTCGCCTTCAAATTCTTCCTGCTCGATGAAATAGTGCTTCAGCCCCGTCGCCGCGCGAAAGATCGGCTTGTAGTCGATCGTGCCTTTTCCCATCACCACGTTGCGCCATTTGCCATCCGGCCCATTGACCATGTCCTTCACGTGGAGCATGGGAAAGCGTTCCGGAAACTTGCCCAGATACTCGACCGGATTATGGCCGCCGGCAACTACCCATCCGCAATCCATCTCGAACACCACCACCTTGGGGTCGGTACGCTTGAGCAGTTCATCAAAGTACACAATCCCGTTCTCTTTTCCGAACTCGATCGTGTGATTGTGATACCCGAACGTCATGCCGGCCCCCTTGACCTTCTGTCCAATCTCATTGAACTGATCAGCCACATACCGCCAATCATCGAGGTTGAGATCGCCGGTGCGCGTGGGGTCGCGATGCACTCCTGCCCACGAACAGATGATGTATTCGAGCCCGAGCGCCTGTCCATATTCGATCAACTGGTTGAATTGAGTCTTCAACTGGACAAGCTGGTGGTGCGTACTCACGCACTTCAGACCCGCTTTTTGCAGGGCATTCCCGAAATCGGCCGCAGTCTTGTCGAAGTAGCCCGCCGCTTCCACCTCCTTGTACCCAGCTGCAGCCAGCTGATGCAGAGTGCCCTCAAAATCTTTTGGCAACAGGTTGCGCACCGAGTAAAGCTGCAAGCCGACCGGCATGTGCAGTTGCGCGCCCATCAATTGATCTGCACCTACGCAGGCAGCTGCTGCCAAAGCGCCTGAAACTTTCAAAAAACTGCGCCGCGAAGAAAGAGGCATGCGATGTTTCTCCCTGAGGCTTCTGTCAGCCCTTGATGGTTTCCGTGGCTGCGTCCCACGTAGCCACGCCTTTATGAAAGTACGAGTGATTGGCCATATGGCACGCAATCGCCGTGTTGTTGCCGAAGACCTCGTCCTCAACAACATGTTCGCGCGTCTCCACGGCGCGGAAAAAATTGGCAATGTGATCGGCAGTATCGTCGTACCCCTGCGGCGCGGAATACGTCTCCGTCAATGGCAGCGGCGCCGCCGGTTGCGGATGCGCGGCGTGCCACTCCTCCATGTACTTCTGTTTCGCCTCTGCTGTCCATCCATTGAGCGAGTAGCCTTCCGGCTGCGGTCGTGTATCCTGCGGAACCACGGTGAGCGTGTTGCCGTTGATCGTCATCGTGGCCTCCTTACCGTAGAAGATGGTGATGTCGCCCGCCGCGTTGTTCTGGTTGCAATGCACGTTCACCGTTACGGCCGGATAATCGTAGAGCGTCGCCAGAAGATCGGGATAGTCGCGTCCGTCTTTGAAATAGGTCAGGCTCCCGGTCGAGTATGCCCGCGCCGGTACGGCGTTCATGCCGCTGATGCACTGGATCCCTGACAGCAGATGCACATACAGATCACCGGCTACCCCCTCGCCGTATTCTTCAAAACACCGCCACCTGAAAAAGCGCGCCGCGTCGAACGGCCGCTGCGGCGCATCGCGCAGCCAGGTGGCCCAGTCGATGGTTTCGGGACTGGCATCCGGTGCAATCGGATAGACCCAGGCGCCGGATGGAGAATTGCGATCCGTGTGCGCTTCAATAGACGAGACCGCGCCCAATCGCCCCGACTTATAGATCTCGGCCGCCTTCCGGTAAACCGTGTTGCTCACGCGCTGACTGCCGGCCTGGAAGATCCGCTTGTCCGCCTGCACAGCCTTCACCATCGCCATGCCATCTGCCACGTTATGCGACATCGGCTTTTCGCAATACACGTCCTTTCCCGCGGCCACGCAATCCAGTACCACGTGCCGGTGCTGAAAATCGGCAACCGCGACAATCACCGCATCCACATCCTTGCGGTCCAGCAGCTCGCGATAGTCCCGCGTCGTCGGAATATCCGTGCCATATGCCTCCACGCCCGCCTTGCGATGCATGTCATATAGATCAGCAGTGCCCACGCACACGCCGCTCCGCACCTTCTTCGCCGAGCGCAGCAAATCGCACCCGCGAATCCCCGTCCCAATCGAAACAAAGCGGATCTTTCTTTCCGTCTGCGCCGTCTGCGCGGCCAAAACCGCCGGTTCGAGCACAATCGATTTAGCCGCGGCTCCGGCTGCCACCGCCGCAGCTCCCAGGCGCACAAACTCCCTGCGTGAAATTGGTCCCATGTAAAGAAGCCTTTCCCGTGCGACCGCAATTCTCGCTTGCCGGACGGCGCCGTGTCCACCAACGGATGCGTGACAGAAGACGAATGGCATAGGATGCTTAGGTCACCGAATTCCATATCTCAGAAAGAACCAGGGCCATGTCGAGAACAAGATCACTTAGAGCATGCTTGAACCTCGCGCTTGTCTCCGTCACCAATCTCAGCCTTCTCGCGCTTTCTCTGAGGTTGGCGGTTGCGGAGCCGCTGAATGCGCACAAATCTGTTTTGAGTCCCGACTTCGGCCCCAACGTCCTGCTCTTCGATCCTTCAATGTCCTCCGCCGACATTCAGACGCAGATCGACAAGGTCTACGCCATCCAGCAGCACAGTGAATTCGGCACTGCCCGTTACGCACTGCTCTTCCTGCCCGGCGAATATCACGTGGATGTTCCCGTCGGTTTCTACACGCAGGTGCTCGGGCTCGGCGCCACGCCCGACGCCGTTCACATTACCGGCAACGTTCACTCCGACGCCAGTCTCCCGCGCAACAACGCCACCTGTACTTTCTGGCGTGGCGTCGAAGGCTTTTCCGTTACACCCACCGACGGGACTATGCAGTGGGCCGTATCGCAGGCCGTGCCCTTCCGCCGCATGCATGTTCTCGGAAATATCGTTCTTCACCAAAAACGTGGATGGGCCAGCGGCGGCTGGATGTCCGACTCGCTCATCGACGGCAACGTGGACGCAGGCCCGCAGCAGCAATGGATCTCGCGCAACAGCGAGTGGGGCAGTTGGACCGGCGCCAACTGGAACATGGTCTTCGTCGGCATTCCGCGTCCACCCGCTGGCGAGTGGCCCCAGCCTCCCTACACCAAGGTGGAACGCACACCCATCGTCCGCGAGAAGCCTTTTCTCGAAGTTGATGCGAAAGGGAACTGGAGCGTCCGCGTTCCCGCGCTTCAAACCGATAGCCAGGGCATCACGTGGCACGGCGGATCAACGCCGGGGCACTCCATTCCGCTTAGCCAGTTCTACATAGCTCGTGCAGACAAAGACACCGCCGCTACCATGAATGCCGAACTGGCCAAGGGAAAGAACCTGCTTCTCGCGCCCGGAATCTACGACCTTACCGAGCCGATCAAGGTCAACCGGCCCAACGCTCTCGTCATCGGTCTCGGCTTCGCCACCCTGCGCCCCACGAACGGTACCGCAGCAATCACCACCGCCGACGTCGACGGCATCGACATCGCCGGTATCCTCTTCGACGCCGGCGAAAAAATCTCTCCCGTCCTCGTGGAGGTTGGTCCCCAGGAGAGCCACGCCTCGCATGTCAAAGATCCCATTTTCCTCCACGACGTTTTCTTCCGCGTCGGCGGAGCGGGCGTGGGCAGCGCCAAAGTCAACCTGCGCGTCAATTCGAACGACACGATTATCGATCACACCTGGATCTGGCGGGCCGATCACGGCCACGGCGTGGGCTGGACGAGCAACCTCAGCGACAATGGCCTGGTCGTCAATGGCAGCAACGTCACGGCTTATGGTCTTTTTGTCGAGCACCATCAGCAGTTCCAGGTGCTGTGGAACGGCAACCATGGCCGCACCTACTTCTACCAATCCGAGATTCCCTACGACCCGCCCGACCAGCCCAGCTATACATCCGCTCCGGGCACGAACGGATGGGCCTCCTACAAGGTGGCCGACAAGGTGACCAGCCACGAAGCCTGGGGACTCGGTATCTACAGCGTCTTCCGCCATCCCAACGTCACACTCACGCGCGCCATTGAAGTCCCCGTCACACCCGGCGTCCGCTTCCACCACATGATCACTGTCGCGCTCGATAACCTCGGCGAAATCTCCAACGTCATCGACGACAAAGGCGGCCCCACGCATGTTGCTCCCGGTCGTGTGACTCCGAAGGTGGCAGAATTCCCGCAGTAAGGCTCGGAAGGGAAGCCGGCGCGTGTGCAAACGTGCCGGGTCTCGCATGGGACAATGGAACAGTAGACATCATGAGCGACGAAAGCATTCCCGAGTCCCAGCCGGCACCCGAAACTCCTGAAACCAACAGCGAGCAAACCGCAGCACCCGCAAGTGATGCCGCGCCAGACGCGTCCGCTGCGGGCGCTGAAGCGCCCAACGATCCGGTTGTTTCTCGAACTGCCGAGCCCCCAGCGGAAATCCCGGCCGAAGAACCTGTCGAGCCTCAGGAGAATTTCGCCGACATTCTTTCCCAGTTCGAGAAAAGCCACACCCACAAACCCGCATCCGGCGTTAAGCAGATCGAGGGTAACGTCGTCTCCCTCTCCGCCGACCAGGTCTTTCTCGACATCGGTTACAAGACCGAGGGCGTTCTCCCTCGCTCAGCTTTCCGGAACAATGCCGAAGGCATCAAGGCTGGCGACAAGGTCCACGTCTCCGTCAAGGGACGCAACGAAGAGGGCTACTACGATCTCACCCTCTTCAAGGTCGCTCAGCCCCGCGACTGGTCCGCTCTCGAAGAGGCCTTCGCGCAGAAGGTAGCCATCGTCGGCACCGTCACCGCCGTCATCAAGGGCGGCCTTACCGTCGACATCGGCGTCCGCGCCTTCATGCCTGCCAGCCGCAGTGGCACGCGCGATGCCGCCGAACTCGAGAAAATGGTCGGCACTGAAATCACCTGTCGCATCACCAAGCTCGACGTCACCGATGAAGATGTAGTTGTAGACCGCCGCGTTGTGCTCGAAGAACAGGCGCGAGCACAGCAGGAAGGCCGCTTAACCGCCATGCAGCCCGGCGACATACTCGACGGCACCGTCCGCAGCCTCGTGCCCTACGGCGCTTTCGTCGACCTCGGTGGCCTCGATGGCCTTCTCCACGTCAGCGACATCTCGTGGAGCCGCGTCAACAAGCCGGAAGACGTGCTCTCCGTCGGCCAGCAGATCCAGGTTCGCATCCTCAAGATTGATCCGGACACAAAAAAGATCTCGCTCGGCCTCAAGCAGCTTCAACCAGAACCGTGGGAAACCGCGCCTGCAAAGTATCAGGTTGGCCAGCGCATCACCGGCGCCGTTACCCGCCTCGCTGACTTCGGCGCCTTCGTCGAAATTGAGCCGGGTGTCGAGGGCCTTATCCACATCTCCGAAATGTCCTGGGGCAAAAAGATCCACCACCCCAGCGACGTGCTCAAGCAAGGCGACACGGTCGACGCGGTCATCCTTGGCATCAAGCCCGAAGAACGCCGCATCTCGCTCGGACTGAAACAGACTCTGTCTGACCCATGGTCCGACGTCACCAGCAAATTTCCCGTTGGCTCGCAGGTCGAAGGTCCCGTCACCAAGATCATGGCGTTCGGCGCCTTTATTCAGATCGCAGAAGGCGTTGAAGGCCTCGTACACGTCAGCGAGATCAGCGCGGAAAAGCGCATCCATCACCCGCAGGACGTGCTGCGCGCCGGACAGATCGTCAAGGCACAGGTGCTTGGCATCGCACCGGAAAAGCGCCAGATCAAACTCAGCATGAAGCAGTTGGTTCCCACCAGCATCGACGAGTACATCGCCGAGCACAAACTCGGCGACATCGTCTCCGGCCGCGTAGTCGATGAATCTGGATCTGCTGCGTCCGTCGAACTCGGAGAAGGCATCCGCGCAACCTGCCGGGTTGCGAAGTCTGCTGTCGCACCAGCCGAAGCGACATCCGCCGGGAAAGCCGACCTGTCCTCGCTCTCCTCACTCCTGCAGGCCCGCTGGAAGGGAAGTGCGCCATCGCCGACCGCCGCTCCCGAGCCTCTCCACGCCGGCCAGATCCGCAGCTTCAAAATCGTGAAACTCGACGCCGACACTAAAACCATTGAGGTCCAGCTAGCCTAGCTCTTCCTCGTGCCGAGACTACAGATACGTCTCATCGATATAGCACCAGCGCCAGTCCTCTCCGCGTTCTGCCGAGCGGATCAGCGGATGCTGCGTCGTATGGAAGTGTGCCCGTGCATGCCGATTCTTCGATGAGTCACAGCAGCCCACGTGCCCGCACTCCATGCACATACGCAGATGCACCCATGTATCGCCGATCTTCAGGCAATCCTCGCACCCCTTGCTGCTTGGCTTCACGTTTTTTGCATGTTCCTTTACGTGCGTGCACTTCGTTGCCATACTTCACCTCCAGGGGAACCCGCATTCACACCATATATTGTTTCGCCAGCTCGCGGAACTCCGCTACCTGCGTTGCCGCCCAAGCCTCATTCCGCCCCAGTTCCCCAACCAGTAATTTCGCCACAGGCTCCGCCATTGCCGTCGCCGCGCGAGCATTCAGGAACAGCGCCCGTGTCCTCCGCGCCAGCACGTCCTCCACACTCCGAGCCATCTCGAACCGTGCTGCCCACACCGCTTCGGCGGCGATATACGGCAACTTCGCGTGCAACCGCTGCGCCAGTTCCGGCTCTTCCTTCACAAGCGCGCGAATCGCTTCCGCATCCGTCCCATAAACCTGCAGCGGGTCGCTTTCCTCCGATTCCGCCACCTCCATGTGTCCGTGAATCGGGAGAGTCTTGGTAGGGCACGCTTCGTCGCGCAGCCGCCCCAGCGTAATCGCATGGTCCACACAGTCCTCAGCCATGTGCCGATACGTCGTCCACTTCCCGCCGGTAATGGTGAGCAGTCCCGAAGGATCCACGTGAATCACGTGATCGCGCGACAGCGCCGATGTCTTACCTTCTCCGTTGCTCTTCACCAACGGCCGCAATCCCACATACACAGCCAGCACATCCGCACGGGTCGGCGGCCTGCTAAGGTAGCGTCCAGCCGTCTCCAGAATGAACTCAATCTCCTCATTCAGCGCCTTCGGCTCCAGGCTCGGTGCATCCACCGGCGTGTCTGTTGTCCCGGCCACTGCGTGACCATGCCATGGAATTACAAACAGCACGCGCCCGTCATTCGTCCGCGGCACCATCAATGCCGTGTCGCCCTTTAAAAAGCTCCGATCAAAAACCAGGTGGATTCCCTGGCTGGTCACCATCAGCGGCTCTGATCCGGCATCCGCCATGCGCCGAATCTCATCCGTAAAGACGCCGGTCGCATTCACCACAATGCGTGCCGTGATTGCCAATTCTTCCCCCGTCTCATCATCGCGCGCGATCAGTCCATTCACATAGCCTTCGTCATCGCGCAACAATTTGGTTGCGGGACAATAATTCACTACCGTTGCGCCGTGATCGGCAGCCGTCATCGCCAAATGAATCAGAAGCCGCGCGTCATCAAACTGGCCGTCGTAGTAGACAACCCCGCCGCGCAGTTCTTCCGGCTCCAGCGCCGGGAGTTGAGCCAGAGTCTCCTCACGGGATAACAGCCGGGAAGGCCCAAATCCGTACTTGCCCGCCAGCAGGTCGTAGAGCTTAAGGCCAATCCCGTAAAACGGCGCCTCCCACCACGAATAGTTCGGCACCACAAACGCCAAATCATGTACCAGGTGCGGCGCATTCTGCCGCAGCAGCCCGCGCTCCTTCAGCGCCGACATCACCAGCGGAATATTTCCCTGTTCGAGATAGCGCACGCCGCCGTGCACCAGCTTCGTGCTGCGGCTGCTCGTACCTTTACCGAAGTCGTGCGCCTCCACCAGCACCACGTCGAATCCACGCGCCGATGCATCCACGGCTACGCCCATTCCCGTCGCACCGCCGCCGATCACCGCAATATCCCACGGCTCTTGCTTCGTCGCTCGCTCGCGGATTTTGCGGAGCATCTCCTCCCGCCGCATCATGCACTCCAGTTCTTCGACCGGTCCACTGCGCGCTGCCATCGTTCGCGACGCTCAGCCCGCTCGCCGCCATCCATTCGCGGCTCAAAGCGCACATCGCCCTCTCGTTTTGCACGCAACTCGTCAGGGCTCGCCCAGAATCCTGTCGCCAGGCCCGCCAGGTACGCAGCCCCCAGCGCCGTCGTCTCCGTCACGCGCGGCCGCACCACCGGCACTCCCAGCACGTCTGCCTGGAATTGCATCATGAGATCATTCACCGCCGCACCGCCATCCACGCGCAACGCTCCCAGCGGCGTTCCCGTCTCGCTATGCACCGCCTCCAGCACGTCCGCCACCTGGAAGGCAATGCTTTCGAGAGCAGCACGCGCGATGTGGCCGGGCTTCGTATCCCGTCGCAGCCCGATCAACAATCCGCCCGCATGCGGATCCCAATGCGGGGCTCCGAGACCTACAAACGCCGGGACAAACACCACCCCGCCCGTGTCCGGCACGCTTGCGGCCA
>Ga0210400_10005880_pt1 | contig 10370 bp, 8 predicted proteins | sample IncBWH26MmetaG_FD_155456 | JGI IMG/M metagenome (GOLD analysis project Ga0210400, IMG submission 155456) | Forest soil microbial communities from Barre Woods Harvard Forest LTER site, Petersham, Massachusetts, United States - Inc-BW-H-26-M | ecosystem: Environmental > Terrestrial > Soil >... | reverse complement strand
CGCCGCGCCGGGCCAAGACCGCATCGAACATCGGCCCGACCAACTGTAACGCCAGATCCTTGAAGGCGAGGGTCGGTCCATGAAACAGCTCGAGGAGCCAGAGGCTCTCGTCGAGCTGCATCAAAGGGGCCACCGCGGCATGGCGAAACCGGCTGTAAGCCGCAGCGGTGAGCTGCTGCAATGCGCCCGGCGAAAAAGCCTCGCCGGCGAACAGGGCCAGGATGCGGGTAGCGATCTCGGCATAGGGGAGGCCCGCAAAGCCGGGAATGTCGGCGGCCAGCCCCGGCATCCGGTCCGGCAGGTAGAGCCCCCCATCCTCTGCGAGACCGGCGAGCAGCACCTCCGCAAACGAGCGGGTCGGCGGCGCGGCGCGAGGGTCGCGGGTGCTCAGATAAGGCACGATATCGGATCCTGTCAGTATGCCGGGAGCCTATCGCCGCATCGTCGCGTTCGCAACCGGGAGTGTTCGTGCCGGCCGCCGGGAAACAATGAGAACACGCAGTTATTTCGGGACATAAAAGGAGCCGAAGGCCGAGCGCCGCGCGAGGTCGTAGTGTTGATCGATGGCGTAGAGCACTTCATCCGTGAAACGATCGACCTTTTGCCGATAATGCAGGATATGACAGGATTGCGTCGTCGGATCGTCACAAATATCGGCGCGAAGCTGAATGACGGCAAATTCGCGGGCGCCAATGCGCCGGATCAACTCGCCTTGATCCAGCCTGCCCGACAACATGTACTGTCGCGAGTTGAACGGATCCAGAATGAAAGGCTGGCCGGCCACATAACAAAGGAGCAGGCTTTCGCAAATTGCCGGTCCTTGCTGGTCCGAAACAAACTTAGCGTCGGCCAAGAACGTCTCTTGCCTTCTTCGGTCCGATTCTAAAAGAGCGCGGCCGTGATATGCTTGAGCGGCGGTATCGGGAACTCTCGCGAGAATTGGCTGGGCGGCGAGAAAAGGCAGGGCACTCGCCAGCACCCTAACCAATCGGCCGCGAAACCCGGACTTGCGCAACTCGGACATCATGACCCCCACGGCGACCCCGAGGAACACCGCGGCATCCTGAAACATGTTGTAAGAGGTTCCTTCGAAGCCCGATAGGATAGTCGCGCTGATGATCGAGATGATGCCCCAGGCCGCCAGGATCATACGATCGGCAGCCAGAAACAGCGATGCACTCAACACGAGCGCGGCCAGCGGGAATTTGAACAGCCGCAAATACTTCATCAGGTGGTATCGAGCGCCATACCAGCCGAAGCGCCGCGGCGACATCAGATGATCGATGAAATCGCCGCCGGCGACGATTTGCGTCAAGCCGAAAAAACCTGCCGTGAAACCGGCACACGAGGCGAGCCAGAACGGCAGCCGCAGCGGCGAGCGGATCGCCAGATCGAGGGTTATCGCGATCGGGATCGCCACGAGGTTATGCTTGACGAAACCGCCGAGCACGACGATGAACGCTGTGCGCAATAAGTTGAGGCGATCGGGCGGGCGCGCGAGGTAACTGACGAGAGCGCCCAGCATGAGGGCTTCGCCCAACGTCTGCGGGTCATCGGCAATGATCCAGGCCGGCGCCATCAGATAGCAAAAACCCGCCGCGCAGCCGGCCCCAAACACTGCGTCGGCTCGCCCGCCGCCGAAGTGGCGGATTGCCATCGCCGCGAGCACCGCTATCGCGGCGAAGGAGACCAGCGCGACCAGTCGTCCGCTCAGCAAGAGATCATCGGTCAGAAGATTGGCGCCGGCGACAATAAGAAATGATCCGATCGGGTAGTTGTTTACCCTCCAGTAATTGTCGTCATAAACGATTGCACCGCGGATCAGTCTGTCGGCATTATACACATTCCAGCCTTCGTTGTAATTGATTTCGAACGTAAAACCCAAAGAAAGAAGGTTTCCGATCGGCAGCAGAACCGTGCCTATAAGTACGAAATAGGCGAGACCGACGAAAATATAGTTTTGAATTAAATTCTGCTTTGCCTCGGCAAAGCGCAACCAATGCGAGGGGCGCCGCGCCCACTCGCGACGGTTCGGCACAGCAATTTGCTTCAATACGGAGTGCAGTGCTCTTAAAGCCCAGCCCCTCTGCGCCCTTCAGGGGGGAGAGGGAGGGGCCCGTCGCGCGTGAGCCTTCGGCCCACGGACTTGATCCGTGGGGAGGGGAGGGTGAGGTGGGGGATACCGCAGATGGCTCGCCGGCCCCCCTCACCCTGCCCTCTCCCCCCGGCCAGCGGGGGGAGAGGGTAAAGCGAGCGTCGTTCTAGCCCAAATTTGTGGCAAACCATTTCAAAAATTGTCCTTCGACGTTCCCCGGACAACCTCCGTTTTCGCGGGAACGACGACAAGGCTCGGCAAAGCATTGAGAAATTTTTCCACGCCTCTGTCGGAATCGCGCTCTTAACGCAGCGCGCTGACATCGTCCGGGTTGACGAGGTCGGGCACCGTCCAGCCGTCGAGGTCGTACTCGGCCATGCAGCTGTCGGCGAAGCTTTTCCAGCGCTCATATTGGCCGGAGCCGATCGATGCACGCAGCGCGTCGATGCGGATTTCTTCGTGGCTGCCGGCGTAGTTGATCTCGTACAACTCATGGCGGGCGCCGAACTCGCTGCCAACGGCGTCCCACAGCAGCTTCATCAGCTTAACCCGTTCGACTGCACTGACGCCGCCGGACCCTCGCACATATCGGTCGAGGTATTGGCGCAACTCGGGCGTCTTGAAGTCCCGCGCATGCGAGTTGAGATAGATCAGGCTACTGGCGACGGTCTTCTCGATAATCTGCTTGATTTGGACATAGGCCTCGGGGGCCAGGATGCGGTAGGCCATCGCCGGCTCGATCGCGGGCAACACGCAGCCGCCGGCCCACGGCTCGGCACCCTTGGCCATCGCGTCGGAAAGCCCCCACATCGTGTTTCGCCACGCGATCACCTCGCCGATATTGGCTTCGACGCCGCGGAAGCCGCGGGTGCCCGCGATCTCGGTCGCCTTCACGAAGAGGCCGATGATGAAGTCGAGCTTGACCGCCAGCCGAGTACAGCCCTGCAGCATGGCGCGCGGCAGAAACCCGCTGCTCGGGAAGAACCGGTTGGCCTTGTCGATGTCGGCATAGACAAACACGTCCTCCCACGGCACCAGCACGTCGTCCATGATGAAGATCGCATCGTTCTCGTCGAGTCGGCTCGACAATGGGTAATCGAACGGGCTGCCGAGCACCGCTGCACGCTGCTCGTTCGAGACGCGGCAGACGAATTTGATCCCCTCGGCATTGCTCGGGACGAGAAAGACGATCGCGAAATTCTTGTCCTGCACCGGCAAAACGCCGGCATGCGCGACAAAGGTAAAATGGGTCAGTGCCGAGCCGGTCGCGACGACCTTGGCGCCGGTGACCCGAATCCCGGCATCGGTCTCCTCGGTGACATGCGCGTAGACATCGGTGGGGCCGCCCGGAGCACCGGGAGCCATATTGCGGTCGACCGGCGGCTGGACGATCGCATGGTTGACGAACGGCATGCGCTCCTGGCTGAAGCGGTACCAGCGCCGCGCATTCTCCTGATAAGGGTCGTAGAACTCGGCGTTGGCGCCGAGAGTGGCGAGGAACGCCGCCTTGTAGTCGGGCGAGCGGCCGAGCCAGCCATAGGTCAGCCGCGACCACGCGGCAATGGCGTCGCGGGCCGCAACCTGATCCTCGGCGGAACGCGGTGCGATAAAATATCGGTGAGTGAACCCGCCCCATTCAGTCGGGCAGGTCAGCAGATTTTTCTTTTCTGCATGATCACGGTGCAACGCGTCGTAAAGGCGGGCAATCATCCGCGCCGTGTTGCGGAAGGCCGGGTGCTCGGTGATGTTCTTGACGCGCTCGCCGTAGATCCACACCTCCCGCCCGTCATCGAGGCTGTCGAGAAACTCTTTGCCGGTGTAGGGAAGCGGCGCTGCCATCTTTGACGTCCCCCTGTTCGCCGGCGATGCTAGAGTCGCCCGGATCGACCGTCAATCGGACAACGGACAAGCCGATCGGAGGATTGATTGCAGACACCGAACACCTTCCGCGGCGGGCCGGACGAACGCGGCCATTTCGGCATTTATGGCGGCCGCTTTGTCGCCGAGACTTTGATGCCGTTGGTCCTCGCGGTCGAGCAGGCTTATGCCGACGCACGTGAAGACCCGACGTTTCGGGCCGAGCTCGACTTTTATCTCGAGCATTATGTGGGCCGGCCGAGCCCGCTCTATTTCGCAGAACGGCTGACCCGCCAGTTCGGCGGCGCGAAGATTTACTTCAAGCGAGACGAGCTCAACCACACCGGGGCGCACAAGATCAACAACTGTCTCGGCCAAGTGTTGCTGGCGCGCCGCATGAAGAGGCGCCGGATCATCGCCGAGACCGGCGCCGGCCAGCACGGCGTCGCGACGGCGACGGCCTGCGCGCTCTTCGACATACCCTGCGTCGTCTATATGGGCCAAACCGACATCGAGCGGCAAAAACCCAATGTCTTCCGCATGAAATTGCTCGGCGCCGAGGTGGTGCCGGTGCATTCGGGGACCGCCACCCTGAAGGATGCGATGAACGAGGCGCTGCGCGACTGGGTCGCCCATGTCGACGACACGTTCTATGTGATCGGCACCGTCGCCGGGCCGCATCCATACCCGATGATGGTGCGCGATTTCCAATCGGTGATCGGGCATGAGACACGGGTGCAGCTCGAGAAAGCCGAAGGCCGGCTGCCCGACACGCTCGTCGCCTGTATTGGCGGCGGCTCGAACGCGATGGGGCTGTTCCATCCCTTCCTCGATGAGCCTGATGTGGCGATGATCGGCGTCGAAGCCGGCGGACGCGGGATCGAGACCGGATTTCATGCGGCCTCACTAACCGGCGGAGAGCCCGGCGTCCTGCACGGCAACCGCACGTACCTCCTGCAGGACGAGGACGGGCAGATCCGCGACGCGCATTCGATTTCGGCCGGTCTCGACTATCCCGGCATCGGACCCGAGCACGCGTGGCTGCACGAGCTCGGCCGTGTGCAATACGTTTCGATCACCGACGACGAGGCGCTCGAGGCGTTTCAGCTTTCGAGCCGGCTCGAGGGCATCATCCCGGCGCTCGAGCCCGCCCATGCTCTCGCCCATGTCGCCAAAATTGCGCCGACCCTGCCGCGCGACCACCTGATCGTCATGAACATGTGCGGCCGCGGCGACAAGGACATCTTCGCCGTCGCCGACCATCTCGGCGTCAGGCTGTGACGGGCCGCATCGAACGCCGCTTCGCGGCGCTGCAGGAGGAGAGTCGTTCCGGGCTGGTTACCTACTTGACCGGCGGCGATCCCGATCCTTACACGTCCGCCCGGCTGTTTGCCGGCCTCCCAGCGGCTGGGGCTGACCTGATCGAGATCGGCATGCCATTCTCCGATCCGATGGCCGACGGTCCGGTGATCCAGGAGGCCGGACAACGCGCCTTGAAAGCTGGCATGACCTTGCGGCGCACCTTGGCGCTCGTCCGCGAGCTGCGCAGCGCCGACGAGACGACTCCGATCGTGCTGATGGGGTATTACAACCCGATCTACCGGTACGGACCGGAGAGCTTCGCGAAGGACGCCGCCGCCGCCGGAGTCGACGGTGTCATTGTCGTCGACCTGCCGCCCGAGGAAGACGCCGAGCTGACCGCGCCGGCGCGCGCCGCGGGCCTCGATTTCATTCGCCTTGCGACGCCCACCAGCGACGACCGCCGCCTGCCGAAGATCGTAGAGGACGCCAGCGGCTTCATCTATTACGTCGCGGTCGCCGGAATCACCGGCACCCGTTCGGCCGCCGCCGCCGATGTCGACGCCGCCGTCGCCCGGCTGCGCCGCTTCACCCGCCTGCCAGTCGCGGTCGGCTTCGGCATCCGTACCCCGGAGCAAGCGGCGGCAGTGGCGCGCACCGCCGACGCCGCCGTCGTCGGCACGGCCCTCGTCCAGCGCCTAGCCCTCAACCTCAACCCCGACAACACCGCCAAACCCGGCCTCATCGACGCCGTCCTCGCCGAGGTGCGCGCGCTTGCGGCGGGGGTGCGAGACGCGCGGATGAAGAACTAACCCCGGGGGACAGATGTGGCTGAAATTAGTTTAGGTCGTTTGATCCGGGTCGACCCGCGTGAAATATGGCCCTCAGAGTCTACCGATTTCACGCATGGCTCGCTAGGTCTGATAACCTCGCCGTTCTGGGGGACACGATTGGCTTGGATCTGGAGGTAGAGGCACAAGAGAAGGACGTGGGCCCGTTTCGTGCCGATATTCTTTGCAAGGATATGCGGACCGCTAACTGGGTCCTTATCGAAAATCAGTTGGAGCGGACAGATCATGGTCATCTGGGCCAGCTTCTGGTATATGCGTCTGGCCTGAAGGCGGTCACCATAGTCTGGATTGCGCGTCAGTTTACTGATGAGCATCGTGCAACGTTAGACTGGCTCAATTCGATTACGGATGAAGAATTTCAGTTCTTCGGCTTAGAAATTGAACTATGGCGAATTGGCTCGTCGGCGCCAGCTCCAAAATTTAATATCGTCTCAAAGCCTAACGATTGGAGCCGCCAAGTCACTCAGGCAACTCAGCGGATCGAAGCTGGGGACCTCAGCGATACCAAAAAGACGCAACTCGAGTTTTGGACCGGCTTTATGGAATTTCTATCAAGCCGCGAAAGCAAGGTTAGGGCAACGGCGCCTCGGCCGCAGCATTGGGCTTCTTTTAGCATTGGGCGTGGAGGTTTCCGCCTCGACGCCTATGCTCTTGTCCGCGATAGCGGGATCGGGGTAAACCTCATTATAGGAGGCGAGAACGCAAAGCAGTATTTCCATCTCCTGTTCAACGACAAGGACGCGATCGAAAGCGCTATTGGCGTACCTCTCCAGTGGCGTGAACTTCCGCAATACAAGGAAAGCCAGATCTACACCGGCCCGCGCCCAGCCGACTTCACGCAGCATGGACGGTGGCCTGAGTTCTACGGTTGGTTGGCGGATATGATCGAAGCGTACTCGCGCGTATTTGGGCCGCGAATTCGCCAGCTTCGGCCGGATCAATCCGTCTCCACGAAAACCGCCGCCGAAGCTTTGGAACCTAGTCCCGGAGAATCAGTTGCCGCCAAGTGAATCAGATTTTCGGCTATTCGGATAAAGACAATCATGACGACTATCAAGACCCACATTCGTGTGGCACCTGACGGGACGCTCACTGGCCTCGCAAGCGGTCTTCCACCGGGCGAGCACGAGGCTGAGATAATGCTGGTCGATACCCGCGCGGGTGCGGCCCAGCCGGACGTCGACACCCTCCTTGCTCGAGTGCGCGAAATCCAGGCGGAGATAGCGCAATTACCGGTGCTCGATGAGCGAAGCCCTGATGAGATCATCGGATACAATGAGCGCGGCCATTTTGACTGATGGTCATCGACAGCTCAGCGCCCATCGCATTGCTTTTGGGTGAGCCGGAGACCACCAGCTTCGTAGCGGCGATAGCCACAGCGTCCAGCCGAGTAGTTCGCGCGCCGACCTACCTTGAGACAGCGATCGTGATATTGGCTCGGTTGGGGCCGATCGCGCGGGAGAAGCTCGACCAACTCCTCGATGATCTTGATATCGAGGTAGTGCCATTCGGCCGTGATCAGGCCGCCCTCGCCATCAACGCTTACCGGCAATACGGTAAGGGCAGTGGTCATGGCGGATTGAATTTCGGCGACTGCTTCAGTTATGCACTCTCCAAGCTTCGGGACGAGCCTTTGTTGTTCAAGGGCAACGATTTTGCACGCGCCGATCTCGTTATTGCTGTTGCTTCCTAACATGGGCAACCGGCGTTTGCTGCGGCGATCACCGTGCGAGAACGCAATGGGTCACGGAGGAAGGATTGAGTTTGGTGAACTCCAGTAACACCGGGATTGGGCGGCCGGTGCGGCGGCGGGAGGATTTTCGGCTGCTGACCGGCAAGGGCTGTTACAGCGACGATTTCAATTTTCCGGGGCAGGCTTATGCGGTGATGGTGCGCTCGCCGCATGCGCACGCCCGCATTCGTTTGGTCGACACGAGGGCGGCGGAAGCGGCCCCCGAAGTGCTGGCCGCACTGACCGGGCGGGATATGCAGCGCGAGGGTCTGCAGGCGATCCCGCATTCGGTCGGCACCAGGCATCCGGCCGACATCACGCTCGAAAACAAGGACGGCTCGCCGCCGTTCATCCCACCGCATTTCCCGATGACGGTGGAGGAGGTGCGGCATTGCGGAGAGATTGTCGCAATGGTTGTGGCGACGAGCCTCGCCGCCGCTAAGGACGCCGCCGAGATTGTCGAGGTCGATTACGAGCCCGTGCCGGCCGTGATTCACTCGGTGGCCGCCGTAGAGCCGGGAGCCCCTCTCGCGCGGGGTGACGCGACCTCGAACATCTCGATCGATGCAGAGGTCGGCGACAAGGCCGCCACCGACGCCGCGTTCGCCAAGGCGGCCCACATCGTCAAGTTCGAGACGTGGATCCCACGCATCGTTGGCGTGCCGATGGAACCGCGTGCGGCGACCGGCCTCTACGACCCGGCGACCGGGCGGTACACGCTCTATGCCGGCATCGGCGGCGCGGTCCGGCCGAAGCAGGAGCTGGCCAAAATCCTCGGCGTCGCCGAGGACGGGGTGCGGGTCGTCATGCATGAGGTCGGCGGCAATTTCGGCACGCGCGGTTCGTTCAACCCTGAGTTTGCCTTGGTGGCCTGGGCGGCGCGGCACGTCGGGCGCCCCGTCAAATGGACCTGCGAACGAACCGAGGCGTTCCTGTGCGACTACCAGGCGCGCGACCTCGCGGTCGAGGCCGAGCTCGCGCTCGACCGCGACGGCAATTTCCTCGCAATGCGCGGCTCCAACATCGCCAATGTCGGCGCCTATCCGATCTCGTATGGGCCACTCGCCAAAGGCGTCGAGATCATGTCGAGCATCTATCATGTGCCGGCAGTCCACTTCCGCGCCCGCGCCGCGATCACCAATACCCTTCCGACCCGGCCCTATCGCAGCTCGGGGCGGCCCGAGGTCATGTTCGTCATGGAGCGGCTGATCGATCTCGCGGCGCGGCAATGCGGGTTCGACCGGCTGGAACTGCGCCGGCGCAATCTGGTGCCGGAATCGGCTATGCCGTACCGCAATCCGTTCGGCATGGTCTATGACAGCGGCGCTTACCACCGGGTCATGGAGCGGGTCGTCGCGCTTGGCGACTGGGCCGGCTTTCCGGCGCGGCGCACAGAGGCCAGGGGGCGCGGCAAGTACCGCGGGATCGGGGTCAGCAACTACGTCGACACAGCGACCGGAACACCGCGCGAGCGCGCCGAAATAACCGTATTGCCGGACGGCGTGGTGGAAGTCGTCGTCGGCACCGTATCGAACGGCCAGGGTCACGAGACCAGCTTTGCGCAGCTGATCGGCGAGTGGCTCGGCGTGCCGATCGACACGGTTCGGCTCGTGACCGGCGATACCGACCGCGTGTCGGTCGGAGGCGGCTCGCACTCCGGGCGCGCGCTGCGCCTTGCGAGCATCGTCATGCTGAACGCGTCGCGCGACATCATCGCCAAAGGACTGCAGATCGCCAGCCACGTGCTGGAAGCCGCGCCCGCCGACCTCGAATTCGCCGACGGCCGCTTTCGCGTGAAGGGAACCGACCGCTCGCTCGGGATCTTCGAGACCACTGCGCAGGCATTGCGGCGCAACGATCTGCCGGACGAATTGCGCGGGCCACTCGCCGCCGAGAGCGACGAGACGATCAACTTCGCAAGCTTCCCGTATGGCTGCCATGTATGCGAGGTCGAGGTCGATCCTGACACCGGGGTCGTCGAAATCGCGCGCTACACCGCCGTCGACGATGTCGGGCGCGCGGTCAATCCGCTGATCGTGCACGGCCAGATCCACGGTGGCATCACGCACGGGCTCGGCCAGGCGATGAGCGAGAATTGCGTCTACGATCGCGACACCGGCCAGCTGTTGTCCGGCTCGCTGCTGGATTACGCGCTGCCCCGCGCCGACCGATTGCCCTTCTTCGATACCGAGCTCAGCGAGGTACCGACCCCCACCCACCCACTCGGGATCCGCCCGGCTGGCGAAGGCGGCACGACTCCGGCCCTCGGCGTCGTGATCAATGCGATTGTCGATGCGCTCACCGAGTTCGGCGTGACCCACATCGAAATGCCGGCCACCCCTGAACGCGTCTGGCGCGCCATTCACCGCAACGGTGTCAACGCTCGCTCAGCCGCGTGAAGCCGTCGGCGCTCCAATCCTCGCTGCCGACCCCGTGGTGCACGAAAAAGAGGCCGGCGGGGTCGTATTTCTTTTTTATCGACAGCAGCCTCGGATAATTCGGACCCCAATAGGCGGTCTGCCACTGAGGCTCGAAG
>Ga0210400_10005879_pt1 | contig 10370 bp, 9 predicted proteins | sample IncBWH26MmetaG_FD_155456 | JGI IMG/M metagenome (GOLD analysis project Ga0210400, IMG submission 155456) | Forest soil microbial communities from Barre Woods Harvard Forest LTER site, Petersham, Massachusetts, United States - Inc-BW-H-26-M | ecosystem: Environmental > Terrestrial > Soil >... | reverse complement strand
GTGCGGACATCCGGGTGGTCGGGAGGAGATTTGATGCGCGCCGAGTTGCGCGCGAAGCGTGATGCCTTTCTCGGCAAAATAGGATTCCGTCCGGTCGTCATGGGGATTCTGAATTTGACCCCGGACTCGTTCTCCGATGGAGGTCGGTTCCACACTTTCGACGCCGCCATCGCTCACGCGAAGGCGATGGTTGCCCAGGGCGGTGACATCGTCGATCTCGGCGGGGAATCAACACGACCGGCGGCCACCCCCGTGCTTGAAGCCGACGAACTGGCACGCGTCGAGCCGATCTTGACGGAATTGGCGCGCGTTCTCGACGCGCCGCTCTCGATCGATACTTACAGGGCAACTGTTGCGGCGAGGGCCGTCGAGATCGGCGCGATCCTGGTCAACGACGTGTGGGGAATGCAAAAGGACTCAAAGATGGCCGACGTGGTCGCGGAAACGGACGCGGCGGTCGTCATCATGCACAATCGGACGGAGAGGGACGAGACAGTCGATATTTTCGCTGACATTCGGCGCTTCTTCGATCGCTCGCTGGCGCTCGCCGCAAAGGCGGGCATCCCGAGAGAATACATTATTCTCGATCCCGGTGTGGGCTTCGGCAAGACCGCGCGCCAGAACGTCGAGGCCTTGGCGCGGATCCCCGATCTCAAGGAATACGGGCTTCCGATTCTCGTCGGCGCGTCGCGCAAGGCCTTTCTCGGCTCGCTGACCGGCGACGGCATTGAAGGAACTCTCGTCGGAACCGTGGCAGTCAGTCTTGTTGCAGCCGCCAACGGAGCCTCGCTCTTCCGGGTCCATGATGTCGCCGAGCACGTCGCTGCTCTCAGGGTGTTTCAGACGATCCGCAACCGCGCCGGCCGTTGATTTCAAATGCCACAATCGGTCAGTTGCCCTTCCTCGATCGAGAAGATGGCTCCGGCCTTCACCTCCACATTACGCACGACGCAGACGCGGCCGATCTTATCGGCGAGCCTGATGTCGTAGCGTCCGGGTTCAATGCCGGTAATCCGCAGGCGCTCGTCGTGATCAACCGTCCCATCGCGATCGTTCTCGCACTGGTTGGGACCCCATGCATCTTTACCCGCCGGCGACATCTGCAGTTTCGTGATCGCATACAATGTGAGGTTCCAGAATCGGATGTCCCTGCGATCCTGGGCTATCGCAGCACAGCCGATCAGTCCAAGCGCAATCGAACCGAGCAATACGCTGCGCATTTTTCGAACTCCTTGAGATCGTGCTTTGCCTCCGCGGCGCCACCGGGGTGTGCGACTCATTCCCGCAAGAGGCGGTCGATGTTCTGCGCCTTGTCGAAATTCTTGGCAGCGTCGAGCCCGATCGGCGCAATGAGCCTCGTCGATACGAGGTCCGCTCCGAGAAAGTCGGTGCCGACAATCGTGACGCCGGCAAGCGTTGCTCCGCCCAGTGCGGCGCCCCTCAGCGAGGCGTTGGTCAGATCCGCATTCTTGAGCAATGCGAATTCGAGGTCCGCTCGCGACAGATCGGCGTCGCGCAAGCTCGCGCGCTCGAGATTGGCAGATTTCAGCACGGCGCGCATGAGCCCCATGGATTGGTTCTTCATGTCCACACTGAGGTTGGAACCAACGAGCGTGGCGCCGACGAGGCGTGCCCCGGTAAGATCGGCTGCGATGCGTGCGCCTGAGAGATCGGCTCCATCGAGCGTCGCGCGCTGCATTTGGGCAGCGAAAATCTTCGCTCCTTTGAGACTCGCTCGGCTGAGATCGGCTTCCAGAAGCCAAGCCTGATCGAGTATCGCATGGTCAAGCTTCGCATCGGCGAGCTTGGTCCTGTTGAGCTTGGCGGCGCGGAAAACCGCGCCGGAGAGATCGAGACCGGAGAGATCGAGGCCCGAGAGCCTCTTGCCCGTGAAATCGGCCGGCTGTGCCGATGTCGCCGCGGCGATCGCCGCCTCGACATCTGCGCGCGTCATCTCCGCGGAGACCATCTCGGGTGACGTGGCGTCAATATGTCGCATCATGTCCTGTGCCGCCGCAGCGGTGGCGGAGATGATGCCGCCCATCCCCAACGCGGCGGCCCAAATCGCTGCGTGTCGCATCGTCGTGCTTCCGAGCTCCGCCTTCGATATCGAGCCATTATGGCCCAGGGCATCCACGCGAGATCATGTCCTTCGGATCACGTTCGCGCGACTATGGGATCGAGACAGAGGAAGTCCCGCGCAATGAGGTCGGTCGTCGACTTAGTCGATGCTCAACGTCGATGGTCAACGCGTGCTTTTATCACGCTCGACCAATCGCATGATTGCCGACGGCAGATCCGCCATCGAACGAATAGCCGTATCAGCGCCTCGCCGTGGCGAGGCGTCTGGCTTAAGTCCCAGCTGGGCGGGAATCGGGCGAGACAAGATTTCTTCGGCCTGCGCCGGCACGTCCTTCACGCTGTATCCAACGAAGAGCAGCGCGGCCTCTTTGGTGGTCCCGGGCGGCCGAGTGTGGTCATGAGCTTGGCCAGCGTTGCGTAGGCGAGGCGCTCCGAATCGACGAGGATGCCGTCACGGTCGAAGATCGAGGAGGATCATGCGGTGCCGAGACAGTCACGGGGCCTGCTCCATCGACCGACATCACCAGCTCATCGCATGATCTTTTTGTTGGAAGGTACTGAGGTGTTGTTGGAAGGTACTGAGGTGCGGTATGCAGCCGTTGCAGTGGCAAATTTAGTTTGTTCCGAGTTCGAATATGTAGCATTTCGGCAACGGTCGCCAAAAATAACGTGCGCAAATACGCCCCTGAATGGCATTTCGCGTAAGTTGCGCGTAAACACAACTGTGGCTTCCAGCATCGATGACGTCAGCTTTAGGGCGCGCTGACGTTTCTTCGGAAGTCAGGTGGGGCGGAGCGAAGGATCACCCTCTCACCCCACTCGGCTGTGACACGCTGCCGGAAGCTTGCCCCCCATTGCAAGTGTCGGCCTCTTCAAAAGGCCAGCGACGACTCAAGTCGCGACCGTGAAACTTCGGGCTCACGCAACGCACCGTCGTTGCGGGCATGCCAACAGTATTAGTCGGTATTAGTCAGTATTAGTGCGTATTAGTCCAAAGGGGCCCGCGAAGATTTGCGACACTTGTTGACTTCTGCATCGGAGGGAAACACAAGTGACAAACAATACGCACCTGACGATCAATTTGACTAGGTTGGCGGTGGCATGCGCGCTGTCGCTTTGCGCCTTGACCGGGGCGGCGCCGGCTCGGGCGGAAACGATTGACGAGCTGCTGGACCTGCTGAAGGCCAAAGGAGCCATCAGCCAGCTCGAGTACGATAGGCTCAAGGCCCGCCATCAGGCTGAAGCCAAGGGCGGCGAAGATAAGCTGCGCGCGGCGGAAGCCAAAGCACGCGAGGCGCAAGCCAAAGCGAGCGAGGCGGAAGCCAGGGCCTTGCGCACGGCCAGCCCGGCGGTCCCGCCGATGGTCGCCAAGGCACCGGTGCCATACGTCACCGCGCTCCCCAACTGCGTTGGCATCCGCGCCGGCAAGGTGGACATCTGCGTAAAGGGCGACCTCGTCTTCTTCGGGGTCGAGCAATTTCCGGACAAAAGTCCGACGCCGCCGTTTATCAACGGCGGGCTGGCTACCGCCTCACAAAAGAACAGCAATGCGGTCAGCGTCGGGTTGCTGCCGAGCTCGATCCAGCTGGGCATCAACACAACGCAGTCGGGCATCGACCTCGGCGCGTATTTCGGCGCCTATGTTGGCGGCAATAACGTCAACTGGGGTACGTTTGGCGCCAACAACGGCGGGTCCCCCGTCGCCCTCGGCACGCCGGGCATCGACTTCCGTCAGGTCTACGGCACGCTCGGCACGCCGACCTTCGGCACCGTCAAGATCGGCCGCGACCTAGGCATGTTTGGTGCCGACGCCATTCTCAACGACGCCACGCTCTTCGGCGTGGGCACACCAGTGGACAATTTTGCCCCGAACAACACGACGTTGGGACGGATCGGATTAGGCTACATTTACGCCGACTGGATTCCGCAGATCAGCTATAAGAGCGTAAGCTTCTATGGGTTTACGTGGGCTGTGGGTCTTTTCACGCCATTGGACGAGGTTCCAGTCTCTGGCGATCCCCAATCGGCCACCTTGACGGGTCACGATCAGCCGAGCTTCCAGGGTCAGCTTAAGTACATCGGTACCTTTACACCGGACATCAAACTGACGCTCTCGACGAGCGGCGTCGTACAGAGACAAGAGGCGGACTGTACGGCGGCAATCCCAACATTTGGGACAAGCTCGTGTATAGGCGCCACACCCCTCGTAAGCAGCCCCCTATTGGTGCCTGGCGCGGCGGTCACCGCCTGGGGCGCGGATGGCTTCGGGCGCCTCGACGTCGGCGGGCTGAGCCTCGTCGCCTACGGCTACGACGGACAAGGTGTCGGCACCACGGGGCTGTTCCGCGACGGCGTCGATGCCCGAGGCAGGGCACGCAGATCCTTTGGCGGGTACGGTCAGGCCAGCTACACGTTCTACGATGTCTTCACCGTGGGTGGCAGCTATGGCATCAGCCTCCTAGATACCGCGAACACGGTGGACGCTGCCGCGGAGTTCCTCCAGTGCACTGCGGCAATCAGGTGTCTCGTCCACAAGAACGAGTCATGGATTCCGTTCATGCGCTATAAGCTGACGGATTGGGTCAAGCTGCAGGCGGAGTTCGTCCATACCCGTGCGACCAACCAGATTGGCCAGAGGATCACGGACGATGCCATCCTCGCGGGCACGACCTTTTTCTGGTGATAACCTCCCTGGGGGGAAAGCGCCGTGCTAGGCCCTGCCCCCTGTTCATGTTCATGCGCCGTCGGTGGCTGTTCGGCTACGACTTCGGTCCGTTGATTTTGGGGGCGTTTGATCATCCCGGTCTGGAATCCTCCGGCTCCGACGCCAAAGCCGCTTTATCGGAAGGGCTGAATTCAACCTCCCGACCAAAGCCCTGCCCGGGCGCTCCAGCGCCCGGGCGTTTTCGCGAGCTTCCGCGATCGGCGGCTGGGCGGCTGAATATCCGCAAGCACCGCGCCACTTGAGCCCATTCTTTGAGCGCGTATGATGATAGCTCTCGTGCACTTGGCCAATATAGAGCGCGAGGACGCTTGCGATGACGCTCGTTGGACCTACATGGCGTTTTGGCATGGCGCTCACGGCGGCTGCCGCTGTTGCGACACCGCTCGCCGCGGCCGAACTCAACGATTATCCGACCGCGGCACGCGCCGACTACGTGTTCGCCTGCATGGAAACGAACGGCGAGACGCGGCGGGCCTTGGAGCAGTGTTCCTGCTCGATCGACGTGATTGCATCGATCCTGCCTTACGACCGCTATGTCGCGGCGGAAACGGTTTTGAGCCTGTTGCAGGTGCCGGGTCGGTTCGGTGCTCTGTTCCAGACGCCTGAGCAGGCGAAAACGGCGACCAACGATCTCCGGCGCGCGCAGGCCGAGGCCGAGGTCCGTTGTTTTTAGTTGTCGCCGGCAATTCCGTCTCCGTCGAGACGTGCAGGCCGAAACACTTGCCGCTCGTTGATCGCGTTCCTTCAGCGTGGCTGGGTGTGACAGCGTGCCTCACTTCAGTCGAGCTCACCAAACGCCGCTGCGAGATTCCGAGCACGACAATCGCCACAATCTCCGAGCAGTCCCGGCGATCCTTTTTGCGTTGCACTGGCGATCTTGAAGCGCGTGCGGCTAGTCATCAATCACGGGGCCATTGCCTGGGACAACCCGCGCGGCTTGGGCTCGCACGCGGTCATCCATCGCCGTCAGCCATCCCGGAGTACTCCCGCCAAGAACCGGCACGTACCCATCACGATAAGGTCACTGGCGAATGTTTTTGTTGCGATCCGTGGCAGGCAGGCATAGTCTCGTCTTCTGGTTTCCGGCTTCTAAGGACGTCAGTCCAACGGGAACCCTGACGTTTCTTCGTAAGCTAGGCGGGGCACAAGCGCAGATGCCCCTCGTGCCTCGCTCCGCTGTGACACGCTGCCGGAAGCTCTTCCCATCGAACGGGTGCCGACACGCGGCACAGGGAGTGTTCTTGTGTCGGTCCACCCGCGACCCTGTCGCAGGGAGGTCTCTGATGCGCAATTTTCTGCTCACAACCTGCTTCAGCGCCGTGGCGGTCTTCGCTGCGAGCGGCGCTTATGCCAACGATGAACTGATCCGAATGTCGCAGAACCCGAAAGATTGGGTGATGCCGACAGGGAATTACGCCAACCATCGCTACTCTGAGCTCAAGCAGATCAATGCCCAAAATGTCGGGAAGCTGCAGGTGGCATGGACATTCTCGACCGGCGTCCTGCGTGGCCACGAAGGCGGGCCGCTTGTGATCGGCGATGTGATGTATGTCCATGGACCGTTCCCGAACCCGGTCTTCGCCCTCGACCTGAACAACGACGGCAAGATCCTGTGGAAGTACGAGCCCAAGCAGGACCCGAACGTCATTCCCGTCATGTGTTGCGATACGGTTAATCGCGGCCTCGCGTATGCCGACGGGAAGATCTTCCTGAATCAGGCCGATACCACGCTGGTCGCGCTCGACGCCAAGACCGGAATGGTCGTTTGGGAGGCGAAGAACGGCGATCCTTCGAAAGGCGAGACCGGCACAGCCGCCCCCATGGTGATCAAGGACAAAGTCTTCGCCGGCATTTCGGGCGGCGAGTTCGGCGTGCGCGGTTCGCTCACGGCCTACAATCTCAAGGATGGCAAGCGTGCCTGGCGTGCCTATTCGGTGGGTCCAGACGACGAGATGCTCATCGATCCTCAAAAGACCACCCAGCTGGGCAAGCCCGTCGGCAAGGACTCGAGCCTTACAACTTGGCAGGGCGATCAATGGAAGATCGGCGGCAGCACGACTTGGGGCTGGTACTCCTACGATCCGCAGCTCAACCTGATCTATTACGGCTCCGCCAATCCATCGACATGGAATCCGAAGCAACGTCCGGGCGACAATCGCTGGTCGATGACCATCTTTGCCCGTGACCCCGACACCGGCATGGCCAAGTGGGTCTATCAGATGACGCCCCATGACGAGTGGGACTTCGACGGCATCAATGAGATGATTCTCGCCGACCAGAACATCGGCGGCACGACCCGCAAAACTCTCGTTCACTTCGATCGAAACGGCTTCGGCTACACGCTTGACCGCACCAATGGAGAGTTGCTGGTGGCCGAGAAATACGACCCGGCGGTCAACTGGGCCACAAAGGTCGATATGGATAAAAACTCACAGAGCTATGGCAGACCGATCGTCGATTCGAGGTACTCCACCGAACACCAAGGTGAGGACGTCAATACCAAAGGCATCTGTCCAGCAGCGCTCGGCAGCAAAGACCAGCAGCCGGCGGCCTTTTCGCCGCAGACTGGCCTGTTCTACGTGCCGACCAATCACGTCTGCATGGATTACGAGCCGTTCAAGGTCAGCTATACGGCAGGACAGCCCTATGTCGGGGCTACGCTGTCGATGTACCCGCCATCCGGCCAGTCCAATATGGGCAACTTCATTGCCTGGGATGCCCGCACTGGCAAGATCGCGTGGTCGAACAAGGAGCAGTTCTCGGTCTGGTCAGGCGCTCTGGCGACAGCCGGCGACGTCGTCTTCTACGGAACGCTCGAAGGCTATCTCAAGGCAGTCGATGCCAAGACCGGCAAGGAACTCTACAAGTTCAAGACGCCGTCCGGCATCATCGGAAACGTGACGACCTATGAGCACGGCGGTAAGCAGTACATCGCGGTCCTGTCCGGCGTCGGCGGCTGGGCCGGTATCGGTCTCGCGGCGGGACTGACGAATCCAACCGACGGCCTGGGTGCTGTCGGCGGCTATGCTGGCCTGCGCAATTACACGTCGTTGGGCGGCCAGCTCACGGTGTTTGCAGTGCCGTGAATCCAGATCGACCCTCGGCGCGTTGCGGCAATGCGCGCCGCCCAGGCCGGCATTAGCCGACTTGGGGAGAGTGGAATGCCGATCTCGGGTGAGCCCGAGATCGGCGCAGGTGTCGAGAATTTGGCTCCGACTCACGATCGCAAGCGCGTGATCAGCGCAAAAGGGTATGACCGTGAGGTATCTTATTGTGGCTATTGCATTGGCCGCAGGGCCGTATGTTGCCGGCGCGGGCATCGCGTTCGCTGATGGCTCCGGCGATCCGGCAGCGGTCAGAAACGACGATGGAAAATATTACGACAAAGGGGGCACTCCTACCTACCGGGTCCAGGCTGACGGAACGGTGGATTGGTACACGTATTCAGGGTTCCGTCGCTATCACTCGGACTGCCATGTTTGTCATGGTCCTGACGGTGAGGGATCGAGTTACGCTCCGGCGCTCAAAGATTCGCTGAAGACGATGCGGTACACGGATTTCCTCAGCATCGTGGTCAACGGCCGGAAGAACGTCAACTCGGCGCAGGAGAACGTCATGCCGTCGTTTGCCACCAATCGGAATGTCATGTGCTATATCGACGACATTTTCGTCTATCTTCGAGCCCGTGCCAACGACGCTATTCCTCGCGGAAGACCGCAAAAGCATGAAGATAAGCCCCAGTCGGCCGCGGAGGCAGAAGACAGCTGCCTTGGGCTGAAGGGCTGAGTGTGTCGGCCCGCGCCAAAGCAGCAGTTCGGCGCGTTGCGAATCGGTGCCGAATTGCTCGACAAGAGGTCGAGGCCATGGCGAAGTGCGTTTTGGGTTTGGTGCCGTTAAGCCTGTGCGTCGTTTGCACGGCAGCTGCGGGCATGTTCGTGTCTGGAAAATTGCTCGCGCAGGCGCTCGAGCGCCCGGAGTCGCCGATCGAGGTCATCGATCCCAAGGTGCTGAGGGTCTGCGCCGACCCGCGCAATATGCCTTTCTCGACCGACAAGGGAGAGGGTTTTGAAAACAAGCTCGCTGAGCTGCTTGCCGAGAGGCTGGGTAAGGGTCTTTCCTATACTTGGTATCCCCAGGCACCGGGCTTTGTGCGCAATACGCTCGCCGCGCACAAATGCGATGTCATCATGGGGGCCCCACAAGGGGATGATCTGATTCAGGTCACGAACCCGTATTACCGAACGGCTTATGCGCTCGTATTCAAGCGGGGTAACGGCCTGGAGGGCGTGGAAACCATCGACCATCCGCGCCTCAAGGGCAAGCGCATCGGCGTCGTGGCGGGGACACCGCCCGGAAACAACATGGCGGCGAACGGCCTCATGGCTAACGCGAAGCCCTACCCGCTCGTTGTCGACACGCGCGTCGATTCTTCTGCCGCCGCCATGATGCATGATCTCGCAACGGCGGAAATTGATGCGGGCATCCTTTGGGGACCAATGGCCGGCTACTACGCGCGGCAGGCGAATTTCGCGGTGGCTGTCGTGCCGTTGGTCAAGGAGACGACCGGTCCGCCCCTTCTGTACCGCATCGCGATGGGAGTGCGTTTCACCGATCAGGAGTGGAAGCGCTCGCTCAATCGCCTAATTGCGGAGAACCAGCCAGCCATCAATAAGCTCCTGCTCGGCTTCGGCGTGCCGCTGCTTGACGACAACGATCGACCGATCACTGAGAATTCCATCGCAAAGTAGGCCAGGTCTTTGCGGAAACGGGCGTAGCGCGTCCCGGCGAGTGAGAGTCACTCGAGCGATTGTTGGATCTCACGGGCCAGCGCAAACAAGCGTTGCTCGATGAGAACCGGCACTTCGCAGACATAGCTGATCGTCTTGCGCCGCTCCTCGAAAATGCGCGTATCCCACTGGATGCGGTTGGCCATTTCGTCGGCTTTGCTCTGGTCGTGATCGGCCGCATTCTGAAGGTCTCGAAGTTGGAGTGTCTCGGAGCGGAGCCTGTCGGCGAAGTCCTTTTGGTGTCGAGAAAACCGTTCGATGCCGTTCATCACCTCGCTACGTTCCTGATTAAGCGACTTGAATAGTCCGGCAAAAATCAACTTCGCCTTTTGCTGCCGCTGCGCTGCGTTGCCGGTGATGAAGTCTGAAATGGCCTTCTCGGCTTCGTCGATCGGCGTGCGGCGCGCGGCAAGACGTGTGACGAGATCCCTGATGGCGGGGTCTTCCTGCCACGCGTTCTCGACGTCGTCGATGGATGGACCTGCCCACACGGCCGCAACCGAGATCTCCGGTACCTTGATCTGATTGCACGGCCAGTCGGGAAAGCGCGGATCGGCGGCCAGCGCTGCGCCTCGCAGGATGACCTCCATGGCGATGGCCATGACAAAGAACCAACATCTCATGCGCCGCCTCCAGGCTCGCCGCGTCGCGCAAGAAATCCGCGTGACGGATCGTAGGCGAGGATCGCGCCGAGCATGAACAGCGCCGTGCATCCACCGACAACCGCGAGCGAAATCCAATTGATCTCACCGTAAAGTGCAAAGCGGACAAGCTCG
>Ga0210400_10005878_pt1 | contig 10370 bp, 8 predicted proteins | sample IncBWH26MmetaG_FD_155456 | JGI IMG/M metagenome (GOLD analysis project Ga0210400, IMG submission 155456) | Forest soil microbial communities from Barre Woods Harvard Forest LTER site, Petersham, Massachusetts, United States - Inc-BW-H-26-M | ecosystem: Environmental > Terrestrial > Soil >... | reverse complement strand
GGGAAAGAACTGGTGGCGAGGGCGATTCATTTCCGGGGAGCGCTGGCGCAGATGCCGTTCGTAGCCGTGGATTGCGGGGCGCTGGTGCCCACATTGATGGAAAGCGAAATGTTCGGCTACGAGAAGGGCGCGTTTACGGGCGCAACGAAGACTAAGGCTGGCCTGTTTCAGGCGGCCAATGGCGGAACAATTTTTCTGGATGAAATCGGCGAATTGCCTCTGGAAATGCAGGCAAAGTTGCTTCGGGTGCTGCAGGAGAAAGAAGTGCGTCCGGTGGGCAGCAACGACCGGATCAATGTGGATGTGCGAGTGATGGCGGCGACGAATCGCGACCTCGAAGCGGCATACCGCGCGGGAACCTTCCGGAAAGACCTTTATTTCCGGTTGAACGTAGTGACCGTGCACATTCCGCCGCTACGCGAGAGGCGCTCCGACATTCCGATGTTGGTGCACCACTTCCTGAACCGCTACGCGCCGAACGGGCATTTGCAGGTGACCGCGGCAGCGATGAAGAGCCTGCTGCAATACGACTGGCCGGGAAATGTACGCGAACTGGAAAACTGCATCGCGCGGGCGGTTACGCTTGGCGACCAGGAAGTAATGGACGTAAAGGATTTGCCGCCGGCGATTCGAACCGAGCAACCGGCGAGCGGTGAAAGCACAGGAACTGCGGACGCCGCTTCCCTTTCCACCACGGCGTTAGCGGAGATGGAGCGCATGACGATCCTGCGGGTTTTCGAACAAGCGCACGGAGACAAAGCGCTGGCTGGGAAAATGCTCGGCATCAGCCGTGCGACGCTTTACCGGAAGCTCAAACGCTACAACATCGGAGCGCGCGGAGACGAAAAAGAGGAAGAGATGGGGGCCGCAGCGGGCGAAATGTAGCGGCAGAGAGTCTCAAAGCGAGAGATAGTTTGAAACAATAAGCTGAGACGAGAACGTTTCAGCGTGAGACATGTAGTTGAAAGCGCGAAGTGGGGAAAATTTTAAGCCTTCTCCTTTCTTAAAGTTGCAAATCAGAAAAACCTGAATGTTTTGGTGCTCGGCGTGCAATTCCCTGCTTGGGACATTGTGCCCGGGTTTGCCTCAGGTGTGTATCTGCACGCCGGAGGAACACGGATGGGGCGAAAAAACGGTCGAAGTCACGGGGCTGAACCAAGCGATGGCGCTAACAACGGAAGAACGGGGATGTGCAGACCAACTGGCTCGATTTTTTCCAAATCTTCCCGGCGTGCGGATTCCGGTGCGCGTTGCGCCTTTAAGGGCCGGAAGTTCGCCGGCGCGGGTGCAGGAATCCGTGCTGGTGGAATACGGCTCGGAAGAGTACGCAATTTTCCTGAGCACGTTGCCACTGGAGTTCGCGGATCGTGTGAGTATCTCGGGTAACGGAGGGGGACGCTCAGCGGAGGCCACCGTGATCGCGTTGCAATATCACGACGGGCGCAAAGCGGTCGCGGTGCGGTTTGTGGAAGGCCCCTGCGGATGGATGAGGCAATCGTGAATAAAACGATGACGACATTGAATTTGCCGGCTCCGTCGAAACCGGACGGGGCAAAGCAGGCGCAGTGGGAGGAATTGCGCTCCGTCTTCCCGATTTACGTGGCGCTTGCGAAGCAACTGCAGATGGAAATTCCGATTCCCCAGAACAAACGCATTTTGCCGGAGAAGGCCGATCCGGGTCTCTTCAGCCAGATTCAGAAGTGGCTGGACGTGATGGATCAACAGGTGATGGTGCACCAGTTGCGGCACCTGCTGCAGATGACGACGCTGAACGCGAGCGAGAGCGGATTGCGGGCCCTGATCATGCGTCACCTGCGGAAGCCCTCGAAGACGACGGTCGACCGAGACAAAGCCGATTTCCTGCTGGTGCAATATTTCGCGCTGACGGCGCCGCCAAAGATCTATCACAAGCAGATTGAGCTTGCGGACGTTGCGAACGTGCTGCGGCCGGTGTTTGGCGAAGCGGACTCCACGCCACTACCGTGGTGCGAACCGCTCGAAAACATGATTCATGCGTTGCGTGGATTCAAGAGCCTCCGGGAAATGCTGCAGACGAATTTCATCGAGCAGGGCCGGCGCGTAAAAGAGACGGCGGGCGGGATGTTTTACGATCCTTCAGCAATGCTGGCGTTCATCCGTTTCAATTTTCTGATGCGCCGGACACTAATCGAATTGATGCACGCGGACCTGATATTCATCCGTTCCGGGCTCAACAGCCTGCAACAGGCGGGAACAAGATCGATTGACTGCCACAGCGTGGGCCTCGGAAAAGCCGAGCCCGTAGAAAAGCTGCTGCGGATGTCGGATGAGTGGAAACAACCGTTCCAGAAAGAATACACGGAACGCACGGTCAATCAGGCATTCGAGAAATTGCTTGGATTGCGGGCGGACGTGGAACGTGCAGTGGAAAAGGCAGTCGGGAAGCCGCCTGCGGCGCATGCCGCCCCTGAGGCGGAGGCAGCCGACAAAAAAATACCGCCGAGCGTGCCGACCGCTGCATCTACGCCCAGAGCGAAAGAAAAACCGGAGCCGGCGGTTTCGAAACAATCCGAAGCTGGCGGAAGTGCATTGGATTTCGAAGCCTGCATGGAGCAGATCTGGGAGCAACTGATATCGGCTCCGCCCTCGCGCGGACGATCGATGACCACGGTGAAACTGGGGGCTGTGCGTTTGTTGATGTCTTCGTGGGAAGTGGCGGCGTTCGTAAGCGAGGATGGACCGGCGGCGGAGGATTTGCGGCGCGCGGTGGTCGCGCGAGCCCTGCTGACGTCGAACCTGGAGAATGCGAAAGAGACTGGAAACGCGACGGGGCTCGACAGGGCGTTGACGATTGCGCGGGTGGAAGTGTCGCGACTGCAGGAGCGGGTGGAAGCGGCAAAGCAGGCGAAAGATACGGAAGCAGCGGTGAATCTGGGAATCAGCACGAAGCGACTTCTCTCGGCGCTGGACGAAGCCGAGAAGCTTTAATTCCCTGTTGCTAAGCGCGGCAATCGGGAAAATGGGTCAGGGAGCAGGGTTCTTGCGACAAACAAACGTATTGATTCTGACGGACGACGCGGAATTCGCCCGGTTGCTGACGGCCTGCTGGCAAGTGGAGCGGCAACTTCCGGGAATTTGCGTGGTGACGAGCGAATTCTGGAAGGAAGCGGATACGTCTTCGCCGGACCTGATCGTGCTTGGCCCACTGAAGGACGGAAAACTTGCGGATGTGTTGCGCTCAATGGAACCGAATACCGCTTTGATTTTGTGCGCGCCTTCGGAGGCAAAAGAACTGGGACTCCTGCGCAAGAAGTATCCGAAACTGCTGCACGTTCCTTTGCGGGAGGACTGGACGCAGGTGGTCCTGCTGTTGGCGGGAGAATCCTTGCGACGGACCGAGGCGTTGAAACTTGCGCAGCAGGCGGAGCGGCACGCCGCGCAGTACGCCAACCAGGCAACACTTGGCCGCTACATGTACGACATGAAGCACAATGTGAATAACGCCCTGACTTCGCTGCTGGGGAATGCCGAACTGCTGTTGCTGGAGCCGGGAGGGCTTTCGGCCCAGTCCCTGGCGCAGATCAAAACGATTCATACCATGGCGCTGCGTATCAACGAGGTGATGCAACGATTCTCATCGCTGGCCAGCGAACTGAGAGAGGGTGAGACGCAATCGCAAGTTGAGACGGAAGAAGTTAACTCCCCGATCATTCCCCGACGATAGGGGCCTCCGAAAAGTAAGTAATGTCTGCGTTTTCAATACGATAGAAAAATCAAGAACACTCCTCAAGAAGACCCCGAAGGTGGCCGCCGACGTGCAATTTTCCAACGTGGAGAACTGTGCGGAGCGAATGCGTGTGCAGAAAAAAGTTCTGATCGTTGACGACTCGCCGGCCCAGGTGAAGCTGATTCAGAGCCTGTTAGAGCCCGAGGGCTACTGGCCCGTGGGCTTGAACGACCCCCGGCGGGTGGAAGAGGCCATTGCCATGGAGCGCCCGAGCTTGATTCTGCTCGACGTGGTGATGCCGGAGCGCAATGGATTTCAAGTTTGCCGGGAGCTGAAAGGCAACGCGGAGTTTAATTCGATTCCGGTGATTTTGGTGACGTCGAAGGATACGGCAAGCGATCGCTATTGGGGCCAGCAACAAGGCGCGGACGGGTATGTGACCAAGCCGTTCACGCGGGAAGATCTTTTGCGAGCGGTGCGCCGCTTCGCGTAGGGGAGTTTCGAAGAGCACAGGCATGAGCGAAGAATTCCAATTGACGCCGATACCCGCGGATGCGGAGCTCGGCGAACTGCTGGAGGCGATGGAACCGGGCGTCGAGCGGACGCCTGAATCGCAGTACTGCGTATTCCGCAGCGGGCGTGAACGCTTTTGCCTGCCGGTGCTGGATGTGGAAGAGGTGCTGGAGTGGCCGCTGGTAACCAAGCTACCCCTTTCGCCGGCGTACGTGCTGGGAATTTTTAATTTGCGCGGCGCGATCGTGCCGCTGATTGATATCGCTTTGACCGAAGGACGGCGGGCAGGACTCTTGCCGAAGCATGTTGTGGTGGCTTCTCTGAGAGGCGACGGTCATCACGACGACGTTCGCCTAGGCATCGCGGCGGATGAAGTGGTTGGGACCTATTCGGTGAAAGAAGCCGAGGATCTGCTGGAGCAGGCGCCGGAAAACGTGCCGCATTGCGTGGGAATGCTGCGGCATGACGACCGGCTGGCGCTGGTGATCGATTTACGGCGGTTGCTCGAAGTGTATCCGGGACCCGGCATTTGAGGATTAGAGGAAAGCGTTTGGGAGGCAGGAATGAAATCGCGACTGAGTAGCACAATTTGGATGCTGGTGTTGTTCTTGAACGGCATCGGTTTGGCCGGAGCGATCTGGTTTGCGTATAGCGCCGGACGCCAGGCAGCGAATGGCGGGTCTCCGCTGGAAAACAGTGGAGTGATGATCGCCGTCGTAATCGCGATTGGCATGAGCATTGTGCTGGGGTGGCGGCTCAGTGCGGCGATTCTTGCACCTGTCGGTGAACTGGCTTCGTTCTCTGAGCGGCTGGCCGCGGGTGACGGCAAAGCGCGCGCGGAGGTCGGCAGGGACGACGAGTTCGGCTACATCGCCGAAAATCTGAACCGCGCGGTGGCAAAGGTTTCCAAGGCTTCGAGCAACCAGGAAGCGAATGAGTCGCTGCAGCGGAGTATCACGGACCTGCTGGCGGTGATCAACCAGGTGGCGCGCGGCGATTTGGCGTTGCGCGGGAAAGTCACGAACGACGCGCTTGGCAACGTGTCCGACTCGATCAACTACATGCTCGACAACTTCACCAAGGTGCTGGAACGCGTGCGCAAAGCGGCCATGGAAGTGGCCGTCTGCTCCAACAACATTTTGCTGGCTGCGGACGAGATGCAGGCCGGCGCGACCCAGCAGGACCAGGAAATTACGAATACCTCGAGCGCCGTGGAAGAGCTTACGGTTTCGATGAAACAGGTGTCCAACAACGCGGAAGCCAGCGCCGAAGCGGCGCGGCGTGCGTTGGATGCCGCTGAGCAGGGAAACCGGGCGGTGCGCGACACTCTCGAAGGCATGCAGCGAATCCGCGCTTCCGTGCAGGCGACCGCCAAAAAGATCAAGTCGCTTGGCGATCGCTCCCTGGAAATTTCGGAAATCATCAACGTGATTAACGACATCACGGAACAGACCAACTTGCTGGCGCTCAACGCGGCAATCGAGGCAGCCCGCGCCGGTGAAGCTGGACGAGGGTTCGCGGTCGTCGCCGACGAAGTCCGCAAACTGGCGGAACACTCCCGCAGCGCGACGAAGGACATCGCGGCCTTGATTAAGGCCATCCAGGCAGAGACGAACGAAGCCGTGGTGGTGATGGAGGACGGCACGAAGGAAGTGGAAGGCGGCGCACAGCTCGCCGATCAGGCGGGACGCGCGCTGGACGCGATTTCGAGCGTGGTGCGGCAGTCGGCGGAACTTGTACAGGAAATTTCGCTGGCTTCGAAACAGCAGGTACGCGGTACGGAAGGCGTTGCGCACGCGATGCAGATTATTTCGGGCATTACACGGCAAACGTCGCAAGGCACGCGCGGCACGGTGGCGACGGTCAGCCAACTGGTGAAATTGTCTGACCAGCTGAACGAGGCCCTCGCGCAGTTCCGTGCAAACTCCAAGGTCGCCGCGGCGCTGGAAGAGGCGGACCGGCCAGTCCCTGCCGGAGCGGTGCGTTAGAGGTGCAAGTGACTCCCGCGCGTAATCCGGGAAGCGAGTGGGTAGGACATGAGTGAACGCCACGGGGCGGGGCACGGTTTGACGGACCACGAACTGAGCGAGATCCGCATGCTGATTGAGGAGCGTACGGGCATTCATTTCGACGAATCGCGGGAGAGATTTCTCTCCACGCGCGTGCGCGAGCACATGCACGAGCGCGGCTACACGCGGGTAAGCGAGTTGTTGCGAGCGGTGCGGAAGACGAATGTGGAATACGATTCGCTGCTGGAACGGATGCTGACGCAGGAGACTTCCTTTTTCCGGTATCCGGCGGTATTCGAAGCATTCGAAAAACGCGTTTTGCCGGAAATCCATGTATCGAAATTCTGGAAGAACCCGCGAACGCTGCGGGTGTGGAGCGCAGGCTGTTCGACGGGCGAAGAACCTTATTCCATCGCGATTACCATCGCCGATTCCCTTTCGTTCGCGGATGCCTGGAACGTGGAGATTCTGGCGACGGATGTCGGCAAGTTGGCGCTGAAGAACGCGGAAAAAGGAATTTACTCGGGACGGAGCCTGGCCAGCGTGAACGAAAAGCAACTCGCCTCGCATTTTACAAAGGTAGAGACGAAGTTTCACGTCAAGCCGCGGCTGAAGAAAATGATTTCGTTTGCGCCGATGAACCTGGCCTCGCCGGTCTACGTTGGCCGCATGGACCTGATTTTCTGCATGAACGTGCTGATTTATTTCACGGAAGAACGGCGGCGAACGCTGGTGCAGCGCTTTTATGAGGCGCTGGAACCCGGCGGATACCTGTTTCTGGGACATTCGGAATCGATTTCGAAGATGCCGGTGAAGTTTCAGGCGATCGTGCTTGGGGATTGCATTCTGTACCGGAAACCGACGATGCAGGAGCAGCAGAAAGCCGAACTGGTGACGGAGGGACGCGCGTGACCACGCCGGACCGCGAAGCCGTCGAAATGTTCCTCCAGGAAGCCTCGGAGCACCTGCAGTATTTGCGGGAGTACGTGAGCGTCCTGCAGGAAGTTTCGCCGCGGCGCGAGGATCTGGAACGGCTGCATATCTCGGCGCACACGTTGAGCGGCACTTCGGCAAGTTACGGATTTCCGCGATTCTCTGAAGTGGCGGCGAAGCTGGCGCATATTTTCCAGTATGCGCTGCAAGCGCCGCTCGGCGACGACTTGCACGGCCCTTTGACGGAATTTCTCTCGGACGCGATCTCGCTGCTCGAAACCAGCTTGCTCGAGATCAGCGACACCGGGCAGGAAAACGTCGAAGATGTGGCGGCGTTTAAGGAGCGCTATCGCTTTGCGTTTCCGCCGGAGCCGCCACCCCTGAATCTGAGCGCTCAAGCTACTGCACCACTCTCGCAGGCACCGTCGGATTATCAGGAGGAGCCGGAACCGGCGAATGTCGGCCAGACGGGTTCCTACTTTGACGCGCTGCCCGTTGATGACGAAGTTCCCAACGAAATTCTGGAGTTCTTCCAGCCGGAAGCGGAAGAGCACCTGCAGATTGTGGCAGACTGCCTGCTCTCCCTCGAAGGCAACAACAATCCGGAAGAGATTAATCGGTTGTTCCGGGCAATCCACACTGTCAAGGGTTCCGCGGCGCAGGTTGGCTTGCGGCGGCTGGGCGGCATCGCACACCGGGTGGAAGATTTGATCGGGCGCTTGCGAGATGGCGAGCTGCAGCCTTCGCCATCCATCGTGGACTTGTGCTTGGAATCGGTGGATGTGCTTAAGAAAACGCTGCATCGCGAATGGGCGGACGAAGCGGAGTTTCGCTCGGGCGTCGATTCCCTGCTGGGGCGAATTGCGGCATTGGCGCCACAAGAAATTGAGGAAGAGGCGCCGGCTATTACAGTCACGGAGACGCAGGAAGAGGCTCCCGTTAAGGCGGGAACTGCTCCGAAGGCTCCGCTCACCGCGAAGCAAGCCGCAGCGAACAAATCGGTGCGCATCGCGCTGGGCCGGCTGGACCGCATGATGAACACGGTCGGCGAACTGGTGATTAGCCGCACGAAGATGGTTGGCCGGGTGACGGAACTGGAAAAGCTGATTGATACGCTGGGATTTTCGAAGGAACGCCTGCACGGGAAGGTCAACGAGTTCCAGGAGAAATACGAGTTCAACCGCATCCGCTCTCAACTGGCAACTCCATGGGCCAGTTCCCAAACTCAGAAATTGCTGACGAGCGCTGCGGCTGGCGAGGGCTCGTACCTCGAAGAGTTCAGCGAACTGGAAATGGACCGTTACGACGACTTTAATATTCTGTCGCGCTCGATGACGGAAATCTCTGCGGACGTCAACGAAGTCTTGACGCAGCTGGAGGGGTACGTCGGCCGCGTCGAAGGTGACATCGACGAATTTACGAAGCTGGCACACCACCTGCAGGACGAAATCACCGCGGCGCGCATGGTGCCGATTGGAACGTTATATTCGTTGCTGTCCCGCGCGGTGAGAGACGCGGCTAAATCCGCCAAGAAACAGGTGGAGCTGGATTTTTCCGGAAGCGAAACCGAGCTGGACAACAATATTATTCAGCAGATTTCGGATCCGCTGGTGCACCTGGTGCGCAACTCCGTGGCGCACGGAATTGAGCTGCCCGCGATCCGCGCGGCGCAGGGCAAGCCGGAAGAGGGTAAAGTTTCGCTGCGCGCCTATCATCGCGGCAATCACATTTATATCGAAGTGGAAGACGACGGGCGCGGCATCGACTACGAGCGCGTGAAGCAGAGCGCAATCGAGTGCGGACTGGTTTCGCACGAAACGGCGGACCGCCTGACGGAACGCGACCTGCGCGAGATGCTGTTCCACCCGGGATTTTCGACGGCCGCGATAAAAACGGAACTGGCCGGGCGCGGCGTCGGCCTGGACGTCGTGCGCTCCAACCTCAATGCCCTGAATGGCGAAATTGAAGTGAACAGTGTGGCGGGCTCGGGGACAAAGTTCACCCTGAAAGTGCCGTTGACCCTGATTATTTCCCCTGCGCTTTTCGTCCGCTGCGGCTCGCACCATTTTGCGCTGCCCCTGGCGGTAGTGGAAGAGATCCGGCGGTTGCGCGCGGATGAAATTGAAGATGTCGGCGGAAAACTGCTGACCAAGGTGCGCGACATCGTGACCGAAGTCGTCCGGCTGGATTCGTATCTCGGATTGCCGCCGCTCGAACCCATCAATGGATATTTCCGCATGGTGGTGGCCAACGCGGGCAATCGCCAGATTGGCGTGGTGGTTGAGGAAGTTCTGGGCAAGGACGAAATCGTTATTAAAAACCTGGGCGAATATTTGCGGCGGGTCAAGTTGTTCCCTGGCACGACAATCGCGCCGGATGGCAGCTTGATATTGTTGATTGACTTGAACCGCATGGTGGCAACAGAGCCGAACGAACGCCGGGCCGTGCAGGCCAGCGCGAGCGCGGCACGCATCTTCGCACCCGGTTCCGCGGCCGTGGCGCGCGGAACGATTCCATCGGAAGCGATCGACCGCGTGAATCAGGAACGCGTGATCGTGATCGCTGACGATTCCATCAGCGTACGAAAGTTTGTCGGCCGCATGCTGGAAAAGAACGGCTACCGCGTGAAACTTGCGGCGGACGGGCTGGAAGCGGCGGAACTGGTGACCCAACACGGCTGCCACATGGTGATCACCGACCTGGAAATGCCGCGTATGACGGGCTACGAATTGATGGCGCAATTGCGGCAGAGCCCCACAACGAAACGAATTCCAGTGATGGTGGTGACCTCTCGCGCGGGGGCAAAGCATCGGGACCGCGCAATGAAAGAAGGCGCTTCGTCATTTTTGACGAAGCCGGTGCAGGAAGATCAGCTGCTGGCAGCGGTGGAACAACTGATCGGAACGGAGGCGGCACGCCCGATCGTGCCGGTCGGATAGACGAGCCATGGTCAGCGCCCTTCCCAAAAAGTTTCGCGTGCTCGTTGTGGACGATTCCGCCTTCATGCGAAAGGTGCTGGAATCGATTTTCAACGGGGACGAGCAACTGACAGTAATCGGCCACGCAAAGGACGGCCGGGAAGCTCTCGCGTTGGCCGAATCGCTGAAGCCCGACGTGATCACGATGGATTTAAACATGCCGCACATGGACGGCTTGCAGGCGACGGCTCAGATCATGACCACGAATCCCCGCCCAATCGTGATTGTCAG
>Ga0210400_10005877_pt1 | contig 10372 bp, 5 predicted proteins | sample IncBWH26MmetaG_FD_155456 | JGI IMG/M metagenome (GOLD analysis project Ga0210400, IMG submission 155456) | Forest soil microbial communities from Barre Woods Harvard Forest LTER site, Petersham, Massachusetts, United States - Inc-BW-H-26-M | ecosystem: Environmental > Terrestrial > Soil >... | reverse complement strand
GCGCGCGCGGTGGCTATGGCGCCAACTATCTCCTGGGAGCGCTGGACATGGAGAAGATCAAGTCGCATCCCAAGATTTTTGTGGGCTACAGCGACTTGACAACGCTGCTCACTTATTTTTACGACGCAGCACTGACAACCTTCCATGGCCCGATGGCGGCCAAAGACTGGGCGCATCACGATGGTGTCGACATGGTTTCCTGGCAGTCCGCACTCGCTGGTGCCGAGCCTTGGGAAGTGAATCTGGACGCGACTTCCGGAGTAACTGGGTTGGTGGACGGTGTGGCCAAAGGAGTTCTTTACGGAGGCTGCCTTTCTATTCTCGTGGCCTCGCTGGGCACGGCTTATGAAATCAAAACGTCCGGTACCATCCTGTTTCTCGAGGATGTGGCGGCGAAACCTTTTCAAATCGACCGCATGCTGATGCAGTTGAAGCTGGCAGGGAAGCTGGATGCAGTGAAGGGAATTGTTTTCGGCGAGATGCTGGATTGCGTGCAGACTGCGAATCAAGCCTATACCCTCGAAGAAGTTGTTACTCGCATTGTGGGGGGCTTGGGAGTGCCGGTAGCATATGGCTTGCGGTCGGGGCATGTGACGGCGCGAAACATAACGCTGCCCATCGGAGTGCGGGCGCAGTTGACGGTGGACAACGAACGTGTGAGCTTGAAGATTCTGGAAGCAGCGGTGATGGCTGGTTAGGAAGAAATAACCTCCGCGAAAATCATGCACGAGAAGAAACACATTCACTTAATCGGTATCTGCGGCACTGCGATGGCGTCGCTGGCTGGGATGCTCAAGCAGCGCGGGTTTCGCGTCACTGGTTCGGATGCGGCGGCATATCCGCCAATGTCCGACTTTCTGGGGGAACTCGGGATTCCCGTGGCCCAGCCGTTCGATGCGAAGAACTTGGAGCCTGCGCCTGACTTGGTGGTCGTGGGCAATGCGATTTCGAGAGGGAATCCTGAACTGGAACTTCTGCTCGACCAGCGCATTCCATTCTGTTCGTTGCCGCAGTTGCTGCATGATGAATTCCTGCGCGGCAAGGAAGTGCTGGTGGTAGCGGGCACGCATGGCAAGACCACGACGACTTCAATGCTGGCGTGGATTTTTCACGCTGCGGGAATGCAGCCGTCGTTTTTGATTGGCGGCATCGCCGAAAACTTTGGCTCCAGCTTTCATCTCGGACAAGGAAAACACTTCATTCTCGAAGGCGACGAGTACGATACCGCATTCTTCGACAAAGGTCCGAAGTTCTTGCATTATTTTCCCGATGCCATGATCCTCACCTCGGTGGAGTTCGATCATGCCGACATTTACAAGGATCTTGATGCCGTCGAGACCGCCTTCAAACGCCTTGTAAACCTGATTCCTCGACGAGGCCGGATCGTTGCGTTCGACGGAGCGGCGGGCAAAGCCCGTGAAAGTGCAAGCCTGGAACGCTCTCTGAGCAAAGCATTCAGCCCGGTCGAGCGTTATGGCGCCGGCGCTCGCGCCGATTGGAGAATCACGAATCTGAAACTGGAAGCGGGCAAGACTTCGTGGACCGTCTTGCATGCAGAGCGCCCCTGGGCAGATTTTGAATTCCCCTTGGCTGGCGAATACAACGTGTGGAACGCAACCGCTGCCGCAGCCATGGCAGCGGGCTACGGCATTTCGACAGACGAGATTGCTGCGGCGCTCAAGACTTTCAAGAGCGTGAAGAGGCGGCTGGAAGTGATAGCTCAGGTGAACGGTATCACCATTATCGATGACTTCGCACATCATCCCACCGCCATCGCGGGAACCTTGAACGCGTTGCGGGCGCGGTATGCAGGGGCCCGGCTATGGGTAATTCTGGAACCTCGCTCAAATACTCTGCGGCGTCGGGTGCTGCAGAGTGATCTGGCGCGAAGTCTTGCGACCGCGGATGAGGTCGTCATAGCAGGAGTTTTCCGCTCAGAAGCTATCCCGGAGAATGAACGGCTGGAGCTCCCCGAACTGGCCGCGGACATTCAGACACTCGGCAAGCCTGTACGCCTGATCGGCGGCGCCGACGAAATCGTTCAAAGCATCGCGCCCGAGATGCGCAGCGGAGATGTGGTTGCAATTCTTTCCAACGGCGGCTTTGGCGGAATCTATGAAAAGTTGCCCGCACGTTTAAGAGGGCTCGCGACAGGCGTAACGGGCAATTCGGCGAACGCGGCAGGAATCAGATGAATTCCTCTCGCGTGACGCGAGCCTCGGCGCTCGGCCTTAGTCGCGCAGCCTTGTTTTTCTGGGTCGCGCTTGCACCCGCGTATGCCGCCACCGAATACACAATTTCCCTCGTCAATCCCGCGCTGCATCTGGTGGAAGTCCAGATTCTCCTTCCCCCAGGGACGCCGCAACGCGAATTGCAGCTTCCAGTATGGAACGCGCTGTATCAAGTGCGCGACTTTGCCCAGTACATAAATTGGGTGCGCGCAAAAGATCGTGCTGGACAACCGAGCGCTGTGCGGGAACTGAACAAGAGCCGGTGGCAGATTTCTGCAGCAGAGGGTGGCGCACTGGTGGAGTATCAGATCTACGTCGATACGTTTGGTCCGTTCGGCGCGCAATTCAACTCGCATCATGCATTCTTGAATCTGGCCCAGATTCTGATGTATCCCGTGGACGCTCGAAACGGGCCGATGATCGTGCGCTTCAGCGCGCTGCCCGAAGGATGGCACGTCGCTACGCCACTCGCCTCCACGGCGGGCGGCGAGTCCAAAGAAAAGTTTAACGCTGATAATTACGATCAGCTCGTCGATTCGCCGGTCGAGATCGGAACATTTCGGGAATCCGGCTTCGACGAAGGCGGCGCCCATTATCGTGTGGTGGTTGATGCCGAGTCCGCCGACTACGACATGCAGAAGACTGAAGCCATGCTGCACAAGATCGTGTCGGCCGCGACTAGCTGGATGGATGATCGTCCCTTCGACAGCTACATGTTTCTCTACCATTTTCCACGCGGGCCGGCTGGTGGTGGAATGGAGCACTCCTACTCAACCGCGATTGATGTGAATGCCGAAGTGCTGGCGCGCTCTCCCGAGGCGCTGGCTTCAGTCACGGCGCATGAGTTTTTTCACCTGTGGAACGTCAAGCGCATCCGTCCGCAAACACTCGAGCCAATCGACTACACCAAAGAAAATTACACGCGGGCGCTCTGGTTCAGTGAAGGTTGCACCAGCACCGCCGCCGATATCATTCAACTACGCGCAGGACTGCTGGATGAGGGCCAGTTCGAGCGAGGCCTGGCGTCAGGGATCGCGGAACTGGAGCGGCGTCCGGCTCATCTGACGCAGTCCGCCGAAGATTCGAGCCTGGATGCGTGGCTGGAAGGCAACGCCTATTATCGCCGCCCCGAGCGCAGCATCTCTTATTACAACAAAGGAGAATTATTGGGAATTATGCTGGACTTGGCGGTCCGCGAGGCCAGCCGTGGGCAAGCGTCCATGCGCGAAGTATTCCAGTGGATGAATCAGCGCTACGCGAAGCAGGGCCGGTTTTTTCCGGATTCAGAAGGCGTACGCGAAGCCGCCGAAGCAGTCAGCCACGCGGATCTGGGATGGTTCTTCGCAAAGTATGTCTCGGGTACCGAGGAAATTCCCTGGAACAATTTCTTCCGAGGCGTAGGTTTGCGTGTCGTGGAGGAGAAAACCACAGTTGCGGATGCGGGCTTCGTCGCCTCGCGCAACTTCGATGGTCCCATGACTGTGGCTGCAGTAACGGTGGGCAGCGATGCTGAGCGGGCAGGTCTCCGCGCCGGAGACACGATTCTGGAAATCAACGGCAAGACCGTGGGCCAGGAATCTTCTGAGGAAATTGCAGGACTGGCCGTGGGCGACACGATCACAGTTCGACTTCGCGGACGGCGCGGCGCAGACCGCGAATTGAAGTGGAAGGCGGGTAGCCGCGACGAGACTACCTTCGACCTTAAAGATCTGGACAATGTAACGCCGGAGCAGCGGGCTCGCCGGACAGCATGGCTAAAGGGCGAAGCGCAAGTCCGGCAACAGCCACAGCCCCACTAGAAGGCGCTCAGGCTTGAGGCACATCGACCAATGATTCGCACCATCGTGATGCTCACGTTCTGGGGATTGGCCGCGCCCGTAGCGGCCCTGATCGGCTTTCCCTGGACTCTGATCACTGGCGATGTGAGCCTGTTATATCGGATGTTCATGTTTGGCGCCTGGAATGGAGTCCGGCTGACCGGAGTACGTGTTAAAACAGTCGGTCTCGACCAACTCGATCCGGCGCGCACTTACATCTTCATGTCGAATCACGTTTCGAATCTTGACCCGCCCATTACCATCCCTCTGATTCCCCGGCGTACTTCGGTGATGGTGAAAAAGGAATTGTTCACTTACCCGATTCTGGGGCGGGCGATGCGGATGGGATCGCTGGTCCCGGTGGATCGCGGTAATCGCGACGCAGGCATCGAGTCCGTGCGGGCCGCCAAGCAGGTCGTCGAGCAGGGTCTCAACATGACGATCTATGTGGAGGGGCACCGCTCGTTCGATGGCAAACTACTGCCGTTCAAAAAAGGGCCGTTCTATCTCGCGATGGAATGCGGCGTCCCGGTGGTTCCCATCACGATCGTCGGCACGCATGATCTAATGCCGAAGGGAAGGTTCGTAATTAAACCGGGAGTCGCAACCGTGATTTTTCATCCGCCCATCGAGCCCAAAGATTTCGGCAGCCGCGATCGCTTGATGGAGAAAGTAAGGGCGGTGATCGATAGCGGCCTTCCGGAGGAGTTCCAGAGCGCCACTCATGCCTCGATCAGCGCCAGTTCGCACGCCGAAAGAGCCAACCTGTAATCTGCGAAGGTCTATGCGTCGCTTTCCTACAGGCATATAATCCACCACCGTGAGCTTAACCTCCGGCACAAAACTTGGACCATATGTGATTCAGTCTCCGCTGGGCGCTGGCGGTATGGGCGAGGTGTATCGCGCAAACGACACCCGCCTCGGTCGCGATGTAGCCGTCAAAGTTCTCCCCGCTCATCTCTCTTCCAACCTTGAACTTAAGCAAAGGATGGAGCGCGAAGCGCGCGCCATTTCCTCGCTGAATCATCCCCATATTTGTACCCTGCACGATATCGGCTCGCAGGACGGCATTGATTTTCTGGTGATGGAACTGGTCGACGGCGAAACTCTCGCCGATCGCCTGCAGCGCGGAGCGCTCCCCTTCGACGAGGCTTTGAAGATCGCAATTCAAGTCGCCGATGCCCTTGACAAAGCGCACTCCCGCGGTATCGTCCATCGCGACCTCAAGCCCGCGAACATCATGCTGGCAAAAAATGGTCCGAAGCTGATGGACTTCGGCCTCGCGAAGCCGGCCCCTAGCCTCAGTTCCGCTTCCGGATCCAGTCCCTTGACTCCAAGCACCCCGACCATGAGTGTAGCCGCGCTTAGCGCTTCCGCTTCGCCCTTAACCCAGAAGGGAACCGTGGTGGGAACGTTTCAATACATGGCCCCCGAAGTCTTGCAGGGCGCGGAAGTCGACACCCGTTCCGACATTTTCAGCTTTGGTTGCGTGCTTTACGAAATGTTCACGGGACGCCGGGCCTTCGAAGGCAAGTCGCAGTTCAGCGTGCTCGGCGCGATTCTCGATAAGGAGCCGGATGGCGTCAGCGCTGTTCACCCAAATTCGCCGCTGCGGTTCGACGAAACGGTGCGGCGTTGCCTAGCCAAGAATCCCGAACAGCGCTATGGCTGTATGCACGACGTGGGAATTCAATTGCAGGCCCTTTCGGAGTCTGCCCCGCACGCCGCCGTCACACAAGCGGAGTCGAACTCCGGCGGGTCCTCCCGGCGGTCGTGGCTGGTTGCGGGCGTCGCAGTACTCATTGCGCTGAGTATTGGGGCAGCCTACATCTTTCAGAAGCCGGCTCCGACACCTGTGGTTCGTTCCTCGATCCTTCCGCCCGCCGGCGCTACTTTTCTATTGATGGCCGTAGCGTCCGGTCCGCCGGTGTTATCGCCCGATGGCATGCGGCTGGCCTTTACCGCCCGCGATGAAAAGGGCAGAGTCACGATGTACGTCCGTGCGCTGAATTCCGGCACCGCGCAGGCTTTGACCGGAACCGACGATGCCATGTATCCCTTCTGGTCGCCCGACAGCCGCGAGATCGGCTTCTTCGCCACTGGCAAGTTGCGCAAGATTGACGCCTCCGGAGGGCCTCCGCAGACTATCTGTGAAGCTCCCAACGGCCGGGGCGGCGCCTGGAGCAAAGACGGGGTCATCGTGTTTACCCCCATCACCAGCGCAAGCTTGCTGCGCGTACTGGCAAGCGGAGGGAATCCAGAGCCGGCCTCGAAACTGGATCCCGCCCGTGGGGAGAACAGCCACCGTTGGCCGTTTTTCCTCCCCGATGGAAAGCACTTCTTGTATTGGGTGCGAACCGCCCAGGGAGTGCAGGGCAACGCTCTGTATGTGGGCGAACTTGGCTCGCTACAAGCCAAGCAGTTGATGAAAAGCGAGACCATGGCGCAATACGCATTCGGCTACTTGCTTTTCATGCGGGATCAGACATTAATGGCGCGCCCTTTCAACCCGCGCACATTGGACATGCTCGGAGAAGCCACTCCCGTTGCCGAACACATTGCGATCAACGGAAGCGTGACCCGCCCCATCTTCTCAGCCTCAGAGAACGGCACCCTGGTGTATGAGGCCGGGGAGACCGCAGGCAACTGGAATCTGCAGTGGGTGGCAAGAGATGGAAAGCCGGTGGGAGTGGTCGCGCAACCAGACCGCTATTTCTATCCCGCTCTTTCGCCCGATGGCACGCGCCTGGCCGTCAATCTTTTCAACGGCACGCAGGGTACGCAAGATATTTGGATTTTCGATCTTGCTCGTGGAACCAAGACCCGCCTGACCTTCGGTATCGCCAGCCAGATCTCGGCAGCGTGGTCGCCAGACGGCAAGACGGTTTTCTACCAATCCAACGCCAAGGGCGGAATGCACATTTATTCCAAAGCAGCCGACGGCAGCGGCGCGGAGCAGACCGTGATCGAGAGCAAGGACGCAGAAGAGGCGATCCCGACTCTTTCGCCCGACGGACGTTATCTCGTCTATTTGAGGCGCTCGGGGGGCCAACCCCTTGACCTGTGGGCGGTGCCCTTGTTTGGCGATCACAAGCCCTTCGCCGTTGTCCAAAGCGCGTTCGCGAAGAGCGAGCCTTCCATCTCACCCAATGGAAGGTGGCTGGCTTATCAGACCGATGAATCGGGGCGGAACGAGCTTTACATTACAGCGTTTCCGGGAGGTGGCGCCAAGTGGCAGGTCTCGACCAACGGTGGAATCGACGGGCGCTGGAGAAAGGACGGCAGGGAACTGTATTTCCTCGATCCCACTGACAATCTCGTCGCCGTCGATGTGAACACCACAGGCAACGCACCTCAGTTAGGTGTTCCCCACGTGCTCTTTCAGGCGAATGGCATCCAGAGGCAAACCGGGCCCTACGATGTGTCGACCGATGGGAAGAAGTTCCTCCTCAACACCGGCAACCTGAAAGAGGGCAGTGATCCCCTCACATTGGTGCTCAACTGGCCCGCGGAGTTGAAGAAGTAAGCGCTACTCCTTGCTGGACTTCCTCCGTAGCGCCCGCGCCATCTCCGGCAACTTCGCCAGCAGCGCGGAATACTTCAGCCACAATTTGTGATCGACGGCAGGAGCGCCGCTGACGATCGCTCCAGCGGCAATGTCATGAGCCACACCGCTCTGCGGAGTAACGATGGCATCATCTCCGACCTTACAATGGCCCACCACTCCAACCTGTCCAGTCAAAATCACGCGCTTACCAATTTCCGTAGACCCCGCTAGGCCAACCTGCGAGCACAACAGCCCGTCTTCGCCCACTTGCGATCCGTGCCCGACCTGCACAAGATTGTCAATCTTAACCCCGCGCCGGATGCGAGTCTCGCCAACGCTGGCGCGGTCAATACAGGAATTGGCCTGCACTTCCACATCGTCTTCTATGACCACGGGAGCGGGCTGCGGAATTTTGTGCCAGCGCGCGTCCTTATCCTTGGCAAAGCCAAAGCCGTCTGAGCCAATCACAACACCGTTCTGCAGCAGAACATTATTTCCGATGCGGCAATTTTCGCGGACTACAGCGTTAGCGTGAGCGAAGAAATTGTTTCCGATTTTCACCCCCCGATAGATGACCACGTGCGCCAGCAGCACAGCGTTATCGCCAATCTCGACGTTCTCGTCAATCACCACATAAGGGCCGAGATGCGCATTGCGTCCAATCTTCGCCGACGGATGGACGACCGCCGTGGGATGCACTCCCGGGGCGTAGCGCAGAGGCTGGTGGAAGAGTTCGAGGGCGCGCGCGAACGCGAGATACGGATCTTTGGCTCGCAACATCGCCGTCGAAATAGCAGGGAAATCTTCCGCCACAATCACAGCCGACGCCTTGGTCAGCCGCGCCGCCGCCGCGTACTTCGGATTGGAAACAAACGTCAGCTCTCCCGGCCCCGCCTGCTCAATGCCGTTAAGACCAGTGATCTCAGTATTAGGAGAGCCGTTTTCGATGCGCGCGTTGAGGGCGGAGGCGATTTGAGAGAGTTTCATGGTGGATGGATGGACGCGAGTAAATCGTACATCCAGTCCTTTAGATTGTGGAATTCTCCCTCAAAATAAATCCTGGCCGCAGCCGACGAAACTGGAGGCGACCGCGGATCGGGCGGATTTGGAATCGGATTCGGAGCGCAGGGTCAGATGTCACAAATGGGGCTGTGGAAAAGTGGAACTTAAAGCCCAACCCTTGCGCAAAAGAAACGCGCAAGGATGGGCCACTCACGACAAAGAGTCGAGATGAAGTTATGGTCGGCGAACCGTGCTTGCCGATACGGTTAAGTGGAAAAGGCCCGTGGGTCTGCCGCCGACCTCACTGCACGACAAGGGTAAAAGTAGTCGTGTGGGTTAACGAGCCTGAAGTACCGGTCGCAGTTACTGTGTAGGTTCCGGCTGATGTTCCGCTGGAAGAACCGCCACCGCTACCGCTGCCTGATCCGCCGCTTGATCCGCCGCCCGGTCCGCTACCGCCGCAACCTATCAACCCTATTCCAACCGATAGGAGGAGCAGAATTGAAAGAATCGGTGCGCCGGCGAAGCGCCGTTGGCGGTCGAGAGAAATGAACATGAGGGCGAACATGAGGAACGCGCTCGCCGAAGCGATCCAAATGGGCCAGTGAGGCGGTCGATCGTTCCCCATAGGGAAGGCGGCTCCAGTGTGCGGGGTCGTGGTCACCGACACTGTACCGATACCGGCCCCGCTGGCGAGCGAGTATGAGGGTGGATTTACCGAGCACACTGCGAGTGGGGCTGAAACCGTACACGAGACGGTCACGGTGGAGGAGAATCCGAAGAATGGCGTCACCCCAAGATCGTTGATGTACGATGCGGTCTGTCCCGCCGTTACCGTTTGCGATGTGATTCCCCGGTTGGCCACGGTGAAGTCTGCAACAAGGTTCAATCCCGTCGTTGGGGACGTGGAGGAGTTGTAGTTAGCGTCTCCAGGATAGCTGGCCGTGACATTGTACTGTCCTGCCGCCAGTTGAGTGGCATCGAAAGAAGCGGCTGCCTGAGTTATGCCGTTTGACGTGGTTCCATTCGTCAAGAAGCCAGTGCCGAGTACGGTGCCTCCAGAGCTGAATGTTACTGTGCCCGTGGCTGGAGGGGCGTTTCCCGAGGCACTGACGGTTGCCGTGAGCACGAAAGACTGCGGTGCTTGCAGCGACGTAAGTGTCGTGGTCGTCCCGACTTTCGTGATCGTGAAGTTGATTGGCGTGAGGTTTATGCTCGAACTGAAGCTTGCGTCCCCATAATATCCTGCGGTCATGGAGTGCGTTCCCGCGGGTATCTGGGTAAGTGGTGCTGCGGAGGCATTTCCACTCGCGTCCGGGAAGGCCTGCGCTATACCATTGCCATTGTCCCAGAAGGTTATGTACGTACTAGGGACACCATAGCCGGATTGCCAACTAAGATGGGCCTGTAAATACACCGGAGTTCCATAGGACCCACTCGAAAAGGGAACCAAGACTCCCCCTGCTCCCGGACTAAGAACGGAAAAGGTTGTCGTGGTAGCCTCCGGCTGAATCGTCACCTGCACGCTCGGGCTGGAATCGCTTCCCGCGTAGGTTCCGTCGCCCGCATAGTGTGCGTTAACCGAATAGGTGCCGCCGGGCAACAGATGAGTCACACCAGCAAACGATCCCTTTGAACCTACGGCAAAGATATCGTCCGTGCTGTCGCCCACTAAGTTGCCGTTAGCTGCTCCGCCCTGAACCCAAACCACCCCGCTGGGGACCCCCGTGCCGCTGTTCGGTGTCACGGTTCCCGCCACGTTCAAGGGAGAGCCA
>Ga0210400_10005876_pt1 | contig 10372 bp, 4 predicted proteins | sample IncBWH26MmetaG_FD_155456 | JGI IMG/M metagenome (GOLD analysis project Ga0210400, IMG submission 155456) | Forest soil microbial communities from Barre Woods Harvard Forest LTER site, Petersham, Massachusetts, United States - Inc-BW-H-26-M | ecosystem: Environmental > Terrestrial > Soil >... | reverse complement strand
CTCCCCGGCGGCGAGGCGAAAGCCGAACCCGTCCGGCAGCCGGACGTGGGGAGTGAAGGCATCCGAGTAGAGGGCTAGCATCTCGCGGTCGTCGTGCTGGGTCACGCGCTGGTCCCCCACGAACGTGTGACAGAGGTAGTTCTCGCGAGGCTGGGCGTTTTTTGCGTCCAGGACGTGGGTCTGATAGCCGATGATCCAGACCGGTTCGGCAAAGCGAAAATTGCGCATCGCGTGGTCGGGGTGAAAGGCTAGTACGCCGGCGTCGAGCTCGATTAGTTCTGTGAAGAACTCCACATCCGAAACGTCCCCGTAATCACTGTGCTGAGCGGACGGGCGGAAGTCGCTGAGCAGTTCGGCCGCGCCGGCCGAAATAGACGCGAGGCAGATGAGCAGAATTGCGGTACTCACCATCCCCCGATTCTACTGGAATCGGTGGTGAACGGATCAAGAAATTTGGCGCTGTCTCGCTACGCTAATTTGCAAGCGGCGGCCCGCCCGGAATCAGGATCCGTGCGCGAGTTGTTGGATAAGAGTGGCGTTGGGCCGTGAACTTCGCGTTGAGATACTCCCCCATGTAAATCGGCCCAGAGATGGTATCGCCGGAAATCGTTCCCGCGAACGTAAATGTGATGGAATCGCCAGGCACACGTTCGCTGCTTTGGAGCTTGACGCTGTTTTCTTCGATCGTGCCGAAGACGTCCCGCACCGAAAAGTCTCCCTTGTGGACGCCCTGCAGACGATTGCCTTCCTGCTCGAGGATCAGCGAATGCCGGCTCTTGCTGCTGAAAAACTCGACGTTGACGTCCCACCGGCCACTGATGTTGACAGAAGGCGGGGCGAGGGGAGGCTTGGGATCGCGCTTCTGAGCCAGTATCTCGAAAAGCCGGTTGGCCACAACCTTATCGTCGCCGGGCTGCATCATCCAGGCGGTGATGCTGATGGAAGTTTGATCCGGCGCCACTTCGTTGTTGCCGCCTCCGCCGCCAGCGCCAAGCGCGATTCTCGGTTTGGTTCGGGCCACTATCTCCGCGACTTCTTCACCGGTGATGTGCAACTTCCCCGGATCCCACGAAACCATCAGCGCAGGGCTGCGGTTCGAGAGCGCGGTGGGCTCGCGAACAGAGGTGGCCACGCCGCTGATCTGCGAAAGCTTCTTCGAAATCGTGTCCAGGTAAGCGAGCCACTTGTTCCATTCCGCTTTGTGATCGCGCTTCACCCAAGCCTCGACGGCGGCCAGCATGCCCACAGTTTCCTCCCGGCCGACCTTGTTGTCGCGGCCCGGCCCGTGATGCGGTGCACTCGCCTGCCACGCCGACATCAGGATATCCTTACGGCCCAGCAGCAAACCGGCGCACTGCGGCCCGCAAATCGCCTTGCCTCCGCTGTAGGCGACTACGGTTGCACCGCGTTGCAAATGGACGTTCGGAATCGTGAGAATCTCGGCGGCTGCATCCACCAGGATCGGGATATCTCGGGGCTTTGCTACCTTCGCCACTGCTTCGAGCGAAAGTGGTCCGGACATCGCAAGACCGCCGGCCGTCAGGTAGATCATCGCAGTCCGCGGACTCAGCGCCTTCTCGAGTTCCTCCACAGTATTCACGGTGATCACTTTGACACCGACATTCCGGACAGCGTGGTCGTAGACGTTGCGCGATGACCGCGGGATCACCACTTCCGTCTTGTCCATCCCCGTCAGGTCCGGAATGCGGAGGAGTTTCTCCGGGTTGCCACCGGCGACGCATGCCGCCGTCACGTGCTTGAGCCCTGCGGCACATCCTGACGAAACCATCCCCCATTCCGCGCCTGTCAACTCTGCCAGTCGCCGCCCGACGGCATCCGCGAGTTCGTCGAGTTGCACGTAGCGTCTCGCGGCGGCGTCCATTGCCGCGCGAACCTCGGGCAGTTCCACCGACGCGCCGATGATCGTGAAAGTGCCGCGACAGTTGATGACGGGCTCGACGCCGATCGATTGGTAGATTTCGGGGCCGGCCTGTAGCGGACCCGTTTCTGCAGACGCTTGCTCGCCGCCTAGCAGGAAAGGCAAGGCAAGCACGTTTGCGATGTGGAACAAGTCCCGCCGGGTCGCTCCGGCGAATGTTTCATCTTCTTTTTCAGGGAGGGTTTTGACGTTCGACTCGGCCATGTGGTCCTCCGGGAGAATAATACAGCAACTGTTTAAGGTGCGATTACTTCACTGCAATTACGGAAAACTGTTCCAGGCTAGGAAAGCGTCCTCTGCCATCCGGCTGCAGCTGGCCGCCTTGCTCGCGCGGCGCTACTTGCGAGACAGTAGAGCCCGTTACTGACTTCGCAGGAAAGTAGCGACCCAGGACATCCGTCGACTTTGGAAGATCGCTCAGATTGTCCAGGTACAGGGTAATCGAAACGATATTGGAAGGCTTGAGATCGACTTCATCGAGGCTATCGAGCTGGCTTCGCATCGACATCACCATCTGGCCCTCCACGGTTGGAATGTAAATGCCTTCGTTCGGAGGAATGAAAGCCGACTTAGCCGAACAATAGAATGTGTCGTCCGCGAAAACGCACGGGCTGGCGGTGGCGCTCGGCGCCATGTTCTTTGGTTTGATCGCACGGCGTTTCGACAGATCGCTGATTCCTACGCCGGTGAAACCAATATTGGCGCCATACGGCAGGCTCGTGGCGCGGATCGTCGCCCGCGCCGGCGTGTTGCCGAACTCGAAGTGCTCTGCGTAAACCTTGTTCATCACCGACTGCACTTGGTCGGTCTGGTAGGGGTTGATGAATACCATATGGCGGAAGTCGAGTTTCGCATCAGCCAAAATATTCTTCATGTGATCGAGCGCGGTCTTTACCTGAGCGGCGGGGTCAGCCGGGATGCTGCCATCGAGATTGCGGCCGAGGCATGCGGACACAAAGATCCGCTCGCCTGCCATCACCGCCGGAGAGACGATGGTGGACGGATAACCCCGCGGCGCGATAATTCGCTTACGTGGCAGGTCTCGGAACGCCACAGCGTTGATCAGGACTGCCGAGGCGCCGGGCATCGCGTACACGCCGAGAATGCCCTGCGCCGGAGGGGCTTTCGGGAAGAAATCGCGCCACACAGTATTGAATGCGTCGTAGTTCGCCATGTCCTTCAGGTAGACATGGGCGTAGACGACGTGCTCCATTGACAGGCCGGCAGCCGTTACCACATCTTTGATATGGCTCAACGACTGACGCGCCTGTGCTTCGAATGTGCCGGGCAGCTTACCGTCCGCCGCCAAGCCGCCCTGGCCGGAAACATACAGGAAATCGTTCACCAGGATTCCAGGACTGTACGGAGCGTCCGCCTCGAGGCCCGGAGGAGAGATGATTCTCTTCTCCGCAGACCAGGCGATCACGGAGAGCGCAAGAGTTGTTGCCAGCAGGCGCATGTGCCTCCTTCAAGTAATTGACCCAACGTTCTGCCGCGCCGCGATAACGGCTGGTTGCCAGTCTCAAAACGAGTACTTGAGCGCCAACTGAATCTGCCGGTTATCCGCTGCCGTGCTGGTGATACGTCCGAAGGTGCCGGTACCCAGTGACGCGCCCGGATTGCCAAACTGGGGCGTGTTGAACGCGTTGAAGAACTCAGTTCGGAACAGAAGCTGGTGCTCTTCGCGGTACGGCATGCGAACCGTCTTCGATACGGACAAATCAAACGTGTGGAGCCCCGGACCTACGATCGGATTGCGTGGCGAGGTCCCGTAGGTCGTGCTGCGGGAGAAAGCATCAGTGTTGAACCAGCGTGTTGGTGTGCGGTCATCGAGTACCGGTTTCTGGCCTGGGACAGCATTCGGACGAGGCCACAGTGCATCGACATTCCAGGTATCGCCGCTCTGCACAATATTCACCGGGGAGCCGCTGGCCAGCGTAATCACGCCGCCGAATGACCATCCGCCGGCAATCAGGTCCATCGCGCGGTCGAATTTCTTGCCGGGCGTCACCTCCCAGACATAGCCAAAGACCACGCGATGGCGTTGATCGAGCACGCTCGATGCACGCTCCGCTTTGCCCCGGTTGCGCGGGTTCTGGCAATTGCAGCCGCCTGCATTGATTGTCTGGCCCGCATCATCGATCAAGTGAGACCAGGTATAGGCGGCGGTCAGGCTCAGCCCCTTCGAGAACCGGTGCTCATAACGGGTTTGCAGCGAATGATAAATGGTGTTGGTGTCGGGCGCGATCATCCGGATCCTGGCGTATCCCTGGTACGGGCGCCGCAACTGAATATCGCCAGGTCCGGGCTCGGGCTGATTGAAGTTGTGCAGGCTGGTATCCACATGCGTGCCTTTGCTGCCCACCCACCCGGCCTCCAGCACGTCGTTGTTGCTGAACTCGTGGGAGACTTGCACATTGAAGTTCTGGACATAGGCGTTACGCCGCTTGCGGTCCGGCGGCACCGAAACCACGTTAAAGATCGGTGCCGTGGGATAGATCTCCGGTGGAACCGGATTCTGGATCGTCGCCAGTGGGTTAGTGGAGGGATTGATTACGGTCAGGCTGCCCCCTCCCGGCGGATTGAGCTGCAGGATATTCATATTGTCGAACTGGGCAACGCTATAGAAGATTCCATAGCCGCCTCGGACCACGGACCGGTGGGGCAGGCGATAGGCAAAGCCGAAACGCGGGCCGAAGTCCCGGTACTCGCCCAGATAAAAGTCCGCCTGTTTGCCCGGATCCGGCCACAGCACAGGCCCTTTCGGATCGAGATCGAAGCGGAGAGTGCGGGTGACGCCGTTGATCTCGTGCGGTTGGCCCGGTATGTCCCAGCGCAGGCCGAGGTTCAATGTCAAATTTGGCGTTGCCTTCCAATCGTCCTGGAAGTAGAGACCATAACGCCATTGCCGGACTGCGGAGATCGGCACGCCTTCCGGTGTCAGTGTGGTACGTGGATAACCCAGCATGAACGCGGCTGCGGAAAACCCGCTGATGTCGCCGGTGAAGGTGATGTTCGAGAACGGCCAATTGTTGGTAGTAGCGTCATCCATCAGCCGGCGGACGTCGCCGCCGAATTTGAGCGAGTGGCCGTGGCGGATGAAGCTGACATTATCCACGATTTGATAGGTACGGCTGTTGTCGAGGTTCGAGGAAGCGCCGCTATCGCCCATGCTGAGGAAGCCATCGATGTTGATTACGGGAAAGCCCTGTTCGTCTTTGCGCAACGGCCGTCCGCCAGGACCGCCCACGTTGAGGCCGCGGATGCCGAGGGACTCAATGGTGAAGTTCGTGCCCGTGCGCGGGCTCAGCTTCGAGACATTACCCTTGATCCATCCGAAGCGCGCCTCGTTCAGCAGATTCGGCGTGAAGGTGTGGACGTACTGTGCGGCGAGGCTCGTGTTCGGGAACGTGGAGTTGTAGTAGAAGTTCGGATTCAGATCGACGTTGGGAAAGTCCCGCCGCGAATAGATGTAGTGGAAGAATACCTGGTCATGGCCGGTGAAGTACTGATCGATGCGGGCGATTCCCTGGTCCATCGTCAATTTGCCGACCGTCACGCCGGAGTAGTTGACGGAGCCGGTGGTATTGGGAAGCGGGGTATAGGTATTGATCAGGTTGACCGAGACCGGATTGAGACGATTTCGCGGAATGATGTTGTTTGGAAACGGCTCATTGTTGAGCGGGTCGCGAATGACGGTGCTGGTGGCGGAAAAGTCGCCCTGGCGCTGGGCCGGCGTGAACACAATCGTCGTGCCGGAACTCTCGCGGGACGCCCGGGCCGCTTCATAATCCACCATGAAAAAGGTCTTGTCGCGCCGGATCGGGCCACTCACTACGGCGCCGAACTGGTTGCGGCGCAACATGTCTTTGGGGAATGGCTGCGGACGGAAGTAGCCCCGCGCATCGAGCTTGTCATTCCGCAGGAACTCAAAGACACTGCCGTGGAACTGGTTGGTCCCGGAGCGCAGTTGCAGGTTCACATTTGGACCGGCGTTGCCGCCGTACTCTGCCGAGTAGTTGCCGCTCTGAACCTTGAACTCCGCCAGCGCCTCGATCGACGGATACAGGTTGATGTAATTCGAGCGGTTGTTCACGATCGTAATGCCGTCGATGTTTACCTGCTCCCACGCGTCTCGGGCTCCGTTCGCGACGATACGCGAGCCGCCGGTCGAGGTCGAAAACAGATTGGCTTCACTGACGCGCACACCAGGGGTGAGCGCTGCGAGTTGCGTGAACGTGCGGCCGTTCAGGGGCAGGTTCACGATGCGCTCCCGGGCGACGACCTCGCCCAGCGTGGCGGTCTCCGTATTGAGCAACGGTGCTGTAGCGGTGACCTCAACGGTCTCCTGCACCTCGCCGACCTGCAGGCTGAAATCGAGACGGGCCTGCTGGTTGATCTGAACGACGACACTGCTCGCGCGGGCGGCCCGGAAACCTTGTGCCCGTACCTCGATGCTGTATTCACCGGGAACCAGGTATCGGACCTCATACTTGCCGTCCGCGGCTGTCTGCGTTGTGCGCCTCACGCCGGTAGCAGTCTGCGTGATGCTCACTCCGGCGCCGGCCACCACTGCGCCGGTGGGATCGGTTATGGTTCCGAGTATTCCTGTGTCCAGAGTCTGTGCGGTTAAACAGAAAGCGCCGGTCGCTCCAAGGAATGTCGCGAGAAACCGATGCACCCGTGTGCTCGTCATAATTGCCTCCCTTCGTTTTCGGAAACGTAGGCTGACGCGGCCTCGAATATGCGCGCTGCGGCCCTTACTCTCCGGCAGTGCCCCGGTATTGACGCAGCAGACCGTCGCCGTTCGGGTCCCACTCGTCGATCGGATTGTCCATGCCGAATCCTGCCGCGAGTTGCGCATCCGTCCGGCGCGGCCGTTCGTGTGCCGTTCGCCGTGCGTGCTGCAACACTTCCTTCAGCCTCCGGGCGACAATTATTTCCTCGCCCGGTGCCATCATCCAGGTCACGATCGTGACACCCAGGGGAGTGCGGAGAGCGACGATACTGGGGTCTCCTTCCTGCAGAGCTTTGAAGCACTCCTCACGCGAAAAGTTGAATGCCTTTTCGTCCCACTTCACGTAGAGCCGTGGGACGTGGTTTGTTACCTCTTTAGGCACATATCCGGCCTCGACCCCAGGGATCGCGCCGATGGCGTCCTTCACGAAATCCACCTGAGCTTTCCAGGCGTTCCATTCGGCCGCATGGTCCAGCTTGAGGTAGCGCTCTACCGCAGCCTGCATGCCGATCATGGTCTCCTTGGCGATCTTGAGGTCCCGGCCAATTCCACTGTAGGGGCTCTGATAAAGCCCGGCGGCGTCTACCAGGTCCTTCCTGCCCACCAGCAGTCCGGCATTCTGTGGCCCGCGCAATCCCTTGCCGCCACTGAATGCCACCAGATCGGCCCCCTGTTTGGTGTAGCCGGAGAGATTCTCGTTGGGCGGCAGTTCTGCCGCGGCATCCACCAGCAGCGGGACGCGCGCCTTTTTCGCGATGGCCACACACTGTTCGAGTGGAACCTTTCCGCCGGGCGCATCCAGTTGGTCGCGGTATGTGCCGAAGTGCTTGTCGGCCACCAGGAAGTAGATCATGGCCGTCTTCCCGTTGATGGCCCGCTCCATTTGCTCCGGATATTCGACCTCGATCATGCGCGCGCCCGCAGCTTCGCACTGCCGCGTCCAGCCGGTGTTATGCAGATTCTGAACCACGACTTCGTTCTTCATGCCCTCGGTGAAGGGCAAACGCTTCATGCGATCCGGGTCTTTTCCCGCGATGCAGGCACAGGTCCCAACGAAGATCGCACCTGCAGCGCCCGTTGTAACCAAAGCGGCGTCGTTTCCCGTCAATTGGGCGATACGGTCCCCCACCGCTTTCGTCAGATCGCGTATGGGGACATATTGACGCGCGGCTTCATTCATCGCTTCGAGCACCTCGGCCGGCATCAGCGAGCCGCCGAGATGCGTGTACGTGCCTGAAGCATTGATGATCGGCCTTAGTCCGAGGCGCGTGTAGACGTTGGCTGGTTGTTGTGCCGCCAGGATTGTCGGCCTGACGAACCATGCCCCTAAGGCCCCCAGCGCGCCAGTCCACGTGAAGAATCGCCGCCGATCGAGAAGTGGAAATTTCATTTGTACCTCCTCTCAAGCGAAACGGAACTGGCGACACTATATCATGCTGGCCGGTGTGGCTGCCAGATCGTCGAACTGCGTTTCTTCGGAGGATTGACCCTCGAATAGACCCGCCCTAGGCTCTGGCCATTTCGACCGCCGGCCCGCTCCCCCGAACGTGCAGCAGCACCGCTCCGGCCCCAGGTTCCTGAATGTTAGAACTGGAAACGCGCGCCTACCTGCCACTGACGGGGATTTCCGACGGTACTCGTAATCGAACCCACCTGACTACTCTGCGTTTTGAAATATGATCCCCACAAAAGTCCCCACAGTGGTGTTTTCTGTTGGGTTTTCGTGTGGGCTGGAGCCTGTAAGTGTTTGAAAAGTTTGGCTCCTCAGGTAGGATTCGAACCTACAACCCTTCGGTTAACAGCCGAATGCTCCTGTTTTCTAAGTACCGTTGCCGGCCGCCCATTCAGCACATCCTCCCCGAAATTCCGATATCTTTGACATCGGGAGCCGGGGATACAGCACTCCGCGATTGCTGGTCACCGGCAGGAAATTCCGAGAATTCTTGCCCTGCCCTTGCTCCGCTGGCAGAGGGCCTTTCGGCGCTCGCGGCGCGGACGGGACCACTCGAAAATGCCCATTCAAGCCCACAGGATTCGGGGACTCCGGTTCCCCACCGGCCGTGCCAAGAGCGGAAATTCCGAGAATTATTGCAGACAGTTCCACAAGGATGGTCGCCCTCCCCAATATTACCGCTCAGGAATTCCTACTAGAATGGTTTTCCCCAGGGGGCTGCGCGCGAGTTCTACGCGGAGTTCCGGAAAACAAGTTCAGGGCCCAATCGCTTAGCCGGGGTTAGAGTGTCTGGCTGTCAGATGTTTCAAGTCTGTCAAGGCGTAAGCCAACGTAAGAACGGCCGCTAAGCAAATTCCGAGAATGTCTGCCCCCAGCGACTTTCTTTGCAACTGCCAGCATCGAGACCGAAGTTCGAGTCATGTTGGGTTTTTGGGGCTCGGTGGGATCGCCCACGGGAGCACAACGTTTATTCCGTCCTTTTCCCCGGCAACGCCCGATTGGAGGAATTTCCGAGAGAGTTTGCCCAGCAATCGCGTTGGCCATGTCATCCCCATCGAGAATCGGGTAGCTGGGCCAATCAATTCTCAGGCGCAAGCTGAGTGGGGAAGATATGGATTTATGCGGTTTGGACCGGTGCCGAAGGGGAGGCGGATTTCTTGATTCCGAGAATGTCGTCCCTTCGAGAGCACCTCGATGATGCCCTCCTTGGACGCATGTCGCCATCGGGGGTCGTGTGGCGCGTAGTGGGCGGGAAAGAATGGGTAGTAGCGGCAGATTCCGAGAGTTGCTTAACGCGCTTCGCGGAGTTCTGTCTTCGAGAAAGGGTATGCCCTGTCGCTCAGTGTGGGCCACGCAGGTAACCGACCAGAACTGTGCGCGAACTGTGTCAAAACCCGATCTGCTTCGAGCCGCGGCAGTTGCTGTGTAAGCGGGAGCAGCTTCCCCAAGCTATTGATAACAAGCAGTTCCGTATGGAGCCGATGGGGTGTTTGGAGCCAGCGAAGATTCTTCGTAATCAGTAGGTCGCCGGTTCAATCCCGGCGGGTGGCTCCATTTTTTCATAAGCTTACCTCTAGTCTTCAGTTTCTGACCTGTTCAAAACCTGTTCGAATCGATTGGCCGCATTCGCCGATCAACTCGGACTCGAGAGCTACCGCAGCAGCTCGGACGCTGGCTGGAATTGATTTTTGATAATGTCGCAGAGTGACTGATGGGTCGGCGTGCCGCAGTTGTGCTTGGGTGTCTCTGGGGTCCTTTGCCTTCGCTCCGAAGAGCGTGGCGCATGTCCTGCGCAACACCTGAAAGTTGACATCGGTTGATTCCACGTCTTCGCCTTTGCGCGTTTTTCTTTTGAAGAGACCTACCCGAGCCCGAATCGCAGCCGGTTTCAAGACGCGATTCAAGTAGTTTTGCGCTCCCCAGGGGAGTCCCTTCGGCGACGGAAAGAGCCATGCCCTAGGATCGGCGTTAAGGCCCTCAAGCCAACAGCGCAATTCCATCTGCAGATCGGGCGGGATGTAAACCGTTGCCTCGGATGCCTCCGTCTTGACGGTTGCCGATGCTCGTATGGGCAAAAAACTCGATATTGAAAGCGCGGGTTTTCAGCAGACCTGTCTGAATTGCACGGGACAACGTTAACGCCGCGATGTAACGTCGTGTTACGTCCCGTTCAGGCCGACTTTCGTGAACTGCCCGCTCATCCTGCAACCACCAGTGAATTCAAGCAGATTGAGTTTTTTGA
>Ga0210400_10005874_pt1 | contig 10372 bp, 10 predicted proteins | sample IncBWH26MmetaG_FD_155456 | JGI IMG/M metagenome (GOLD analysis project Ga0210400, IMG submission 155456) | Forest soil microbial communities from Barre Woods Harvard Forest LTER site, Petersham, Massachusetts, United States - Inc-BW-H-26-M | ecosystem: Environmental > Terrestrial > Soil >... | reverse complement strand
TCAATCGCCAGCGGCACGTACTGATCCTGTTTCAGAACTTCCGTCAGCCGCTGTCCGCGCGCAAGCTGCCCCTGGGTGACCTTATCCAGCTGGTCCGCGCCGAACTGCGCGAACGCCGCCAGTTCGCGGTACTGCGCCATATCCAGCCGCAGCGAACCCGCCACCTGTCGCATGGCTTTGATCTGCGCGTTGCCGCCGACGCGGCTCACGGAAATGCCCACGTTGATGGCCGGGCGAATGCCGCCATTGAACAGATCCGCTTCCAGATATATCTGTCCGTCGGTAATCGAAATGACGTTAGTTGGAATGTACGCGGAGACGTCGCCCGCCTGCGTTTCAATCACCGGCAGCGAAGTCAGCGAGCCGCCGCCGAGTTTGTCGTTCAATTTCGCCGCGCGTTCCAGCAAGCGGGAGTGGAGATAGAACACGTCGCCAGGAAACGCCTCACGGCCCGGGGGACGGCGCAGCAGCAATGAGATTTCTCGATACGCCTGCGCGTGTTTCGAAAGATCGTCGTAGAACGTAATCGCGTGGCGTTTGGTATCGCGAAAATATTCGCCCATGGCACACGCGGCGTACGGCGCGATGTATTGCAGCGAAGCCGGTTCGGCGGCCGAAGACGCGATGATGATGGTGTAATCCATCGCTCCGGCGTCCGTAAGCGTCTTCACCACTTGCGCAATCGTCGAGCGTTTCTGTCCGATCGCGCAGTAAATGCAAATAACATCGCCGCCCTTTTGATTGATGATAGTGTCCAGAATCACCGCGGTCTTGCCCGTCTGCCGGTCGCCGATGATCAACTCGCGTTGCCCGCGCCCGATCGGAATCATCGCATCGATAGCCTTGATGCCCGTCTGCAGCGGCTCGCGCACCGGCTGGCGGTCCAGCACGCCCGGCGCTATCTTCTCCAGCGGATTGCGCTGCTTTGAAGCGATCGGCCCCTTGCCGTCCACCGGCTCACCCAGCGGATTCATCACGCGCCCAATCAGCGCTTCGCCCACCGGCACGGACATAATCGTGTTCGTGCGCTTGACGACGTCGCCTTCTTTCAACTCCGTGGTTTCGCCCAGCAGCACGACACCGACTTCCTCTTCTTCGAGGTTCAGCGCAATGCCAAAAACATTGTGCGGGAAAGCCAGCATCTCGCCGGCCATGACCTTTTCGAGCCCGTGGACGCGCGCAATGCCGTCTCCCACGCTGATGATTGCGCCGACTTCATCGACCGAAACGGTCTGCTCGTAATTTTCGATCTGCTCGCGCAGAATCTTGCTGATTTCGTCTGCCTTGATATTCGCCATGCCTGCTCCGTCGTTTCCGTCTCGGTCTGTCTATCTTGTGAAGGCGCCGAGCTTTAGCCCGGCCCGCCACCTATCGTCCTCTACTCCGCCGCCAGCAGCGCGCGCATTTCATTCAAACGATTGCGCAGCGAACCATCGTAAATCGTATCCCCAATGCGCACGACCGCGCCGCCCAACAGCGCGGGATCGAGCGAATACTTGGTCTCGATCTTCTTCCCGGTCAGCTTCGCCAACGTCGCCGCGAACTCTTTCTTCTGCGCCGCGCTCAATTCCACCGCCGAGGAAATCTCCGCTTCCGCAATGCCCTGCCGCTGCCGCAGCACTTCTTCGAAGGTCGCAATGATTTCCGGCAGAAGCTGCGTGCGATGGCTGTCCGCGATAATGTACAGAAAATTGCGAAGAATTTTGCTCGCGCCCAATCGTGAAATGATCTTCTCGATCACCGCATGCTTCTGTTCCGGCGTGACCGCAGGGCTCGCCAGAAACGTGCGCAGCTCCGTGGACTGTTCGTAGGCCGTCCCAAATTCGTTGAGCTGCCTAACGGTCGGCGCGGCCACACCCTGGGCGAGCGCGACGTCGGCCAGCGCGTTCGCATATTGGAGGCTCGCGGACTTCAATTGGGCCTCCCTTCCAGGCTCTTCACGAAATTGCTGATCAGCGCTTCCTGCGCCTGCGCGTTGAGCTGTTTCGCGAGCAGCGATTCCGCTCCATCCACCGCCAGATTCGCGGCCAGCGCCTTCAGCGCCAGGCGCGCGGTGCGTTCAGCGGCTTCAATTTCGGCCTTCGCAGCGGCCGCAATCTTCTGCGCATCATTCTGCGTGGCGGCCCGAAGCCGTTCCACTTCCGCTGCGGATTCACGCGCCGCAAAAGCCCGCAGCTCCCCCACTTCCTTCTGCAGATTCGCGAGCTTCGTTTCCGCCTCGCGCAGCTGCGCATCCGCAGCGGCCTTCGCCGCCGTGGCTTTGGTAATCGCGGAGCCGATCATTTCCGCATGGCTTCCGAACTTTGGCGGCAGAACCTTGCCGAACACCCAAATGAGCGCGCCTGCAACGATGGCGAAGTTGATCCACTTGAAAATTTCCGTGGCTCGCCCCGCCGTCGCGTTGCCCCCTTCCTCCGCGGCATGTGCACTCACGGCGAACAGCAACACAAACAGTGCGCTCACGGCCAACAGTGCGCGGAGATTTCGCGTCATCGCGCTTCTCTCGCTGGAGCGCCCGGACGGGGCGGCGCTTGCAGAACGCGGCGAGCAATTTCAGAGGAAAGTGAAGCAACGGTGGATTCAATTTCACGGCGGGCCGCTGCCAGCTCTCCCGCAACCCGTTCCTTACCGGCGTTCACTTCGCCCGACGCTTTCGTCCGCGCCTCTTTAAGCTGCGCTCCGCGTTCGTCCAGAAGTTTCTTGCGCGCGGCATCCTGCTCGGCATACACCTGCGCGCGCGCCTGCCGCAGCGCTTCCTGGTACTGCTTCACCTTCTCCGCGGCCGCGGCCTGCGCGGCTTCGGCCGCTTTTTGCGCCCCTGCGGTGCGGGAATCGCGCTCCGCCATCACCGCCAGCAGCGGTTTGAAGAAAATCGCCCGTAAAATGAAGTAAAAAAGCAGGATGATCAGGACTGTAGGCACAGCCTGAAGGAACAGTTCGCCCAACTGGTGACCGATATCCTGCATCGAGAATTGTGTCGCCTAAACTTTGTCACGTGCGACCGCAAGGCGGTCGACAGATTGGCAGCCGCGCCCCCACTCCGCAGGGGTTTACGGTGGGCCTGAAGCTGCCCGGTGAAACAATATTTTATAGCATCCGTGGCAGCTTCCGTCAACGCGCCCCGCCAAGGATGCCAGCAGCCCAATTTCCAGCAGTCCACCATGTCGGCCGCTAGCGCTGAAGACTATACGTTTATACTATCGTCAAGGTGAATCCATGAGATCGCACAAACTGGCAACCTGGTGTTTTGGGCTTGTTATTAGTCTTGTCCTTTTCGCCTCGACTAATGCGAAGGAACTTCCGCCACAGGTAATAGTCTGGCCTGCGTCAGGCCAACCAGTTTTGCGTTTTAGCTTTGGCAAGTTTAAGGAGATTGGCCCCTCCGGTAAGCAACACGATTACACGGTAGACGTCAGTGCCGAGAATCTTTGGAACAAGCAGATCTTGAAGGCGGAATTCACGCTTTATGCTTTTGACAAAGCCAAAGTTCGGATCGGAGATTCGTGGATTGCCATCAATGACCTAGCTCCAGGTCGAGTGGTTAAGTTCCAGACGACTGTCGGCACCTCTGGAGCCATCGCGTCCATGGAACTTATTCCTCGGTCGCTTCCCACTGAACTACAAGCATTTCTCCCCCCCAAGACGATTTCCATTACCGTTAACTCCGTGCCTCAGGGAGCGGAGTTGAAAATTGACGGCACTGCGGTAGGAACTACGCCAAAAATCGTTCAAGTTTCGCCTGGGAAACACGCGCTCACGTTCAGCAAGGAAGGCTTCAATTCCGGAACTTTTCCGCTCGAGATCACTCCCGACGATGTTTCCGGAGGCAGCGTAAGTTTCGAACTGGGGACATCTGCCCATGACACTCTCGAACTTCGAGACGGTTCAGTCTTCAGCGGAGACGTGCAATCCATGTCTGCCACCGAAGTCCTTATACGCATCGGGGGAACTGTTCAGCACTTTAGTCGCAATCAAGTCAAGCGAATCGTTCTGATCCAACGTGAACAGCCATTGGAATGAATCTCCAGAGCTCGGGCTTAATGATTCTGGCATCTTACCGCTGCGTCTGCGCCGGGATGTCGTAGACAAAATGGACGACAAGCAGAGTGTTATTTTGGCCGGAAGTCACGGGCGGCAGCCCGCAGAGCTGCCCATCTCGAACAAAGCTGATGCTGTGCAGTCCGTCTTACGTCGCGCTACCTTCCGTAAATCAGCAGGTGGAATGTTCCTGGAATGGGGGCTGGATTGGGGTGCGGCCGCTCCGCGGTAGGAGCGGGAGGCGGGCCAAAATCCGCCGTCGTCAAGTAGATGTTGTGAGATTTGGAATCGAGCGCCATGGTCTTGGCCCCGTACTCCGTCTTCACTGTCTCGACCTCACTGAATTTGTCGGGCGTGTCTTCGTGAAAGATGTGGACATTGCCTTCCCGTGTAGAGACAAAGATCAGTCCCGTCTCCGGCTCGTAGACATTGGCATCCGCCCCGGCACTAATGGGAAACGACTGGATAACCTTGCCGTTGTCGGCGTCCAGAATCACCAGCTTCTGCGGGTTGCGCCCCGCCGAGAAAAGCCTCCGGTGCTCGCGGTCCATGGCCAGCGCCGTAGGCTGCCCTGCGGGTGCCACTGGCCACCGAGATTTGATCGTCAGCGTGTTGGAGTCGATCGCCACCACCTCATTCTTGTCTTCCATGTTGTTGTATACCATTCCCTTGCCATCGGCCGCCGCGAACTCCGGCCCGCCTCCTAGCGAAATGCTCTTCACCACCGTTCCGCTTGCCGGATCGATGACCGTCGCGCTCTTCGCGTCGCCGTTGAACACAAAAATGTGCTTCGATGCTGGATCGTAGATGATGGAGTCGGCGTCTTCTTCGCCCTTGACCTCGCCGGTCACTTTTAAGCTCGCCGTATCGAAAATCACCGTCTTGGCGGCCCCACCGTCGCTGATGAATCCCTTGCCGAGCTCTTCCACCACAGCTATCCCGTGGCACTGCTTCAATCCGGAAATCGTTCCGATCACCGCGCCGCTGTCCGCATCGGCCACCTTCACTTCCGTGCCGTGCGAAGCGTAAACACGCCGCGCCTTGGAATCGACCGTCACATAATCAAAATACTCCCGGCCGCCGCCCGCAGCCGCGCCCAGCGGAGCTTTCTTCAGCAGGTGGTAATGGACTGCCGGCGGAGTGGCCAGCGCGAAAATCCCAATCAGGAAAAACGATAAACAACCCAAAAAACGGCTCACACTTGCCATCTTCATGGAAATCCTCCGTCACTGGCCGCTTACAGGATGGCGCGCGCGCGAGCGGTGGCAGGCGTTCAGCGCGGCCATCCCGCCTGGCGTGGGCGGATTGTACCTCAGTTTCAAAGATTGTCCATGAATGGCGCGTGAACGATCCGGCCGCTGGCCCTGAATTGCAAAAGCCTGTTATTGCTTCGAGCGGAGTTGCGTCTGCCGGAAATGTCGAACACCAAGCGGATGCCCCGGAACATTCCACTTAGCGCCGTCGGGCCAGAGAGCGTATGATTCCTTGCATTAGCAAGTCTTGCCGAGTGACGGAATCTGGTTATGTTTGCACGCCCACGAGCCTGTCTCCTTTTCACCCCCTTTTTTCTCTGCGGTGTTTTCCTGCGCCAGCCCAATTTTGCGCAACAGTCCGCATCCGATTCTCAGCCTAACGCCGCAACCACGTCTCACTCCGGCCGGCAGAGCGATAACAGCGTTTCGGTAGACCTCGACATTTACCTCCGGGGCCCGGATAACACCAGCGTCGGAGAAATGGCCGCGCTCACAGTGGTCACCCTGGATGGGCAACTCTACAAGCAGGGAACAACGAAGGACGGCCACCTGCGATGGAATGAAGTAGCTCCTATGCAGTATGGAATCCACGTCCTTGCTCCCGGCTTTGAACCGGCCTTTCAAGAGATCGACGCCCGTGGGACCGGCCAAGTCACCGTGACTGTTCAACTCCGGCCCCAGACCGGCCAGGGCGGAGTGACTCCCCCCGCTTCCTCTGATCCCGAAGTGAACTACGTCTATGGCATATACACTTCGCGGCTGGGCGACTGGCAGGCGGCTAAATTTTACTGGACAAGAGTCCTCGAGCTTCTCCCCAATCACGTCCCGGCAATGGTCTCTATCAGCGAGGCCCTACTCAATGAAAACAAAACCACGGAGGCGATGGAGTATCTCGATCGCGCCGCGAAGACAGACCCCTCCTACTGGCGCACGCAATCACTCCTGGCGGAAGTCTCCCTGCGTGCAGGCTCGGCAAGTGAAGCCGTCCAACACGCTAAAAAAGCCATCGAGCTTGGACACGGCGAAGCGGCCAGCGTCTCACCGCTTTTGGCGCGCGCGCTGACGGCAGAAGCTTCCGAAGTTCTGCGAGCCTACCTGAAAGATCACCCCGGTGATGTTGCCGCCAAAAAACAATTGGAAGATTTGAGTCCGGAGCTTGCGGAGAGGGGCATGGGAACGGCCGCTAAGGCTGCTTCCTCGCGGCGCGACTCTGATTGGGTGCCTCCTGGAATTGATGACTATGTTCCAGCGGTACAGCCTGGCTCAGCGTGTAATCTCCAGGAAGTGGTGCACAATGCCGGACAGCGCATCCAGGAATTCGTGAAGAACGTGGAACGATTCACCGCGACGGCATCCCTGCTCCACGAAACGTTCAATAAATCAGGAAAAGTCGCCGGAAAAGAGCAACGCAAATACGACTACCTGGTCTCCATCGAGGAAATCCGGCCGGGAATTCTTAGTGTGCAAGAAAGTCTGAGCAAAGGTCTCACCCCCGCCGATCCTTTGGGAGGAATGACTTCAAAGGGATTGCCCGCACTTGTGCTCATTTTTCATCCGTACTACTCGGGGAACTTTTCCATGAAGTGCGAGGGGCTCTCCACCTTCAAGGGGAAGCGTGTGTGGCAGGTCTATTTTCGCCAGCGGGAGGATAAGCCGAACGCCATTCGCTCCTACATACTTGGCGTTAACTCCCAGCCTCACCCAGTCCCTCTGAAAGGGCGGGCCTGGTTTGTCGCCGACAGCTACCAGATCATCGGCCTGCAAACGGATTTGATCGGCGCCCTCCCGGACATCCGGCTCAGCGTGGACCACACCGCCATCGAATATGGTCCGGTGCATTTTGGCAGCCGTGGCGTGGACATGTGGCTCCCGCAGACGGCTGAAATGTTTAGCGATCTAAGAGCGAGACGAATTCACCGCCGTATGAGCTTCAGCAATTACTTGCTCTTCGCCGTGGATGACAGGCAACAAATCTCCGCGCCGAAAGAAAATCCTTAACTCTTCCGAGCCGCTCCTTGCGCAATAATCTCTGGCGATCGGAGCCGGACTGTGGACGCGTGTAAGGGTCTGATGGACAGTTCTACTGCTGCGTCTGCGGCGGGATATCGTAGACGAAGCGGATGACGCGCGGCGTGTTGCTTCGGCCCGAAGTCATGTGCAGCACTTCGTAGAGTTGGCGGCCGTCCTCGGAAAGTTCGAACGTGCGGCTCATCTTGTTGCCCCGGGGATCTTTTTCTTCGGTGGCCAGCTTGTTGCCGTCCCACTTTGCAGCGATCTCCCGGTAGCTGTCATCCTTGGATTTCTGCAGTTTCCGGCCGTCGGTCATGAACGCGCGCTTGCGGTCCCGGTCATCCAATAAATCAACTTCCGCTCCCGTCATCGATAACGTCATTTTTTCTGGCGGTGAGAGCAGTTCGTGCATTTTTTGCCGCTCTTCATCACTCTCCCCGCGTCTGCCGTAACCGCCATGGCCCCCGCCGGGATAACCTCCGCCCATGCCGCCGCGCCGGCCGCCGTAACCGCCGCCGTTCGAATCCCCGGAATCATCTCTCTTCTTGCGCGTGTCATCGCTCTCGTCGCGGTTGAGTTTCCACGCGCCTAGAATAGTCGTGCGCGGCGGCGGCAATGGCGCCGCCGGTTTGGCGGCCGCAGCGGGAACCACTGGGGCCGGTGCGCCCGTCATCGGGCCCGCGGGCGACTGTGCCCGAATCGCACCAGAAGCAGCAAGGCAAACTCCAGCAACAAAGATAAAGTTCAGAAGCTTGTTGAGGTGGATGACTCTCATGGATGAATCCTGCGCGCTTTCAGGAAGCCTATTTATGATTCCCGGCGAAACATGAAAAGGTTCCTTTGCAGCTACCCCAGCCAGGCGTTCAGATCCGTGGCGCGAGGTAGAAGCGCGAGCGCGCCAAGCTCGCGGAAGCGCGCCGCACGCTGCCGATGGCGATGCTCGCCGCGTGCGATGATGGCCATGAAGGCAACGCCCGCGTCACGCGCGGCGAGCGCATCGTCAATATTGTCGCCGAGATAGAGCGCGGTAGCGGGATCGCGCCCGCCAAGAATTTTGAGCAGTCCTTCGGGATGCGGCTTCTTCTTCGCGTCATCCATGGTGATAACCTTGCGAAAGTGTTTCGTCGCGGGCCAGCGTTCGAACGTGAAAGCAAACTCCTGGCGCGTGCGCCCGGTAAATAAATTCAGCTCGTAACGCCGCGCCCAACGCTCGATCTGCTTGGGAGTCACAATGATTTTTTCGTTTCGAACGTTGCCAGGCTTGCCGTCCGTTCCCCAATAGAATTTTTCAAACGCCGCACGCGCTTGCTCATACGTCGTGGGATGCCCCAGGGAACTCACCCACGCGGACACCATGCTCCAGTCGTCGTTGAATCCCGGTTTGCTCTTCCACTTGTGCAGCTCCGCATAGGTCGCGCGCTTCCCGGTGAGCTCCCGCACAGTTTGGAGCGCGGAGCGCCAATACGTGCCGCGCACATCGACGAGCACGCCGTCCACGTCAAAGATCAGGATTTGCGGCCGTACCGTTTTTTTCATGCCGCGCCGAGATGCACCTGGAGTTGTGAGTTTCCCGTCGGCGCGGATGCAATACACGCGGCAGCCAGGGAAAAATCCAAAATCAGGATAGCACGTGGCCGTGGGTGTAAGGATTCGCGTGGAACAACTAGAGCGAGCCCAAATGATTTGCGGGGAAAGCAAGAAAAAGCACCCCGCTTTCGAACGAAAATTTTGCTCATCCGTCGAGCGGGGTGCGGCCGGAGTTAGGATTTCTCAGTCTGATTTAGCCAAAATCCTTCGCACTGCGGATCACTTCGCATCAAAAGCTCAACTCGCGCTGCGTCACAATGTGATAGGGAGAAGACTGGGTTACCGCCTGTATCCAGCAACTGTCATATTGAATCGTAGCGCTGCCGCCGCCGTTCCACCCGAAAAATGGTTTGCCAGGAGGATTATTGGAACCCAACGCAATGTGGGTGGTGTATCCCGTTGAAGCGGAAGGATATGCGCTTGGGCCGCCGGTACCGGGATTGCCCGTGGTGAGGTTGGCCGCAAACAGGGAGCCGTTGACTGTGGCGCTGCCTCCCCCATCCTTTTGGACCGCACCTTCTCCAATCACCAGGATGAGCCCGTCCCAACTGAAAGCTCCGTTCAAGGTCAATTCGCCGGTGACCAGAAGAACGCCGGCCCCAGAGCCGCTGATCGAAAGGTCGCCGTTGACGACATTAACCACAGGAGAGGCAGGGGTCCCCAAGTTCGTGGGGGTGGTGCCGTTGGGATAGACGTTAGGGCCTGCCGCAGCGACCATCATGTTGGACAACGTGGTCAAGCCGTCCACGGTGGTCAAGTCGATGGAGCCGGAGCTCAGCACGGCATACATGTTCGACACCGCAGGGGTAGGCGAAGCTCCTGAAGGATATTGGCTCGACCGATCAGGGTGTCCTTGGATGGCGGTCGTCAAAGTGCTTGTGGCGGGGTTGTCAAAGGAGCCCAGTGCGGGCTCGTTGGTCGGAACGGGACAAGACACGCCATTGACCGAATTCGGAACATGCACTTGGTCAGTGCCGCTTACGGTGAAAGCCGCGGAGTTTGGCGGATTAAAGCTCGGGCCTGAACCATCAAAAACAAACGCTCCGGGTATGGCCGGAAAAGCGTTTTGCGCGACTTCGTATTGCATCATGCGGCGCGAACCGCCGCTGGTCACTGCCAGGGAGGTCAGCTCATACACAGGCATGTAATTCGCGTTGAGCGCGTTGCAGCTTGCGAGCAAAGTGGTAACTTCATTTTTCCCCGTCCAGCAGACCCGATTCCCGTTCGTCGTCCCGTCGACGGAGGTGATGCGCGTGCATCCTGTGTCGGACTTATTGATCTTCGCCATGACCCGCACCCACTTCCACGGAAGGATCGGGTTGGTCTGGTAGGCGGTACTCGCCGTGGGGACGGTAGTTACCCAAAATGTGCCTGCGGGTGCCGTGCCCGTGCAGCTGAGCTCATTCACTAGCTCGTTATCGGGATAATTGGTGCCCGCAAGGAGCCACGGGGCAACGGTTTCACTACCCAGCGGATTGATGGCG
>Ga0210400_10005873_pt1 | contig 10372 bp, 7 predicted proteins | sample IncBWH26MmetaG_FD_155456 | JGI IMG/M metagenome (GOLD analysis project Ga0210400, IMG submission 155456) | Forest soil microbial communities from Barre Woods Harvard Forest LTER site, Petersham, Massachusetts, United States - Inc-BW-H-26-M | ecosystem: Environmental > Terrestrial > Soil >... | reverse complement strand
GAAGGGTACACTTTCACGGACTACTGCTGCACCCTACGTTCAAGATTGCAAGAATGAATATGCTACGATTTCTTTTTTGCCCTACAGGAGGGGAGATTGATGAGTTATCGGTGGTGGGTTTGCGTTATGTTGCTTTCCTCGCTGGCTTTTGGGTTCCAGAATCCCGCTCAGCAGGTTCAGTCACTCAGCGGTGAGTCCAGCGAGCAGTCCGGCGCCCAGATCGCACCGGACGCTCCCGTGATTACCCTGCAAGGTCCATGTGCGGCCGGTCCCTCAAGCCCCGAGAGTTCCTCCAAATCCGGAGCAGCCACGCCGGAACCTGCTGCCCCCGCCCTCGCTCCTGTTTCTGCGACGCCGACTGACTCCGGCTGCAAGATCGTGATTACCCGAGCGGAGTTCGAAAACTTGGCCAATGCACTGCACCCGGGCGGATCGCCCTCTACCGCTCTGAACTTCGCCCGGCGTTACTCCGAAGCGCTGCTGCTTGCGCAAAGGGCGCATGAATCCGGCTATGACCAGGACCCGGCGCTTCAGGCGAAGGCAAGGTTCAGCTACCTGCAGTTCGTAGGCCAGGGCTTCAACATGCAATTGCGTGAGAAGGCAAGAGTGGTGTCGGATGCGGAAGTGGCCGCATACTACAAGGAGCATCAGGAGATGTTCGAACAGGTAGATCTCATGCGAGTTTTCATTCCGAGCCTGAAGGAATACTCCAGCGGGCCACGGCCGTCCCAGGAACAGCTGGCCGCCGATAAAGCCAAGTTGGAGGCTGAGGCCCACAAAATGTACAAGCAGGCCCTTGCTGGAGCAAGCTTTGAAAAATTGGAAGAGAAAGCTTACAAGATGGCTGGGAATCCGGAAGACACACCCCCCGTTCACCTGGGGAAGCTTACCCGGAATGCCATTCCAGAAGAGTACCGGGATAGGATATTCGCTTTGAACATCGGGCAGATTTCGGAACTCACAACGGAAAACAACGGCTGGAGTATTTTCAAGGTACTGTCCAGACGAACCATGCCCCTGAGCGAGGCGAAACCGCAGGTTCAGCAACTGAAGGCCGACGCTGCGGTTGCCGCGGTCAAGGATTCCATGAAGCTCAGTTTGAATGATGCGTATTTTCAAGCGCCCGAAGCCACGACCAAGGCACCGAACCTAAGGTAGATGCGCCTGAGCCTAACACACGCTCGCTCGAAACAAGCAGGCACATGCATCTGAGCTTTTTCCTTTTCTACCCTAGTGCCGTGCGCAGGTGCTGGATTGTCTGGTCGGTTGGTGTTTGCGGACTCGTGCCGATGCTACAATCAGCCTCTTAAATGGGGCGTAAGCGCACGAATTTTGCTGTTGCGGGTTGCCTGTTCCTCGCCCTTGTAACCTTCGCTATTTATAGCTCCGCTCTCCGCCATCCTTTTGTCGATTACGACGACCAGGATTACGTCACTGAAAACACCCACGTTCAAGCAGGATTGACAGCGAAAAGCATTGCGTGGGCCTTCACCGCTACCGAAGCGGACAATTGGCATCCGCTGACGTGGCTCTCCCATATGCTGGATTGTCAAGTCTACGGAGTGAATCCATCCGGCCATCATCTGAGCAGCATCCTGCTTCATCTGCTGAACGTCATACTTCTATTCCTGATACTTGCCCGTGGCACGGGTTCAATGGAAAGCAGTCTGCTGGTTGCTGCGTTATTCGCCGTCCATCCCCTCAACGTGGAATCTGTCGCCTGGGTGGCCGAACGAAAGAACGTTTTGAGCAGCCTGTTTTTTCTGCTTACACTCGGCACCTATGGCTGGTACGCGGTAAAGCCGAGCGTCAAGCGCTATCTGGGTTTCGCCGCGCTGTTTTTCCTGGGACTCGCCTCTAAACCCATGGTGATTACCTTGCCTTTCGTCCTCTTGCTGCTCGATTTCTGGCCGCTGGAAAGGATTCAAGGCTGGAGCGAGAGAACATCCCCGGCACCGAGATCACGCCGGAATCGAAAAAGCCCGTCTGAAGTTTCAGTTTCTGATATGAAGTTGGTCGTAACGCCAGCGCCGTTCTTCCGGCTTGTCCTCGAAAAGCTACCGCTGTTGGCGTTCTGCGCTGGTAGTGCCGCGATCACCATTGTCGCGCAGCGATCCGCCGCCATCCGCTCTCTACAAAGGTTCTCCTTGGGAGTGCGATTGGAAAACGCTATTTATGCCTATGCAACGTACCTGTGGAAGGCATTCTGGCCTACGCAACTGGCGGCCTACTATCCCCATCCCGGAAACACGCTCGATGTCTGGCGGTTTTGTCTTGCGGCGCTGTTTCTTGTAGCCGTCAGCGCACTGGTGTGGAACCAACGTCGGTCCCGCCGATACCTGGTCACTGGCTGGCTCTGGTACCTCGGCACCTTGGTTCCCGTGATTGGCATTCTCCAGGTTGGCGATCAGGCAATGGCAGATCGCTACGCCTACATTCCGCTGATTGGAATTTTCGTGATGGTAGTCTTCGGAGCCGCCGAATGGGCCAACCGCAAAGCGGTCAGTTTTCCAATTCGTGCGGCAACTGCGATTAGTATTTTGGCCGGGTTGTCGTTCCTGACTTGGCGTCAGATCGGGTACTGGCAGAGTGACTACAACTTGTGGTCGCATACCTTGCAGGTCACCAAGGAAAACCACGTCGCCGAAGAGAGCATAAGTAAAGCGTTGCTCATGGAAGGCCGCGCCGAAGAGGCTGTGCCGGGACTGCAAAAGGCCTCCAGCCTCACCCCGGAAGATCCAATCAAGCACGCGAATTTGGGCTCAGCTCTGGCACAGAGCGGACGCTTGCAAGAAGCGATCAAAGAGTATCAGACTGCGATTTCCTTGACTCCAAATCTCACGCTACAAATCCGCTTCTACGAAAGCATCGCCACCTTGTACGAGGTACTTGGAGACTATTCGAAGGTGCGCGAGGTTTACCGGCAAGCGCTGCAGATTGCTCCCCAACAGAGCTCCGAAATGATCCAGCGGCTCTCCCAGGACATAGCCACGGAGTCCGAGGGCGGACGCTATTTGCAATTGGGATTGCTCCTGCAGGAGGCAGGTAAGCCGACAGAGGCCCGCTCCGCTTTTCAGGAAGCCCTAAGGCTCGACTCTACTCTCGAGCCCGCACGGCAAGCCCTGAAGGCACAACGGTAGGACAAGAAGTTGGGACCGAGTGCAGGCGTCGGTCTTGTCTGATTACTGTTCCCGGGGAGCCGAGATCAGCCCCGCCAAATGACCTCACTGTCTCCAGACAGAGGTCGAGGTTTATCCGGTGCTACAATCGGTCTACAAGAGATGCAGCGAATACTGGCGCATTTCGCGATTATTTTTTGCCTTTCGCTGGCGGCGCAACTCCACGCTGCCTCGCATAATCCAGTCTCCAAAGACATTGACGCGATCCTTTCCGCCCCCGACCTTACTCGGGGATTTTGGGGCATCGAGGTGGTCTCACTAGATAACGGAAAAATCATTTACGCCCAGAGTGCGGACAAGCTGTTCACTCCCGCTTCGAACACCAAACTGTTTACCACCGCTGCCGCTCTGGCGCTGATCGGGCCCAGCTATAGTTCGCGAACCACTGTCGAAACCAGCGGGGTTCTCGATAAATATGGACGCCTTACTGGCGATCTTGTGTTGGTCGGTCGCGGCGACCCTAATCTCTCCGGCCGCGAATTGCCCTACAATCTGCGGACCGCGCGCAACGATCATCCCATCCAGGTCCTCGAACAACTCGCAGACGCGCTCGTTCAGAAGGGTGTGAAGTACGTCGATGGCAGCATCATCGCCGACGACTCCTACTTCGCCTTCGAGCGCTACGGGGAAGGTTGGAGTCAGGACGATCTGGTCCTTGCCGATGGTGCTCCCGTCTCCGCACTTACCATCAACGACAACGTCGTGTTCGTGAACATTCTCCCTGCGGATCGCGCCGGAGAGCGCGCCTTCGTTAGCATCACGCCATTCGCCGACTACTATCGTATCGACAACCGCATCATTACGACGCCTGCAGGGACGGGGCGCAAGATTTTCATCAATCGCGAACCGGGATCCACGTCGCTTACGTTGTGGGGCAATGTGCCGCTTGACGATGCCGGCGCAAACGAAGCTCTCGCCATCGACGATCCCGCGGAATTCGCCGCCGCGCTCTTTCATCGATTGCTCGAGAATCGCGGCATCGTCGTCTATGGCAAACAACGAACACGGCACACCGAGTTGGCCAGTCTTTCGACTTTGACGGTTACGGCTACAGCGCCTGCGCGCGGTGGTGATGAATCTGCGCGCACAGTGCCAAATCAGCCTCTCGTGCTCGCCAGCTATCAATCCAAGCCTCTGATCGAAGATGTGCGCGTGATCAACAAAGTCAGTCAGAATCTGCACGCGGAAATCTTGTTGCGCGTGCTGGGGCGCGAGAAAGGCGCAGCGGGCACCGTCGAGGGTGGGCTTGAGGTGCTGCGCGGTTTCCTGAATCAGGCCAATGTGCCCGGCGATCAATATATTTTCTTCGATGGCTCCGGGCTCTCGCGTCAAAATTTGGTTACCCCGCACGCGGTTGTGCAGTTGCTGCGCTACGCCGCGAACCAGACGTGGGGAGCGAGCTTCCGGGAGACGCTGCCGGTGGCCGGTATCGACGGCTCTCTGGCGGATCGCTTTTCGAACCTTGACCCGCGGACCCACGTCTATGCGAAGACCGGCTCACTGGGAGGAGTCAAGGCGCTCTCCGGTTATGCCACAACCGCTCGCGGCCAACAGGTCGCATTTTCCATCCTGTCCAACAATTTCAACCTGCCCAGCAAACGCGTTCTCGAGGCGATCGACAGCATTGTCGAAGTCATTGTGAACGACACGAAGAAGTAAAAGTCAGCATTTGGCCCTACAAAAGATCTGTCTTGACCCAGTGCGGCTTTTCATCTCGGCAATTTTTTTGCTTGACGGTCGCGAACTGCGCGGACGCCGCCGGGGCCGCTGCCGGTTGGGGGTTTGCGCATTCCTTCCAGCAGGTCTTTCAGAACCACGGCGTTATTTTGCTCCTCATCTTTGGATGCGAAAAGTAGTGTCAGCTTTTTTCTGCGGTTGGCGAGACGATAGAGTTCATCGAGCGCCTGGGCGGATTCCGGGCGCGCCAGTTCTTTCAAATAACGCTTGCGAAAAACGGACCAGGCTTCGCGGTTGGCATGAAACCATTTTCTCAAATTGTCGGAGGGCGCTAAATCGCGCAGCCATTGATCGACCGCGGCCCGGTCTTTGCTCAGGCCGCGCGGCCAGAGGCGGTCCACCAGGACGCGGGTGCCGTCGGAGCGGGCGGGCGGTTCATAAACTCGTTTCAGGGTTACTCGTTTTGCAGTCACTGGGTTTCCGTGCTGGGCATGGCTTTGTTTTATTATTGTAATGGTTTGTTTCAACGACGAATGAAGCGATCTCTTATTCTTTTCCGTCGAAAGTACAGCGTCCAAAATCCAAGATGGTGTGCTCTGTGTTTCTGTTCCTGTGTGGCGATGCTGTGGTTTCTGCCCGGCTGTGACGTGCAGCGCCGCAAGAGCGATGCCGAACTCGGACTGAATCCGCAGCAGATCGCGGGGCGCCGGATCTACGACAACTATTGCGACCGGTGCCATGCGCCTTACTCTTCGCGAGGGCGGCAGGGGCCCAGCATGAAAGGCGTCTTCCAGCGGCAATATCTGCCGATGAGCGGGATGCCGGCGAACGACGATCGCGTCACCGACGTGATTCGTCTTGGCCGCAACAAGATGCCGGGCTACGCTCCGGTCCTCAATCAGCAACAGATTATCGACCTGCTGGCGTATCTGCATACTTTGTAGATTTTCCCATGGCTTATGCCGTGGGCTGCATTCTTACGCCGCTTCGCGGCTGGGCTGACAGTTGCCTCGCCTTATTCCGCAGGCCTATTGAAGAAATTCCGGCGAATCGTTTTTGCCTGCACACTTCTTTCGCACACCGTGGGGCGTGGCTTCGAGCGGGAGACTTTGTGGCTGGCCTCGGGGCTGATTCCTTGGAGGGCGCGGTTTCAGCAAAGGGATTAGGCGACGAGATGAGGCGGCACGCGGGGGTTGCCGCCGATTGGTCGCCTTATCCGCTACGGCCTCTATTTGCGGGATGGTTTCACCGGCGTCTTCGGTTGTGCCTTCCGGTCCTACGGCTTGGACTTGCTCATTTTCTTGCTGATTGTCTTCTTCGTATTCTTCTTCCTCGAAATCTTCGGCGCACCAGGGATCTTCGCCTAATGGGGTTTCGTCCACGGTGGTGGGATCGATGACTACGTGGGTTTTGATCATGGGCTCGAAATTGATGCGGCTCAGGTTCGACGACGCGGTCTGGAGGCCGTAGAGCAGGAGGCCGGCGGTCTTGGGGTCGACCTGTCCGCTGAGGATCAGGCGCATGACCTGCATGAGAGAGACCTGGATGGAGTTGGCGTCCTCGAGGACTGGGAGATCGATAGCGGCGCGGCCGCGGCGGGCGCGGTTGGCGTTGAGGACGATGCGGGTTTCACGGTAGCGTTTGTGGAAATAGCAGAAGTGGTTGCGGCGGAGGGCGGGCGATCCGCACTGGGTGCCGTTGATTTTGATGTGTTCACAGCGAGGAATGCTATTCGGATATGAGGACATGATTAGTCTCCACCCCCCTCCCCCCTGATCTTTTGGAATCAGAGAGATAACGGGGGACTAGGGTTGAAATCTTTGAGTTGAAAGGAGTTGCAGGGAAAATCTTGATAGCAAACGGGTTGTGGGTGGGGGAGGGCATTTCCGTATATGAGCTATATATTGGTTATCTTGTATATCGGATAGTGAAGTCAAGGGAAATGTTGGGAAAAAGCGAGGACGGTCCCGAAACGGGAATCGGAGATTTGGCAACGCGGCGGGAATCGAGTGGCGGTGGGCGCGAGTACAAGCGTCTGCCGTAGTCACATCCTGGTTATCGTGCGAGACGGCCGCAACCCCATGAATTCACTGCTTTGCTCTCGGGACACGAGGCTGTAATAACTACCACATCCCAATCAGTATTCGCCAGTGAAATATGCTCGGCCTTTTCTAGAGGGGCTGTATACTGTGAGGGCTTTTGGCTGTGCCTCCCCGCAGTCAGCTATATCCCCAATGGTTCGGATTCAGTGGTCCCAAAGTGCCCACGCATGGGGTGGGTACGGTAGTAAGGAGATGAGGTATGAGACGAATTATCTCTGCATTGCTGGTTCTGGTTGGATTGACGGCGGTAGCGCCTAGCGCGGCGGCGGGGCAGTTTAAGAAGCCGGTGTACTACAAGCTGAACGGTGGACCGTACCAGATTATCTCAGCCGATTTCAATCATGACGGCAATCTTGACCTCGCGGTCGCTCAACTAGCTGATAGTAGCGTGGGCATTCTGTTGGGCAAGGGGAACGGCACGTTTCACTCGGCCCAGTACTTCACGGCTCCCAATGCCGTTGCGCTGGCGGCGGGCGATTTCAATGGCGACGGCAAGCTAGATTTGGCCGTGGTCGAGTCGGGGGGCACAGGTAACGGCGCTTTGGGCATCTTTCTGGGCGATGGCAAGGGCAACTTCCATCATTCCGTCAGTTATAAATTAGGCCTCGCGTCCGGCTCAGTCGCAGCAGCGGATTTCGACGGCGACGGCCATCTTGATATCGCGGTAACGAACGCGGGCGCGAATGGAAACGGGAGCGTGATGGTATTCTTCGGAAGGGGCGACGGAACATTTAAGGCACCCACAACATATAGGCTGAGCCAGTATCCTAACGTCGTCGCGACGGCGGACTTAAACGGAGACCATTACCCTGATCTTGTAGTCGCCCAGAATATTGGCTCTGTGACTGTTCTGACAAATGACGGCCGTGGAGGATTCAAGAAGCAACGAACCTACGGGGCCACGTCAGGCGCGGATGGCATAGCAATTGCCGACTTTCGCAACACCGGCATCTTGGACTTGGCGGTAACCGGTACTCCGAACACGGTAGCCGTCCTATTGGGGAACGGAGACGGCACCTTCGGAACGGCAACTGGCTACTCGACTCAGGTTGGCAATGGCTATGCGCAGGCGGTTGTAGCTGCTCACTTCGGCGGCGGTGGCAAGATCGATTTGGCCGTTGAGTGCACCGGCAACGCCTCCGCCCTTCTTTACGGCAACGGCGACGGAACGTTCCAGTCGCCCGTCCCCATTAAAACAAGGGAGAATGGCGGATATTCGCTGACTGTGGGCGACTTTAATAAGGACGGCTTCCAAGATCTGGCGATGGATGCTCTCGGATCCGGGGATCGAGTGAGCAGCATCGCCGTCCTGATAAACACACAGTAGCGCTTGATTGGCGAGGTATGAAAAAACTCGGGGACAGGCGGGACGTTCACCAGTTTTTCTTTAGGCTCCGCGGCGTTGCAGAAACCGGGGTACGTCCCGTCTGTCCCCGGGTTTTCTGTCCAAAGTGCCCACGCATGGGGTGGGTACGGTAGTAAAGGAGATGAGGTATGAGACGAATTATCTCTGCGTTGCTAGTTCTGGCCGGATTGACGGCGGTAGTGCCCGGCGCGGTTGCCGGGCAGTTCAAGAAGCCAGTGTATTACCAGCTGAACGGCGACCCCTACCAGATCATCTCTGCCGACTTCAATAACGACGGCAACCTCGATGTTGCGGTCGCCCAACTCACCGCCACGGGAGGCACAGTAGGTGTGCTGCTGGGCAAGGGCAACGGGACGTTTCATGCGGCCCGGTACTTCACGGCTCCTAATGCAATTGCGCTCGCAGCCGGGGATTTCAACGGCGACGGCAAACTGGATCTGGCCGTGGTCGAGACGGGGGGCACGGGTGACGGCGCTTTGGCCATCCTTTTGGGCGATGGCAAGGGAAACTTTCGCAAGTCCGCTAGGTACAGGCTAGGCCCTGCTTCTGTGGCAGTAGCGGTAGCCGATCTCGACGGTGATGGCCATCTCGATATCGTGGCAATCAATGGGGGCGTGAAGGGGAACGGCAGCGTAGAGGTGTTTTTCGGCAAAGGTGACGGAACATTCAAGGCTCCCAAAACTTACAAATTGGGCGCGTACCCTGACTTCGTTGCCACGGCGGACTTGAATGGAGACCATCATCCCGATCTTGTGGTCGCGCAGAATCTTGGTTCGGTCACTGTTTTTATCAATGACGGTCGCGGAGGATTCAAGGAGCAACGAACCTATGGTGCCGCGAATGGAGCGGATGGCATAGCCATCGCCGACTTGCGCAACAACGGTATCCTGGACCTAGCGATGAGTGCGACGGACGCGGTGGCCGTGCTACTAGGGAACGGAGACGGCACCTTCGGAACGGCTACTCTGTACTCGATCAACGTTGGCAATGGCGGCGGTAACGCGGTTGTAGCCGCCGACTTTCGTGGCGACGGCAAGGTCGATTTGGCCGTAGAGCGTGGCAACGGCCCGTCTGCGCTCCTTTATGGCAATGGCGACGGAACCTTTCAGGCCGCGATTCCCATCAAGACAAGGGAGAACGGCGGAAATTCGCTGACCGTTGGAGACTTTAACAAGGACGGTCTCCCGGACTTGGCGATGGATGCGGTCTCATTGCCAAATCGGTTTGCCGGCGTTGCGGTCCTGATAAACGGACAGTAGTCTCCGGTACTGAAGAGACAATCAAAGCGTCATTTTCGGATTGGCATCCGCCAAGTCCGGTTTTCGTAACAAAAACCACCCGACCTCCATCACCAACAATAGCAGCGCCGTATCCTTCGGTTCTACGTCGAACACAAGTTGCACGGTGGTTTCGCAGCACATTGCTCCAGGCACCGCAGTCTCGTACTCAACTTCGATCGCGGGCGGCACCCTATCAAGGGGCAAATACGGACTTGACATTGTGGAGACCCGTGTCCAGTAGCGAGGGCTCTACATTCCTTAGCCCACCGAAGCTTGCGCTTGTGTGCGTCCTCCTGCGCAGCGTAGGAAGGAGTCCGGCTTACGTCTAGAACGAGGCGCGAGAGCGGATACCACGGGGCTGATCTGGGCGGTTTGGGATTGAGAGTTTCGCTTCCCACCCTTTCCGCACAGAACGCGGAAAGGGTGGGGCACCCATCATCGTTAGTCATTCGTTATTCAGTCGTTCGGAAACATGTCGAGTCCAACTGCACCCAGGTTAGCGTCCAAAAAGCGGAGGCGAACCTGAGGCAGCGGGCACGAGCGCGGACCTCGCGCTTGCATTTGGCCCAATTGCAGCGGACAGGAGTGTCGGCTCCGGCCTTTTTGGTTGGTACAGGATTTGCTGTATTTCTTTGGGGGCGAGTTTTGTCTACGGTTTTTGGTGATGGAACATGGGGAGCTGCGATGGAACTCATTCGATGAGGAGTGGTTTTGTGTGAAGTGCGGGCGAACCTCCGATCACATAATCAAACAAGACGCGGAAGTTGA
>Ga0210400_10005872_pt1 | contig 10374 bp, 9 predicted proteins | sample IncBWH26MmetaG_FD_155456 | JGI IMG/M metagenome (GOLD analysis project Ga0210400, IMG submission 155456) | Forest soil microbial communities from Barre Woods Harvard Forest LTER site, Petersham, Massachusetts, United States - Inc-BW-H-26-M | ecosystem: Environmental > Terrestrial > Soil >... | reverse complement strand
CCACCCCGTCGCAAAATGCTTTAGAGTTTCCCGTGGCGCGGAATGCACCGTGCGAAATGCACATCGAAGGCGCGCCGCGCATACCACACGGCGGCACGGCGAAGAAAAAATCACCCCGGACAGTCCAACTGGAAGGAAATCCTTCTCAATTTGTTGGGGCCGCCGCGCTGCTCAGCACACACTTCTCTCTTTCGGCGGATGTGATACCATTTTCGCGTCTATTCCGTCTCATAATAACCAATGTTCGCCTTTCAAAGGGCGTGCAAAACGAACAACAAACGCAGCCGCACGGCTGCTTAGGGAGTGATGCGATGAAATCGGCCTTCAATCGATCTATTCTTGCACTCGCGGCAATTTTCATGGTCGCGGGAGCTGGTCAGGTCAGCGCGCAAAGTAAGCTCAAAAGTTATCAGTCCGGCACCAAGGAATTCTGGACTCATCCGCCGGATGACTGGTTCCTCGGCGACGAGACCGAAGCTCAAAAGGGTCTGGCGCCGCCGTCGGGACCGCCGACCGGTTCCTCGGACGCGGAACTTGCCTCCCTGATCAAGAAGATCAAGTTGCCGGAGGGCTTCAAGATCGAGGTTTACGCTTCGGGCGTGCTGGCCGCACGGCAGATGGCCTGGGGCGAAAAGGGGACGCTTTTTGTCGGCTCGTTCGGCCTCGGCAATGTCTACGCGATCACCGACAAGGACGGCAAGAAAGAGGTCAAGACCATCCTCAAGGGGCTGAACATGCCCACCGGCCTCGCCTATCGCGATGGTGCGCTTTACGTCATCGCCGTCAACAAGCTGATCAAATACGACAACGCCGAAGCCAATCTCGACAAACTCGGCGACGGCCAGGTAGTTTATGACGACATGCCGTCCTACGCGGCGCATGGCTGGAAGTATCTTGCCGCCGATAAGGACGGCTGGTTCTATGTGCCGTTCGGACCTCCCTTCAACATCGGGATTCCGCCGACCAGCGTCTCGCAGATCCGTCGCGTCGATCCCAAAACCGGCAATGCCGAACTGGTGGCGCTCGGTGTGCGCAACAGCGTCGGCGGTGACGTCGATCCGCGCACCGGTAAATACTGGTTCACCGAAAACGCGCGCGATTGGATGAGCGACGATACTCCGAGCGACAAGCTCAACATGATCTCGAAGCTCGGCGAGCATTTCGGCTATCCCTATTGTCACCAGGGCGACATTCCGGATCCGAAGTTCGCGATGGGTCACAAATGTTCGGAATTCACCCCGCCGGTACTCAATCTCGGCGCGCATGTGGCTCCGCTCGGCATGAAGTTCTATACGGGCAACCAGTTTCCTGCCTCGTACAAGAACAGCATCCTGATCGCCGAACACGGTTCGTGGAACCGGCATAAGTACCAGGGCGCACGGATCGTGCGCGTCACCGCTGATCCGGACGGCAAGAACGCCAAACAGGAAGTGTTCGCATCCGGCTGGATCGAAGGCGACCAGGGCTATCTCGGCCGGCCGGACGATATCATCCTGGATAAGGACGGTTCGATCCTGGTTTCCGACGACTGGGCCGGCGCGATTTATCGGATCAGCTACAAGAAGTAAGACCTGAAAATCAGAGGCTGCGGTTGCTCGGCGACGAGTGACCGCAGCCTTTTTATTTCGCAAACAAAAGATGGAACGCGCGTGTCGGGCCCGGACTTGATCCGGGAATCCATCAAAAGGAATTGTTCTCGCAGGAGAAATCGATTGCCGGGAGCGCAACAAGTTCGTGTAAGTCTGCGCAAGGTAGAAGACTGGCCCGGCAATGACGAAGGAGTGGTCGCGATGCGGATCAGTTTAACCCGGATGGTAACGGTTGCGGCGCTCGTCTGTGGATCACCGGCTCACGCGGCTGATCTTGCCGCGGGCAAGGAAAAGGCCGAACTGTGTGCCGGCTGTCACGGCGAAAACGGCATTTCGCAAACGGAGAACATTCCATCACTCGCCGGCCAGCCCGATCAGTTCACTCAATGGCAGCTGGTTTTCTTTCGCAGCGGCGCGCGCAAGAACGAGCAGATGCAGGCGATCGTCGAGCAAATCAACAACGAGGATATCCGCAATCTCGGCGCGTATTTCGCGTCGCTCGAGCCGCCCAAGGCGTCAAAACCCGACGACAATCCCGATCTGTCGCAAAAGGGTGCGCAGGCCGCCACGGGACGGCGCTGTGCCTCATGCCACACCGATACATTCGCCGGCACCAAGGCCGTCGCCCGCATCGCCGGTCAGCGTGAGGAATATCTGTTGAAATCGCTGCACGACTATAAGTCAGGCGCGCGATCCGGCGGCGCCGGGGCGGCGATGGCGGACGTCGCCTATCCCCTCAGCGAAGAAGAAATCACCGCGCTGGCGCATTATCTCGCGCATCTGTAAATGTTCTGAGGAGCTATCCCCGCTGCTTCTCATACGCTTTCAGATGGGTGTAGCTAACGCGCAGCTTTGGCACCGGCACTTTCGCGGCATCGCCGCGCGCAATCAAATCGCCGATCACATGATCGGCTTCGACCCGCGCACCCGCCTTGATGTCGCGGAACATCGATGCGGTCAGTTGCGAGCCTTCCGCCGTGAGCATGCCGTGGGTGCGCTCCAAAAACGGCGCGCGCGGCGCATAGCCCGCGGCGGTCGCGATCGCGGTGCATTCATCGAGCACGCCGAGAACAAAATCTCTGCCGCCGGGCGAGGCCAGGATAGTGCCAAGCGCAGCCCGCATCAGGCTGGTCGAGGCCGCCAGCGAGGCGAGAAACACCCATTTCTCCCACATCTCCCGAACGACGTGCTCGCTGGCCACGGCGCCGAAATTGCCGCTCGCCATGACGTCAGCGATGGCACGGACGCGATCCGACATCTCGCCGTCCCGTTCGCCGAAATTAAGCGATTGCATTGGCGCGAGCTGAACGACCTCGCGATGTTCGTTGAGCGTGACCGCAATGGCACAGAGACCGCCAAGCACGTGCTCTGGTCCGAATTTTTGATCGAGTACATCCAGGTGCAGCATGCCATTGAGCAGCGGGATAATCGCTGTCTGCGCGCCGACCGCGGGCGCGAATGACCGGATCGCATCGTCAAGATCGAAGGCCTTGCAGCTCAAGAGCACGGCGTCGAACTTCTCATTGAGCTTGTCGGCCTCCACGGTCGGCGGATTTTTCAACGTGACATCGCCGTTGGGACTTTTGATCACGAGGCCCGCGTCGGCGAGTTCGGCGGCGCGTCGCGGGCGCACGAGAAAGGTCACGTCCCGACCCGCCGCGAGCATCCTGCCGCCGAAATATCCGCCGATGGCGCCGGCGCCGACCACGAGAACACGCATCGTTGAGTTCCTTTTGTTGTTTTTGGAAAGCGAATGGCGAGTGGCGAACAGGGAATAGCGGGTAGAGCAATCTACACTCGCTACTCGCTGTTCGCCATTCGCTACTCACGTCCTACCACTTTTCCCCGAACGGGCGGATTTCAAGCTCGAAGGTCCAGGCGCTGCGGGGCTGCTGGTAAAGCTGCCAGTACGAGGCGGCAACCGATGCCGGCGGCATCAGCAAATCCGGATTATCGAGCGCTTCCTTGCCCCAGAGCTGTTCCCGGCGCTCGCGCACCCAGGCCGTGTCGACGCCGGAATCGATGATCAGATGCGCGACGTGAATGTTTTTCGGACCGAGTTCGCGCGCCATCGATTGCGCCACGGCGCGCAGTCCGAATTTGGCGCTGGCGAAGGCGGCAAAACCGCTGCCGCCGCGCAAGGAGGCGGTGGCGCCGGTGAAGAAGATATTGCCGCTGCCGCGCGGCACCATCAGCCGGGCCGATTCGCGTCCGGCCAGGAACCCGGCCCAGCAGGCCATCTCCCACACCTTCCGGAACACCCGGTCGGTGGTCTCGAGAATCGGAAAATTGACGTTGGCGCCGACGTTGAAGATACAGACATCCAGCGGCGCGTGCTTGTCGGCGTCATTGAGGAACGCCGCGACCTCGTCCTCCTTCCGCGCATCGAGCGTGCGGGCTACGATCGACCCGCCCGACGCCTCGATCTCCCTGACCAGCGGCTCGAGCTTGGCGCCGTCGCGCCGTCCGGCGAAGACGGTGAATCCCTCGGCGGCGAATTTCTTGGCGATTGCCGCGCCGATATAGTCGCCGGCGCCGATCACCGCGGCCGTAGCGTTTCGTTTTTGCATTTTAGGGCTCTCCTTCCTCATCCTGAGGGGCGGCGCTCGTCGCGTCTCGAAGGATGAAGCCCAAAACGGCCTTCATGGTGCGAGAGGCCGCGCAAGGACGCGCGGCTCCTCGCCATGAGGCTTGCAGCTTGGTCATTTCCCCGAGACCATCTCCTCGACCTCGCGCAACTGCTCCTTGCCGAAAAACATTTCCTGGCCGACAAAGAATGTCGGCGAGCCGAAGGCGCCGCGCTCCACGGCCGATTGGGTGTTCTCCATCAGTCTTGCCTTCACGTCGGCCTCCTGCGCCCGTGCGAACAGTTTTGTCCCGTCGAGGCCGGAGGCGGTCAGCGCCTTAACCGCCACTTCAGGGTCGTCCATTTTCTTCGGCTCTTCCCACATATGGTGGAATGCGGCGGCGACGTATTTTTCGAATACGCCCTCGAACTGCGCGGCGACGGCGGCGCGCATCAGATTGAGCGTGTTGACCGGAAAGAACGGATTCCAGGTGTAGGGCTTGACGTGAAAGCGCTTGACGAAGCGTTCGGTCTCGATCGCGTGAAATTCGCGCTTGTTCTTGATGCCGGCGAGGGTTTCGGCGGGTGATCTGTTGTTGGTGGCCTTGAAGATGCCGCCGAGCAAAACCGGAACATATTCGAACTTCACGCCGGTCCGTTGTTCAATCGCCGGGATGGCCTCGTGGCTGAGAAAAGCATTGGGGCTGCCGAAATCGAACATGAATTGCGGGGCGGCGGTCGGGTTCACGGCGGTCTCCCTGAGGACGGTGTCTTATATGATCCCTATCATTCCAACAGCCTAGCGGTTCATGTCCGAGGGATCAACTGGCCCGATCTCGCGGGTCACGTTGAAACGCTGTTTCGGCGAGCATGTGGGTGTGGTCGCGCACATCGGCGGGCCATGCGGCGATCAATTTTCCGAAACGGGCCGGGTCATTTGCGAACAGCGCGCGGATGGCGTCTTCGTAATGGGGCCTGTTGCCGGCCATCGCGGACATGAAACGATAGGCTGCCTCCTGCGCCCGACGGACGCGATCACCATCCTCGCCGGCCCGGCGCGCGCCATCGACCAGTTTGCGCAAGGTGACCGAAGCCCCGCCGGGTTGCTGCGCCAGCCAGTCCCAGTGCCGCGGCAGTAGCGTGACCTCGCGCGCGACCACGCCCAGTCTCGGACGGCCCGGGCCGCGCGGTGCTGACGGCACGGCGGCCGCCACGGTGGCGCCGATTTTCGGCAGCCGCGCCTGAACATCGGCGACCGTACCGCGAAAATCGATCTCGATCGGGCCGCCGGTCACGCCGTCAAAGACCAGGATCGCGGCATCCTTGCGCCGATCGAGGATCTCTTTGGCCGCACGCGCAACATCGCCCAAACCGCCGGCCGCGATGCGGTGGTCGCCCTCGAAGGCGACGTAGGCAGTATCCGGCCGCGGATTCATTGGTAAGTCCTCCATTTTCAAGGATAGGATATTAACCGGGTAAATTGTTGGCGTCAATTACACCCGGGTAATATAGGCGCATGCCGGACGTATCGACTTTCCCCTTTCCGGCTGGCACCACCATGCGCCGCAGGCATCATGCGGAAGGAGGGATTCGGCATGCTTACGGTCCATCATCTCAACAATTCCCGCTCCCAGCGCGTGCTGTGGTTGCTGGAGGAACTTGAGCTTCCCTACGAGATCGTCCGCTATCAGCGTCAGCCCGACATGCGTGCACCGGCGGAGCTGCGCGCGATTCATCCGCTCGGAAAATCACCTGTCATCACCGATAACGGCAACACCATCGCGGAATCAGGCGCGATCACCGAATACATCACCGAGGTCTATGGCGACGGACATTTGATCCCGCGGCCCAAAACGCCGGAACGGCTGCGCTACACCTATTGGCTGCATTACGCGGAAGGCTCCGCGATGCCGCCGCTGCTGCTGAAACTCCTGTTCACGCTAATGCCGAAGCGCGCGCCGGCGCTGCTGCGCCCGGTCGTGCGCAAGGTCGCCAATCAGGCGCTGACCGCGCTGGTCAATCCGATGCTCAAGCAACACATGGCGTTCTGGGAAGGTGAACTGGGAAAGAGCGAATGGTTCGCCGGCAACGCATTCACTGCCGCCGACATCCAGATGAGTTTTCCACTGGAAGCTGCCGCTGCCCGCGGCGGGCTCGATCAGGGGCACCCCAAGGCGATGGCGTTTCTGGAGCGCATTCACGCCCGCCCGGCCTATCAACGCGCGCTGGAGAAGGGTGGACCGTATTCCGTCGGGCGGTGAGAGGATCGTCGCGCGTAGAGCCACTCGGTTCCGATGAAATCAGAACCGAGGCTCTAGTTTTTGCTTTGACGCGCTTTCTTTACACGAAGCGGTGCCCACTTCGCTCGAAAACGCTTTGATTTAGCGCGATTTCTGAGCATCGCCCATGGAAGGCAGCGCCATCACGGTGACGCCGGGCGGCGGCACGTCGTCGTCGGGGACAAAGAAATCCGACATCAACGGCACCGACCGATCGACGCGGTAAGGTTCAAAATCGTGCACGCCACTGGCGTAGAGCAGCTTGTCGTCGATGCAGAACTGTCCGGTAAATTCGCGCGACGGCTTTGTGAAGATGACGTAGGCCGCATCGGCCATGATCTCGGGGGTGCGGCTGGCGCGCATCATGGCGTCGCCCCCCAAGAGATTGCCGACTGCCGCGGTGGCGATGGTGGTGCGCGGCCACAGCGCGTTGACGGCGACGCCGGCAGCTTTCAGTTCGGCTGACAGACCGAGTACGCACAGGCTCATGCCGAACTTCGCCAGCGTGTAGGCGGTCGAGTGCGCGAACCATTTCGCCTTGATGTCGAGCGGCGGCGACAGCATCAAAATGTGCGGGTTATCGGCCTTCTTCAGATGCGGGATGCAGTATTTCGACACCATGAAGGTGCCACGGGTATTGATGCCCATCATCAGGTCGAACCGCTTCATGTCGGTGGCCTGCGAATTGGTCAGGCTGATGGCGCTGGCATTATTGACGCAGATATCGATGCCGCCGAATTCCGCGACGGTCTTGTCGATCGCCGCGATCACCTGCGCTTCGTCTCTGATATCGCAAAGTACGGGCAACGCCTTGCCGCCGGCGGCGCGGATCTCGTCGGCCGCGGTATAGATGGTGCCCTTGAGTTTTGGATGCGGCTCGGCCGTTTTCGCGGCAATGGCGACATTGGCGCCGTCGCGCGCGGCGCGTAGCGCGATCGCGAGCCCGATGCCACGGCTGCCGCCGGAGACGAACAGTGTCTTGCCTTTGAGGGATGTCATCGGAGGTCTCCGGTTAGTTGGTTCGTTGGTCACGCACCTTCTTTCGCGGCAACGCTTATCTACGCATCCGCATGCAAAACGCGGCCGCGCGTTTCGGGCAGCGCAAAGGCGGCGATGAAGAACACGCCGTAAGCCGCCACCGCGAAAATCGCGATGGCATTGCCGAGCGATGTCTCGGTCGAGAGCGCGCCGACCAGGAACGGAAACAACGCGCCGATGCCACGGCCGAAATTGTAGCAGAATCCCTGGCCAGATCCGCGCAGCCGGGTCGGATAGAGTTCAGTGAGGAACGCGCCGACGCCGGAGAAATAACCGGACGCGAAAAAGCCGAGCGGGAAGCCGAGCAGCCACAGCACCTCGTTGGTCAGCGGCAATTGGGTGTAGAGCAGGATCACGGCAATCGCGCCGAGCGAGAAGATCAGGAACAGGTTACGCCGGCCGATGCGGTCGGCAAGCCAGGCGCCCACGAGATAGCCGACAAACGAGCCGGTGATCAGTGCCGAGAGATAGCCGGTGGAACTGACAATCGAGAGCTTGCGCTCGGTGGTGAGAAAGCGCGGCACCCAGAAGGTGATGGCGTAATAGCCGCCCTGGCAGCCCGTTGCCATCAGCGACGCCAGTATCGTCGTCCGGAGCGTGGGGCCCGCGAAAATTTCCCACAGCGAGGGCTGGTCACCGGACGCCACCTGCCTGGCGCGGGTGGCGGCGGCGATCGCCGGCTCCTCTACATAGCGACGCAGGAAGAACACCAGCAGGGCCGGCAGCGCGCCGATCGCGAACATCCAGCGCCAGGCGATCTCAGGCGGCAGATACGAGAACAGGATGGCCTGCGATAATACGGCGAGGCCCCATCCGACCGCCCAGCCCGATTGCACCGAACCGACCGCGCGGCCGCGATATTGCGGGCGTATCGCTTCGCCCATCAGCACGGCGCCCGCGGCCCATTCGCCGCCGAAACCGAGACCGAGTATCGCGCGCGCGATCAATAGCTGATCGAAATTCTGCACTACGGCACAGACCAGTGAAAAAACCGAGAACCAAAGGATCGTCAGTTGCAGGGTTCTAACCCGGCCAAGGCGGTCCGCCAGATAGCCGCCGAGCCAGCCGCCGATGGCGGAGGACAGCAGTGTCACCGTGCCCGCTAGTCCCGCGGTCCCCGGATCGACCTTCCACAACGCTATGATGGTGCCGATCACCAGCGGATAGATCATGAAATCCATGCCGTCGAGCGCCCAGCCGGCCGCGCACGCCCAGAACGTCCGCCGCTCCGGCAGGTTCATGTCGCGATAGAATGCGAGAAGGCTGGTGTCCTCGATGGCCGCGACTTCAATCGCTCCCGATGGCTCAACGGTGCTGCTCATGATGGACGTTTTCCCCGAAAATCCCTGACCGGCCTTTGCGTTGTTCCCACGGTGGCCGATCTGCGTGGGGCAGCACAAATTCTACGCTGATCGCGGCCTGAGGCCAATCGGCAACCGACGGTCTTGATGGGCCTACTGTCCCGCCGCTCCCGCGCCACGGCTGCGCGGATCGGGTGCGCCCAGCAATCCTTTATCGGTCACCGCGATCGAATTGGCCGACGTCCGCCCCAATGGTTCGATCACGCGATGGCCCTTGGCGCGCAGCGCCGCCAGCGTGTCCTCGGCAAAGCCGTGCTCGACCCTCACTTCATCCGGCAGCCATTGGTGGTGCAGACGCGGGGCGGCCACCGCGGCCGCGACATCCATGTTGTAATCGAGCACATTGACGATCACCTGCATGACCGCGGAGATGATGCGGCTGCCGCCGGGCGAGCCGGTGACCAGAACCGGTTTGCCGTCCTTCAGCACGATGGTCGGCGACATCGAGGACAATGGCCGCTTGCCGGGGCCGGGCAGGTTGGCCTCGAATCCGACGAGGCCAAAGGCGTTGGACGCGCCGGGGGCTGCGGTGAAATCGTCGAGCTCGTTATTGAGCAGCACGCCGGTGCCTTCAGCGACCAGCCCAAGGCCATAGTTGAAATTCAGCGTATAGGTGTTGCTGACCGCGTTCCCAAAGCTATCCACCACCGAAAAATGCGTGGTGTTGCTGCCTTCGCGTGGCGCCGTCGCCGACAGTGCGTCGGTCCATGGCGTGGCGCGGTCGAGATCGATGCTGGCGCGTTGCCTGGCCGCGTAATCCTTCGAGGTCAGGGCCGCAACCGGCACGCTGACGAAAGTGGGATCGCCGAGATAACGGGCGCGATCGGCATAGCCGCGCTTCATCGCCTCGATCATGACATGCAGCGAGGGCGCAGAGCCCTGCTTCATCTCGCCCATCGGAAAACCTTCCAGGATATTGAGGATTTCCAGGAGCACGATGCCGCCGGACGACGGCAGCGGCATCGAGACAATGTCAAAACCGCGATAGCTGCCGCGCAACGGCGCGTGGATCGCGGCAGAATAGGATTTCAGATCGTCCAGCGTCATGATGCCGCCGGCGTCGCCAATCGCCTTCACCAGTCTTGCCGCGACCGGTCCCTGGTAAAACCCGCGCGGTCCCTGTTCTGCAATCGCCGACAACGTCGTCGCCAGATCGGCCTGAACCAGAAGGTCGCCGTCGCGCAAGGGGGCGCCGTCCTTGCCGGAAAATATTTTGATCGCCGATGGCCAGCGGGCCATCCGCTCCCGTTCTTCGGGCATGGCGTCTGCGACATCATCAGTGACGACAAACCCGTCGCGGGCAAGCGCGATTGCCGGCTTCAGCAATTCCGCGAGCGTAAATTTGCCCGAGCCATATTTTTCCAGCGCCAGCGTCAATCCCGCGACGGTGCCGGGAACGCCGGTGCCGAGTGCGGAGTCGCGCGACTTGGCGATATCGGGTTTGCCGTCGGGCCCGAGAAAGATTGCGGCGGTGGTGGCGGCCGGCGCGGTCTCGCGATAATCGATGGTGATATCCTCGCCGCGCTCCCTTGAGTGGATCA
>Ga0210400_10005870_pt1 | contig 10377 bp, 10 predicted proteins | sample IncBWH26MmetaG_FD_155456 | JGI IMG/M metagenome (GOLD analysis project Ga0210400, IMG submission 155456) | Forest soil microbial communities from Barre Woods Harvard Forest LTER site, Petersham, Massachusetts, United States - Inc-BW-H-26-M | ecosystem: Environmental > Terrestrial > Soil >... | reverse complement strand
CGCGTTCGGAACGGAACTCATCGGCGGTGCGCTGCTACTCAGCAGCCGCTACGTGCCGCTCGCACTGACGATGCTAGGTCCGGTGATCGTGAACATCCTCAGCTTTCACATGTTTTTGGACTCAGAAAACATGGCGCCCGCCATCGTCGTCACGGTGCTATGGTTCGTCGTTTTCTCGCAGGTGCGCAGTTCCTTCGCGGGGCTGTTCGTGGCGAAAAAAGCCGGATTGAAATCCAGCAACCGTGCCGAAGCGCTAGGCGCGGCATAGTTCGGGTAAACCGTTCGACCAACTGAACCAGGTCTGATCGAACGGTCAGAGGCACGATGCAGATGCTCACGGCGGTCCGCATGGTGCCGTTACGCGTATGGAATTGCAGCCTGGAGCAAGAACGGATGCAATTCCAGAAGAGAGGAATGAACCGGACAATGCGGGCGGAGCAAGCCTGAAGACGGGCGGGCGATGCCTGGCCCGGACGAAAGGACTAAAGCAAATGATTATCACTTTTCTAATCGCAAAGATCATTCTAGGTGGCTATTGGCTGATGTTAGCTCCAGTTCTGTTCCTGCCATTGGGGATTGTTTTTCTCAGCTCGCAGGTACGGCGCGGACTCTTTGGATATGTGGTGCTTCCGTTAGCAGTCGTATTTGCGGCGCTAGGGGCGATCTTTCTATTCACTCTGACCTTGCCTGACGCAGTCACAGTAGTTGCTGGAGTTCAGGCAATTTGGCTGCTCGCGGCTGCGATGACGCTTCTTAGTCGGAACAGAAAACAAGGTGGCAGCCAGTTTCAAGGACTTCGTACAGCAAAATCATCGATCACGCGATAAAGGAGGAACACATGTCGGTGTATGTCATTGCAAGTCTTACGGTCAAAGATGCGGTCCGGTTCGAGGATTACAGACGGATGCTGCTGCCAACAATGGCGAAGTATGGCGCCCGATTGGTTGCGCGCGGTGGCCCCATTGTTCTCGAGGGAGAGTGGCCGCACGAACGGCTAATCATCGCCGAGTTTCCCAGCATGGAGCAGGCGCGAGAGTGGTGGGCTTCGCCAGAATACGCCGAGCCAAAGGCGTTGCGCCAAGCCACGGCGGACTCGGAACTAGTAATTGTCCAAGGCGTGTAGTCGAAGGCGAAAGCAAAGAGGCAAAGCGCAAGAGGGCCCATCGATCATCGGGTGTATCACGGAAATGAGGGAAATCATGACGGTATGCGTTGTTCAACTCGCCCGGTTCATCATAAGGACCATTCTCGCCGTGGCACTCACCTTCGCCTGCCTGAACTCAGGTATCGCGCAAGCACAGGAATTGACCGCTCACGAGCCGTTGGCGGCTGAAAACGACTCCGCCGCCGAGGCCAGTAAGCAAGCGGCTAATCCACTAGCCAACGTCTGGCTGATGCAGGTTCAGCAGAATACCAACTGGATAGGCATGCCCGCGAACAATGGAAACCGAGTCCAGAGCAATCTTCAGTTTCAGCCCCTAATGTCGGTGAAACTGAGTGATGACTGGAACCTGATTACGCGCCCGATAATACAGATGTTCAGCACGACGCCATTCCTCGACCAAACCGGACAAGACAAACGTGTGACGGCGTTCGGCGATACAGTGCTCGCGCTTGCCCTATCGCCTGGCCCCAAGTTGGTAGGTAACTGGCTGCTTGCTGCCGGCCCGTCGTTTATCTTTCCGACTGCAACGAATTCTCTGATCGGCGAGAACAAATGGCAAGTCGGACCCGCCGCTGCGGTTGGGTATCAAGGCAAAAACTTTATAACTTACGTATTTCCGCAACAGTGGTTCTCGGTCGGAGGTGACGGTCTAAAAACCAGCCATATGTTGTTGTACTACGCCTTTGTCCACGTGTACTCAAATGGATGGAGCGTGGGAACAAATCCCAGTATGTCTGTGGACTGGGAAGCGCCGAGAGGTAACAAACTGGCATTTCCGGTGGGCTTGCAAGTCGGAAAGCTACGCAAACTCGGGCCCCTGCCGGTGAAGTTCGACGTGCAGGTCCAATATTACGCCGTGCGTCCGCAAGTCAATGGTCCGAAATGGAATTTCCAACTCCAAATAACTCCGATTCTTCCGGCATTGATCGGACGCAAGTGATGCCGCGGAATACCGCCATGCTGAGCGCACGACATCAACTTCTAATTTCTGAGGATGTGAACAGAACGGAGACAAGTATGAAACGAGAAATATCGGGGAATCGTCCGTGGCGAGTCATCATAGTCGGAGGCGGGTTTGGTGGGCTTCGTGCCGCCCAGACGCTGAAGTCAGACTTGTTTGACGTGACCTTAATCGATCGTCGTAATTACCATCTTTATCAGCCTCTTCTTGGTCAAGTTGCGGCCGGCTCACTGTCGCCCGGACAGATTTCGGCCCCACTGCGAAGCGTGCTAAGCAAGCAAAAGAATACCCGTGTCGTTCTGGGTTCGGTGGAGGACATTGACGCTGATTCGAAGCAGGTAGTCCTAGCTGATGGCGCAGCTCTCCCCTACGACTCGCTAATTGTCGCAACCGGCTCGCAAACTTCGTACTTCGGGAATGAAGAGTGGCAGGTATGGGCCCCTGGCTTGAAGAGCGTCGAAGAAGCCACACTTGTCCGTCACAAGATTCTCTACGCCTTCGAGGTCGCAGAGCGGATCATGGATCCAGTTGAGCGGCGTGAGTGGCTGACGTTTGTACTTGTTGGGGCTGGGCCCACTGGTGTCGAGCTCGCTGGAGCCATTGCCGATATCGCGCGACAAACGCTCAAGGATGATTTTCGCTCCATTCGTCCGGAAGAAAGCGAAGTCATTTTGCTGGACGGAGCGCCCAGAGTGCTCATGTCGTTTCCAGAAGACTTGGCCGAGAAGGCGACCCGGTCTCTTGTGAGGCTTGGGGTGAGCGTAAAGTGCGGCGTGACGGTGAAGAACATTAATAAGGAAGGACTGACAATTGAGAGCGGAGAAAACCTAAATCACATTGCTGCGAAGACGGTGATTTGGGCCGGTGGCATTAAGGCCTCTTCACTTGGACAAATTCTCGCCCGCCGCACGAATGCTGAAACTGACAAAGCAGGAAGAGTCAAGGTAGAACCTGACCTGACGATTCCGAACTATCCTGATATCTATGTCGTCGGGGATCTTGCCTGCTCTGTCGACGCGCAGGGAAAACCCTTGCCGGGAGTGACGCAAGTGGCCGTGCAAGGAGGGCAGTATGCGGCCAAGGCAATCTTGTGCAAAGTGAAACGTCAGCCGGAACTCGCTCCCTTTCAGTACTCCGACAAGGGCTCACTTGCAGTGATCGGACGCTGGGCGGCAGTGGCTAATGCCTCCGGGGTTCATTTCTCAGGCTTCCTCGCCTGGATCGTGTGGGCCTGTATGCACGTGGTGAATCTCGTCACCTTCCGGAATCGGCTTTTGGTTTTCATTCAATGGGCATTCGAGGACTTGACATTCAGTCGTGGAGGGCGGCTTATCACGGGTACCGCTCCGACCGATTTCAAATTCAACAAAGACGTTTGTAACCATGACGTCACGATGAAAATCGGACCCGCCGTCGCGATAACCGACGAACTGGAACGCCCGACCCATGTTCGGCAGCGCTTTACGGTAGGGTACTGAAAGCAAGCAGCCAAATGTTTGCTTAAAAGCCACACTTGAAGCTCGTTCGTGCGCAGCACTTCGCTGGCGAGAAGATAAGGAGATAGCGCGCAGCTATCCCCAGAATTGTCGAGTTCGAGAAGAGTGGAGCGGCAGTGCGGCACTCTGAATGAGTTCCGCACTGATCTCTCACACCAGTTGCTTCTTGGAAGCACTGTCTAATTTACGAGGGCTTCGCGCAAGCACTGGCCGCATGTTCCGCGCAAGTTTTGCTCGCGTGCGTGCCATTTGCGCCTTGACCGTTCCGTGGGGCACTCCCAGGATTTGGGCTGTCTCAGCGATTGAGAGACCATCCACGACACGCAGCTGAAATGTTCGTCGCAAAGTCGGCGACAGCAGTGCCGTGGCTTTTCGCAATCGTGATCTTAGTTCGAAATTTCGAAGTTCCTCTTCCGGGCTGGGCCGCTCGTCGGCGAGCCCTTCCCATAGAAATCGCGGCGGTTCGTTTCTGTGTTCCTTGTCCAACGGGAAATGAATTTGGCGTTGTCGTTTGCGCAATTGCATCAGAGCGCAGTTGCGCACAATCGCGGTCAACCAAGTGGAGATCTGCGACTGCCCCCTGAACTGATTTATATGTTTGTAAGCGGCCAAAAGCGCTTCCTGCACGGCATCCTCTGCGTCAGCCGCATTGCCCAACAGTCGAAAGGCACAACGATAAAAAGACGGCAAGCGGAGTGACAGAACGTCCTGCAATTCCCGAGCTGCGCTTTGGTGGTCGACCAACTCGAGACATCGATCATTCTCCGGATTTACCCTCGTCTCCTGCATGTTGTCGCTCCTTCCACAAGAAGAAAAGCGCGTAACCTGTCCGCGACTCTTTCAGGAGTCTTGTTATTCGGGTGATTCCTAGCCATCAGCGCTCCTTTCGTGCTTGCTTAGGCTGCGGCTTGTCGTAAGAGATCTTCGATTTTCTTATCCAGATTCTGGGCGACCTGTAGTGCGTCGTGATTCCCATAAGGCGCTAAGAGGCTAGCCATCCTGTCGTATGACAAATGCACGCCATCGGCGCGCTCATCCACAAGCACGGTAACCGGCGCGTAAGAGCCCGCATCCGGAACATGCTTTACCATTTCCTTCATTATGAGGGGATTGCCAATGAGGAATCGAATCATCTTCGGAGTCTCGCGGCCCGTTTCTTTGCCTAGAATTGCACCGTGATCCAACTGCATAAACAGCATCAGTCCTACTGTGCTCAGGCCTTTCTCAACCGCGCTTTTCAACTCGGCAAAAGAGCGCGCTTCGCGAGTAGATCTCCCAAATTCAGCCATATCCGGATGGCCGATGGCGGCGTTCACGCCAGCTATTACTTCATTGAACGCCTTGGAAGTCGTCAGACTGAACCGTTCTATTTCGATTTTTCTTATCATCTCGAATCTCTTTATGAGTAGCTACGCCTTGCCCGAGTTGCATAATGGCATCATTCCTGCTTTGCTCAGGCCTTTCTCGACTGCGCCTTTCAGCGCCTCGGACAACGCGGTACTGGCTGAATGCGAAGGCGCTCCAGTCGTCCGAACCGGATGCAACGACCAGAGGTTACCGCAGTTGCTGATGTAGAAATTCGCTCGTCCGACCGTTGGCAAGGTGAGCCGCGGCGGCGTTGTAATGCGCCCCATTATGACGAGAGAAGGCATGACTCTGACCCGGATAGCTGTAGACCGCTGCGTTCGATTTCTTAGCAAGTGCCGCTTTAATCTGCGCTTGTGCAGCCTTGGAAATGAACTCGTCCTCCTCGGCCAGATGCACGAGTATGGGCGCGTGAAGCCCATCGACCTCTCCCAGGTATTTGTCAGTATCGGCGCCGTGATACCAGACGGCAGCGTCGATGCCGTCGTTGCGCACAGCGGTCATGAAGACCATTAGCGCTCCGAGGCAATAGCCGAGCAAGGCAACCTTGCCGTTGCATTCCGGGAGTTTGCGTACTGCGTCGATGGTGTCCTTGACGTCCTTTGCGCCCGCGTCTCGGTCATAAGCTCCGTATAGACGAAGGCCGTGTTGCCAGTCAGCCTCGGAGGTAACGTTAAGGTCAACTCCCGGCTCCTGCCGCCAGTAGAGGTCCGGAGCGACCGCGAGGTAACCCTGTTCCGCCAATTCATCGCAGTGCTTGCGGATGTCGGCGTTCACACCGAACAGTTCCTGCAGAACAACGACGGCGGGAGCCGGCAAAGTCTTCGGTCTCGCGATGTAGGCGGCAAACGCGCCGTCATGTCCTTCTATCGTGACGTGATCTTTCATTGTGTACTCCTGAGACGATGACTTTCATGCGGGCCTCCGCCGATGTCGTTGATGCGAACGTCAGGATCTGCGGAGGCCCACTAATTCATGCCGAGTTATTCACGCCCGACTGAACGGACAGCGAGAGTACTAGCACAGTATCGCCAAGGATCGCGATCCGAACACTGACGCACCTCACGCTGCTGCCGTGGCTGACGCGGAGGTAGCAGCCTCTTCGATGAGCTTGGCTGCTTCCTTCGGATGAGACATATAGGCCACATGGCTGGAATTCACTTCGACCGTCTTAGCGTTGGCGCGCTTCGCCATCATCCTCTCTTGGTCCGGATTGATCGATCGGTCTGCAGTGGCCACCATGTAGAACGTGGGCTTGTGCTTCCAGGCGGGATTCTTAACCTGATGGGTGAACGCGTCGGTCGAGATCGGCACTTGCGATATCGCCATAAACTCTGCCTCATCCCGTGGGATATCCGCTGCGAAGTCAGCCACAAAATGCTCCTGTTCTCTCCACCAGTTGTTGTTGCTGTCCGGTTTGAAGGCCTTGGACGCTTGCGGCAGGGCCTGTTCGATCGACGCACAGCTCTCACCTTCATCGAGCGCGAAGGCGGCGATGTAAACGAGGGCCGCAACCTTTGGATGATTGCCGGCCTCGGTGATGACGGAGCCGCCATAACTGTGCCCCACTAGAACCACCGGTCCATCCATGGCGTCGATGGCCGCCTTGGTGTACTTCTGGTCATCGGCGTAAGAGGTCTCAGGGTGCTGCACCACCGACACCTTGTATCCATCATTCTTGAGGATGTTAGCGACGGCTTTCCAGCCGGAGCCGTCGGCGAAAGCTCCATGCACTAGAACCACGTTCTTAATATTCTGTTTCACGATCATTCTCCTTTGCCGTAAAGATCCATTCGGACCGATTGATTTTTGATGTCGAACGTTTGCGTCGCCAAACGGCGCTTGTCCTGCCCGCGTGACGTACATTTAACTTTCATCGTAAAGATTTACGGGCTGCTAGTTGACGTGTGCCGAGGTAGCAGCCTCTTCGATGAGCTTGGCTGCTTCCTTCGGGTGAGACATGTAGGCCACATGGCTCGAATTCACTTCGACCGTCTTCGCATTCGCGCGCTTGGCCATCATGCGCTCCTGTATCGGATTGATCGACCGGTCTGAGCCGGCCACCATGTACCACGTCGGCTTGTTCTTCCACGCGGGACTCGTGACTTTGTGGGTGAACGAGTCGGTCGAGATCGGCACCTGCGAGATAGCCATGAAGTGAGCCTGGGCCGCGGGAATATCCGCTGCGAAGTCGGCAACGAAATGGTCTTGCTCGATCCACCAGTTTCCATTGCTATCCGGTTTGAATGCCTTGGAGGCTTGTGGCACCGCCGTTTCGATCGACGCGCAGCTCTCACCTTCATCGAGCGCAAATGCGGCGATGTAGACCAGTGCCGCGACATTTGGATCGTTGCCGGCTTCGCTGATAGTGGACCCGCCATAGCTGTGGCCGACCAGCACGACCGGCCCGCCCATCGCGTCGATGGCGGCCTTCGTGTATTTTTGGTCGTCGGCATACGAGGTCTCTGGGGGTTGCGCCACCGATACCGTGTAGCCATCCTTCTCAAGAATCTTGGCGACGGCGTCCCAGCCGGAGCCATCGGCGAATGCGCCATGCACCAGAACCACGTTTTTGATGCCAGTCGGCGCAGGACCCTCCGCCGCGGCATTTAGAGCGGCACCCATCAGCATAGAAGCGAGTGCAGCAATGGCATAAAGCTTCGTCATGACGTTTCTCCAGTTAGGTTTCATCTTGTTCTCCTTCCTTTTTCTCTTGCGCTGCCCACTGTATCGGCAACTTTCCACGCGCGTAAGACCAAATCGAGTCGAGACGAGGCAACTCTTTCGGGTGCGCGTGCGCTCTGACGACCTGTGTGTCAAAACCAGATAGGGTTCGTTTGACTTTGAGGAAAGGTTCTAAATGGCTTTGACGAGGCGGGATTGCGGAGGCCCCGACACGGTGGTTCGCATTCCTTCTTTCGGATCGTTACGCCAGTTTCGATGATTTCTGCGGGATGAAGCTATCTGGACGAGCAAATCAATTCATTCTTCCAACGAAATGATTCCGCGCTTGAGTGCAATGGTCACTGCATGAGTGCGGTCGTTGGCCCCGAGTTTAGCCAGGATCGCCTTCACATGACCTTTCACGGTGTCTTCCGAGATAGAAAGGTGCGCTGCGACAATTTTATTTGCATTCCCGGCCGCGACTTGTTGCAGCACTTGTAGTTCGCGTTCGCTAAGAGTGTCAGACGAATGATGTTCTGCCATGGCAATGGCAATCTCAGGTGGAATTCGCCGCAGGCCAGCATGCACGCTGCGAATCGTGTCCAAGAGATCCTTCCTCAGAGTGCTCTTGAGCAGGTATCCGCAGGCTCCGGCATCGAGAGCCTGAGCGGCTTGGACATCACCTTTATACGTCGTTAGCACGACGATGCGAGCAGTCGGAAATTCCTTTCGAATAGCGATAGTCGCGTCGATGCCATTCATCTCCGGCATCACTAAATCCATGAGAGTTACGTCGGGATGCAACTTGCGGAAGCATTCGATCGCTTCACGACCATTACCAGCTTCCCCGACTAAGAGGATGTCTGCGTGATTCTCGATGATTGCCGCTATCCCCTCTCTGAGAATAGGATGATCGTCAACCGTTAGAACCTTGATCGGAATCATGGCGTTTCTCCTCGTGCCACAGTTGGCGAAACCTTCGCCAAGGCGAACCGTTTCCCTGAGCGCTGTAGGCAACAGATCCGGGAATCCTCAATTCCAACTCGGTCCCAGCTCCCGGCCGGCTCCACGTTTCCAAGTGCGCACCGATCTTCGCGGCGCGCTCTCGCATTCCTCGCATCCCCCAGTGGCCAGGTTTGCCACCGGCTTCGATAATCTTAGGATCGATACCAGAACCGTCGTCACGAAACCGCAAACGCAAGTGCGCGGAGTCATAGGCGATCTCGACTTCAATGCGTTTCGCACCTGCATGGTGGAGGGCGTTTACTAGCGCCTCGTGGCCAATCCAATATGCTTCGTCTCGGACCAGCGGGTTAAGTTTGCGCAGGTCTCCCTCTACGACGACGCTGAATTCAACACCCTTACTGACAGCAAGGTCCTTGATGACGTCAGTAAGGGCCTCTCGTAAGTTCTTCCTTTGTGCGGTGAGACGGAGGTTCTTAACGCGATCTCGTCCTTGCACTAGTACTTCGTCGGCTCGGTCGAGGGCTTTGTCGATCATCTGCCGGGCAGGTTCTGAGGCAGGTATTCGTTCGGCCACGGCTTGGAAACGTAAAATTAGGCCTTGTATGCCCTGCAATAGAGTGTCGTGCAACTCCCGCGCAATCCGCTCTCGTTCACCGAGTCGCTCTTCTATCCTCGCTCGAATCTCTGCCTCCATTTGCCTGAGCCGAAGAAGATAGAGTGTCCAGAGGATGCTGACGGTCGCTACGATGCACAATAACCTGAACCAAAATGTGCCCCACCAGGGTGGTAGGATCGTGATCCCCAAGGCCAGGCCAGGCTCGTTCCAAACTCCTTGCCTGGTTGCGCTCTGCACGTGAAATGTGTATTTACCGGCTGGCAAAGTCGTGTAGCTCGCGACCCTTCGGTCACTGCCAACTTCAATCCAGTCGCGATCCAACCTCTCAAGTTTGTAGCGATAGCGGTTGGCATCTGGATTGAAATAAGTGAGCGCAGCAAAACTCAGTGAAAAGATGTTTTGGTCGTGAGTCAGTGTGACATCTTTGGTGTAGCTGATGGACTTCCCGAGTGGGGATTTGGCTCCAACCTCTACCGAACGCCCAGCCAGTTGGAAATCGGTCAGAACGAGGGGCAGCGGGTACGATGTATTGATCACTTTATCGGGAAAGAAAGCGACGCCGCCGCTAAACCCACCGAAAAACATCTCTCCGCTCGGACTCTTAAAGCAAGCATCCCAACCCGTAAAGTCATTGCCGGGGAGGCCATCAACTGTGGAATAGTTCGTAAAGTTTTTCCCAACAGGATCAAATCTGGATAGGCCGCGGTTCGTGCTCATCCAGAGCATGCCGAACTGGTCCTCGAGAATGCAGCTCACAGCGTTGGTGGGCAAACCGTCTTTCACGTAGTAGTGGGTGAATGTCCCGCTTTCACGGTTCAGCCTATTCAAACCATTTTCCGTGCTGACCCAAACGGTTCCGGAATGATCAACATAGGTCGAGGTAACCGCATTATCACTCAAAGAAGTGGGATCACCTACTTTGTGTGCATAGACGGTGAATTGACCAGTGTTCGGATCAAAACGGTTCAACCCTCCCCAACTGCCCATCCACAAGAACCCGCTCTTATCTTCTGAGAGATTGAAATACCCTTCGGCGTCATTCTTGGCGTCCTGCTTGTAGGCAACGAAGCTCTCATTCCGAGGGTCAAATCGATCAACACCGTTGTAGGTGGCGATCCACATCGTGCCCGCATGATCGATCATC
>Ga0210400_10005869_pt1 | contig 10378 bp, 8 predicted proteins | sample IncBWH26MmetaG_FD_155456 | JGI IMG/M metagenome (GOLD analysis project Ga0210400, IMG submission 155456) | Forest soil microbial communities from Barre Woods Harvard Forest LTER site, Petersham, Massachusetts, United States - Inc-BW-H-26-M | ecosystem: Environmental > Terrestrial > Soil >... | reverse complement strand
ACCATCAGCGCCGCGTCCAGGCCGCAGGTCGGCGGTGCGTTCTTCATCGCGACATCCTCTATCTTGCCACTTACAAAAAGGTATGTACTGGCGACCTGAAAAGCAACCTCCTACCTCTGCCCGACCAATCGGAAAGGATGAGAGACATGGGCAGGCTGGAAGGCAAGATCGCGGTCATTACGGGCGCCAACAGCGGGATAGGCCTGGCGAGCGCGAAGCGTTTCGCCGCCGAAGGCGCGGAGGTCGTGATCACCGGCCGGCGGCGAGCGGAGCTGGATCAGGCCGCCCGGGCCATCGGCGGCAGTGTCCTCGCCGTTCAGGGCGACATCTCGGACCTGGGCGATCTCGATCGGCTGTTCGACACCGTGAAGTCCGCCAAGGGCCGCATCGACGTGCTCCTCGCGAACGCCGGCGTGGGCGCGCTCGAGCCCCTGGGCAGGATCTCGGAGGCGAGCTTCGACAGGGTCTTCGACATCAACGTCAAAGGCACGCTGTTCACCGCGCAGAAGGCTTTGCCGCTGATGAAGGCCGGCGGTTCGATCATCCTCACCGGTTCGACCACCGGCACGACGGGCACGGCCGCCTTCAGCGTCTACAGCGCGACGAAGGCGGCGATCCGGAACTTCGCGCGCAGCTGGGCGATCGACCTGAAGGGGACCGGCATCCGGGTCAATGTCCTGTCGCCTGGCCCGACGGAAACGCCCGGCCTGATCAACGGTCTCGCGCGGAGCGGGATGCAGGACGCCATGGTGGCCGGCCTGATCGCGCAGACCGCGCTGGGCCGGATGGGCGATCCGGACGAGGTGGCCGCCGCGGCCCTGTTCCTGGCCAGCGACGACAGCAGCTTCATGACAGGCAGCGAGGTGTTCGTGGACGGGGGACTGGCGCAGATCTGAAGAGGCGCTCCGCGTTGCGCACGCGAGACGGACGCCGGCGTCAGGCGCCGGCGTCCTTGCACGCGCTAAACAAGTGTTTAAGTCGGAGGGAATTGTAGCGAGGAAAGCGAAGCCATGAGCGCGGGCGCAAGCAACAATTCCAACGCCTGCAGGCGCCGCGTCGGCATCATCGGCGCCGGTCCAGGCGGCCTCTGCGCGGGGATCAAGCTGAAGGCGGCGGGATACGACGACTTCATCATTATCGAGAAGTCGGCCGGCGTCGGCGGCACCTGGTACAACACCCGTTATCCGGGCCTGACCTGCGATGTGAAGTCCTACATCTACGACTTCACGTTCGAGCCCAATCCGCACTGGTCCAGCCACTACGCCGGCCAGCCGGAAATCCTCGACTACATGGACCGCGTCGCGACGAAGTACGGCCTGCGTCCGCACCTGAAGCTGAACACAAAGGTCACCGCCGCCCACTGGAGCGACGAAACGGCAACCTGGCGGCTGACGACGGACGACGGCGCGGACATGGTGGTCGACGTTCTGGTGGCGGCGCAGGGCATGTTCAACGAGCTGAACTGGCCCGATATCCGGGGCCTGGACAACTTCGCCGGCACGGTGTTCCACGCCTCGCGCTGGCGCGAGGACCACGACCTCAGCGGCCGGCGCGTCGCGGTGATCGGCACGGCCGCCGCCGCGGTGCAGTTCGTCCCCGAGATCGCGTCCAAGGTCGAGCAGCTCTTCGTCTACCAGCGCTCGCCCAACTGGGTGCTCCCGAAAGAGGAACCTGTCGTCACCGACGCCGATCGGGAGCGGCTGGCCAGGGATCCCGCCGCGTACGATGCCCTGCGCCGGGAATTCCACGACGCCCTCGAAGGTGTGATCACCTTCTCCAATCCCCATCTGCTCGAAGCCGCGACCAAAGCCGCCGGCGCCAACATCGACAATGTCGAGGATGCATCTCTGCGCGAGAAGATGCTCCCGGAGGTTCCGTGGGGATGTCTGCGGCCGCTGATGTCCAACAAGTACTATCCGACGTTCAACCTGCCCCACGTCGAGCTGATCGCCGGGGGGATCGACCACGTCACCGCCGACGGCGTCGTCTCGGCCGACGGGACGCTGCGCCGGGTCGACACCATCATCTGCGCGACCGGCTACAAGACGCGCAAATACCTGACGACGGTCGAGGTCACCGGGGCGGGCGGCCTGCCGCTGAGCGAGGCCTGGGCCGACGCCCCGGAAGCCTATCTGGGGCTGATGACGTCGGGCTTCCCCAACCTGTTCATGATCTACGGGCCGAACACCAACAACGGCTCGCTCCTCTACATGCTGGAGCGGCAGGCCGACTTCATCGTGGCCCGGCTCGAACTGATGGACCGCGAGGGCGCGGACTGGATCGACATCCGACGCGATGTGCAGACGGCCTACAACGCCGAACTCCAGGCGGATCTCGGCAAGGTCGGGGTGTGGCAGGCGAGCTGCAGCAACTACTACCGCACCCCGTCCGGCCGCATCGTCACCCAATGGCCGCATACCATGGCCGAGTACCGAAGGCGCTGTGAAGCGGTGGATGACAGCCGCTTCGAAATGGGAAGGCTCACTGTCGCCGCGTGAGCCGCCGCGAATCCTGAATTTAAGTTGAGCTGAATTGGTGTTTGACAGATCTGACTATTTGGACTGATCCTGCCCTCCAGGTTCGAAGGGGGGCCCTCTGGTGACCAACTTCCAATTTTATTGTGCAGTTTCTATCGCCATGGCGACACCGCTGATGTTCGTCATCATCCGCCATGAAGTGCGGCTGTCACGCCTGCGCGCCCTGTTCGAATTCGATCAGCTCTTCAAGGTGTCCCAGCCTGCCGTCCCCGCGGCCCCATCCCCGCCAAGGTCAAACGGGGCCCAAACGCTGGACCCCGCCACCGCGCCGACCGTGGCGCGCGACGTCCAGAAGGGCGAGGCGACCAGCGGACCGGCGGCGTTGGCGCCCTCGGCCCAGGACCATCGTCCGGCGCCGACCTTCGAATATGTTCGCGCCCGTTACACGGACGACATCGAGTTTCCCGACGATTTTCCCAGCGAATGGATTCGCACCTTCGACATGAGCCGGCCGAGGTTTCGGGCCTTCGTGCGAAACCTGAAGTGGTGGGACGTCAAGTCCAGCCGCTCCCTGCTCCTCGCCAGCCTGCCTCTGGTCTGTTTCATCGCCTTCGGCCTCATCATCCTGTTCGGTGGATCATCGACGCAGGGGGCGTGGGTGCGACTGTTCCGATGGGACGCGCCCGCTCTCCTGGCCGCGGGAACGCCGGCCGAGGCGGTCCTGATGGCGCGGAACGTCACCGTGGTCGCCGAGGCCGCCTTCCTCGGCGCCTACCTGTTCATTCTTCTGTTGTTCCTGCGCGCCCTGGCCACGTTCGACCTGACGCCGCTGACGGTGCTTCGCGGCACGATCTATTTCGTGATCGGCATCGTCGCCACGACCCTGGTCTATCTCGCCTTCCCCGATTTGCCGGCCCAGGCGGTGAGAGCGGCCGGAGCGGCCGTCAGCGGGGCGCGCAACCTTGCCGACTCGGTCACCGGGGTGCGAACGCCTCCCGCGGCGGCGGCCCCCCCAGCCAGCGGAGTCACGGAGGCTTCCGCGATCTGGATCGTCCTCGCCTTCCTGATGGGCTTCACGCCCGACGTGGCGGTGAACGCCATGATCTCGCGGGTCCAGCGCACGATCCGGCTGAAGGCCACGGACGACCGATACCTGACCGCCTCGCCCTCCACGCCGCTCGAGATCATCGACGGCATCGACGTGCTGACTCGCTTCCGGCTGCAGGAATCCAACATCTTTGAAGTCCAGAATCTGGCGGTCACCAACCCGGTCCTCCTATTCGTGGAAACACCCTACGGCATTTACGAAGTCATCGACTGGATCGCCCAGGCGCAACTGTGCACCGCGGTGGGTCCTTCTCGCTTTCTGGAGCTGCGGCGGCACTGCATCCGCACTATCTTCGACCTCGAGCGGGCCGTCCTGAGCGTCTACACAACGAGCCAGCTGCGCCGTTTCGTCGCCAGCATCCTCCTGGCTCCGGCGCCGGAGGTGGCCCCGTCGGACAGCGGAATCACCGTCAACGGCTATATGGGCCTCGCGGCCAAGAACGGCGGGCCGGTCGAGGACGTTCGCGCGGGGCCGGCGTTCGCCAAATTCACCGCAGGGCTGTTCTCCGATCCGGCGATCCTGAGCGATGGGACGCAGCAGACACCGGATCCGGACGAGACGATCAAGCATTTCGTGCGGACGCTCGTCGATGATCTGCACATCTGCCGGGTGCGGCAGCTGTGGCAGCAGATCATGGCGACCATCGACCGGTCCCTACAAGAACTCCGATCGCCTCTGGGATACGGAGTGGCTGCCGAACATGCCCAAGGAATTCCACCACCCAGCGCAGCCGACCTACATGTGACGCGCCGTCGTTTTCTGAATCTCGAGTCACACAACCGGGTTGTCGACATCTAGCGAGGGAGCGATGAAGCCGGAACGGGATGGCGTCGAAGACCTGGTCGCACCAGGTGAACGGCGGGCTGGTCCGAGGTTCTCCGCCAGGCGGCGAGCGAGGGTCGTCTTCCCTGCCCCGGGCGGGCCGGTCAGGATGACACCGCCGCCGGTCATCGACCCCGGCGCAAGTCCTTGAGCATCTCCCGCGCCGCGTTGTGGCCGGGGGCGCCGGTGACGCCGCCGCCGGGATGCGTCCCGGCCCCGCACAGATAGAGCCCGGCGAGCGGTCCGCGATAGGCGCCGTGGCCCAGCACCGGGCGGGCGGAGAACAGCTGGTCGAGCTCCAGCTTGCCGTGGAAGATGTCGCCACCGACGAGGCCGAAGGTCCGTTCGAGATCCAGCGGCGAGTTGATCTGGCGGCCGAGCACCGAGGCCTTGAAGCCGGGGGCGTGGGCGTCGACCGTCTCGATCATCAGGTCGGCGACCTCTTCGCGGCAGTCGTCCCATGAGCGGCCGTTCGGCAGGGTCGGCGCGACGTGCTGGCAGAACAGGCTGGCGACGTGCCGCCCGGTCGGGGCGAGGGTGTCGTCGAGGGTCGAGGGGACCAGCATCTCGACGATGGGCGCCCGGGACCAGCCGAAGGCGCGGGCGTCCATGAACGCCCGGTCCATGTAGCCCAGGGACGGCGCCATGATGATCCCGGCGGTCATGTGGTCGCCGGGCTCGGGCAGGCAGGCGAAGCGCGGCAGCTCCGAGAGGGCCACATTCATGCGGAAGGTGCCCGAGCCGCTGCGGTAGCGGGCGATCCGTTCCCTGAAGTCGGCCGGCAGGACGGCGGGATCGACGAGGCCCTGGAAGAGCAGCTTCGGGTGCAGGTTGGAGACCACCGCCCTGGCGCGGATGGAGCGGCCCGCCGACGTCACCGCGCCCACCGCCCGGCCGCGTTCGGTGATCACCTCGTTCACGGCGGCGTCGGTGACGATCTCGACGCCGTGGGCGGCGCAAGCCCGCGCCATCGCCTGGGTGATCGCGCCCATGCCGCCGATGGCGTGGCCCCAGGCGCCCTTCTTGCCGTTCACCTCGCCGAACACATGGTGCAGCAGCACATAGGCCGACCCCGGCGTGTAGGGGCTGGCGTAGTTGCCGACCACGCCGTCGAAGCCGAACACCGCCTTGATCGGCTCGCTCTCGAACCAGCCGTCCAGGTGATCGCCGGCCGATTGGGAGAACAGGGCCAGCAGATCGCGCCGGCCGGTCATGTCCAGCTGTCCGAGGCGCCGCCCGAGCCCGACCGCCTTGAGCAGTTCCGGCAGGGCCTCGCGCCACCCGCCGGCGACGACGTTGGGCGGGGCCTCGAGGATCAGGGCGCGGAGCACGTCGGCGATGACTTCGAGCCGCTCGCCGTAGGGCCCCAGGCGTTCGGCGTCGCGCGGCGAGAATCGCGCCACCTCTGCTGCCGTGCGACCTTCGCCGGTGAGCAGGTAGTTGTTGTCGGGCAGGGGCAGGAAGTTGGCGACCTTGCGCTCGACCACCCGCAGGCCGTGGCCGGCCAGGTCCATGTCGGCGGCGACCTTGGGGTTCAGCAGGCTGACGGTGTAGCTGGCGACCGAATTGCGAAAGCCGGGATGGAACTCCTCGGTCACTGCCGCCCCGCCGACGACGGCGCGCCGCTCCAGCATCGTCACCTTCAGCCCGGCGCGGGCGAGGTAGAATGCGCAGACAAGGCCGTTATGGCCCGCGCCGATGATCAGAACGTCCGTATCCGTCGCGCGAGCCACCATCGCGCGGTCTTAGAGATGGGAAACCTAGGCGTCCAGAAGCTGGAAGCGCAGCTCCATGTTGGCCTTGGTCATCACCTCGCGGGCCAGGTCATAGAAGTCGCTGGCCATGTGGCTGAGCGGACAGCGGGCCACGACCTCCACGCGCACCGCGCGGCCGTCGAAGCGCGGCCACACGGCCTTGATCTGTCCGGTCTCGATAAAGGCGATCTGGGCGTTGAGCTTGTCACGCAGCATGTCGAGATGCCGCTCGTCTTCCGGAGGCCGCCACGTCAGCGGGTCGGTGACCACCAGGACGGGGGTTTCATCCTCATCGTCCAGGTAGATGTAGTCGACGAGGTCGGTTTCGAGCACGGACATCAAAGGCCTCCTCTGCTTACAGCGAATCGAGGCTAGTCTCGGTTCCCCGGTTCGCCTCGCTGGCAGAGGTCGAAGGTGGCTGCTAGCGGCCCCTGAAGGGCCGTTCTGGCGGCCCTGAGCCCAGTTTTTGGGCAATTTTGCGATGAAATCGGCGCGCAGACGGTCAATTTGCCGCGGGCGCCGCCTCCACGCGGATCGCCGTCACCATCCGCGCCGAGCGCACGGGGCGCAGGTCGCCCTCGATCACCAGGCGGAATGGACCTTCACTGGGCGGCAAGGGTGCGCCCTCGACGCGGTCGGCGAGCAGGATCTTCTCCGGCCGCACGCCGGGATCGGTTTCGGCGAGGCCCAGGACGACGCGATAGCCGTCGCCGGCGCTGACCACCACCAGGTCTGCGAGAGCCGGACCGCGCAGCGCCTTGCCGGCCGGGGCCCCGACGCTCTGCAGGAGCATCGTCAGCGGGACGCCGTCATAGCGCCTGGCGGGTCCATGCTCGCTGGCGAGGGTCGCACTCTGGTGCGGCATCGCCGCGAGCTCGGCGAGGGTGACCGCCCGGGTCTGGCCCTCCGGCCCGCGCAGGCTGACCGATTGCGCAACAGCCCCGTCGACCAGGACCCAGACGAACAATCCCAACGCGCCGGCGAGGATGAGGGCGTTCGCAAGTCTCATGACGAAGTCTCTCTGGGCCGCTCTGTAGCCAAGTTCGCAGAGCGCGTTATGCTCCGCAACCACATAACGAGGCCTGGGAGCGTGGCATGGTATCCTCTGGGTTCTGGTCCCGCCGGGCGCTGGTCACTCTGATCGTCGGCACTTTCGCCCCCGTCGCCACGCTCGGTGTCGTCCCCGCCGGCGCCCAGCCGTCCGCCCCCCCGGTGACGGTGTTCGCCGCCGCCTCGCTGAAGAACGCCATGGACGACGTGATCACGACCTTCACCGCCCGCACCCACGTCCCGGCGCGGGCCTCCTACGGGGCGTCGTCCGCCCTCGCCAGGCAGATCGAACAGGGGGCGCCGGCCGACGTCTTCGTCTCTGCCGATGTCGACTGGATGGACTACCTGGCCCGGCGGGGCCTGATCGCGCCCGGCAGCCGGATCGACCTGCTCGCCAACCACCTCGCCCTGATCGCCCCGGTCGATTCGAAGATCGCGCTGCGAATCGCGCCCGGCATGCCCCTGGCCGCCGCCCTCGGCCCCGACCGACTGGCCATCGCCGGTGCGGAGGTCCCGGCCGGCCGCTATGCCCAGGCCTCGCTCACCGCGCTCGGGGTGTGGCCCAGCGTGCAAGGCAAGCTCGCCCGCGCCGAGAGCGTACGCGCCGCCCTGGCCTTCGTGGCCCGGGGCGAGACGCCGCTGGGGGTCGTCTACGACACTGACGCCAAAGTCGAACCCAAGGTGCGCATCGTCGGACTGTTCCCCGACTCCAGCCATCCGCCGATCATCTACCCGGCCGCGCTGGTGGGCGCCTCGCGCAATCGGAACGGAGCGGTCTTCCTGCGTTTCCTGGGTGGCCGCGAGGCGGCGGCGATCTTCCACCGGTATGGCTTTCAGACCACACCCGCCCGCTAGCCGCGCGGGCGCCGTTGCCCGCGCCCCGGCGAACGCCTAAGCGGCGGTCCGGCTCGGGCCCGGGAGGTTGAGACTCATGAAATCGTTGGGCGGCGGCCGGCCTCGCGAGCGCGGAGGCGCCGGTAGAGGTCGGGCCGCTGGAGGTGACCGCCACCCGCGTTCCAGAGCCGGCGGACCGGGTGCCGGTCTACATGAGCATCATCAGCGGCGAGGATCTGCGCGCCCGCCACGTCACCGACCTGCGCACCGCCCTGGTTACGGTCGCCGGGGTGGAGGCGCCCCCGGGCGGCGACGCGGGACCGGCCAGCGCCGTTCCCTCATTCTGGGGCCTGCACGAGTTCGACGCCTTCCTCCTGGTCGTGGACGGCGTCCCGCTCGGCGGCGCGTTCAACCCGGCGATCCCCGATCTCGACCTCACCGACGTCGAGCGGATCGAGGTCCTGAAGGGCGCCGCGCCGGTGCTCTACGGCGCCACCGCCTTCGTCGGCGTCATCCAGGTGATCCACTACCCGGCCGGCCACGCCGCCAACCGGATCGAAGCCGGCTATGGCGGCTACGACTCCTGGCGGGCGGACGCCTCGATCGCCCTGCCCGAGATAGCGGGGTTCAAGCAGTCCCTGGCGATCAGCGGCAAGCGCGATGGCTTCTCCGATCCCCGGGAGAGAGTCTACGACGGCCGCGTCCTCTACCGCGCCGCCGGCGATCTGGCCGGAGGGACCCTGCGGCTCGATTTCGACTTCACCGCGGTGCGGACGGTTCCACCCAGCCCGGCGCCGCGCGTGGGGACGGCCCTGACGACGCTCACGCCACTGGACGCCAACTACAATCCCCTCGACGCCCGTATCGACGAAGACCGCACGCACGGCGTGCTGGCTTATTCACACCCGACACCCCTGGGCGTTTGGGACACCACCCTTTCTCTCGCCTATTCACACATCGACGATGTCCGCGGCTTCCTGCGGAGCGACCTCGTCAACGCCGACAGCCAGCGGCAGGGCCGCGACATCGACGACGACTACGCCGACACGCACATCAGCAGCGAACTTGCGCGTGGCGTGAACCTCACCTGGGGCGCCGACCTGCTCTACGGCCGCGGGACCCAGGCCAGCATGAACGGTGGCTATACGCCCGCCCTCGACGGCGGGGCGCCCCTGCCCCGCACCACCGACCTTCACGTGGACGAGATCAACGGCGTCTACGATCAGCGTGTGTTCGTAGGTGAGTACGCGCAGCTCGACTGGAAGCTCGACTCCCGCTGGGACTTCAACGGCGGCCTGCGGCTCAACGAGACCCACGAGCACAAGCGCTCGACCCACATCGACGGCTTCGACCCGACCAACGACACCTTCGACGACCGGACCCGCAACGTCACCCGGCTCTCGGGGATGGCCGGCCTGAGCTATCGCGCGTGGAGCGTGGGAGCGGACGAAGTCGTTCTGTACGCGGACTACCGCAACACCTTCAAACCGGCGGCGATCGACTTTGGCCCGGACAACACCCCCGACATCCTGCAGCCGGAGACGGCGCAGAGCTACGAAGTCGGGGTCAAGGGTCGCCTGGCGGGCGGGCGGCTGGACTATGAGGCGGGGTTCTTCCTGCTCGACTTCACCAATCTGGTGGTCGCCACCACCGACGCCGCCGGCGATCACATTCTGCAGAACGCCGGCGGCGAGCGGCTGAAAGGCGTCGAGGCAGAGGCCCACTGGCGCCTCGCGCCCAGCCTTACGCTTTCGGCCGCGGGCGGCTGGCACGACGCCCGCTTCACCCACTATGTCGCGGCCGAGGGCGGGGCCAATATCGACGTCTCGGGAAATCAGCTGACCCTGTCGCCCAACTGGCTGGGCACGCTCGGCCTCGTCTATGCGCCGCCCTCGGGGGTGTTCGGCTCGGCGACCGTCACCTATGTCGGCCGCCGTTGGCTCGACCTCGCCAACACCGCCCCCGCCGGCGCCTACGCCACCGTCGACGCCAGCCTCGGCTATCGCTGGCGCCGCTACAGCCTCTCGGTCAACGCCACCAATCTCGGCGATCAGCGCCCGCCGGTCACCGCCAGCGAGTTCGGCGACCAGTCGTATTACCTCCTGCCCGCGCGTAAGGTGTTCGTGGACCTGACCGCAAACTTCTGACGGCCGCGACCGCCCGGAGCTGGGAGGTGGATCATGGACGGCGAGCGCAGGCAGGTGGTGGTCGTTGGGGCCGGATTCGGCGGCCTCGCGGTCGTCCACGGCCTGCGGCACGAGGACGTCGACATCACGCTGGTGGATCGCCAGAACCACCACCTCTTCCAGCCGCTGCTCTACCAGGTGGCGACA